>JACXTT010000879.1_pt1 | contig 51267 bp, 49 predicted proteins | sample 9270951 | NCBI WGS metagenome assembly JACXTT01 (sample SAMN15532306, study PRJNA645909) | rock metagenome | isolation source: weathered quartz diorite | place: Puerto Rico | collected 2017-06-21
ATTCGTTAAAGAACAAACCTCTCGCCGCTAACGCCAAGAAAAACCTGACCGGAGCGATCGCACTCGGCCCCGGTACAGCGGAACGCCTGCAATATATGGACAAGGAGGGGATCGACTACCAGGCGATCAACGTCAACGCCTGGGGCTACTCGGCGGACCGCGCGCTCGCGCGTGATCTCGTTCAATTGCAGAACGAAAAGATTGCGGCGGCGGTCGCCGCACATCCGGACCGATTCGTCGGCATGGCGACGCTTTCGTTGCAGCACCCAGACCTCGCGGCCGATCAGCTCGACTATGCGGTGAACAAGCTGGGACTACGTGGCGGCGCCATCGGAGGAAGTGTCGAAGGACAGGAACTCTCGGATAGGAAGTTCGATCCGTTCTGGGCCAAGGCGTCGCAGCTCGGCGTGCTCCTGTTCATGCATCCTCAGAATGCACCGGGGACGACGTCGAACATGCGTCTGAACGGAAAGGGTGGACTGGGCAACCGGATCGGCAATCCGCTGGAGACCACGGTGTTCCTGTCGCACCTGATTTTCGAAGGCGTGTTCGATCGGTTCCCGGGGCTTCGCATCTGCGGTGCGCACGCAGGCGGATACCTGCCGTCCTACAGCGGCCGATCGGATGCCGGGTGCGCGCAGGCCAACGGCGACGATTGCCGAGCGCTCAAGAAGAAGCCCAGCGAGTATTTCAAGAAAGAGATCGTGATCGACACGATGATCTTCCACGAGGAAGGTCTCCGGCATCTGGTCGCCGAAGTCGGCGTCGGGCAGATGGTGTACGGAACGGACTATCCGTACGAGTGGCCGGTCGGCATCGACTTCGTCCTCAACGCGCCGTTCCTGAGCAACGCCGACAAGGAAGCCCTGCTTGGTGGCAACGCGATGAAGATGCTGCGCATTACTTCATAGCCCGCAATCGGTGGCTTAGGATCCTTTGTTGTAAACCAGATCTCGCGTCGCTGAATCGGCCCCGCCCGGCGTCTGCGCCGCGCGCTGCAGCTTCAGCACGTTGCCCTCGAGCACCCATACTTCGCGCACGTTGTTGAGGCCGTGAATCGTGCGGAGCACCAGCCGCGCCCCGTCCCAGGTTGCAATCCGCTTGTAGTTGTAAGCGGGTCTCGCATCCTCCGGATCGGGCACCTGATTCATCTTGCCGTCGAGCGTGAAGACCGCGCTCGTCGGACGCCCGTTGCGCGGGGCGCCCTCGGCCTCGTATCTCATCGTGAGCGAGATCTGACCGGCATTCTGCGTAATCGTCATCGCGATCGGTGGCTCCGCCACCCCATTGCCCATGCCTCCGCTCGCCGCCATCTGACTCTTCGACTTGTCGAAATTCCAGGTTCCGGCAAAGTTGGGAATTGGCGTGTTCGGATTCGGCCTTGCCGTCGCAACCGTTGGCGACGCCATGCGGACCGTGCTGATGCGGGGGGTTGGAGTTTTCGGCGCAAGCTCGCGGCCGAAAAACAGATCGTGCGGGTTCGCGTTGCGCTTCGGCACGAACTTCTGCGTTCGCCCGCCAAACACTTCGGCGGCGTAGAGATTGCCCTCCGAGTCGGCAGAGATCTGATGTACACCCCAGGTCGCTCCGGGATACACGCCGTAGCGGCCGAAGACCGTCTCAATATGTCCACGGAGATCGAACTTGACGAACTGCTCGTGGTCGCCGTCGTAGCACCACAGATGTTGATCGCGGCTCATCGACAGCGAATGGCAGTAGCCGCTCGGCCACTTGTCCAGGAAGACGCCGTTCTCGTCGAACACCTGGATTCGGCGGTTGAAGCGGTCCGACACATAGACATGGCGATCGTCGCCAACGGCGATCCCGTGCGGCACCGTGAACTCGCCGTCGCCTTTGCCTGGCTGCATCGAGCCCCACCACAACAACGGCTTGCCCTCTTTGCTGAACTTGACGACGCGGCTGTTGGCATATCCGTCGCTGACGAAGAACGTCCCGTCCGGCAGCCAGTCGATCATCGTCGGCCGGTTAAAGTGCTGCAGATCGTCGTTGGGTCCGAAGACACCCATTTCGCCGAGCGTGAATAGCTTCGTCTTGCCGTCGTTGGTGAACTTGTGAATCACGTGATTCATGTCGTCGACGATCCAGACGTGCCGTTCAGGGTCGTACGGCTGGACGTAAATCTGGTGCGGTCCGCGCCCTCCTTCGAAGAGGTAATCCCACTGCTTCCACGAGTCGATGAGATTGCCTTGTCGGTCGACGATGAGGATGGTGTTGCGGAAGACGGGAACTTCGCCCGTGGCGCCGCCGCGATTAAGCGCGCCCCAGTTGCCGAGAAAACCCGGGGGAACCTTCAGATCCTTCGGCAGTTCGATTTCTCCGCGGCTGACGAGAAAGACCTTGTCGGCGGATTCGGGATACACGCCCGCCTGCGAGCCCCAGATGTACCCGGGTGCCGGCCACGTCTTCTTCGGCCAGTTGGGATCGACCTCGTACGGACCGCTGATGTCGAAGCCGCCCCGTGTCTCCACGAAGCCGCCCTGCGGCGGGCCGCCGGCGCCACGCAGGTTTCTGTCCTGCAGCGAGACTGGCGATGAAAGCAATGCCACGATGCCGAATGAAAACAGGAGGGACACGATCAGCCTGCGCATGCGAAACCTCCGCTACTGGCTGTTGATCCAAACCACCAGAGATGGCGCGCTATTGTGGTTGACATCGCGGAGCGGGTCAACGTGGGTTGGGCGAGCCGGTCTGCGACCGGTCGCCCTTCTTCTACCGCTCCAGTGAACCCTGATAGGGGATCACCTGGCCGGCGGTGATATTCACATCAAAACTCATCGTCTGGTACCCGGCGGCGTGAATCTCGATGTGGTGGTGTCCGGCTCCGAGGCCGAGTGGTTGCGTCGTCGACGTGAATTCTCCGACGGTTCCGACGCGCATGTTGTCCACGAACAGCTCCGCGTTACTGGGCGTGATGTCGAAGCTGATACCGCCCATGTTCGTTTGATTGGGTTGCGAGTAGGCGTAAGGGTCGTACGAGTACGAGGGGTAGTACGAGTACGAGGGGTAGTACGAGTACGAGTAGTACGGATAGTAGAACCCGTACGGATACGCGAACGGGTAACCAGCCCACAGGCCGAATCCCACGCTCACGTGAGGGCGGAACGTGTAGTACGGGTGAAAGAAGTGCACCGGTCCTACAAACCCGTAGCCACGCACAAAAGCTCCACGCTGGACGAAATTGCCGCCGTGCACGAACCCGCCGCGTACGAAGGGACTACTTCCGCCATTGATGAACGGACCGCTATGCGCGCCGCCAAATCCGCGGATGCCAATCATCGGGCCAGGAGTGATCCCTCGTACGCCGCCTCCGCGGCCCATCATCGACATCCCGCCGCCGTGGAAACCGCCGCCACCCCCGCCGTGTCCGCCGCCCCCGCGTTGCGCGAAGGCCGGCGGCGCGCCGCCGAGCAACAGGGCTGCACAGCTCACTGCCAAGAGCATTCTCGAGGTTTTCATTGCAGTCCTCCACGTCGGAAAGCGACAAGTACGTGCCAACGCATCGTGCGATTAACAGGCGGGTTCTCGTCGACGTGCCAGTTCACCGATCCTGCCGAGTGTGTTCTCGCGGCGACATCCGTACTCAGCGCGGGTCATCCGCGGAGTCACGACATGTGGTGATCTCTATGGTCGTCGGTTCGCTGCCATGAACCCTTCCTGCCTGGACTCGGATACTCGAACAGCGAAGGCGAGCTCCATCAGAACGCGGCATGCCCGATGCACGATGCGCGACGGGTACGAACGTGCATCAACCATCGAATCGATCGAGCCATATCTTGTCCACTGTTCTTGCGATCGCCGCCTCGATCACGGTGGCGGTCGCTGTCGGCGCTGCGCAACGTGAACCACGCGATCTCACGCTATTCCGCGGGTCCGTCGATCTGGTGAACGTCGGCGTCACGGTTTCAGGGAAGAAACAGCGCCTCGTCACCAATCTCTCCGTCAACGACTTCGCAGTCTATGAAGATGGCAAGCCACAGCCGATTTTTGCTTTTGCCTCGGGAGCAGAGCCCGGGCCCTCACTGCATGTCGGAGTCTTGCTCGACATCAGCGGGAGCCAGGCGCTCGATCTCGGATTCACCCAGAACGCGGTCATCAAGTTCCTGGCGTCATTGCCAGAGGCCGTCGATATGACGTTCATCGACTTCGCGAGTCTGGTGAGAGGCGGTCGTTACGCTCAAGGCGACTTCCCACGTCTGGTCAAACGTGTCCGTAGTTTGACGGCCGGCGGCGAGACGGCGCTGTACGACGCCATCGGCGTCTATCTCGACGGCGCCAGTGAGCAGGACGGCCGTAAGGTGATGGTGCTCTATACCGACGGCGGCGATACGCAGAGCAGCCTGGGCCTCGGCACGCTGATGAGACTCCTCAAGGCGTCGGATGTCACGGTGTACGCAATCGGAGCGCTCGACAAGCAACCACAGAGTGCGCAATTCATTCAGCGAGCACTGCTCGCGGATATTGCCGAAGCGACTGGCGGGACGGCATTCTTCCCGAGCAGCGTCAAGGAGATCGATCGAATCTACGACCAGGTGCTTGGCGAGGTCCGCGCCCAGTACACGATTGGCTATCTTTCCACCAATGAGAAGACCGACGGGGCATGGCGGAAAGTCGACGTCAAGATCACGCGGGCAGATGCCAAGGGCCTGCACATTCGCGCTCGGAAAGGCTACTACGCCCCTTCGAGGCAGTGAGGCCTCCCGCGGCTACGCGGCCGCCGCTCCAGCGAGCTCGTATGCGCCCTGCCAGTTCGCTTCGACAGTGGCTGGAGACGTGAGCCGGGTCGTGAACGTGCCGCTACCAGCAATGCCAGCGAATTCGCCGTTACCGCCTGTGTAATGCCACGTGCCTTCCACGACGACTTCGCCGCCGTTGATGGACACCTTGCCTTCAAACGCGCCGCGGTCCTGGCCGGCGGCGCCATGATCGTTCAGAAAATATCCGCGCTGTACACCCTGCATCCCGTGCATTTCGGTGACGCCCCAATAGGTGATCGGGCAATTGTTCCATCTCGGGTCGCCGGAGCTCTGCGAACCACGCACTTCGGCGACACCCAGCGAATGATTGGGCTCGTCGTCGAGCGAGATGACGCTTTGCGTATGGATGCTGCCTGAGAAGTTCCCTGATACCGAAGGCATGCGACGGCTCCTTTTCTGGTTCCGGCAGCGAACTGGCCCGAACCCGCCTTGATGCGTCGTGAAGGCGCTCTTATATCGCGGTTGTGCTTCCGAGTGAAGCAAATTGTGTTCGAATTTCGGATTATCCTGTCGCGCGATGAACATCCGACGCGCCGTCACCGCGTTCGCGCTGCTGATGGCAACCGGTTCGGTCGCAGCCGCCACCTATCCCGCACCCGTCGAAGGTGACTACGTCATCAGGGATTTCAGATTCGGGACTGGCGAAGTGCTGGCCGAGCTGCGGCTGCATTACCGGACAATCGGCACGCCGCGGCGCGATCAAGCCGGTGTCATCCGCAATGCGGTGTTGCTCCTGCACGGTACGAGCGGGACCGGCGCGAACTTTCTCGCTCCGGATTTCGCCGGGCAGCTGTTCGAGCAGGGACAACTGCTCGACGGCAACACGCATTTCATCATCATTCCCGACGCGATCGGCACCGGCCGATCGAGCAAGCCAAGTGACGGCCTGCACGCGAAGTTCCCTCACTACGACTACGCCGACAGCGTCGCCGCGCAGCACACGCTCGTGACCGAGAAGTTCGGCGTGACGCACCTGCGGCTGCTGCTCGGCACGTCGATGGGCGCGATGCAGGCCTGGATGTGGGCGGAAACGTATCCGGTCGCCAGCGACGCGTTCGTCGCGCTTGCAAGCAACCCTGTCGCGATCGGGGGCCGCAATCGTGCGTACCGGAGGATGATTATCGACGCGATTCGCAACGATCCCGACTACAACAACGGCGAGTACACGAAGCAGCCGCGCGGGCTCGTCACCGCGATCTACCTCTCGATGATCGCCGGGAACGCGCCGCTGCAGTGGCAGACGCAGTATCCGACCGGTGCGGCCGCAGACAAGTTCGTCGAGGATCAAGTGAAGGCGCAGCTGGCGACCGCCGACGCAACCGACACGGCGTACCGGTACGACGCGTCGCGCAACTACGATCCCTCGCCGAGGCTGGAGTCGATTACCGCACCGTTCCTCGCGATCAACTCCGCGGACGACTTCATAAACCCGCCGGAGCTCCGCATCATGGAGCGCGAGATCAAGCGGGTGAAGCATGGGCGATTCGTGTTGATTCCGACGAGCGATCAGACTCGCGGCCATCAGACACATTCGCGTCCGATCGTCTGGAAGAGCCATCTGGCCGAATTGCTGGCTGCGAGCGAGCCGAAGTGAGCATCATGCGTCGCGCGCTCCCCGTCGCACTCGTCGCGCTGGGCCTGTCGATCGCGCACACCACCGCGCAGGTGCGGTCGGCGATCGATATCGACGCCGACGACATCGGCGGCATCGTGACCAGCACGCGCGGAGCCGAAGCAGGAGTCTGGGTGATCGCCGAGACGACTGACCTGCCGACGAAGATGGCCAGGATCGTCGTCACCGACGATCGCGGCCGCTATGTCGTGCCCGATCTGCCGAAGGCGACCTACGACGTGTGGGTCCGCGGCTACGGCCTCGTCGATTCGCCCAGGGTGAAAGCGATGCCGGGTAAAGCGCTGAACCTCGCCGCGACCGTCGCTTCCAATCCGCGAACCGCGGCGCAGTACTACCCTGCGAACTACTGGTTCGCGCTGATGACCATGCCGGACACAAGCGAGTTCCCCGGCACGGGCCCTGGCGGCAACGGCATCTCGCCGGCGATGCGGAGCCAGGCGCAGTGGATTGCGAACATCAAGACAACGACGTGCACGCCGTGCCATCAGCTCGGGAACAAGGCCACGCGCGAGATGCCGCAACTCTTCCGCGGCGTCAGCTCCGTCGATGCGTGGGACAAGCGCACGAACTCCGGCGTTGACGACATGTATGGTTACCCGGCGCGGTTCGGCAAGGCGCGCGTGCTCGCGACGCTCGCCGACTGGACCGATCGCATCGCGTTGGGCGAGTACCCGCGCGAGGCGCCGCCCCGGCCGCAGGGAATCGAGCGCGATGTCGTCATCACGGAATGGGACTGGGCCAATCCGAACGAGTATTTCCACGACTCGGTCGCGAGCGACAAACGCAACCCGATGGTCAACGCGAACGGATTGGTGTACGGCGTCCACGAGGTCAGCTCGGATCACATGAGCATGTTCGATCCGAACATGAACCGCTCGACGCAGGTCACGTTTCCGACCATCGATCCCGGCCTGCATGCCGTTCCGCGGCGCCGCGGGCTGCCATCGGCCTACTGGGGCGACGAAGTGTACTGGGAGAGCCGCGTCATCACGCACAGCAACGTGATGGATCAGAAAGGACGCGTCTGGAATACGTCGCGGCTGCGTGAATCGCAGAACCCTGCGTTCTGTAAGGCGGGATCGAATCATCCGTCGGCGAAGCTCTTCCCGCTCGAGACGAGCAATCGTCAGTACGCTGTCTACGATCCGAAGACGAAGTCGTTCAAGACGCTGAACACCTGCTTCGGCACGTTCCATCTCAACTTCGCGCACGACTCGGATAACACACTCTGGTCCGGCGAGTTGGGCGTCGCTGGTTGGATCAGCACGCGCGTGTGGGATGAAACCGGCGACGAGCAGAAGGCGCAGGGATGGGCACCGCTCATCCTCGACACCAACGGCAACGGCAAGCAGGACCCGTGGGTCGAGCCCGATAAGCCGATCGACCCGGCGAAGGACAAACGGATCGACGCGAGCTTCTATGGCATTGCCGTCAGTCCCGTCGACGGCACCGTGTGGGGCAACACGAATGCATTCCCCGGCGCGGCCGTCCATGTCATTCCGGGATCGAATCCGCCGTACACGACGCTGGCAGAAATCTTCGAGGTGCCGTACGGGCGCGTGTCAGGGGCGGGCTATAACCCGCGCGGCATGGACGTCGACAGCAACGGCGTGTTCTGGACCGTGCTCGCCAGCGGACACTACGCGAGCTTCGATCGCCGCAAATGCAAAGGGGCACTGAACGGCCCGAAGGCAACCGGTCAGCAGTGCGACGAGGGATGGACGTTCTACCCGGTGCCCGGCCCGAACTTCAAAGGCAATCCAGAATCAGCGGCCGCCGACTCGAACTACTACAACTGGGTCGACAAGTACGATTCGTTCGGCCTCGGGAGGAACGTTCCGATCGCCACCGGCAATCTCTCCGACTCGCTGCTCTTCCTCAAGGATGGCCGCTGGATCACGGTGCGCGTGCCGTATCCGATGGGATTTTTCGTCAAACAGATCGACGGCCGCATCGACGATGCGAACGCGTCGTGGAAGGGCAAAGGATTGTGGACGGCGTCGGCGAGCCGCGCGACGTGGCACCTCGAGGGCGGCAAAGGCACGCGGCCCAAGCTCGTGAAGCTGCAGCTTCGTCCGAATCCGCTCGCGAAATAGCTTGTTGTAGGGGAGACGCCAGAAAGGTGCCGATGATTGTTACGGCGGCTGTCGTCCTGCTTACTGCGACGACCGCGCATGGGCAGAGTCGTTCGGTGGCTTGCAGTCTGCCGCGCGAGGCCGGAGTGTCATCCCAGCAGCTGATGTCGGGACAGCGCTCTCGCGGTTACAGACTGTTTGTTCCACCCGGATACGATGGACATGAGCGCCTGGCCCTGGTGCTCGATCTTCACGGCAGCGGCGGATCGTCCTCCGGTCAAGCCAGGAACAGCGGCTTCGAGCTGTTAAGCGCCAGCGGCGAGCGGTTCATCGTCGCGACGCTCGACGCTGTGGACGCCCGCTGGAATGTTCCTATTCAAAACGGCGGGCCCGACGACGTCGCGTATGTGAGCGACGTGATCGATCACGTTGCCGCGCGCGTGTGCACTGACCTGGCGCGCGTCTATGCGACCGGTTTCTCTGGCGGCGCGCGGATGACGTCGTTGCTCGGATGCAGGCTCGGCTCGCGTATCGCGGCGATCGCGCCGGTCTCCGGGCTCCGGCTTCCGGGCGCGAACTGCAGTGGTCGTGCGGTTCCGGTGCTGACGTTTCACGGCCTGGCCGACCCGCAGAATACATACGACGGGCACGTGCCGGACCGCGGTGAGGAGTGGTTAGAGAGTGTTCCCGACGCGCTCGCAGGGTGGGCACGTCACGACTCGTGCAAGGCAAACGCAATCCTGGACGACCCGCCCGGTCCGCTGTCCACCCTGCGTTATGAAGGATGCGCGGATGGCAGCGAGGTTCGCATGATTCGTATCAACGGTCTTGGACACGCGTGGACCAGGAAGGAAGTCGATACCACTGCTGTGATGTGGCAGTTCTTCAAGAGCCATCGCCTGAATCGCCAGCGGTGATCACCTGATCCGATTAATGAGGTTCGTCAGAAGAAGTAGCAGCGCCGCTTCAAGCAGGACAAACCCCAGGATGAATGCGACGGTGACCATGAGCGGCATCGTCACCAGCATTGCCTGCATCCGTAAGGCGATCACGAACAGTGGGTATGAAACGAGTGCGAAGAGAACTGAACGGACGGTCGTACGAACGAATGCCGAACGCCGCAACAGTGAGGACGGACTAAACCTGGCCATAGCGACCCTGCGGAACTGACGTCAGTGCCTCCACGCGGCGATGCAAATATGAGTGCTTCACAACGTTCCGCGTGCCTGCGCAACGTTGCATGAGGGATGACTGCTGAAAGAGCGCGGAGACGGCGAACCGTCTACAAAATTGGGAAGCCGCGCGCGATGGAGGGAGAACCCACGGTGCGCCCGTCGGAGGCACACCGCAGGCGGACGGGAACCTATTCGCAGCTTTCGTTCGTATCCTTGATCGTCATCACGCGGAATTGCGGCAGCGGAGCGTTCGTCTTCACCGTCTCCTTGGACTTTGTGTCCGGTGCGCCCTCCCGCTCGACCTTGGTTTCCGTCGTCGTCTTCGATTCCCCAGCGGGGATCATCATGCCGGTCACTTCAACCTTGTGACCGAGGTGCGTTTGAAATTCGATCTTCTCGCCTGGAACCAGCGCGTATGTGGTCGTCGTGGTCGTGGTCACACCGCCGGTGCCGACCGCCGTTTCGGTGGACTTACTGACAGGTTGGACCTTCGCGAGGACGACGCTTCGCGTCTCCGTTCCAGTTTGCATGCAGCCCGTATAGGTAATGGTGGTTGCCTTGCCACCCTCGGTCTTCGTTTCAGTCGTAGTCTTCGTCTCCTGGGCGCTGACAGCGATAACGCACGAACAACCGAAAGCAACCGCGAGGGCTGCGATAGAACGTGTCATGTCTTTTCCTCCTCTTCAATTCCACCCGCAGTCACGCATGTTGCTCGCCAATGTCCGAGGCTCGCGCAGGCAGAGTTTGTGTCGCCGTCCATGAGGTCGCTCGAATCGATTGTTTTCGGCAGGTCTTACGTTGACATCTCGGGAATGGGTGGTTCGACTTCGACTAGGATGGACGCGCTGGCGCGGAGGTCGATAGCCGTATCCGACCTCATGTAAACCCGACGCACAGAGTAGCTACTTCCCACTCGCGCGAACGCGCACGCGGGAAGCTGGAGTGGGATTTAACCGCGGAGTGCGAGAAGCCGGTTGCCGTTCTGGCTAACCCACGCCTGCACGTCCCTGGCAAGAGCGTTGGCGCATACCGTCCACGAACTTGGTGCACCCTTCTTGGTGGCCTGACGCGCATCGCGATCGTCCAGGCCAACAAAGATCTTTCTGTAGCAGGAAGGGGACTTACTTTCTCTCGTCGCGCTCGTGGCAGCGTCACCACACGATCCGACCGTGAGCATCGTTTCGATATACCGTTCGTTTGCGTGGAGCATCACTGGCGTTGAGATAACAGTCGGATCGAGTCCCTGCAGTGCGGCGGTCAGCTCGACGTAGCCTGTTCCCCGTCCGAGCACCGTCAGAACAGCATCGCTGTCCTGTGGACGGTCGACGAGGCGGACCGTTTCCATCCCATTGAGTGCTTCGTCGACGAACCCCTTCGTCTCGACGAGGGCATCTGTGGCATCAGCGAAACCGTTGGTCATCGGAAGCGTCACAAACAAGGCCGCGCGAGTTGCACCTTGCGCCTGTTCTGCAACGACGACCGTGCCGGCGCTTCCGGTCGCGATCAACGCGACGACGATCGCTGAGGCTCTCTTCATCCTTCACCGACTCGTGCAAGCCCGATTCCGATGCACGCACGTGCCGATCATCAGGAAGGGTTATCGAGGAGCGAGCGTCCGATTGCAGATTTGCGGCCTCTGTCCGAAAAGCGTAACCAGCGCCGATCGGAGAGATTAGTACAGCCGCGTGGCGTTGCTTTCGGCGATGTCCCGCTCGTAATCCTGTACGGTCGTGCCTTCAGGTTGGATCTGCTCGAACAGCGTGCATGCGTACGAAGGCAGCGCATCGCGTGCAGGCCATTGGTCGTGGGCCCACAAGTGTGAACGTATTAACGCCTTGGCGCAGTGGAAGAAGCACTGCTGGACCTCGACGCCGACGGCAAGCAGCGGCGTCTTACTCTCCACGACTGATCGCCGAAGGATTTCTGGGTCGCGCGTAATCCATGCGCGACCGTTGACTCGCAGCGTCTCTTCGCGGCCAGGCACGAGAAAGAGCAAGCCGATGTGATGATTCGCCAGTAAATTCTGCATTCCGTCGAGGCGCCGGTTGCCAGGGCGGTCCGGGATCATGAGGCGCCGGTCGTCGAGCACCTGCACGAAGCCGGGAGCATCCCCCTTCGGCGACACGTCACACCGGCCGTCGGCGTCGGCGGTGGCCATCAACAAGATCGTCGAGTGGGCGATGAACGCACGGCAATGCGCGTCCAACGTGGTGCGCTCCTTCCGCAGCGTCCGCGCACCTGGCGGAGGTGCTTCCACAATTCCACGAAGTTCTTCGATGCTGGCAACGACGTGCTCGAAGGCGCTCATGCTGTCTCCTTCACGCTAAACATCCTTGATGTTGAGCAGCCTGGCTGCGTTGCCGCCAAGGATGGCGGCTCGCTGCGCCGGAGAGAGCGTTGTCGTCGCCATCACGTGGTCGACCGGATGCTCTTCCCAGGGAATCGGGTGATCGGTGCCGATCACGACCTGGCTCGCGCCCACTTGCGCCACCAGATGTCTGAGCGCTTCCTCGGTGAACACCAGCGCGTCGAAATAGATCTGGTTGAGATACTCCGTCGGCTTCTTCTTGAGGACGACGTCCGGATTGCAGTTGACTGGCGACACGAAGCAGGAATGGTCGGAACGCGGAGCGTAGGAACCAAGATAGCCGCCGCCGTGCGCCGCGATGATCTTGAGGCCGGGAAATTTGTCCAGGGTGCCCTCAAAGATGAGATGCTGCAGCGCAATGGTGGTGTCCAGAGGATTGCCGATGGTGTTCGACAGCCATCCGTTGCCCTTGAAGCGCTGCGCCAGTTCCGGTGGGCTCTGCGGGTGGATGAACAGCACCGCGCCGAGTTCCTGTGCCTTGGCCCAGACCGGATGGAACTTGGGATCGTAGAAGTCCTGGCCGTCCACGCTCCCCCCGATGGCGGCGCCCCGCAGCCCCTGCTTGGTCATTGCGTCTTCAAGTTGCTTTACTGCGAGATCCGGCGCCTGCAATGAGAGCGACGCGAATGCCGTCAGACGTTTCGGATATGCCGCACTCAGCTCCGCCAGGCGCTCGTTATTCAGCTTGACGATCGCCGCAGCGGTGTCGCGGTCCTTGCGATACCAGAACGGATTGATGGACAGCACTTCCATGTCGATTCCCATCGCGTCCATCGCCGCAAGCCGTTCCTCGACTGCTGCCTTGTCGCTCAGCGGGATGTAGTGCTCAGGGGCGCCCTTGACAGCCGGCTCAACGCCCTTCGCTTCCGCACCCATCAACGCAATGGCATCGCGGAAGAGGCAATGCGAATGGACGTCGATCGTCTTGATCCGCCTGCCGTTGATGATCACGGGCTTGTGTGTGGTGCCGAGATTCGGGTGTTTGTGCGAACCCTGCGCAAATGCGGCATCGATCACACCGCAGGTGCAAAAGACAAGGCCCGATGTGGCAGCGCTCCTGATGAACTCCCGGCGAGTGGCCATCGTGCGTCTCCTTCGACTCTCGGATTACGGTTCGCCCGGCAATGGAGGCGTGCTGCGTGGCGGCTTGCGAGGGTTGGCCGCCTGTTCCAGTGCGTAGGCGTAGGAGAGAAGCTTGTCTTCGGTAAAGTCGAGGCCGAGCAGCTCGGCGCCTATTGGGATACCCAGTGGTGCAGTGGCAGTGGCGGCAGAGAAGCCCGCCTGAAATGTGACCGCCGGAAAGCCCGTGCCATTGGACAGCGGACCGTTGCGTTCGGACTGCTCGGCGGCGGCGACCGGCACGACCAGAATTTTCTGATGCGGATAGAGAATCGCATCCAGATTCAATTCCGCCATCTTGTTCGCCACTGCGAGGCGCAGCTTGTCGCGGTTCAACATATGGGTCTTGTATTCCGCGCTGTTCATGCCATCGGCAATGGCGAATTCGGTTTCCAGCGTCGTCTGCACGGCGGAGGTCTTCGCGGCCACCAGCGCGCCGTAGCTCTTGATCGGCGCGTTGGCGGGAAGTGCGGGAAAGTATTTTTCCGTCACTGTCCTCGCCTCGTAGAGATCGGTGGCGATGACGGGAAGAAGCTGATCGTATTCGGGAAGCACGAAGCGAACGACTGTGGCGCCCAGGCCTTGCATTCTCCCGATGACGCCCTCCATCGCCATGTTCACGTCGTGGTGACGTTCGTCCTTTCCGAACAGATTCGTCATCACGCCAATGCGCGCACCCTTGAGCGCGTCCGCGCGCAACAGATGCGTGTAGCTCGCCGGCTGATGTCCGCGCCCAAAGACGGTGATCGGATCGGCAGGGTCGTAGCCCGCCATGACGTCGAGGAGGAGCGCCGCATCGGTCACCGTGCGCGCGATCGGACCGACCTCGTCCTGCGTCTGGCTGTTCGGGATGAGGCCGTTGCGGCTGACAAGCCCACGCGTCGGCCGCACGCCGACGAGATTGTTGGCCGACGAGGGTGAGCGGATCGATTGGCCAGTATCGCTGCCGGTGCCGGCGAGCGCGAGGTTGGCCGAAACCGCTGCTCCGGTGCCGCCCGACGAGCCGCCCGGCGTGCGCGTCAGATCGTAGGGGTTGAGCACCTGACCGCCGAGGCTCGATTTCGACATCCCGCCGCGCGCGAACTCCTGCAGGTTCGCTTTGCCGAGGATGAGCGCACCAGCCGTTCGCAGCCTGGCGACCGTGAAGGCGTCGGCCGAGGGACGCGAATCCTTCATGCTCACATTGCCGCCCGTCGTCGGCATGTCAGCGGTGTTGAAATTGTCCTTGAGCAGGAGAGGAATGCAGTGAAGCGAGCCGACAGCCGTAGCGTTGGCCCTATGCTGCCGGTCCATCTCGGCCGCCGTCTCCATTGCGTGAGGGTTCGTCGTGATGATGGCGTGAAGGGCCGGGCCTTTCAGGTTGTAGGCCTCGATGCGATTGAGATAGAGCCTGGTCAATTGGGTGCAGGTCAGCTGCCCGCTTGCGAACGCCGCGCGAACCGTGGAAATCGTCGCCTCCTCCAGGTGAAACGGCGTCTGCGCCGCGGCGGGAGCTCCCACGCAAAGCACCGTTATCGCCGTTGCCGCGGCGACCGTTGCCAGTATCCAGCGCCTCTTCAGATCCATCAGCGGTCCTCGACGTCAGAATCGCGATCGGGTGGGCGGTTCGATCTTGATCAGGTCGATATCGAATACCAGCATGCCGCGTGGCTTGCCCCGCTCGCCCCTGTAGGCCGCCTTCTCGGGAATCCAGAAGCGGGTGCGCTCCCCCTCGACCATCAGTTGCAGGCCTTCGGTCCAGCCGCGGATTACGTTGTTCAAGTCGAGCGTGACCGGGGCCCCTTTCACGACGGTGCTGTCGAACAATTCGCCGGCAGTGGTCCAACCGCTGTAGTGGACGGTGACGCTGTCGCGCGCCGCCGGACGCCGTGTTCCTGTGCCTGCTTTGATCACCCTGTAATACAGCCCTGACGGACTGCTTTTGGCATCTGCCGGCGGAGCGCTGACGTCAGGCGGGGCAACGTTCGGCGTTGGGCGCTTGTCGAGCAGTTCGATATCGAAGACGACGGTGCCGGTGGGCCGGCCGGCCTGTCCGTTGAAGGCGAGGTCCTGCGGCACCCAGCAACGCCGGGTTTCGCCGACCATCATCAGCAGCACGCACTCGCGCCAGCCCGCCATGACACGGGTCAACGCGAACATGTTCGGCATACTGCGCGCGTGGGAACTGTCGAACAGGCGCCCCTCGCTCGTCCATCCGGTGTAGTGCACCGTGACAAAGTCCGTTTCCTGAGGCTTCTCGGTTCCGGTTCCTGGGGTGACGATCTTCGAGATGAGACCAGAAGGACTCCTGACGGCCTCCGCTGGCGGCGCCGCCACGTCCGTGGGAGCGGGAATGTCCGGCAGCTGCTGCGCCAGTGCCATCGACGTTGCAAGCAGAGCCATCGCGGTCCTCAGAAGTCGTCGCATGATGGCGTGTTGTACGTGCGCGGATCATATCAGGCGCGTGATCCGCTGGTGGATCGGACGGCGACTTCGGGGATGCGCTGCGTATCGCGGGCTCGGATCAGCGAACAGCGAAACGCTCTTCGTGCAGCAACACACCGCCCTCGGTCCGGAGTTCGACCCTCCAGTCGCCCGCACTTTCGCCGGTCATGATGGCGCGACTAAAGGTACGGTAACCGTCGCGTGGACTGGCCTGAATGCGGAGCTGTATGGATTGGTACAAGTGATTGTCCCGGTACCAACGATGCTCGATCGAAGTCGCGCTTGCGGATTTGACCTGCGTGTAGAAGAACAGCGGCCCCGGAGGAACCGGGCGGTCGGGAGGGTCGCATGCAAAGTCCTCGATCTCAGCGCAAAGCCGCGCCTTGACCACCGTTAGTCCCACCATTCTCGATGCGTCCACGATTCGGCGGGCGCTGCCTTCATCACCCCCGGCGGCACTGGTCCTCAGGGTCTCTTCGCGTAATGTGGCCGGTTCCACGGACGATCGCGCCTGCGGCCGTGCGGGAGTCTCGCGCGGTTCGTCTGTCACGATCGCAGGTGGAGACTGAGCTTGCCCGGTCGAATTGAGCCACGGACGGACCGCAGCGACAATCACGATCAGCATCGCAACTGGGCCCAGAGCGCCAATCGCGAGTGGACGGATGAATCCGCTCCGAACCACCGGTTGCACGTCTTGTGATTCTGAGTGCGACGGCGATTCAGGCGGTGGCTCCACTCCTCGCGCCTCACAGAAATCACGAAGGTTCTTTCGACTCGTCGCAACAAAGGGATGGTCTGGCTTCAGTACCGTTGTCGCGATGGCAAAGGCGCGCCGAAAACATTCCTCCGCGTCCACTGGGTTGTCATTCATTTCGCAGACCACGCCGAGATTGTTCAGAGTGTTGGCGAGGTCTGGGTGAAGCGGGCCGAGAGTTGCCTCCTGCAGGGCGGCAGCCTCGCGTAAGAGGCTCTCAGCGGAGGCGTGGTCGCCAGCAGCGGCAGCTTGTTCCGCTGCTTCGATGATGGAGCGAGCTTCGCGCGGTTCCGGCATGGACCATCCAAGGGGGGAACCGACTTCGCCATTGTAGGACGACGGCTCTGGGGCCGGTCACTCGGTGGCACAAAAACGATGACAATGCGCGCAAATTCGCGCGATGCCGTCCGGCGATCCTCAGTGCCGAAACCAGCGGCCCATCGTACGCTTGTGACTGGTCGGAGGATCTGGCATCGCACGCTTGCGACTGGTCGGAGGATCTGATGTGGTTGGCTGTGGCCGATCATCCCAGACGCGCAAGGGGAGACGTAGTTTCACCACCATGTTTCCTGGAGGATCGACCGTCAACCACAGATGGCCGCCACACTCCTGGAGGAGCTCCTGGAGCGCCCCCAGATCGACTCCTGGTTTTTCGGAAACGACTTCGTTCGCCATCGGGTTGGTCGCGCTGGTGTGGGCCGTTCCCGCCGTCGGCGGGTCGCGTCTCACCGTTGTGACGGTGATCAACGCGTGGTGACCTCGTTTGACGTTCGGGTGGTCTGCGATGAACTTCTGATCCACGACGACCGTCGCAAGTTCAATTTTCAAGCGCCCGCCGGACGGCATGCGCTCACGGCCGTAGCTGGCCAGATTGACGAGGAGTCTTTCCACGCGATCGGCTTTCATATCCACGTTGAGGGCCGACGAGGTCTTCGACAGGTCGAGTTCCACATCGTCTCCGGCAACGTGCTTCAGCACGGGCTTCAGATCGCGTAGCACCCTGTTCAAATCGACCGCCTTGAGCGCGTTGGTCTGTTCGTCGCCGTGCGCGGCGAGCCGCGCAAGGTAGCTGGCGGCGCGTGCGACCTCACCCAGCAGTCGTTCTCCCCGTTTTCGAACGGCGGTGTCGTCGCTGACCTCCGTCAGCCACTGCTGGCCATCGTGATGGACATCGCCGAGGAGCCTGCCGCAGGTAATCGCAATTTCCGAGGCAAGCCGCGCAACGGCCTCCATCCGGTGCGCCTGCGCAAGTCTCTCCTCGAGGACGCGAACACTCGTGATTTCCTCGACGGCGATCTCGATCGTGTCCGGCGCAAACTCCACCGCCGACAGCCGCACAACGAGGTGCTCGCCATTTTTCCGCTTCCACTCCGTCTCGACGGATTGCCGCGTTTTTGTGCTGAGGCAGCGCTCGATCAGCCAGGAGAGATCGTCTGTAGATTCGAAGACCGTGTTCACGAAATCGGCGCTTCGCAATTCATCGGGCTGGCGATAGCCGGTCAAATCCGCCAACGCCTTGTTTGCATGCGTCAGCACGCCGTCCCGGCTGCAGCGCCACAGCGCCAGCGGTGCGCGCAGGAACTGCCGCCGCAGCTCGAGTCCACTCTCCTCGAGCTGCTTCTCGACATTCTCGATCCGTGCGTCACGTTCGGCCACCGTCGCAACGAACTTCGCCTGAGCATCGGCGTGCTCGCTCGACACGAGGTCGAGTGTCTGCTGAAAGTTCCTGCGCGCCTCGTCGAGGTTCTGCCTGGCCTCGGTCAGTTCCGCCGCGAGCTTCTGAACTTCGGTTTCCGCGGCCGACCGGGCTCGTTCAAGCCCATCGCGTTGTTCGCGCATCGAGGTAAGCGATTCATCAAGCGCGCCACGTGCGGCCTCGAGATTCTGGATGTCGTTCAGCAGCCGCGCCTGCCGCTCCTTGTGCGCCTCGCGCTCCCTTGCGAACTCGCTCTCGAGCTGTGTTACCTGGTGCCGGGCGCGGGCGGTAACCGTGGCGATTTCTTCGCGGAACCGTTTTTCAGCGTCCACGGCGGCCGACTGCATCTCAGCGACCTTACGGTCCAGTGCTTCATGATGCGCGACTTCTTGTGCGAGCCGCTGCTCGACGTCGGCGCGGCTCGCCCGTTCATGGCTGATCAACCGATCGAATTCGGCCTCACGTTCCGCGGCGACGTCGTTTGCGTCTTTCAAGGCCGTAGCCGCGGCGCTCAGTTGCTGCTCGAGGGTGCTCCGCATCGCCGCAGCATCGGCGAGCTGCGAGGTGAGCTCGGCTTCGCGTTGGATGAGTCGCTCGACCTCGTTGGCCGCAGACGCGTGGTCGTGGCGCGCCGCTGCCAGCGCGGTTTCGGTGTCGTTGAATCGGCGCTTGAACTCATCACGCGTGGCGGCCGTTTGCGACAACTCGCGCTCGAACTGCGCCTGGCGTGCAGCGCGCTCAGTCGCGGCCGTCGTCATCGCCGACGCGTGCAGCTCTTCCGCCTCGCGCAGAGAAGTTTCCACCTGTGCGAGCCGCTGCTCGACGTCGCCCCGCACTGCGCGTTCGTGACCGATCAGCCGCTCGAATTCGACCTCACGGTCGGCCGCTCTCGTTTCGGCGGCCAGACGGTCTTGTCTGGCACCCTCCTCGGCATCCTTCAACGCCGCCGCGGCGTTGGTCAGTTGCCTTTCGAGGGTCTTCCGCGTCGCCGCGGCGTCGGCGAGCTGCGAGGTGAGCTCGGCTTCCCGTTGTGCGAGTCGCTCGACCTCGGTCGCCGCTGACGCGTGGTCGTGCCGCGCCGCTGCCAGCGCGGTTTCGGCGTCGTTAAACCGGCGCTTGAACTCATCACGCGTGGCGGCCGTTTGCGACAACTCGCGCTCGAACTGCGCCTGACGCTCGGCGCGCTCGGTCGCCGCCGCCGTCATGGCTGACGCGTGCTGCTCTTCCGCCTCGTGCAGGCAAGCTTCTACCTGTGCGAGCCGCTGCTCGACGTCGCCCCGCATCGCGCGTTCGTGACCGATCAGCCGATCGAATTGGAGCTCGCGTTCGACGGCTTGCGTCTCCGCCGCCACTCGGTCTCGTGCGGCGCCTTCGTTGGCGTCCTTCAACGCCGCCGCCGTGTCGGTTAGTTGTCGCTCGAGAGTGTTCCGCGTCGCCGCGGCGTCGGCGAGCTGCGACGTGAACTCGGCTTCGCGTTGCGTGAGTCGCTCGACTTCCGTGGCCGCTGCCGTGTGGTCGTGCCGCGCCGCTGCCAGCGCGGTTTCGGTGTCGTTGAGCCGGCGCTTGAACTCATCACGCGTGGCCGCCGTCTGCGACAACTTGCTCTCGAACTGCGCCTGACGCTCGGCGCGCTCGGTCGCCGCCGCCGTCATCGCCGACGCGTGCTGTTCTTCCGCCCTGCGCAGAGCAGCTTGGATCTCGGCGACCTGGGAGGTGAGCGCGGTTTCGCGTTGTGTGAGTCGCTCGACCTCGGTCGCCGCTGTCGTATGGTCATGCCGGACAGCCGCGAGTGCGGTTTCGGCATCGCTGAACCGGCGTTTGAACTGATCGCGCGTGGCGGCCGTCTGCGACAACTCGGTCTGGAACTGCGCCTGGCGTTCGGCGCGCTCGGTTGCCGTCGCCGTCATGTCCGACGCGTGCCGCTGTTCCGCTTCGCGCAGAGCGACTTCGACGTGCGTGAGCCGCTGCTCGACATCCGCACGCGCAGCGCGTTCCTCATGAATCAGCCGATCGAATTCGACCTCACGTTCGGCGGCTTTCGTTTCGGCCACCACTCGGTCCCGTGCGGCGTTTTCGTTGGCGTACTTCAACGCCGCCGCCTGGTCGGTCAGCTGCCGCTCGAGCGTATTGCGCGTCGCTGCGGCCTGGGCGAGCTGGGAGGTGAGCTCGGCTTCGCGTTGCGTGTGTCGCTCGACGTCGGTAGCTGTCGCCATGATCGCCGACGCGTGCGTCTGTTCCGCCTCATGGCGAGCCGCTTCGGCGCGCGCGAGCCGCTGCTCGACATCCGCGCGCGCAGCGCGTTCCTGCTGAATCAGTCGATCGAATTCGATCTGACGTTCGGCGGCTTTCGTCTCCCCCGCGAAGAGGTCTCGCGTGGCGCCTTCCCTGGCGTCCTTCGCCGCGTCCGCCGCGACCGTCAATTGCTGCTCGAGGGTGCTCCGCAGCGCCGAAGCCTCGGCGAGCTGCGAGCTGAGCGCGGCTTCGCGTCGCGTGAGTCGCTCGACGTCGGCAGCTGCCGCCGTGACGGCCGACGCGTGCTTCTGGTCCGCCTCGCGCAGAGCCGCTTCGACCTGCGCGAGCCGCTGCTCGACGTCGGCGCGCGTCGCACGTTCGTGACGGATCACCCCGTCCAATTCGAGTTCACGTTCAGCGGCCTTCGTCGCGGCGGTCAGACGGTTTCGGCTGGCACCTTCGTTGGCGTCCTTCAACTTGTCCGCCGCGTCGGCCAGTTGCCGCTCGAGGGTGCTGCGGATCGCCGCCGCATCGGCGAGCTGTGAGGTGAGCTCGGCTTCGCGTTGCGTCAGTCGCGCGACGCTCTCGGCATGTGCCTGAACCGCCTGTCGAGACTGATCGAGCGCGGTCTCCAGCTCACGGGCCTCGCGGCCAAGAGTGTTTCGGGTCTCGGCAGCCGTGGCCAACTCAGCGTCGAATTGCGCCTGACGTTCCGTCCAGAGCGCCGTAGCCGCCGACACGACCGAACTCCGCTGCTTCTCCGCCTCCTCATGCGCCTTTTTTGCGTGGGCCAACTCGTCTTCGAGATTGCGGCGCTTCTCGACTTCCCGTTCGACCAGCGCCTGAAGCTGCGCCTGTTGGGCGGCGCCCAGCTGGTGACCGGACGCACGCTCGTTGGCGGCTTGGAGAGCCGCTTCGATCTCGGCGAGCCGACGTTCGAGGGAGTTGCCGGTTGCGGTGGCCTCGGTGAGCTTCGAACTGAGTTCGGCGTTGCGCACCGTGAGCCGCTCAACATCGGCAAACGCGGATGTCCGACTTTGGCGCGACTGACGCAACTGCTCCTCGAGCATCTTCTGCGTCGCAGCGGCCCGCGCCATGCCGCTGTCGTGCTGTGTGGTGCGTTCGGCCAGCTGTGCGGACGCGACGGCAGTAGCCGAAACGTGGCGTTGCTCCGCATCCTGGAGCGCAGTCTTGGCCTCCGCGAGCTTCTGCTCGAGGCCGTTGCGGATCTCGCGTTCCTGACGCAGCAGCATCTCGAGTTTTGCCTGGTGCCCAGCGGCTGCTGACGGTTCGACGGCCCGGCGCTGCTCCCGCTCGCCAAAGGAGGTGTCGAGAGCGGACGGTTCCTGCCCGCGCCCGATGGCTCGGGAGACAACCGCCGGCAGCTCCTGGGAAAACGCGGGGCCCTTGGCGACGTAGTAGTCAGCCCCGGCCTTGAGGGATTCGACCGGTGACGCCGCGCCCTCGGGCAGAACCATGACGACGGGGGCTTGCAGGCCAAGGGTGTGCAGCTGCTTCAGATACGAGCAACCGTGACTATCCGACTGGACTTCAACAATCAACGCCGCCAGGTCCGGGTTCTCGAGGATCCCAAAAGCGGCCCGCTCATAACTGGAGCCCCACAGGACCGTGACACTCGGAGAGACAGTGCGCAGGGCTCTCGTGGCGACCTGCGCCCGGCTACGTTCGCTCGCTATATAGAGAATCTTCATGCAATTCGACGAAGCAGCGGGGAAGTAGCCGGTTCTGTACGCTTTTTCTATCGGCCAGACACCCGCATTGCTGCATCCGGCTAACGAGCTCTCGGCCATAAACGGTCCTAACCCGAGTCCCGTATAATCGGCGGCCGCCGATGAAACGAAGCATCGAACGCATCCTCACTACGCACACCGGAAGCCTCATTCGGCCCCCAAAACTGCTGGAGTTCGTCAAAAAGCGCCAGGCCGGTCACGCGATCGATCAGAGCGCGTACGAGGCGACACTCAAGGATTCGGTCCGCGACGTTGTCGCGCGCCAGGTCGAGGCGGGCATCGACATTCCCAACGACGGCGAGTTCGGCAAGTCCACCAGCTGGTCGCTGTACGTGCTCAAGCGGCTCAGCGGCTTCGAGTTACGGGAGGTGAAGGGCGCCAACCCGTTTGCACGCGGGGCAGATCGGCTCCGCTTTGCAGACTTCTACGCGGAGCTCGAAGGACGAGGCGACGGCAAGGACTGGTCGAACGTGACGAGAAGAGATGCGGTTTGCGTCGGACCGATCACCTACAACGGTCTCTTCGAGCTGCAGCGCGACATCGACAACCTCAAGGCCGGCGCGAAAGCCGCCGGTGTCGATGAGGCTTTCCTGCCGGTGGCCGCGCCCTCGAGCGCCATCCCCGACCGCAAAAACGAGTACTACAAGACCGACGAGGATCTCGTCGTCGCCCTCGCCGAAGCGCTGCGGACGGAGTACCGGTCGATCGTCGACGCGGGCTTCCTTCTGCAGGTGGACGATGCACGGGCGGCGGTGACGTACGACCGTATGGTGCCGCCAGCCAGCTTTGAGGATTACTACAGATGGCTCGAGCGTCACGTGGAGGTTCTCAACCACGCGCTCGAGGGAATTCCCGAGGATCGCATTCGCTATCACGTTTGCTGGGGCAGCTGGCCCGGGCCGCACACGACCGACGTGCCGCTCAGGAAGATCGTGGATCTGATCATGAAAGTGAACGCAGGCGCCTATCTGCTGGAGGCCGCGAACCCGCGTCACGAGCACGAATGGAAAGTCTGGCAGGAGGTGAAGCTGCCGCCCGGCAAGATTCTCGTACCGGGCGTCGTCAGCCACGGCACCAACGTAGTGGAACATCCGGAGCTCATTGCCGAGCGTCTGACGCGGTTTGCCTCGTGCATCGGCCGCGAGAACCTGATCGCCGGGACCGACTGCGGCTTCGCGCAGGAAGAAATCAACCGGCGCGTGCATCCATCGATCATGTGGGCGAAGCTCGAAGCGATGGCCGAGGGAGCGCGCATCGCGAGCCGCTAACGCTCGATTGTCGTCAACGCGAACGGGCTTGCCTGATCACCGACAAGAACGCGCAGCCGGATTCGATGCCGTCCTTTGCTTATGAGCATTGCCGCAGTTTCGCAGTGATCGATGGCGCACCTCGCGTGGATCAATGCGCCTTCGGCGGCGTCGTCCAGCCAGAACTGGACGATGACCTCTGGCGGATATCCTCGGTTGTCGAAAGTTAATCGGACGGTCGTCTCCGTACGTGCGAGCCACGCGATCCAAACGACGCATGCAATAACACCAATAATGGCGGCCCTACGCAAACATCTCGTTTCAATCGACGGCAGGTGTAGGCTTCTCCGCCGAGAAAGGCACGACCATATGTCGAAGATTCGCACGCTCTTTGTGGCCATCGGCGCGTTAGTTGTCGGGACGGTCGCGGCTGGCGCTGGCGCGCAGGGCTCGACGGCCGCCAACGGGCCGGATCCGCTGGCCTTCCTCGCCCACGTGAGAAATGCTCGGCTCCTCGCGGCCGGCGACCTTGGCGCGCAACTCGTCGACTGCAGGATGCCGCCGGAAAATGCCGCAGCGGCCGTGGGCGCAGTCGTCGATGCCCCTCCCACCAAGATTTTTGACCAGCTCTACTACCTGGGAAGCAATAGCGTCGCTACGTGGGCCATCGTCACCAGCGCCGGCATCATTCAGATCGACAGCCTGAACAACACGGCCGATGCGCAGCGCGTCATCATCGGAGGCTATAAGAAACTGGCCTCGATCCCGGCCAGATGAAATACCTGGTGCTCACCCACGGACACAACGACCACTTCGGCGGCGCAAAATATCTGCACGACACCTATCATCCGCGCGTCCTCATGTCCACCGCCGATTGGGACATGGTTGCCAAGCTGCCTCCCGCACCCGCTCAAGGCGTCGTCCCGCCCGCGCGCGACATGGACATTACCGACGGGCAGAAGCTGACCCTGGGCGGCACGACCCTGACCTTCTACATCACCCCCGGCCACACTCCGGGAACCGTCTCGATGCTTGTCCCGGTTACAGATAAAGGACAGTCCCACTTGCTCTCGTTTTGGGGTGGCAGTGCGATCCCGCGCGACCTCGAACCTGCAGGGCAGATTGGCCGCATGGACGCAGGCATGCTGGCCTACAAGGAATCCTTTGAGCGTTTTTTCAAGCTCGGTGAAGATGCCGGCGCCGACGGCTACATCGCCAATCATCCCTATCGGGACCAGACATTCATCGACGGCAAGAGCGACCGAATCGCCAGGAACCAGGCACGCAAGCCGGGCGATTCCAGTGCGTTCATCGACCGTGGCACCTACATCCGCTACTACATGATTAGCGTCGAGTGCATCGAAGCGCAGGAGGCCTGGGTCCGCGCAGGCAGGCCGCCGATCCCCAACTGAAACGCAAGCTCCTATCTGCTGGAGGCCGCGAACCCGCGTCATGAGCACGAATGGAAGGTCTGGGAGGAGGTGAAGCTGCCTCCCGGCAAGGTTCTCGTGCCGGGCGTCGTCAGCCACGGCACGAACGTGGTGGAACCCCGGCGACTAACTTCCCGCCTTGTAGGTCTTGCTGAAGCCGTTCCGGGCGTTGGTCACCGTGAAGCTGCCATCGGTCTGGGCCGACACTTTGATCCAGTACGCCAGTCCATTGTGCTGGGGTGCCGGCGGGGCCGGCGTGCCTGACTGCGCCGGCGGCAGTGGCGCGACCGGGACGGTGGCGCCCTCCTCCACGTTGGCGATGAATATCCCTGGCACTGTGTACTCCTGGCCGCCCAGCAGCGCGAAGTGAATCTGCCAGAGATCCTCGAGACGGGGCGAGTTGAGCAGAACGTTCATCGCCGCAGGTTGTCCGCCTTTGCGGGGTCCGTTGTTCATGATGGTCACCCGCGGCCGAATGGCGTGCACGAGCGCCTCCGAATTCGAGCTGGGCTGCCCATGCCGTGACACCACGAAGAGATCGACGGTGCCGATGCGATTGTTCGGACACATCAGCTCGACTTCCTGATTCCAGTCGAAATCGGCCAGATACAGGACGCGAAATTTTCCGAAGGTGATGTGGCTCGCGACGGACTGTTCGTCCTCGGTGTTGCCGAGCGGTCCGCCTGATACAGGGTTCACGTCGTGCCGCTTGAAGCCGGCGCAATACGGATTCGGCGCACCCGCGCCAGGCAGCGGCGTCTTCAGAATCTGTCCCGTGGCACTGACGATGCGCCAGTCCAGACCGGTGACGGGAATCCTGGTACCGGTCTTCGCAATCGTGTGCTTCGCCTTGGCAGCAAGTTGTCCATACTGCTCGAGCACCGGATCGATTTGTGGGGTCGGCTGCACGTTGGCCCCGTGGTCGATGAACTCTTTGATGGGAATCCGCATCGCGAGTTCGGGAAGGCCGCCGACGTGATCGCCATGGTAGTGCGTCGTAATCAGATGATCGATCTGTGAGAGCCCGGCGTCCTTGACGGCCGCCATGATGCGGTCGGCGTCGCGGACAGCGGCAGCGCCCGCGTTCCCAGTGTCGACGAGGACCGATTCGCCTGAAGGCGTGACCCATAGCTGAGCATTGCCGCCCTCGACGTCGACGACGTAGATGTCCAGGTTCTTCGCCGCTCGCGTCTGCGCCGCCGGAAGCGCCGCCAACAACGCGAGAACCGATAGGAACGCCAGCGCTGCGCGCATCAGATCACTCCCGTGGCTGCTCCGCCTCTGTTCGGGGCGAGGGTCAAAGATGACGTGAGTATATGCGTGGAAATATAATCGGCGTTTCCATCACGACGTAACTCGAGAAGGGACTGGCCATGACGAACCAGACGGGAACGTCTCTGTACTCACGGTTGGGAGGCTACGACGGCCTCGCGGCCGCGGTCGACGAGCTACTTCCCAGGCTTCAGGGCGATCCGCAGCTCGGCGTGTACTGGCGAGGGCAGAACGATCACACGAAAAAACGTGGCCGGCAGATGCTGCTCGACTTCCTGGTGTCGGCGTTGGGCGGACCGGCCATTTATCACGGCCAGGATATGAGGACCGCTCACCAGGGCCTGCGGATCAGCAACAGCGATTGGACCGTCATGGAGGGCCACGTTCTCGCGGTTCTCGACAAATTCGGCATCCAGGGGCGCGAGCGTGAAGAGTTCCTCGGGGCCGCCGCCAGCCTGAAGAGCGATATCGTTCAGGCGTAGCAGACGGAGTCAGCGCCGCGTGAGCGTCAGATCCTGCGGGAGAGGCGCCGGCTGAACCGGGCGCGACGCCAGGTATGCCGTGATGTTGATGATGTCGTCCGGCGTCAGCTTCTCGACGGTCCGCTTCATCAACGAGATCATCGGATGCGAGCCCGCGCGCGCCCCTTGCTGAATGTCGAAGATCTCGCGGGCCAGATAGCTGGGCGATCGTCCCGCGAGCGGCGGGATATCAGGCGCGACTCCCATGAGATCGGGCCCGTGGCACGTGGTGCACGCCGCCCTCGTTCCGAGGACGATCTGGTTGTTGACAATCGACGCGTCGCCGGTCGTGACCAGAGCCTCGCCCTTCTTGATCGAGCCGATCGGCACGTAGGCAATCCAGGTCCCACGTGCGCTCCTCAGCACCTGATTCACTTCGGTATCTGTCGGCACCTCGATGATGCGATTGCCGATAGGCTCGGTAAGTTTCCGTGCCGTCGGGATGAACAGCTCGCCCTGAATGCGCGTGGCCGGCACGAGCGCGGTTTCAACAACAGTGACGTGCGGTCGCCACTTGATGCTCGAGAAGTAGTTGGCCGCCTGCTGCACTTCTGTGTCGCTCATCGCCTTCGCCAGCATGACCATCGTGTTCGAGTTCGCTTTCCTCGGGTCTGAACTGTGGCGGCGGCCGGCCTTGAGGTCCATGAGCTGCCGGGTGATGTAGGCCGCTGGCAGCCCCGCGGGTGATGCGTTCTCCGGACGACCACTGCCATCCGCGAGGTGGCATGTGCCACAAGCTCGCCCGGTGTTCCCGACGAGTGCCGCCGGACCAGTGCTGCGGACGACGTCTGGAATCGGGTTCGGATGGTCTCCTGGGAACCAATCCACGACCTTCCCGCGAATATCCTGCAGCGTGAACACTCGTGTGCTGCCCTCGACGCGCCGCGTGCGTGCGAGTTCCTCGGCCGACGGTGGTGCCGCGGCGACCGCGCCAGGCGCACCCTGCACGGCCTGCTTCTCGTTGGGGTCGGGAGCGTGCTCAACTCCCCATGCCCAGAACGGCTGTTTGGAGAAGTCAATCTTCGAGCGATCGACGGGAGACACCGTCCAGATCGGGGCCGCCGTCGTGGCCGGAGCCTGCGCCGACACGACCAGTGAGAGACATCCGAGCCCGAGTAGTGCCGTGTAGAAATAGAGCTTCATCTCACCCTCGCACTTGGATGATAGGACCCGGGTAGAAGTACTGCGGCGATGCTAGTTCCCGGCTTCAGTACTGTCAATCAGGAAGATCCCTTGTGTTACACTCCGCGCCACTTTCCAGCCTTCCTGGCGGGATCTCGTGACCGTCTCAGTCATCCGAGTTCTCGGCGCCCTCTTCGCTCTCGCGTGCGGCTTGGCCGTGGCCAGCTGCGCGCGACGGTCTGAGGCCGCGCCTGTCACCGGCGCCGAACTATTCAAAGCGTGCGTTCCATGCCACGGGGCGGCGGGCGAAGGCACGCCGGCCATCGGCGCGCCGGCGATCGCCAGCCTCCCGGCCTGGTACGTGTCTGCACAGCTTCAGGAGTTCCAGACCGGTCTGCGTGGCAAGCATGCCGACGACACCGAAGGCCTTCGCATGCAGGCGATGTCGAGACAGATGCTGACTCAAGCGGAGGTGATCGCAGTCGCGAGCCACGTGGCCTCGCTTCCCGGCGCGATCGGCGCTGCGAGGATTAGCGGCGTGAATGCTTCCGGCGCGATAGCGCCCTTGTTGGTCTGCGCGACATGTCACGGCGCCAGGTTTGAGGGGAACCCGGATGTCAAGGCACCTCCGCTTGCCGGCCGCGACGATTGGTACATCGCCGCGCAAATCCGGAAGTTCAGGGCCGGTATTCGAGGTTCGACGCATGGCGATCCTTTCGGACCGCTCATGCAGATGAATACGCGAGCCTTGGCGCCCGAGAATGTCGACCGTGTCGCGGCCTACGTCCACGCGCTGTCTCGCTGAATGACGGCCTGCCATGGCACACCACGACACTGACTCCCCGACGGCCATCGGACGCAAGGTCTTTCTCATCACGGTCGTGAGCGCGCTCGCTTTCGGCCTGGCGGCCTACCTGCTTGTCTCGCGGACGGGCTGATGATGTCGTGGCACCCAACGCAGGCCTCCACGTACGCGGCGGATATCGATAATCTCATCCTCCTCGTCGGCGTCGTCGTCGGTATCTTCTTCCTGGCTGCCGAGGCGATCTTCTTCGGCTTCATCTTCAAGTTCCGGGCGCGGCCGGGCGTGAAGGCGCAATACGTCACGGGCGAGAAGGCGAGCGAGAAGAAGTGGATTTCGTACCCGCACTACCTGGTCCTCCTCTTCGACGTCATCATCGTCGTGGCGGCGCTTCGGGTGTGGTACGAGGTCAAGATCGACTTTCCGCCGGCCGAAGAGCGCGTGCGTATCATCGGCCAGCAGTGGGCGTGGACGTTTGTGCAGCCCGGGCCTGACGGCCAATTCGACACCGCCGATGACATTCGCACGGTCGACGAACTCAACCTCCAGGTCAACCGACTCTATCGCTACGAGCTGCATTCGAAGGACGTGGTGCACAGCTTTTCGGTGCCGGTGTTCCGGTTGAAGCAGGACGCCGTGCCCGGGCGCACGATCGACGGCTGGTTCAAGCCCACGGTCACCGGCGAGTTCGACATCCAGTGCACGCAGATTTGCGGCATCGGACACGGACTGATGGCTGCGCGAGTGCGGATTCGATCGGCCGCGGAACAGGCCGCCTGGTTAGCGATCACGCGGGACGCTGAGCGCGTCGCCCGTCGCTGAGGGAGCGAATGATCGCCGACTATCCCACACACGTCGCGCATCAGGACGAAGGGTTCATCAAGAAGTACCTGTGGTCGACCGACCACAAGATCATCGCGATGCAGTATCTCTTCACAGGGATGCTCATGGCGCTCATCGGCGGTTTCACCGTCTACGTGTTCCGGATGCAGCTGGCATTTCCCGGCCAACCCGTCCCACTGTTCGGCCGGGTGTCGGCCGCGAGCTACAACTCGCTCGTCACGATGCACGGCACGATCATGATCTTCTGGGTCGCCATGCCGGTACTCCTGGCGGCGTTCGGAAACTTCCTGATCCCGTTGATGCTCGGCTGCGACGACATGGTGTTCCCGAAGGTGAATCGCCTGTCGTACCAGGTTTTCCTCCTCAGCGCGATCGTGCTGGTGGCGTCGTTCTTCGTGCCTCACGGGGCGTTCGGTGGCGCATGGACGGCTTACCCTCCGCTGTCGGCCAGATCCACGTACAACCTGACGCCGTACGGGTCCACGCTCTGGGTGATCGCGGTCGCGCTCGAGTTCGCGGCCTTCCTGCTTGGCGGCATAAATTTCGTCACGACCGCGATGAATTCACGCGCACCGGGCATGAAGATGTTCGACGTGCCGCTCGTCGTCTGGATGATTGTGATCGCCAGCGTCCTCTTCATGGCATCGGTTGGTCCGCTCATCGCGGGCGCGGGCATGCTGCTGCTCGATCAGACCCTCGGGACCGGCTTCTACGATCCGGCAACTGGCGGCGATCCGATTCTCTGGCAGCACCTGTTCTGGTTCTTTGGCCATCCCGAGGTGTATGTCGTGTTGCTGCCGGCCATGGGTATCGTGGCCGAAGTCATCGCCGTCTTCTCCCGCAAGAAGATCTTCGGCTACAAGGCCATTGTCTATACCGCGGTGGCGACGGGCGTGATCAGCTTCTTTGTCTGGGCGCATCACCAGTTCGTCGCCGGCATCGATCCGCGAATGGCAAGTCTGTTCACCGTCACGACCCTCATCATCTCGGTACCGATCGCCGAGATGGTGTTCCTCTACATCGCGACGCTCTACGGCGGGTCGATTACATTGACGACGCCGATGCTGTGGGCGCTGTCATTCGTCGCCGAGTTCATGATCGGCGGCGTGACCGGGATCTTTCTCGGCGCCGCGGGGTCGGACATCTACCTGCACGACACCTACTTCGTGCTCGCCCACTTCCACTACACGTTCTTTCCGATTGCCATTATCGGCACGTTCACCGGCGTGACATTCTGGTTCCCGAAGATGTTCGGCCGGATGATGAGCGAGCGGCTGGGCAAGATTCACTTCTGGGGCACCATCATCGCCTTCAACTTCATCTTCATCCCGTTGTTCATCACGGGCGCGGCAGGCGACCAGCGGCGGGTTTACAACCACCTGGGTTTCCCCGATCTGGCGACCCCCTGGCGCCAGGACCTGCGAATCGTCGCGACGATGGCGCTCGTGACGATGCTGGCGTTCCAGCCGATCTTCATCTTCAATTTCATCCGGAGCATGTTCAAGGGAGCGCTGGCAGGCCAGAATCCGTGGCGGGCGAATACCCTTGAATGGTTGGCGCCGTCACCGCCGCCACACGGTAACTTTGCCGAACTGCCCGTCGTGTACCGAGGCCCCTACGAGTACAGCGTGGAGGATCGCGACGAGGACTTCTGGCCGCAGCACATTCCCGCCGATGCGCCGGCACCGGCGGAGACGTCGGTGGCGTGACGACACGGTAGAGGAGCGACAGTGAGTTCGAGACCGATCGCCACGACGCGCAGCGTGATGGACGTCCCCACCGGCCGGCTGGCCGTGTGGTGGGTGCTGGCGTCGGAAATCGTGATCTTCGGTGGCCTTCTGAGCTCCTATGTGATGCTGCGCCTGCGGCATGACGCCTGGGCCGAGCAGGCCGCGCACACCAACACCTGGGCCGGCGCGTTCAACACGCTGGTGCTCCTGACCTCGAGCCTGTCGGCCGTCCTCGCGCATCAGGCGGCCGAGCGCGGTGATGGGCCGAGAGCGGCCACGCTCCTTCGCTACACGATCCTGGGCGGCGGCATCTTCCTGCTCGTGAAGTCGTTCGAGTGGACACATGAGATCGAGGAGGGCTTCACGATTACATCCAGCCTCTTCTGGTCCTTCTACTACACAGCGGCCGGTCTACATGCCGCCCACGTCATCGCCGGTATGGTCATCATGTTCATCGTGGCTCGAACGGCGGTACGCAACGAAGCGCTCCACCGCGTCGAGAACATCGGCATCTACTGGCACTTCGTCGACGTGGTTTGGATCTTCCTGTTCCCCTTGCTGTACATCGCGAAGTGACGGTCATGCCGCAGCATTCGCACGCCAGCGTCCATCCACACAGCCAAAGCCACTACGTCTGGATTTGGGCGATCCTGTGCGCGCTCGTCGCCGTCAGCGTCGCCGGCCCATTGGTCGGCATCCGGTTCGTCACGCTGGTCACGGCCTTCGGTGTCGCGATCGTCAAGGCGTACCTCGTGTGCAGTCACTTCATGCATCTGAATATCGAGAAGAAGTTCGTGGTTTACATTCTGGGTGCGATGCTGGCATTCATGATCGTCTTCTTCAGCGGCATCGCGCCCGACGTGCTCAGGCACGAGGGCCAGCAGTGGCAGAAGACGTACGTAGAGCCGGCCAGCGGCGTCAGTACCGAACACTGATATGCGCGTGGCACAGATGACCACATTCGCAGAACGGCCGATGGACGTCGCGCGCAGACCAGGGCGGGAAATCGTGCCGAACAGCCTTCTCGGCATGCTGATTTTCGTCGGCACGGAGGTGATGTTCTTCGCCGGTTTGATCAGCGCCTTCACGATCTCGCGCGCCGGGGCCGCGCGGGCCGACTGGGTGCTGCCCGGGGGGCAGTTGCTCCCGGTCGCTGCGACGGCGGGGAACACCGTGGCTCTCGCGGCCAGCGGCGCACTCGTCTGGCATGTCGGCCGTCAGTACCGCGCACGCGCATCCGGCGCCGCACAGACATTGCTCGCCGCGATCATTCTCGGCGCCCTGTTCGTTGTGCTTCAGGGACGCGAGTGGGTCGGACTGATCCGTCACGGTGTGACGCTCTGGTCGAAGGGCCTCGGTGCGTTCTTCTACGTGATCGTCGGCGCGCACGCCGTGCACGCCACGGGGGCGCTCGTTGGCATGAGCGTCGCCTGGTGGCGCCTGCGCGCGGGCCGCCTGTCACCAGGTTTTCTACTGGGCGTGCAGACGTTCTGGTACTTCGTGGTCCTCATCTGGCCGGTGATCTATGTGCGAGTCTATTTTTAAGCGCGTTGTATGTGCTGCCGCGACGATTCTGGCTCTCATGCCGGCCCAGGCACTTGCCTGTCCCGTCTGCGCCCTGGTCGGCAGCGGCGACAACGCGTGGGCGTACACAGCCATGAGCGTGATGCTCATCATGCTGCCCCTCGGCATGATCGGGGGCGCCGTGCTCTGGCTCTCTCGAAGGGCGGCTCTTGCCGACGCCGAGCTGTCACCGAGGCTGCACAGCCAGGCTCGATCGCCAGATCTTGATCGCGTCCAAGTGAACGCACCCGATCATGGCCGGCATGACCGGCAGCTCCAGCGCGAGTGCCATCCCCAGGCGGTGAGCGCCATCTCCTCCGCGGATCAGATTGCCTCTTCGACCGACGTGGACACGAACGCCCCCCATCTCACGAAATTGATGCCCTGGCAGCTCGTTTCTAGGTCGTAGCCGCCCCTCTGCGGCGACCTGGTCGAACAGTGCGTCCATCCGTGCGTGCCGTCGCTCCACGTCTTCGAGCGTCCGGCACCCATCGAAAACGCCCTCGGGCGACCTCGCCATGGCGGCCATGATGTGGTCGTACGCACCCGTGTCCTTCCACGGGACTCGGTGGCGCCAGCGCAGGATGCATGCCTGTACTACTGACTCATCGATCCCCCACGCGTCGAGGTCCCAATCTCCTCCCCTCACCCTTCCGGAACTGATGCGCCAGTCGAGCGGATCCAGCGTGGTCGTGAGGGCTGCGGGATCCACCCAGATCCGTTCCGCGAAGCGCGGCGCGTTACGGCCGAAACGGGCGACGTTGGCAACGTCGGCGACCAACGCGATGGTCGAGAGGACGGCAAGCTGGACGAGCCGAGCCATGAGCGATCCTACGTTGAACCCTGTGCGTTCACGAGCGGACGAGTTCACACCCCGAACGGGGGATTCTCGCTCGTGATCTCCTCCAGAGAGCGACGCTCGGCGTCGACGCCGAACACGCGCGCGACGACGGCCGCGGCCATCATCATGGCAGAGGCCAACACGTAGCCTGCGAGCAAACTATAAGGATCGCCCGTGTCCACGATCGCTCCAAAGAGGGTCGGCGCGCCCGCGCCGACCAGAGTGCCAAATGCGTAGAACACGGCGATCGCCATCCCGCGGAGCTCGACGGGGAACAATTCGCTCACCGTCAGATACGCGGAGCTCGCCGCGGCGGAGGCAACGAAGAACACCAGCATCCACGCGAGGGTCTGGGTCACCGCGTTCAGAGCGCCCGCCACGAACAGGCCGCCGGTCGCCAGCAGCAACATCCCCGACAGCGCGTAGGTCAACGGGATCATGACGCGTCGCCCCCAGCGGTCGAAGGAGGGGCCGAGCACCAGCGGGCCGAGGAAGTTGCCGATCGCGAAGGGCACGATGTAGAGGCTTACGTGCTCGCGCGGGACGCCGTGGAACTTCTCGAGAATCAGCCCATAGCTGAAGAAGATGGAGTTGTAGAGAAACGCCTGCGCGAGCATCAGCGACAGCCCGTAGACGGTGCGTCTGGGATATCGTCGGATGAGCGTATGCGCGAGATGCCGGAGCCCAACCGTGCCTGAGACCTTCACGGTCACCACGGTGAACGAGGTTGCCTCGGTCCTGGCGTTCCATCCGCGGCCGCGTACCTGGGCCTCGATCCGCTCCACCGTCGCGATCGCGGCCTGCACATGCCCGTGTGTGAGGAGCCAGCGCGGGCTTTCAGGCATGTGGCGCCGGACCAGCAGGATCACGAGTCCAAGCAGCGCGCCGAACCCGAACGCCACGCGCCAGCCGATCGCGATCGGAAATATCGCGGGGTTGAGCACAACGAGCGTTACGCCCGCGCCGAGCGCAACGCCCACCCAGTAACTACCGTTGACCGCCAGGGCGATGGCGCCGCGCATACGGGCGGGAACCATCTCGTCGATAGCGGAATTGATCGCGGAGTACTCGCCGCCGATGCCTGCTCCGGCCAGGAGCCGGAACGCAAGGAACACCGCGTACTGCGGGGCCAGTCCGCTGAGGGCGGTCGCTCCGAGGTAGATCGCGAGCGTGACCATGAAGAGCCGCTTGCGGCCGAGGCGGTCGGTGAGGTGGCCGAACACCAACGCGCCGACCACCTGGCCGAGAAGGTACGCCGAGTTGGCCATTCCGATCTGGGTCGCTGAGAGTCCGAGCGTGTCGGGATGTTGCAGCGTAGGCGCGACGTTCGCGACGAGGCTTGCTTCGAGCCCATCGAGGATCCAGGTAATCCCGAGCGCCAGGATCAGGCGCTGGTGCCAGCGCGACCAGCCGAGCGCGTCAAGCCGGCCCGGCACGTCGGTCGTGACCCAGGTGCCGCGGGGCGTGTCAGGGATCATCAAGTGATTGCGATCGTAGCCGGCCGCGTATACTTTGGTCGTCGCAAGCCCGACGGTGAATGGCCCTGGGTGAACCCACTGTAGGCCGTCAATGCAGACACTTCCGATCGCCTGCGGCATCAATCGGGCCTACGCGTTGCCGTTGGCGGTGATGCTCGAGTCGCTGAAGCAGCATCTGCGCCCGGGCGTGCGGCCGGTGCTGTATCTCATCCACGCCGGGCTTCCCGACTCCATCCTCTCCGCCATCGGGTCCATCGTCGAAACCCATTCGATCCTTCCGTCTGCCGTACAGCTGGCCAGCGCACCGAGCGACGCGCACTTCCCGGTGGAGGCCTCATTCCCGCTGCTGCTGCCGGAACTGTTGCCGGCTTCGCTTGAACGCGTCTTGTTCCTCGACGCCGACATGCTTGTCCTGGGCGACCTGATGCATGTCTGGGAGACGCCGCTCAACGGGCATGTGTTGGCCGCCGCGGCTGATGGCGCCGTGCCGCGGTGTTCGGCACCGCGGGGTGTCAAAGGGTGGCAGGCCCTGCACATTCCTGCCGAAGCCCCGTACTTCAACGGCGGCCTGCTGCTGGCGGATCTCTCGCGCTGGCGCGAGCGCGACGTTCCGCGCCGGGCCCGCCAATACCTCGAGAGCACGCGCGAGCCGATCGACTTCCTGCACCAGGAAGCGCTGAATGCGGTGGTCTGGGACGACTGGCTGCCTCTCGATCAGCGCTGGAATCTGCTCGCGACGCTTGCCGGGCGGTCGTACGGCTCGCCGTTGTCGGAGGCGGCACAGCCAGGCGTCGTCCACTTCGCGGGTCGATTGAAGCCATGGCGCGCGCCAATCGGCGGACCGTTCAACGCCGCTTATCAACGTGTATTAGATCGCGTGGCCCCGATCATCCCGTCGGAGCCGGTCACGCCGAAGGAACAGCTCTACAGTGCGTACGACCGTCACCTGCGAGCGACGTTCTACCCGATCGAGCGATATCTGTGGCGGCGACGACTACTGTGACGCCGAAGATCTCAATCCTCTTTCCGGCCCTGCAAGGGTATGAAGCCGCGCTCCCAGCGCTCGAAATCTGGGAGCGTCAGGACGGCCGCGAACGGCTTGAGATTCTGGTGCTCTGTCCTGACCACCTGGGCCCGACGAACGCGCAGCGCCCGTCGTTGCCAGCCGGCCAGATCATCGTGCCGGTGGGTGCCGCGTCGCTCCATGACGCACGCGCGATGGGCGTGGCGCACGCTTCTGGCGAGTACGTCATGCTGGCAGAGGATCACTGCGTGCCCGAGCCGGGTTGGGCCACAGCCATTCTCGGCCGCATCGACGAGGGCTGGGATGGTGTCGGGGCGGCGCTCCGTGCGGGCGATCTGCGGAGCCGTTGGGCCGAGGCCTCGTTTCTCATCGGTTATGGCGAGTGGATGATGCCGGTCGAGAGCGGTCCCACAGCCGTGCTCTGCGGGCTGAACGGCACGATTCGCACCGATCTGATGCGCGCGTTTGGAGTCACGCTGCGCGATGAACTGGTGATTGGCGCGTTTCTCGTTCGCCACCTGCGTGAGCAGGGCTGTCGGTTCTATCTGGACGCTCGCGCCGGCATGCGTCACTTCGACCCCGATCGCTTCTCGTTTGCCGTGTCGGCACTCGTCGCGTTGGGACTTGGCTTTGGCGCCAAGCGCACGGAGTCATGGCCCTGGCCCGCGCGGTTGCTCTATCCGCTGGGCGCACCGGCCATTGCGCTCCTCCACGCCAAGCGCGCGTTCGTGCACTACCGACGCGTCGGCACCGGGGCCGGCCTGCGTCGAACGTCCCCGCTGTGTGCGCTGGGTCTGGCATCAGCCTGGGCGCTCGGAGAAGCCGCTGGTGCGGCATTGGGCGTGGCGCGCGTCGAGCATTCCGTGTGGCGGGCCGAGACACGGCCCGTCAGTCGTGAAGCCCTTGCGCGCGCTGACGCGCGACGAACGATTCCCGAACCGTCATGATCAAGCACGCGGTCCTTTCTGCGATCCGAAGGCTGGGGTACGACCTGGTCCTCTTCAACAACACTGAGTCAGAGCGACAGCACCTGGAGATCTACGAGCGTGTACGTCCGTACCTCCTTAGCAGCTACGAGCGCACGTACGCGCTGATTGACGCCACGCGTTACATCGTCCGCAACGAGATTCCTGGCGCGTTCGTGGAGTGCGGCGTTTTCAAGGGCGGATCGATGATGGCGGTTGCGTTCGCCCTGATGGCCGAAGGCGTCACTGACAGAGATCTGTATCTCTTCGACACCTTTGCCGGAATGCCGGCGCCCGAAGCACGCGACGTGGATCTCCGGGGTCGGCCCGCCTCCAGAGCGTTCGCGAAACACCGGATTTCCGACGTGAGTTCGCACCTGATGCACTGCTCACGCGAGAACGTCGCGGCGGCGATGGCGTCGACCGGCTATCCAGCGGCACGCATCCACCTGGTTCAAGGCATGGTCGAAGAGACGATTCCGGCGCAGGCGCCGACGGCGATCGCGCTTCTGCGGCTGGACACGGATTGGTATCAGTCGACGATGCACGAATTGGTGCATCTACATCCTCGTCTGACGCGAAAAGGCGTGGTCATCGTCGATGACTACGGCCACTTCAAGGGCGCAAGGGACGCCACAGACGAGTACTTCCGCCAGCGCGGGCTGTCGCCGCTCCTGCAGCGCATCGACTACACCGCGCGGATGCTTCTCAAGCAGGATGGAGAGTGACAATGGCGATGCATCCAGAGGCGCTCGACGTGCATCGCCGCTATGCCAACTGACGGTGACTGACCCGTCGTGCGCTGCTACAAGCACTTACCGCCTTCGTCCGAGCAGCCGTCCTGATCGCTAATGACTCCTGCTGATCCCGAGTTCGAGCAATTTATGTGCATCGGGCTCGACGGCGTAGCCGAGCCACCACGATGGACGATCGTCACCGACGCTGGATGATCTCCTCTAAGAACTGGCGTATCGCCCGAGCCGTCTCACTTGGATGAGTGAAAAACACGTAATGTGATGCGCCGGGAATCTCTAAGACCTTTCGGTTTCGCACGCCATCTTTGAACTGTCGCTCGGCAGCTCGGACGGACACGACCCGGTTCGGCCATACCGTGTCTGCTTTTCGTTGCGCCGCCGCATCAACAAGATCGTAGATCGCAAGCACTTCCCTCCCTGATCGCGGGATCGCGTAAATGGCCAACGCTGGGGCGTGGATGGACGCGAAGGGCGGTGACTGAGGATTCGCGAGGATAGCTTGCTGAATTTCAGGCGGCGGATCACCGAACTTGTCGTATTGATCGAGTTCGGAAGTTGGATACGTCCATCCGTGTGTGCGGAACCAGAACGCCTGAAATGACTCCAGATCCGCGAGATCGTTTTCCGACGGTTGAGGGGGACGGGGTAATCCTGCCAGCACGTCCTCTGCCGTGTGGTCGTAAGCAGCATCCAGGTAGACGAGCCCGGCCACCCGGTTCGGCTGACGGGCCGCTAACGCGGACATTTCGTCACCTGCGAGTGAATGGCCGATGAGAATCGGTCGATTCAACTTCAGCGCGTTGAGCGCCGCAAGCAGATCGTCTGAACGCTGTGAGAGTCCGTATCCAGTTGCAGGGCGGGTCGAAGCGCCAAATCCCCGGCGCGTGATACCAATGACGCGGAAGGTGTCGGAGAACTGCGGCGCGAATTGATCAAAGACATGGGCGGTGTTGCCGAATCCTGGGAGGAACACAACAGTTTGGCCCCGTCCACCCCAATCGATTACTTCAAGCGATACCCCCTCGGCTACTTTGACCGACGACGGTAGCGGCAACGAGGCGCTTTGCGCCGTGTCGCCGAGACGTGCGGTCTGTGCGAAAACGCTTCCGGTGACCAGCAGCGCGCAGGCGATCGTGACCACGACTCTGCGGTGATACACATCCACGGCGTCCCTCCGGCCGCCGGAGTGTAGCACCAGCGTGGGGAAAGTGCGTTGATGCTGACCCTCACATTGCAACACTCACTGGCTACGACTGGGGGAGGACGGCCCGTCGCTCGCGTTTCACGGCGCTAGTGCACAGCCACGATCAACAGAATCAGGACGAGTAGCCCGATGATGATCGTCGTTGTCGAAATGGTCACCGTCGACTCGCCGCCGGCAAGCGCCTCGTCGGCTTCACGGGCCTGCGCGGCGACGTGTGCGAGTTCCGAGGCATCCATTGCAGCCACGGCGCTTTCCGCACGACGGATATCGACGCCGTACTTTCCCGCTATCGCTTTCACATCGGCGCGCTGAAGAAACAACCGGACCGTGTCCCGGTCCTGCTCGGTGGCACGCGCATGTTGCTGGACAGCAGCGTCGAGGACCGGCTGACCTGCGATATGCGTCTGCGCCGCGGACTGATCGGGTCCCTGAGACGAAGCCTGAATTCGTGGAGCTGCCATCAGCATGGATAAGACCACTGCTACAACCGAATAAGGCGAGCGCATCGGCTGATCCTCCTGTCGCGGCTCTTCCAACGGAGCGACTGATCAGTTTTTCGGCTCATGGCGGAGATACTTCAGGAACCACGCATCCACCGGGGTCGGGTCCCCGTCGGATATACCGGGCCGAGCGACCCCCTCTCGATTCGCTGCAAGTCGCGCTACGATCCCGCGCGTGTCCGACGTTCGGCGAAGCGCCGCTGCTGCTCATTGCCGATCAACTGAAGGTCAATCTGCTGGAACAAGGATGGTTTCGGTTGCCCAGCGCGAACTGATCGCCGACCGGTGGTGCTGCACCTCGTCGAGCGTTTCCAGCACGGTGGGAGGCGCCCAGCGGAACCATGGCCGATAAGTAATCGGTCGACAACTGGTCGACAATTCACCGGGAACAGTCGCGAAATCCTGAGTTGTTCTTGCTAATTTGAAACGTGGTGCGGAAGGGGGGACTCGAACCCCCACGGTATTGCTACCGCCAGCCCCTCAAGCTGGTGCGTCTGCCAATTCCGCCACTTCCGCGCGGGGGCAATCCAGTATATGAAAATTCGACCGGTGCCTGATACCAGAACAGCCCGCATCGAGCTCTCCGATGCAGGTGTCGTCGTCGTCCGCATTCGCCACGGCGCGAGGCAGTCGGTCAGCGATGCAAGCGAAAACGTCTCAACCGCGATCGCGACGCGCAGTGGTCAGCGGCGCCCGATCCTTGTCGACATTCGCAACGCCGCGCCGCTCGCCGCGGACGTCAGACGAATGTATTCAGGTCGGAATATCGCTGATGCGTTCACCGCGCTGGCGCTTCTCATCGACACGAACCCGCTCGGACGCACGATGGGCAACGTCTATTTCAGCGTTGCGCGCCTGCCAATGCCGATGAAGATGTTTGCGGAGGAGTCGAAGGCGCTCGAGTGGCTCGACGGCCACCGAGGCTAGCTGGTTAGTGGTTGGTGGTTCGTGGTTGGTGAAAACTACCAACTGCCAACCGCCAACTACCAACCGCTTATTTCTGTGCGGGCGCAGGCGCTGTGCTGTTCGCCGGCGGCGGTGTCGTTGCGCGACCGGGTAACGGCTGCGCCAACGGCGATGGCGTCGGACCGGACGGCTGCGTCAACGGCGCGCGCCCACCGACTACTGACCCTGGACCTTGTCTGCCGAGAATTCCTAACGCCAGCGCTCCGAGGATGAAGATGGCCGCGCAAATCCAGGTTGCTCGCGACAGTACGGTGGCGCCGCTGCGGGCGCCAAATGCCGCCTGGCTGCTCGCGCCACCAAACGCACTCGCGATGTCGCCGCCTTTGCCCTGCTGCAGATAGACGACGAGCATCATCGTGAAGCAGACGAGGATGTAGAGCGCGGTCACCAGGTAGTACAGCATTCGTCTTTCGTCCTGTGAGAAAAGCTGATTATACCGTCGCCTTGCGGCTCCGCGAAACGATCTGGAAGAACGCTTTCACGTCCAGGCTCGCCCCGCCGACCAACGCGCCGTCGACGTCGGGTTGACTCGCCAGATCCGCGATATTTTCCGGCTTCACGCTGCCGCCATACACAATCCGGCAGAGCTCTGCCGGCTGCACGCCGAACCATTGCTGCAGTCGCTTGCGGATATGAGCGTGGGCGTCGGCCGCCTGCGCGGGCGTTGCATTGCGCCCGGTGCCGATCGCCCATACCGGCTCATACGCGATGACGAGCTGGACGAGCTGTTCGGACGTCACGCCGTCGAGCCCGTCGCGAATCTGCCGATCGAGCACAGTGAAGGTCTCGTTGCGCTCGCGCTGATCGAACGTTTCGCCGATGCAGACGATCGGGGTGAGGCGGCCCGTAAACGCGGCGCCGAGTTTGCGGTTCACCGTCGCGTCAGTTTCCCCGAACAGCGTGCGCCGCTCGGAGTGGCCGATGATGACGTATTCGGCGCCCGTTTCACGGATCATCGGTGCGCTGATCTCGCCGGTGAACGCACCTTCACGCTCCCAGTGCAAATCCTGCGCGGCGATGCCGACGTTGCTGTTGCGCGCCGCCTCCGCCGCCGCATGGAGCGCCGTGAACGGAGGCGCGAGCACAATCTCGACATCGGTGAAATCCTTGACGAGGCCGCGGAACTCTTTGACGTACTTCACCGTCTCGGCGACGGTCTTGTACATCTTCCAGTTGCCCGCGATGAATGGTGTTCTCATTTCATTTATCCGGCAGTGCAGCGACACCGGGCAACGTCCGGCCGCCAAGAAATTCGAGCGAGGCGCCGCCACCCGTGGAGATGTGCGTGATGCGATCGGCCACCCCCGCCTTCTTGACGGCCGCGATCGAATCTCCTCCGCCAACAATCGTCGTCCCCTTCACGTCCGCAACCGCGTTCGCGACCGCGATCGTTCCGTGCGCGAACGCATCAATCTCGAACACGCCCATCGGGCCATTCCAGACGACGGTGCGCGCATCACCCAGCGCATCGGCGTACGCCTTTGCCGTGCGAGGACCGATGTCCAGACCCATGCGGTCACCGATCTTCCCATCATCGACGGCGAGCGTTTCGGTCGGAGCGCCAGCTTCGACCTTCGACGCGACCACATGATCGACCGGAAGCAACAGCCCGAGCCCGCGCGCTTTCGCTCGATCAAGGATGTCGCGTGCGGCGTCCAGCTTGTCGTCCTCGACGAGTGACTTGCCGACAGGTTTCCCCTGGCTCTTGAGGAACGTGTACGCCATGGCGCCGCCAATCAGCAGGCGATCGACGCGCGGTATCAGGTTCTCAATGACTTCGATCTTGTCCGACACCTTGGCGCCGCCGAGTATCGCCACATAGGGCCGCGCGGGGTTGCCGACTGCTTCGCCCAGATAACGAAGCTCCTTCTCCAACAGCAGGCCCGCGCCTGCCTCCGGAAGAAACCGCACGATGGCGTCTACCGATGCATGGGCGCGATGGGCGGCGCCGAACGCGTCGTTCACGTAGACGTCGGCAAGTGACGCGAGCTGCTTGGCAAACCGCGCATCGTTTTTTTCTTCCTCCGGATGGAACCGCAGATTTTCCAGCAACACGATGCCTTTGTCCGGAGCTGACGACACGGCTTGCGATGCGGCGGGGCCGATGCAGTCCTCGGCAAACGCCACGCTCCTGCCGAGCAGCTCGCCTGTGCGCTGCGCGACGGGTCGCAGGCTCATCTCCGGATTCGGTTTGCCCTTTGGACGGCCGAGATGCGAGGCGAGCACAACCTTCGACGCCCCCGCGTCGAGCGCGTATTTGATCGTCGGCAGCGACTCCTTGATGCGGGTGTCGTCGCCGATGACGCCGCCTTTGAGCGGCACGTTGAAGTCAACGCGGATAAAGACTCGGCGGTCTTTCAGATTCAGATCGCGGATCGTTCTCTTGGCCATCTGACGGCAGCGCCGGCGGACCGTAAAGGTCCGCCTCTACAACGTCCTCGCGATCAGACGGACCAGATCGACGCAGCGGCTCGAGTAGCCCCACTCGTTGTCGTACCACGACAGGAGCTTGACGAAATCGCCGTCCATGACGCTCGTGTACGCGCTGTCGACGATCGACGAATTCGGGTTGCGCCGGAAATCGATCGACACGAGGGGCTCGTCGGTGACCGCGAGGATTCCTTGCAACCTGCCGCACGCCTCTTCCTTCAACGCGGCGTTCACCTCGTCGCGGCTCGTCTTCTTTTCCACAAGGGCATTGAGATCCACGACCGAGACGTTCGGCGTCGGCACACGCATCGCGATGCCGTCGAACTTGCCCTTCAGCTCGGGCATCACTTCACCGACCGCGATCGCTGCACCCGTTGTGGTCGGAATGATCGAGACCGCCGCCGCTCGCGCCCGCCGCAGATCCTTGTGCGGCAGATCGAGAAGGTTCTGATCGTTCGTGTACGAGTGCACGGTCGTCATCCACGCCTTCTTGATGGTGAACCGTTCGTGGATGACCTTGGCCAGCGGCGCCAGACAATTGGTGGTGCATGATGCGTTAGAGATGATCTGATGCCTGGCGGGATCGTATTTGTCGTCGTTGACGCCGAGCACGACGGTGATGTCCGGCTTCTTCGCGGGCGCAGTGATGATCACTTTCTTCGCGCCGGCCGCGAGGTGCTTCGCCGCGCCGTCTCGATCCGTGAAGATGCCGGTCGATTCGACGACGATGTCGACGCCGAGATCTTTCCATGGCAGCTGCGTCGGATCCTTGACGGAAAGAACCTTGAAGTCATCGCCGGCAACGGTAATCCCGTCAGACGTGGCGCGCACGTCCGCGTCCAGATTGCCGAGGACCGAGTCGTACTTCAGGAGGTGCGCGAGTGTGGCCGCGTTGGTGAGATCGTTAACGGCGACGAAATCGATGTCGTTGTGTCCCATCGCCGCCCGCATGATGTTGCGCCCGATGCGGCCGAAACCATTGATACCAACCTTGACTGCCATCGACCTTCTCCAATGCGCGCCTGTGTCGGCACGTCCCAAACACTCGATTCTAGTAACGCGAATTGAACGGGGTCAAACGGCGCGCTATACTGCCATCACCTTAAGGGCTTCCTCTCCCGCAAGTTAGCGTGTATCTCCTCTATAGCTTTCTCACCGCGGTCGTCTTCGTGGTGGCCTCGCCCTACTTTCTCTATCAGGCGCTGCGCCACAACAAGTACGTCGGGAGCGTCGCGCAGCGGCTCGGGTACCTTCCCGTCTCGTTCAACCTCGACGGCGACGAATCCATCTGGGTGCATGCGGTATCGGTCGGCGAGGTCCTCAGTGCGCGGCCGCTCATTTCCGAACTGCGCGCATCCTATCCGAAGCTGCGGCTCTTTCTCTCGACGACGACGCTGACGGGACAGCAGCTGGCGCGCCGCAGCGTGTCGGACGTGGACGCGGTGTTCTACTTCCCGTTCGATTGGACGATCACCGCGCGACGGACGCTCAACGTCGTGCGCCCACGTTTGTTCGTCATGACGGAAACCGAGATCTGGCCAAACCTGTTGCGCGAGTGCAAGCGGCGGGGCGTCAAGACGCTGATGGTGAACGGTCGCATCTCGTACCGATCCTTTCCTCGCTATCGCCTCGTTCGGCCGTTCATGAGGCGGGTGCTGGCTGACATCGATCGATTCTGCGTCCAGGGTGAAGAGACGTCGCGCCGGCTGATTGAGCTTGGCGCCGATCCTGCGCGCATCATCGTGACCGGTAGTCTGAAATTCGATTCGCTCGAATCGTCGCCGGTACCAGGCCGTGGCCGCGAGCGCGTGCTCCGGTTCTTCCGGGTGCCACCAGGACGGCCCGTAATCATCGCCGGCAGCACGCTGAAAGGCGAAGAGGAGCCGGTGATTCGCGCCTTCAACCGTGTCCGGGCGTCGGGCATGAACGCACTGCTCGTCATCGCGGCCAGGCATCCTGAACGCTTTGACGAGGTGGAGCGGTTGTGCCGGCACGAAGGGCTCACGGTGCTTCGTCGGTCCGAGCTGCCGATCGATGCCGAGCCGCGCGCGGATGCGGTGGTGCTCGACACGATTGGCGAGCTCGCGTCGCTCTACCAGATTGCAACCGTTGTTTTCGTTGGCGGCAGTCTGGTGCCCGCGGGCGGGCACAACATTCTCGAGCCCGCCTTGTATGGAAAGCCGGTGGTCTTCGGTCCGCATATGCAGAACTTCAGCGAGATTGCGGAAACGTTCCTCACCAATGGCGCCGCCATCCAGGTGCGAACAGCCGGCGAACTCGAGGAGGACGTGCTGAGCCTGATCGGCGATCCGGTGCGGCGTGCGCGGGTCGGCGCGGCCGCGCGCGCGCTCGTCGAATCGAACCGCGGCGCACGCGATCGCACGCTGCTGGTCATCCGCAATCTGCTGCCTCCGGATCGCGACCCCGTGGTCCGCCCCTTCCGCGTCATTCATTGACGTTTCTTTTCGCAGACCCGTTGAGCGCCGCCTACGCGCGTATCGCGCGGCTCCGGCGTGCGTGGTATGCGCGTCCGGGACGCCGCAAGCGTCTGCCTCACCCCGTCATCAGTGTCGGCAATGTGTCGATGGGCGGCAGCGGCAAGACGCCGGTCGTGGCCGCACTTGCCCGGCTGCTGGGGCAACGTGGTGAGCGACCTGTCATTCTCACCCGCGGGTATGGACGGCGTGAGGTGACGGAGGGCGTCCTCGTGGCCAGCGATGGACAGCGCGTCCTGGAATCGGTTGCACGGTCAGGCGACGAACCACAAATGCTGGCACGCATGCTGCCCGGCGTGCCTGTACTCGTGGGAGCGGATCGTTACCTGGCAGGTGTGCTCGCGGACCGACATTTCGCCGCGACGGTCAGCATCCTCGATGATGGATTTCAACACGTGCAATTGGAGCGGGATGTCGATCTACTGCTCGTGTCCGTTGACGACCTGAACGATCGCGTGGTGCCGGCCGGGCATCTCCGCGAGCCGCTGGCCACAGCGCACCTTGCGGACGCCGTGCTGGTCAGCGGCAGCGAAGCGGATGTCACGGCGGTCGCCGACGCACTGAAACATCCGATGATGTTCGCGGTGAAAACGACGTACGAGGCGATCAATGGGCGGGTCCAAAAGGACCCGCCCTCCACAGAGCGCGTCGTCGCGTTTGCCGGCATCGCACGGCCTGAGCGCTTCTTCAATGCGTTGCGATCGCTCGGCTATGAGGTCGCGCGCGAGCTGACGTTTCCGGATCATCACTGGTACAGCGCCGGTGACATCGCCCGCATTCAGGCGGCGGCGCGCGACGCGAACGCGTCGCTCATCGTGACGACCGAGAAGGATGCGGTTCGGTGCGAACTCGAGTGCGCCGTGCTGCCGATGACGGTTGCTGTCGAGCCGTCTGCAGAATTCGAAGAGTGGCTGATGCGCAGATTGCGACCCACCAGATGAAACGCGCGCTCGAGTTCGCGGCGGTGCGGCTCGTTGCGGCGATGGTGTCTCTGCTGCCGATGAACGTCGTTCGCCGTATGGGGGCAGGACTCGGGCGGATTGCGTATTGTCTCGATCGCGCCCGCAGGCGAACGGCGCTCGAGAACCTGGCGGCCGCATTTCCGTCAAAGCGGGCGCGCGAACGCCGGGCGCTCGCACGCGCGATGTTCGCGCATTTTGGAAGTCTGCTTCTCGAGCTCCTGAAATTCGCGAACTACACCCCGGAGCAGATGCGTGATGCGGTGGATGTCGAAGGCGGGGAACGCGCCCGGCAGGCATATGCGCAGAACCGCGGCGTGTTGTTTTTTACCGGGCATTTCGGCTACTGGGAAATCCACGCCATTGCCGAACCGCTCCATCATCCGCCGATCTCGGTGCTCGCCCGGGCACTCGACAACGCGCGGCTCAACGACATGCTCGAACGTATCCGGACGCGGACCGGCAACTCCGTTATCTACCGTCAAGGCGCGGTGCGGAAGATCCTTCGCGAGCTCGCCGCCAATCACGGGGTGGCGCTGCTCATCGATCAGCATTTGCATACACCCGACGCCGTGTACGTCGATTTCTTCCATCGTCCCGCGGCGACCACATCGGCGCTCGCGGCGCTTGCGTTGCGTACAGGGTCACCTGTGGTCCCGGTATTCGCGCTGCCACTGCCGCGAGGTCGCTACCGTCTCGTCTATGAGCACGCCGTCGATCCGCCGCGCGCGGATACCCCGGATGCGGTTCGCGACTTCACGCAACGCTGCACCGACGTGCTCGAGATGTACGTGCGGCGGCATCCCACGCTCTGGCTGTGGATGCATCGGCGTTGGCGCGATCCGGACGTGCTGACCGGCGAAGACTTCCGGATGCGCGACGAGACCGAAGGCGGTGGCGATGCCTGAATCGAGCGGCGTCGTCCTGCTCACGCCAAACTGGCTGGGAGACGCAGTCATGGCGCTCCCGGCAATTGCGGATCTCCGACGGCATTTTTCAGACAACCGTCTGATCGTCGCTGCGCGCGCGAGCGTCAGGACCCTGTTCACACTGGTCCCCGGAATCGATTCGATTGTCAGTTCCGACGTGCCGTCCATTCGCGGCGCGGGTGCGTCGGTTGCGGTGTTGTTTCCGAATTCGTTCGCGAGCGCATGGTTGGTGAAACGGGCCGGTGTGCCCGAACGCTGGGGCTATTCGGCAGATTTGCGCGGCCTGATGCTGACAAGGGCGATCCGTCGACCTGGTCGACCTATGCATCAGAGCGAGTATTACCAGCACTTGATCCGGGAGCTCGGCATCGAGAACGGTCCGCCAGAGATCGCGCTGGCGATTCCACCAGATGCACGTCACGACGCCCGCACGCTGCTCGCCGGGCACGGTTGGGACGGGCAAACCGCGCTCGTCGTGCTGGCGCCAGGCGCGGCGTATGGCAAAGCCAAGCAATGGATTCCCACGCACGTCGTGCAGTCGGTGACCGCGCTCGTGCGCGAGCGCCGCATGACGTGCGCACTTGTCGGCAGCCACGGCGATGCCGCGACGGTTCAGGCGATTCGGTCGGCCGCACCGGCGGATTGCCAGCCGCAGATTTTCGATCTCGCGGGGTTGACCACCTTGCCCGTACTCGCAGCCATGATGAGCCTTGCGAGCGCGTGCGTCTCGAACGATTCCGGTGCGATGCACCTGGCGGCAGCGGCGGGCGTGCCGACGGTGGCGATTTTCGGGCCGACCAACGAGCGCGCCACCGCACCGCTCACGCGCTCCGGTGTCTCGATCGAGCTCCTCAGCCACCCGGTCTGGTGCCGTCCCTGTATGCTTCGTGAGTGTCCAATCGATCACCGTTGCATGACCGGCATTGAGCCCGCTCACGTCCTCACCGCACTCGACCGCATCGCGAGAGCCATCGGCTGATGCGTCCGGCTGTTTTTCTCGACCGCGACGGCACCATCATCGAAGAACGCGGTTACCTGGATCGGCTCGATCTGCTCGAGTTGTATTCCTTCACGGCTGATGCCATTCGGCTGCTGAATCGTGCGGGCTACGCAACCGTGGTCGTGACCAATCAGGGCGGAATCGGCCGCGGCATCATCGACGAGCCGTTTCTCCAGCTTGTCCACTCGACGCTCGACACCAGGCTCGCGGCAGGGCACGCGCGGATCGATCGCTACTATCACTGTCCCCATCATCCCGACGCCATCATTCCGGCATTGCGTCAGAAGTGCGGCTGCCGGAAGCCGGCATCCGGGATGATCGAGCAGGCATGCCGTGAGCTGTCGCTGGATCCGAAGCAATCGGTGACCATCGGCGATCGTCGTCTCGACGTCGTCGCCGGCAGCAGTGCAGGCACCCGTACGATCCTCGTGCGTACCGGCCATGGCGCGCATGAAGAGGCGATGCCACCCGGCAGCGCGCGGCCCGATGCTATTCTCAACAATTTGATGGAGGCGGTTGGGTGGATTCTGCGGACGTCCTCGCGCTGATCGACGAACTGCCCGGTCACCGCGTGGCGGTGATTGGCGACGCGATCGCGGACGAGTTCGTCTACGGCCGCGTGGCGCGCGTGTCGCGCGAAGCACCCGTGCTCATTCTCGAGTATGACTCCACAGAAGTTGTGCCCGGCGGCGCTGGAAACGCCGCCAACAACGTCGCGGCGATGGGCGGCTCGGCGCTGCTCGCCGCGGTCATCGGCCGCGACGAGCCGGCCCGCCGCCTTCTCAAGTCGCTTCATCGCCGGGTGAATCCGCACACGGTGATTCGAACGCCGCGGCGCGGCACGACGATCAAGACGCGGATCCTCGCCGGCGGCATCCACTCGGCCAAGCAGCAGGTGGTTCGCATCGATCGCGTCGCCAACGGGGCCATCGACAAAGCGACTCGCGATGCGTTCTTCCGCGCCGCGGTTTCTGCCGCGATGCGCTCCGACGCGGTGCTGGTATCGGACTACGGTGGCGGCCTCGTGTCGCCCGCAGTTGTTTCCAGGCTTCGCCGCGAACTGAAAAGCGCCGGACACGTTGTTCCGATCCTCGTCGACTCGCGGTACCGTCTTCTGAATTACAACGGTTTGACGGCGTGCACGCCTAACGAATCGGAAGTGGAGCAGGCGCTCGGGATTCGTATCAACGACGATTCGCGGGTGCTGGAGAGGGCTGGAAGGCAGATTCTCGAGCAGACAAAGATGCAGGCGGTGCTCATTACGCGTGGCAGCCGCGGGATGGCGCTGTTCGTTCCACGAGAGCCGACGGTGCACATTCCGATCTTCGGGTCCGATGAAATTGCCGACGTGACGGGAGCCGGCGATACCGTGATGGCCACGATGGCGCTCGCGCTGGCGGCGGGGGCGACCTTCGAGCTCGCGGCGCGCCTGGCCAATTATGCTGGCGGCCTCGTGGTGATGAAGCGGGGAACGGCGACGGTCAGCGCAGGCGAGCTGCGCAATGCGGTGAAGCGTGACGCGTAACAAGGTCGTCTCGCGCGATCAGCTCGCCGAGTGCGTGCGGGAGGAACGGGCGGCGGGCCGAACGATTGCCTTCGCCAACGGCTGCTTCGACATCCTTCATGTCGGTCACATTCGCTATCTCGAATCGGCTGCCCGCGAAGGCGACGTGCTCGTGGTGGCGCTCAATGACGATGCCTCGGTGCGCCAATTGAAAGGGGAGGGACGTCCAATCCTCCCGGCCAGCGATCGCGCGGAGCTTGTCGCTGCGCTTCGCTGCGTCGACTACGTGGTCATTTTTTCCGAATCGACGGTCGGGCCGCTCCTCACGGCGCTGCGCCCGGACGTGCACTGTAAAGGCACCGACTATACCGTCGAATCGGTGCCCGAGCGCGACATCGTGCTTGCCTATGGTGGCCGGACCGCGATTGTCGGCGATCCCAAGGATCATTCGACGCGCGGGTTGCTCGCGCGGATCGGCCGCAGCCGGTGAACAGGTTTTTGATCGTTCGTCTCGGTTCGCTCGGCGACGTCGTGCATGGGATTCCGGTCGCGGCGGCCCTGCGTCACGAATATCCCGCTTCTCGCATCGACTGGATGGTCGATCCTCGCTATGTGGAACTGCTCAATCTGGTGGTCGGCCTCGACCGGCGCATTGGGGTCGATCCGCGCGCGATCAAGCGTGGGCACGCGCGCCGACGCTTTCGTCAGACGCTGCGCGAGCTGCGGGGCACGGAGTACGACGCCGCCATCGATTTGCAGGGGCTGCTGAAATCCGCCATGCTGGCGCGCAGCATCCGAGCACACCAGACGATCGGATTCCCACGCAAACATCTACGCGAACCGCTCGCGCGTCTGTTTTATACCGACGCACCGGATCCGGGCCTCGCCACGCACGTCATCTACAAGAATCTTGCGCTGCTCGCGCCGTTGCATGTGACCGATCTCCGTGTTCGGTTCCCGCTCGAGATCCGTCGCACCGCCACCACCGAGCAGATCGTCAACCGCTTCGCGGGGCGCGAGTATGCGCTCGTCAACCCCGGCGCTGCATGGCCGAACAAGCGATGGCCGGCCGCGAGGTTTGGTGCCGTTGCGGCCGCCATTGCGCGCCAGTTCGGATGGCGATCGCTGGTGCTGTGGGGTCCGGGTGAGCAGGAGATGGCTCATGAAGTCGTTGCGCAATCGGACGGTGCGGCGGACATCTCGCCTCCGACGACGATCACCGATCTCGTCGCCCTTGCTCGGGACGCCCGGCTCATGATCTCCGGAGATACCGGTCCGCTTCACATCGCGGGGGCGGTCAATACGCCGATCGTGGCGCTCTACGGTCCGACGAGGCCGGATCGGAACGGACCCTGGGGTCTTTCCGACGTCTCAATTTCCCGCGTGCAGCAGTGTTCGTGTGTGTACGAGCGGACATGCAGGAAGACCGAACACTGCATCGACGACATCAGCGTTGCCGAAGTGATCAGCGCCGTCGAGCGGCGTGTCGCCGCGTAAGCTTCACCCGAACAGACAAATGAGCCTGACCCAGACCTTGGCGCGAAGGCGGGTCGCGCTGGGTTTTCTCGCCGCAATCGCGGTGCTGGCGCTTGCGCGTCCGACGCCGCTGACGTGGAGGATTGGTCTCATCATTGCGGCGGCCGGCGAAGCCGTCCGCATCTGGGCGGCGGGTCACCTCGAAAAGG
>JACXTT010000880.1_pt1 | contig 51263 bp, 39 predicted proteins | sample 9270951 | NCBI WGS metagenome assembly JACXTT01 (sample SAMN15532306, study PRJNA645909) | rock metagenome | isolation source: weathered quartz diorite | place: Puerto Rico | collected 2017-06-21
GGAAATCCCTGGGCAAATCATGTTGATGCGATAAATCGGTGCGCAGATAGATGAAGTTCCCATCCGCTTTAAAGCGATTAAGATCGAATTCATCGGAATTACTACCTAATTCGCGCGCGGCAAAGGTAACTCCGGCATTGGCGTTGGTCAGCGAACCTTTTGTTGACCAGGTAGCACTGTAGTTCGCACTAAAAGGATAATAGGTGATTGGAGTCAATGCCGGCGTCCCAGCGATAGTGACGTTCTGGTCGAAATGCTTCCGATCGAGACCAAGTGTGATCGACTGTGAAAAGTTGGTTTGAGGAGGCAGCATAATAATAGCTCGAACCCCCTCAATATCTCCACGGCCGGCGACAGCAATGCTTCCGAGCGTATTAACGTTCGACTCCTGCTTCACGCCTTGTGCAATGAGCGTCAGCCACTCTGCCTGTGGAAAACGCGCGACGTAGTAACCGGAGTAAACCTTCGCATCACTGGTGTTCTCCGGCGAAACCTGCATGCTACCGCTGATCGAATGATTAAGCTGCCAAAGATTATTATAACTAGCTGACGCGTTTAGGCGCAGCGGCGTGGTGTTTGCACTGTAGCGGTTGTTTAGTTCCGTACTAGCATGCAAGGGCAGCGTGTCCTGAACGTTGAGATCAATATCGACCGTCCCGGGAATGACTCCCGCCTTGAGCGCGGGCGTCACTCGTAAATCGGGCATCTGATTTAGCGCGACGATGTCTCGCGTTACTTCATTGAAATTCGGCACATTGCCTTCGGCGACAGATGGCGCCAGTTCCTTGATTTTTCTTAAGGAGAAGTAGCGCGAGTTCCTCACCCGCAACCGGCCAACGGTAGCTTCTTCTACCTGGAGATAGACAGTTCCGTGCGCTGGTTGTTGTGGTGGAACGTGCACAGAGGCGGTCTGGTAACCTTTGGCCTGATACACTTTTTCCAAGGCCGCGCGTGCCTGCTCCACGTCTTCCGGTCCACGCTGCGGCCCAAGGAAGGGATAGACTGCTTTCTCAATCTCCAGCTGGGTCAGGCGATGTGCGCCGCGGACGCGATATTCTCTGATGTAGAACGACCCAGTCATCGAAGCACTGTGAGACGCAAGTTCGGTTTCGGTTAATGGAGACGTTTGCGGTTGAACAGCTGCGAACGTCCTGGAGAAACAAGCTGCAAGCACCACCATGGCCCCTCCTGCTCGAGGCAGGACCCGGGAACAAACCTTGTGTCTTGGTCTTAGTAATGCGGTGGAAAACATGCCGGTAACAACGCGCTAAATCAGCGTCGCCCTCTATATCACTCGCAGGATAGAACGCTCAACCGCCAGATAGTTACATTTGTGTGACGAGCGGCTAAATAGCCACGAATCCGCCACAGGATCGTTGCCGAATCGTCACGTGCATTCGCGCCATGATCTTGATAGTGTCGGCTATTTCCCAGCTAATGAATTCTACCTACACCGTATACTATTTATGAATTATCGTGCGCGTGCTCACTATTTCTCGACCTCCTTCCTATTATCTTTAGCTGGATTAGTGCTGAGTGCGTCTGCATCGATAGCGCAAATAACATATAGTCCCGGAGACGTCCTGCTGGGTTTCCGTGCAACTGGTGGCACCGGGGCTGCATCCGACGTCCTTGTTGATTTAGGGCCGGGTACCTTCCTCGCTAGCTCGACTTCCGTTACACTCACTCCTCCTAATTTAAGTGCCCTATTAACCAGCACCTTCGGAGCTAACTGGCATTCGCGCACCGACCTATTCTATGGATTAGCCGCCGCCAGCCAGACAGGAGATGCCGCTCGCACCGTCTATGTCACCATTGTCAATACCAGCGCCCCTTGGAGCCGACTGGGAAATACCCAATCGCAATCGGTAATCAACAAGATTAATGGCGAAGGTCTCGCCTATAACAATTACAGTCCTACCTCTAGCGCCCCGGCGGTTGTTCAAGGAACTTCTGATACCAACAGTTACGCCTCCTACATGCCCGGCGGGACCACCGCCAACGCCGGTCCGGCCCCTGGCATCAGCTACGCCCAATTCAGTCCCACAATCGAAGCCAGTAATCCGTCCGGCTCAACATTGAACTTTATACAGTTGGTCCCCAGTGGAACTCTTGGACTGCCCGGAACGGTTGTGGGGCATCTCACCATTAGCAGCAACGGCGCCGTGGTCTTTATAGCGGGGGGAGGCCCAACCCCAACACCAACTCCTAGACCGACGCCAACACCGACTCCCACACCAACTCCAACTCCGACCCCAAGACCGACGCCAACACCGACTCCCACACCAACTCCAACTCCGACCCCAAGACCGACGCCAACACCGACACCAACTCCAACACCCACTCCGACCCCAACACCAACTCCTAGACCGACTCCCACACCCACACCCACACCAACGCCAACACCAACTCCTAGACCGACACCGACGCCAACTCCAACTCCGACCCCACGGCCGACCCCGACTCCAACTCCGACTCCGACCCCAACTCCGACTCCGACCCCAAGGCCTACCCCGACCCCAACACCAACACCAACTCCGACTCCTGGAGTAACTCCCACTCCAACCCCACGACCCACTCCGACTCCAACTCCGACACCAACCGCAACTCCGACGCCGGTTCCAAGGGGGCCGGTGACGATAACCGTTTCGACAAATCCGGCTGGTCTTTCCTACTCGTTCGACGGAACCACATACACGGTAGCTAAATCATTTTCATTTTTGGCTGGCTCGGAGCATACGATCGGTACGACTTCACCCCAAAGCAGCGGCGGGCAGCAGGACGTATGGCAGATGTGGAGCGATCACGGCGCCATTTCACATACCATCGCGCCAACCACGCCCACTGCTTACGCGGCCACATTCGAGCCGGCTCCCAAAGGTCCCGGCGAGCGTCGCCGCAAGCATCGCCGGCACCACAAGAAGCAGCACTAACAGATGAACGCTAGAACTTCGAGCAGCGTAAACAGCGGTTGGAATCACCCCGGCGGCGACGGCAAATCCTATCCGACCCGAGGGCGAACAGAATTGGGCGTCTCTGCCCATATGCAAAACTCGGCGCGAACTTGACAATTTTCAGAACCACCCCAGAAAAACGGAGGAGCAAAACACACATGAAAACGAAATCGACAACAAGCAGCACTAACAGTGAGGAGCAAAATTTTCGATCGTTGCCCAAAGTTCGCCGTTACGCCGCAGCGTTTATTCTTGCACTCGCGGTTGCTGGCAGCTTTGGCTTCGCTCGGTCGAGTAGCGCCGTGCCGCTGCTTTTCACGCTGACGGGTGTGACTTTCAATGACGGCGCGACTGCTTCCGGCTCTTTTATGTTCAACCCAAGCACGCAGACCTACGGTGCCTTTGATATTCTCACTGCCGGCGGCGCGTCGGCTGGGTCAGATTATTCCTCTGGGGCCGGCACCAACGCGTCTTCTTTGCATTCACCAGACGCCTTTATATTTGATAATTTCTCAATTGATAATCATGATCATAACCTTGACTTATTCTTCTCGGGTCACATCATCATTCCTGGCATCTATGCCCTTGCCCTTGGTGTGGCAGGAGGGCCCGGGTCATTCTCAGACAGCGGAGAATTCGTGAATAATGATTTCAGCACGATCAATTACCGCCTCGTGACTACGGGGTTCTTGACCGTCACCGGAGTTGCGCCCGTGCCGGAAACCGGGGGAACGTTGCTTTCTCTAGCGTTCGGCATCGCGGCATTAGCTGGATTCCAGTCCTCTTTCGGGCGTCGACGCGCGCGCGCGTGACTAATGGTCTAGGGGAGTTTGTCGCGGCTTCGATCGTAGGCGTATCCGCGGCTACTTTGGATTTGTAATCGTGCCGAACTCGCCTTGTTGCTGAATAATTTTGGCAACGAAGCCGGTTCAGCCGGCTTCGCGACCGAAAACGCGCGATCACTTCTCTGCTATACCCGTGTCGCGCAAGTCTCTCGTAATCAATCTGACCTGTGTTGTTCGCTTTCTAACATCCGCTTCGGCAAAAGCGTCATCCCCTCTTCCGTCGTAGGCGCAATTGTGCGGTATCTCAAATATAAGTCTGGAGGGTTAACGGTGGATTTACGATGGAAAATCGGCACGACGCCCCTAAATTGATAGTCAGGGATACGCGCGAATCAGATGGCAGCCAGGGTGGCGGAATTGGCAGACGCGCCAGACTTAGGATCTGGTGGAGTAATCCTTAGGGGTTCGAGTCCCCTCCCTGGCACTTCCCCAGAGAAGCAAACGCCCAACGCTCAACGCCCAACATCCAACGCCTGAATCACAGAATGTGCTGATTGAGCGTTGAGAGTTAAGCGTTGGACGTTGGGCGTTTTCGACCTGCATTTGTTCGATCTTGCGTAGATTAGATAAGTCGCGAAAAAATTATGGGCCGCGAACAAGATGCAGCTGACGATGGCGCACCGAAAGGCCCCGTGCCCGGGGCGGAACCTCCAGTCGAGAATGAGCTGGCCACTCTCAGGCCGCGACCGAAAATTGCTGCGGGCTTACCGGCGATTTACCAGACAGCGCGCTTCGCCCTGCGCGAGATGGGACCAGTCCGGTCCGTCAAAGCCTTACTCGCTATCAACAAAAAGAAGGGATTCGATTGCCAAAGCTGTGCCTGGCCGAGTCCGGATCAAGATCGCAAACTCACGGAGTTTTGCGAGAACGGGGCCAAAGCGATTGCGGACGAAGCCACCACCAAACGGTTGAGCGAAGAATTTTTCCAGAAGCATTCACTGGATGACTTGCGTTCACGCGGCGATTTCTGGCTTGGTCTACAAGGACGCCTGACCCAACCATTGGTAAAAGAACAAGGCGCGACTCATTATCGGGCGATTTCATGGGACGACGCGTTCCGGTTGATCGCTCATGAACTAAACGCGCTTCCAACGCCGAATGCGGCTGCGTTTTACACGAGCGGCCGGACGAGCAACGAAGCAGCGTTTCTCTACCAACTGTTTGTTCGTCAGTTTGGCACCAACAATTTGCCGGACTGCTCGAACATGTGCCACGAATCGAGCGGCGCAGCGCTTAAAGAAGTCATCGGCGTTGGGAAAGGTTGCGTCACCCTGGCCGATTTCACGCAGACGGACGCGATCTTTATCATCGGCCAGAACCCGGGGACCAATCACCCGCGGATGCTGGATAGCCTGCAGCAGGCAAAGGAAGCGGGAGCAAAGATGGTCTCGATCAATCCGATGCCAGAGATTGGCAGTTTCCGGTTCAAAAATCCACAGGACCTGAAGAATCCGCTGCGTGCTCCGGGTTTACTCTTCGGTGAGGGCTTTAAGCTGAGCGATCTTTGGTTGCCGATCAGGATCAATGGCGACGTCGCGGTGCTGAAGGGGATCATGAAAGAAATGCTGGTCGAAGAGCACAAGCGGCCAGGCGCAGTGTTCGATTTGGAATTCATCAAGAATTTTACCGTCGGCTTTGAGCAGTTTGTGGAGGATCTGGAGGCGGCGAGTTGGGATGATATTCTGGTCAGCAGCGGCCTGACGCGGGAACAGATTCGAGCCGCAGCCGAGATCGCAATCAATTCGAAGCGGATCATTTGTTGTTGGGCGATGGGATTAACCCAGCATCGAAACGCGGTCGCGACCATCCAGGAGATCATGAATTTTCTGCTCCTTGGCGGAAACATCGGGCGTCCCGGAGCGGGGCCATGTCCCGTGCGCGGTCACTCCAATGTGCAAGGCGATCGCACGATGGGAATTTGGGAGCGCATGAACGAAACGTTCATGCAAAAGCTCGGCCAACAATTCGATTTCGATCCGCCGCGCCAGCACGGAACCGATACTGTTGAAACGATCAAGGCAATGGATCGTGGGATGATCCGCGTTTTCATCGCGATGGGCGGCAATTTTCTTGCCGCTGCGCCCGACACGGAGTTCACCGCGAAAGCGCTGCAGAAGTGCCGGCTTACCGCGCACGTCTCGATCAAACTCAACCGATCGCATCTGATCACGGGAGAGATCGCCCTAATTCTGCCGTGTCTGGGTCGCTCTGAAATCGATCGGCAGGCGACGGGCGAGCAATTCGTTACGGTCGAGGATTCGATGGGAATCATTAATCCGTCGCGCGGCGTGCTTGAGCCTGCGAGCAAAGAACTCCGCAGCGAACCTGCAATCATAGCCGCTCTGGCGCGCGCGACGCTGGGAGATCGCAGTTCGGTTGATTGGGAGGGGCTAGCTGCCGATTACAACCGGATCCGCGATCATATAGAGAACGTGATTCCCGGCTTTGAGCGCTTTAACGAGCGGATTGCAGAGGACATTTTCTATTTGCCCAACCCCGCGCGCGATCAACGAAAGTTTAATAATAAGATCGGAAAAGCGCTTTTCACCGTGCATCCAATCCCGCGCAACGAACTGGGACCGGGAAAGTTTATCCTGATGACGATTCGGTCTCACGACCAGTTTAACACCCACATTTACGGTTTGGATGATCGCTATCGGGGCATCTACAACGGCCGCCGCGTACTCTTCATGAATCCGGAAGACGTGAAGGAGGCAGGTTTGACGCAGGGGCAGATTGTCGATCTCACGAGTCATTTCGGCGACGGCGAGAAACGATATGGGCGCCACTTCCAGATTGCGCCATATCCGATCGCGCGAGGCTGCACGGCGACTTATTTCCCGGAAGGAAACGTGTTGGTACCGATTAACAGCGTGGCAGAACGCTCGAACACGCCGACGAGTAAGTTTGTGGTGATCAGTATCGCGTCGGCAGCGGACGCTCAAGCAGCCGCACAAAGCATCAGATCGACCGCGCACCAGCGCTGAATTCTTGGGAGCGCACGCGGCCTCGCGTGCTGGCGACTCCGAAGGCTTTCGCGAGTCGCGAATTTTTCTCCCATAGCGTTATTGAAAGTGCGTTACGGCGAGGCGCCGTAACCAACACGCAGGGGCGCGTATGCTCCTCGGACCAAATACGGCTTGTTACAAGCGGTCGATCTCGACCCGCTCGATGTGTGAGTAGATGTTGAACGAAGGCGGGCGCAGAAAACCGATCAACGTCTGATTACTTTCGCGCGCGAAACTGACGGCCAATGTGGAAGGCGCCGAGACTGCAGCAACAATTGGAATTCCGGCAGCGAGCGCTTTCTGCATGATTTCAAAAGACGCGCGGCCGCTGACGAGAAGGAGGTATCGATCCAGCGGAACGAGTCCGTCGAGAAAGGCGCGGCCGATCGCTTTGTCGACGGCGTTATGGCGCCCGATATCTTCGCGCACAATTTTTAGCGCGCCGTTCAGATCGAAAATACCGGCAGCATGAATCCCGCCAGTGCGGGCGAAGTCGCCCTGCTGCTCACGCAGCTTTACCGGGAGCGACAATAAGGCTTCCATCCCGATCCTGAAGTTTGTCGATCCAATCGACGGAAAACTCTGGCGGACCGCGTCGATGCCGGCTCTCCCGCAAATTCCGCAACTCGACGAAATTGTTCCGAACCGTCGCATTGAGTTCAGTTTCAATTTCACGCCCGTTGCAAGATCGACATCAACCGCGTTGCCGGCGCGCGCAGTAAGCTTCACGATCTCTTTGCGCCTACCGACAATTGCTTCGGATAACAAAAACCCGGCGACAAGCTCGTCGTCATGGCCAGGGGTGCGCATAGTCGTCGCGATAGCTTTTCCACCGATGCGAATTTCGAGAGGCTCCTCGACCGTCAAATCGTCCGGTTGGTACTCCAACTCTCCGTCGGCTTTTCGCCGGATAATCTTTCCCGAGCCGATTCCTTGTTCTTTCACTGACTTTCTCGCGATGGTATCATGACGCTGGTGGAAATTTGTCGCATCTACATTTCGCGTGGCCATAATTTTGTTGGACATTTTGGGGAGGAGCCAGACGAATTTCCGATGATCGACGTGCCGAAGGTTGAATGCGTGGCCGGTCGCGGACTCCGCGGCGATCGCTATTACGATTTCAAAGAGAATTACAAAGGTCAGATTACGTTTTTCTCGCTCGAAGTTTTTGATGAACTTTGTGGTGCCTTACAAATCCAGGGAGTCGCTCCCTGGGCTGTGCGGCGAAACATCTTCACGCGAGACGCCGATCTTAACGAATTGATTGGACAAGATTTTGAAGTCCAAGGCGTTCGGTTTCATGGAACGGAAGAAAGCCGGCCATGTGATTGGATGAATCGCGCCATTGCTCCGGGCGCGAGAGAATTTCTCAACGGGCGCGGCGGATTGCGCGCCCGGATCTTAACCGACGGCTGGTTGCAGTCGATTGTCCGAATTCCCGAGCCTGCTGGATGAAAATCAGTGCGGTGTTGCTCGTCGGAGGGGAGTCGCGCCGGATGGGCCAAGATAAGGCGACGTTTCGGTTTCGGGAGGAGCCGCTCTGGCAGACTCAACTAACTCTCCTGCGGCAATTGAACCCGGTCGAGATCATTATCTCAGCGCGAACAGATCCGGGATGGCGACCTAACGACACCAGGTTCGTGGCCGACGACCCACCTTCCCGCGGACCGCTCAGCGGATTGGCGGCATCGCTGGCACTCATGCGCGGCACTCATCTGCTGGCACTGGCAATCGACATGCCATTCATGAAGACAATCTATTTGCGCTCGCTCTGCGAACAGACCGAGCCAGGCTGCGGCGTCCTTCCCATTATCAACAATCGCGCCGAACCGCTGGCTGCAATTTACCCGGCTGAAGCGCGGACCGATTTTGTAACGGCGCTGTCAGGCGCGGATTTTTCACTGCAACAACTAACGAGACGGCTTGCCGAGGCAGCTCGCTTACGGGTAGTGCCGGTTGAAAATTCCGATATCGAGCTGTTTCGCAACTTAAACGCTCCCCCAACCTGAGTCGCGCTAACCAACTCCATTGGCGCCGCAACAAGCGGCCGAACCCGTTACAGAACGTGCCACTTCTTCTTGCGCGTTCGCGGATCGACCTCCCACAAGCGCACCCCCCCGAGAAAGGCATTTTCATTTCGCCCCCGCTCAACGCCAGCCGGCAGCCTGGTGAATCGGTGCACATTCCCTCCCCCGAGCACGACATAATCGGCAATGAGCGCCTTCCGGAGCTGGCCCACTGCGAAAATGACTTCGCGCTTCCATTTTCTTTCGCCAAGACGCTCGATGCCCGGAATTCCAAGGAAATTTTCGATGATGTCGCAGTCGCGATAAGGCAAATCGCCAAGCTCGAGTGGTAACAGATTTCTTTCCCATACCAGGGCTGAGCCCAGGCCGGTGCCGAGTCCGAGGAAAAGCATGCGGCCACCGTCGTAACTCCCCAGCGCCTGCATGGCCGCGTCGTTGATTAACTGGACCGGTTTCTTGAGCGCTTTTTGAAAATCGAATCCGGCCCAACCCTTGCCGAGATGCTTCGGATCTCGGACGATGCAGCCTCTGCGCACCGGCGCGGGAAAACCAATGGAGATGGCCGCAAACCGCCAGTCTTTCGCGTTTTCTGCAATTTTTGTGACCAGTCTTTCCGGCGTCATCCTCGACCCGGAATCAAATTGCCGGTGTTGACCGGCCGACATCATCAATTTGACGTGGGTACCGCCGATATCGACGACGAGGATTTTTCTCTTCATGAACCGGGCGCGCCGTGTTTCCTGGCGCGACCACTATTCGCCGATACCGACCGACCGAGCGAGGCGCTGGAAGACGCTTTTGCTCTCCGGCCTCGTAGCCGTGCTGGGCGGCCAGCACTCGACGATCTCAAGGGCAAGAAATCGAAACAGCGTCAGACGCGCAAACTTTAAGTCGAGCCGGAGATTCTTCGCGATCTGCTGGATGGAGCGGCTGCCATTGAATTGCGAGGCGAACTGCGCTTCCGCCACGGTAAGCCGCAAATTCTGCACGCGATCGTAACCGTTCTTAGTGTAAGCGGGAATCGAGGCCGGATCATAACTTGCGCGATCGCCCAAATCTTCAAATTGAATCAAGCGCAAGGTGGCGAGCGACCACTGGTCAACGTCCCCATCTACCGAAAGATTGGCTGCATAGGAGGGAAGATCGCCCTGGTAGAAGGCGAAGCGGACGAAGGACGCAGTCCAAACCTGAGCAAAAAGTTTTTGGCCATAGTGCTGCACTAATTGGGCGGCTGGCTCCTGCAAAATCAGGTCTTCCTGCGCGAGCGTCAGAAAAAGCGGGCAGCCGCTCTGGCGCTGCTGGTCACGGGCAGATGCAATCTTTTCCGCATCAACGTTGAGCAACGTTACCGGCGCCTCCGGGCAGTACAATTCCGGGTCTCGCGTCGTGGCCAGAACAATCCGGCCGTCCTGGGTAAAAAGGTCAATAGGTTCCCGGTTCCAAAAAAGGCGGAGCGTGCCGGTCAGTTTTTGCTGCGCAATCGCGCGCAACGCCCAATGCAGCGAGAAAAAACGTGTGTCGCCACAGAAAAAAGTGCCCCTAGTCACTGATTCATCCGGCAAATCTTGCAACTGGGGGAACCGCGACGGAGTCGCTTCTGTATCTAGCGGCGCGAATGTTTCTTCCGTCGATGGAGATGCAGCGCTCCACCAAGACTCCTCGGTTATCTCTAGTGACGCTGGCCCCACTTGAGTGGTCTCAGTGTAAGCGGGCTCCTGTTCTAGAGGGAACTCGTCTGCAACAGCTTTCTCTTCGCTCAACGTGATTTGCGGTTCCTGCGACTCTTCTGGCGATTTCGGCATATGGCTCTGTACGGTTTGGACAAGCAAATCTGAAGTAAACGGTTTATTCAAGAACTCTATTACATTCGAGCTTGCCGTCTCCTCCCGCCGTAGCTCCGCGCCGAATCCCGACATGTAAATCACCCGCACACCGGCTGTAACTGGGTTCTCCAGCAGCTTGCGGCAAACCTCGTCGCCTTTCATTCCAGGTAAGACATAATCGAGCAAGATCAGGTCGGGCGGATTTTCCTCGGCAGCACGCAGACCTTCTTCGCCGGTAGCGGCTGTAGTGACGTCGAAGTTCGCTTCGATCAAGACTTCTTGCACGAAACTCAGAAGCATCACGCTGTCGTCGATGACCAACACTTTTTGCTTGGCCGCGCTCGGAGCGGCCACCTTGGGTTTGGGCACGGCGGACGACTCATCGAGCTTGCGGGTGGCCTCCATCAAAAGCACCTGCCAATCAAGATCGATGGTGTGCGCGTCCGATGCCTCATCGGAAATTTCGGAAATCGTGCCGCCTTTCCAGCTGACGATCTCGTTGAATGCGGCCAGCCCTTCCCGACCCGGTGCGGTTGCGTGACGCACCTGACCATGCTCAAAAAAAACGCGTGCCCTCTCGCCACGCGGACCAATGATTTCGACGGCAGAGGTAGCCCGACTTATACACTTCAACTGGATGATGTCGGCGATGTGAAGGTCGCGTAGGGTACCCTGGAACTTCTCGCTCTCCGTTTTGCCTATCGGCCGCAACAAAGCGCGCACCAGATCGACAAAGTCCGCATGTGGAAACGGTTTCTCGAGGAAATGGATCGCGCCCAGGTCAGCGACGTGCTCACGATGCGACGGCAGATGAATGCCGGTCAGAATAATGGCCCGGGCATTGGGATGACTGGTGCGTAAATCGTACAGAAAATCCTGTCCCAGATCCTGTGTGGCATCGACATCCAGGACAAAGAGATCGGGCCTGGCCCGGACGACAAGCTGCTGGGCCTGCTCCAGATCGCGCGCCATCTCCACCATCGCCTTCGGCTCCACTTCGCTCAATGCGCTCTGAATCGACGAAGCCAACTGCTCATCCGGCTCCAAAACCAGAACCCGGCTCCTGTTTTTATTCGAAGATGCCATGACCTAATGTCTTTCGAGACCGGCGCTCGGCGGCCTCAGTTTGTCCCTTACGAATGCCCGCTTCTCGCGAATTGCCAAGGACTTTTCTCACCGCCGACTCAGAAAAGGCGCGAGCACCGAGCGTTTGCCGGTAGACGCCACTTAACGACTTCTACCGGCAAAGCGATAGGCAAGTTCTCGTCGGCTGATTTTTCCCCGCTCAGTGACCGGGATCTCGTCAACAATGAAAACCTCTTTAGGGACCTGCCAAGCGCTCAAACGTGCGCGGCAGAATTCAATCAACTCCGCCGCCTTCACTTTCCCATTGGTTACCACGCAGGCTGCGACTTCTTCATTGCGTTGTGAGGATTTTCTCCCAAAGGCGATCGCCTCGCGAACACCGGCGAACCGCAGCAATTGATCTTCGACCAAGGCCGGATTCAGCTTTTTCCCGGCAACGTTGATCAGATCAGAGATCCGGCCGACAATTTTCAACCCCTCGCCGCACCTCGCGAGCAAATCATCCGGAGTAAAAATTCCCTCGCCGAGTTTGTTCCTATCCGATTCGGGAAAATAACCATCGCCCACCGCCGGGCTACGTATCTGAATCTGACTCGAGTCCGCGTTTGGATCCACAACCGTGAGATTGACGCCGTTCAACGGCCTGCCCACAAAACCGTCCTCAAACACCTTTCCATCGCAATCGTAACAAATCCCGCCGCATTCCGACGAACCATAAAAAGAATGGAGTGGCTGTTCGAAACGATGAAGGAAATTTCTAGCCACGGCTGCGGAGAGCGGCGCACCAGCTGAAATGCAGAGTCGCAGCCTGGGCAAGCTCGGAACATCCTTCATCTCGCAAAACGCTTGAAACAACACCGGAGTTCCCGGAAGCACGGTGGCGTTAGTCCGAGCAAGATCGACCAGCACAGCGCGGGGCACTCGGTCGCAGCTCAAAACCAGAGGCACTCCGCGTACGACGAGTGGAGTGAGCAAGTTGCTTAACCCATAGGAATGCGAAATCGGGATAACGCCGAAGTTGAGATCGAGATCAGAAATCCCCATCGTCGCGCAAATCTGGTCGCAGTCTGCAAGGAGTTGTTCGCTGCGGAAGCGGATTGCCCGAGGCGCGGCGGTTGTCCCTGAAGTTAGTTTCAAGAGGGATGGCGGCTGGTCGCCCCAGATCGGCGGCGCGAAATGCGAAGGGGAGCGCACGCTTCCAGCGTGCTGCGTTCGGCATCTTGCCGAACGCGAGTGAGTTCGCCGCAAGATGCGGCGAACAGCCGGCATGAAGCCGGCGCTCCCCAAAACAATTCCGCTCGCGCCGCAGATATCCAGCGCGGCATCGCGTTGTTCTTCGCTCATCGATTGTTCGAGCGGCAAAACAACCAATTGACGACGCAAACACGCGATGAATAACGCCGCCCAGTCAGGATGATTGCCTATTTGAATCCCGACTACACTGTCCGGACCAAACATTTCGATCCTGTGCTCGAGCGTCCGGGCTCGTTCTTCGATATGCGCAAAAGTGCGGGAAACCTCTCCTGAAGTCTCGAAGATCGCAGGCGCGTTGCCCTTGCGCGCGAGGGTCTCGTCCCAGGCAGTTAGCAACGCGTCGTCCGATTTCATCTCTTGCGCGAACGCACCGAGCCGCTTAGGTTCTGCGCTCCTTTTTGAAGATGAAAACGGGCATTCATCCCGAATATTTTGAGACCGATATTGTGTGCGCGTGCGGCGCCGTGTATCACACGCGCTCGACACGTCGCGACATTAAAATCGGCATCTGCGCCGCTTGCCACCCGTTTTTCACCGGTGAACAAAAATTCGTCGATACGGCGGGTCGGGTCGAGAAGTTCGCGCGGCGCTACGGCAGCACCAAGGCTGCCCGGACCGGCAAGAAAGCTTAAGAGCCCGTTGAAATACCCAACCATGTCGCGTTGCTTCCGATTTTTTGTCTCTCCAAGGCGCGAGGAGGGCGCATACCCAAAGCGGTCTGTAACCGACGAGCAACGCCGGAGAGGCGAAAAAGCGGAGCAACCCGGAGGGCGGGAACGCTGCAGGCTATCTGGCGGCGTTGCTCGCTCCTCACAGGTCGCTACGGACATGCTCCTCGCTCGCTCCTTGCCATCCAGCCCGCAGCGTTCCCGCGCGAGAGGGTTTGGTATTTCAACAGGCTCTTAGCTGATTTGTTTTAAGCGTGATCCCGAAGGCTTTCGGGTCGCGGATCTGTCCATGGATTTCAATCTGCTCATCGAACGTAAACGCGAACGCTTTGCCCAGCTCGAACGGGAAATTGCGGATCCGGCATTGTTTGAGAATCGCAAACGGGCCGGGGAAGTGATGCGGGAACACGCGAGCATCAAACAATTGCTGGAAAAATGGAACGAACTGGAAATTGCACAAAGACAACTCGATGACAATCGCGAGCTGGCGACCTCTCGGGATGTCGAGATCGCCGCCATGGCCGACGATGAAATTCCAGATTTGGAAAAACGGGTAATGGATCTCGAGCGCGAGCTGCAAATCGCGCTTTTGCCGCCGGATGAAAACGAGGAGCGGGATGCGATTGTCGAGATTCGGGCCGGCACCGGCGGGAGCGAAGCCGCCATTTTCGCGGCCGATCTTTACCGGATGTATCACCGTTATGCAGAAACAGCTGGCTTGAAGACGGAGGATTTGGAATCGAGTCCATCAGAACTAGGCGGGCTGAAAGAAGTCATTTTCAGAGTTTCAGGCCAATCAGTCTTTCGACAATTGCGCTATGAAAGTGGTGTCCATCGGGTGCAGCGCGTGCCCGCGACTGAAGCGCAGGGCCGTATTCACACCTCGACCGCGACCGTTGCGGTGTTGGCGGAAGCCGAAGAGGTCGACATTGAATTAAAGCCGGAAGATTTGCGTATTGAAGTTTCGCGCGCGGGAGGGCCAGGGGGACAAGGCGTGAATACTACCGATTCGGCAGTGCAAGTTTTGCACATTCCCAGTGGGACGATCGTGCGCTGTCAGGATGGCCGCAGCCAGATCAAGAACAAAGAGCGCGCGTTGTCGATCCTGCGGGCGCGTTTGCTCGAGCGAAAGCAACAGGAGGAAGCGGAGAAATACTCAGCTCAGCGCCGTGGGCAGATTGGCACTGGCGGGCGCGAGGAGAAAATCCGAACCTATAATTTTCCACAGAACCGCGTGACCGATCACCGCGTCGGACTGACTCTTTATAATCTGGATCGGGTCATGGAAGGCGAACTGGGCGAGTTGATCAAAGCCCTCCAAGCCGCCGACATGACTGAGCGATTAAAAGAGTCGGCGCTCGCATGACTCGGTTCCGCTGGTATCTTCGCAAGGAATGAAACTCTCCGAGCATGAGGCCTGGCGCCAGCAGTGTCAGCGTCAGTTGGAGCGTGACGTCATGACTCGGATCAAGTATGGCTTTTGTCACGTCCACAAACCAGTCTTGGACGATGCGCCATTCCGCGCGTTTGCCACCATGGCCGAGTATCGCGATTGGTGTGAGCGAAATTTGCCGGCGTATCTCGGGTATTGTCGGCCGCGCTGAATGGCATGCCAGAAAGCAAGTTTACCCCGGCCCAGGCGGAAGAATTAGCCTCGGCGTTTGCGACGGAAGGAGTCGATTATCTTTTTATCGGCAAAAGCGGAGCGATCTTGCTCGGTTATCCCGAAACAACACAAGATGTAGATATTTTCCTGCCGCGGTCGCGCCAGAATGCCGAGCGTGTATTGCGAGCGCTGCAGCGGCTCGGTTTTCAGTTGGATGCCGCGGCGACAATGTCGATCTTAAGCGGCAGCGAGATTATTCTCTTAAAATCTGGACCGTTTGCGCTCGATCTAATTCATGCTCCGGACGGAATCGAGAGTTTCGAAGCTGCGAAGAGTCGCCGAGTGATGGAAGGAGGCCGTTTTCCGATTGCATCGCTTGACGACATCATCGCGAGCAAACGCGCAACCGGCCGCGAAAAGGATCTCTCCGACGTTCGCCGTCTGGAACAATTTAAGACCGAATATCTCCGGCGGAAAAATCATGACCGTCCTCGAAGTGCTTCAATCGACCACTGAGTATTTCCAAAAACACAAGGTCGAGAACGCCCGGTTGAACGCGGAACATTTGATCGCTCACCTGCTCGGGCGCACGCGGATGGAACTCTACCTTGAGTTTGAGCGCGCGCTTGCGGAAGAGGAGCTGCGACCCCTGCGCGAATTGGTCAGGCGGCGCGGAAAGGGCGAGCCACTCCAGCACTTGTTAGGCACAGTCGAGTTCTGCGGACTCATTTTCGCGGTGGACAAGCGCGCTATGATCCCACGCCCGGAAACCGAGCAACTCGTTGAGAGACTGGAATCGAAAATCGAGAATCGAAAATCGAGAATCGTCGATGTTGGGACCGGCTCCGGCGTGATCGCGTTGAGTTTAGCAGTGAAATTTCCGGAAGCGCACATTTTGGCGGTCGATGTTTCCGAGGAAGCGCTCGCTCTGGCGCAGGAAAATGCCGCGCGGTTGGGGCTCGAGAAGCGAGTTAATTTTAGAAAGGGCGACTTGCTCGAAAATATCAACGGAACATTCGATGTGATTGCGGCCAACCTCCCCTACATTGCCATCTCAGATCGACCATCGCTTTCCCGCGAAGTGTTGCACGATCCGGAGATCGCGCTTTTTGCCGGGGATGCCGGAGACGAATTAATCCGGCAGTTGACCGAACAAGCTCCGCCGCATTTGCGTCCAAATGGTTTACTAGCGATGGAAATGGCGCTCGGGCAAACCGAACCGCTCGCCGCCTTTCTCGCTCAAAAGAATTATCACGACATTGAACTGAAAAAGGATTATTCAGGTACCCTGCGGTTCCTCTTCGCCAGATATGGATAAAATCCTCATCCACGGTGGACATCCACTGAGCGGCTCGATCAAGGTCAGCGGCTCGAAAAATTCCGCGCTGCCGATCCTGGCGGCGACGTTGCTCACGCCGGAACCCTGCATGATCCGCCGCGTGCCCGACCTGAGCGACACGAACTACATGCTGCAGATTTTGACGCATCTGGGCGCGCAAGTGGAGCGAGCCAGCGGAACGGTGAGCGTGACGGCGGAAAAAGTGAACTCGATCGCGCCGTATGACGTCGTGCGTAAAATGCGCGCCTCCATCTGCGTGCTTGGACCGCTTCTCGGCCGTTGCAAGGAGGCGACGGTCTCGCTACCCGGCGGGTGCATTATTGGAGATCGCCCGATCGATTTGCATTTGAAGGGATTCGAGGCGATTGGCGCCGCAGTGCGGGTGGAAGCCGGTAATATTAAAGTATTCGCACCGACTTTGCATGGCGCGGTGATCACGTTGCGTGGCAGATTCGGACCTACCGTCCTCGGAACAGATAACGTGATGATGGCCGCAGTCCTGGCCGAGGGAACGACCGTGATCGACGACGCAGCGCAGGAACCGGAAGTTGTCGATCTGGCAACCTTTCTCAACAAGATGGGCGCGAAAATCGAAGGTGCCGGCACAAAACGAATCATCATCGAGGGGGTAAAGGAGTTGCACGGTGCGGAGCACGACATCATTCCGGACCGAATTGAGGCGGGAACCTTTCTGGCCGCAGGAGCAATTTGCGGAAAGGGTGTCATGGTCAAGCGGGTTGAGCCGGCACACCTGACCGCAGTCATCGATGCGCTGCGAAGGAGCGGCTTTTCCCTGGAAATCGGTGAGCACGCAATCTCAGTTTCACCAAACGGCGCAGCCACGCCGCTCGAGCTCGTGACCGAGCCATATCCTGGCTTCCCGACCGATATGCAGGCGCAAATGTGCGCGTTGCTCTCCACCACGGGCGGAATCAGCTCAGTCACGGAAAACATTTTCCCACAGCGGTACATGCACGTCGCAGAATTGAAACGCATGGGTGCGCATGTCGATTTGGAAGGTCCAACTGCGGTCATCAGAGGGGTCAAAAAACTTCTCGGCGCCCCGGTGATGGCGAGCGACCTCCGGGCCTCCGCCGCGCTCGTGCTAGCGGGATTAAAGGCAGACGGAATCACCGAAGTCAGCCGCGTCTATCACATTGATCGCGGCTATGAGCATCTGGATGAAAAGTTGGCCGAACTCGGCGCGGAGATCGAGCGAGTGAAAGCATGAGACAAATGACGAAGCACGAATGACCAATGACGAAACAAATCCGAATGATTAAATGACGAAGGGAAGGCAATCACCCACGCCGTTCGTCATTTGGATTTCGTCATTCCTTCGTCATTAGGATTTCGGCATTCGTCATTGACGCGAAAACATGGATCAACAAACTCCAGCACCGCCTCCTGCCACCGTCGGTTCCTCCAACGTGCGCACCTGGTGCGTGCTGGCGCATGCCACCGCGCTGGCGGGCTTTTTCGTGCCATGGGCCGGTCACATTGTCGGACCGCTGATTATTTGGCTGGCCAAACACGCGGATTCGCCTGAGATCGACGCGCACAGTAAGGAATCGCTCAATTTTCAGATCTCGATGTTGATCTACAACGCTGTCGCCGCGATTCTTTGTTTGGTCCTGGTCGGCTTCGTCATTCTGGGGCTTTTACACATTCTCAACATCATCTTTGTCATTCCTTCGTCATTCGTCATTGGTTGCTGGTCATTATCTCGCTGCAAGAGTCCACAAGACCTTCAGGTTCATCACGTCTTCGCGAAGCTCCCTGCCTTTCGGTGTTTCGAGAACCTTTGGGATTCTGCGAAGCCGGCGATCGCGCATAATGAGTCGAAACGCAGCCAGACCGATTTTGCCTCTGCCAATATGTTCATGTCGATCTACCCGTGAACCGCACGCCGTTTTTGAATCGTTCAGGTGAATGGCGGCGAGACGGTCCAGGCCAACAACCCGATCGAACTCCCGAAACATTCTTCGCGTTGCGGGTTCGCTTCCAATGTCGTAACCAGCCGCGAACACGTGGGCAGTATCGAGGCAAACGGCGAGTCTTTCCGGTTCGCGGACGTTGTCGATGATGTAATGAACCTGTTCGAATGAGTGACCGAGGCACGATCCTTGTCCGGCGGTGGTTTCTAGCGCGATCCGCGTCTTTACGTTTGGGACTTTCCTGAAGACCCGGTCGATGGAGGCGATAATTTTCTCGAGACCGGCTTCTTCGCCGGCCCCGCGATGCGCGCCGGGATGCAAAACCAGAAACGGAAGATCGAGCTGGTCGGCGCGCGTCAGCTCCTCCGACAATGCGCGGATCGAATTCGCATGAAACTGCGGATTGGTGGCAGCGAGATTGATGAGATAATTGGCGTGAGCGAAGATCGATAATAACTGGTCGCGCTCCCGATGCTGGATAAACGAGAAAATTTCTTCGCGCGTCAGCGGCCGGGCGAACCATTGCATGTTGTTTTTTACAAACATTTGCATAGCGGTGCAGTTGATCGAACAGGCGCGCTCGATGGCCATATGGACGCCACCACCGATCGACATGTGAGCGCCTAGCAGGGGATTTGTCATTCCGAGCGACGCCGAGGAATCCCGCGAATCAACCGTCAACTAGTGCTACGGGGTGTCTCGACTTCGCTCGACATGACACGAATGGGGCGCGCGGATTAACTGCTACAGGATCGACAGATAGTAGGGCAGCATGTCGCGCCAATAGTTCCAATCGTGTCCGCACCATTTCCGGTCGTCGAAAAAGTGGCGGACGCCTTTTGAATTCAAAATTCCGGAGAGAAGAAGTGACTCGTGGCGGGTGTTGTCCCATTCGCCGGTGCCGATGATGATGCCCATGTGATTGTACTTCCAGGGGTCGGTCGTGTTCGGCAGATAATGGAACGGGCTGTTGAAATAAATGTTGTCATCGTAATAGCCATCAAAGAACGAACTGATGTCGAACGAGCCACTCAAACTGATCAGATGGCTAACGAGATCAGGATGGCGAAACGCGATGTTGGCGGCATGATACGCGCCGAGGCTGGCCCCGCTCATGACTACGCGGTGACAATGGCACTCGCGGCGTGCGAGATCGAACACATCATGAACAATCACGTTCTCGTAAGCGTTGTGGGTTCGCATTCGATCGGCCGGATGAATCGATTTGTTGTAGAAGCTATCCAGATCGATCGCATCGGGACAATAGACGGTAACTCGCCCAGCATCGACATAACCGGCAACCGAATCGACCAGACCGAAATCCTTGTTTTGGTAATAACGGCCGAACGAAGTCGGAAACAGGATCAGGGGAAGCCCACCGCCGTTTCCGAAGACAAGCATCTCAAACTCGCGACTGAGCCAGGGCGTGTACCATTTGATGCAGCGTTCGTTCATTGATTTGTTATTTCGAAGGAAGCCGGAGGCGAAGTCCAGAAATCTTTGAGTCCACTCACCTCGGTCCTCTCCCCGAAAACGGAGAGAAGCGGAATGCCCGCGAACATGCTCTGGGTAGCGCATGCATCTTCTCCGCCAGTTCGCCAGTCGGACGAACCCGTCCCGTGCCGAGCGTGCTGCGTTCGACATCCTGTCGAACGCTCTCAGGCTTGTGTGCAGTATCCAAACCGTTCCGGCAGGATGCCGGTCACAAGACGCTGGAAGCCCGCACACGGCGGGCAGGCTGTGCGCTCCCCAAGACGAGAGTGAGTGTTGGACAAGATCGGCATCTTCAACGAAGCGTCTCGGTTTGCATGCCAAAACATACTCTCACGGGAAACATCAGGCGGCATCGTGCATTCCGATCGAAGATTCTTGGGAACCGGCGTGATGTGCTGGTCTATTTGCCACCTGGCTATTCGATTTTTTCCCGAAAACACTTTCCAGTTTTGTATTTGCACGACGGGCAGAACGTCTTCGATGCCGCAACATCCTTCGCCGGCGTCGAGTGGAGCGTGGATGAGACCGCCCAGCGATTAATCCGACAAAAGCTGATCGAGCCGCTCATCATTGTTGGCGTTGCCAATACGGGTGCCGATCGGATCCATGAATATGCTCCGACCCGGGGCGTGATCGATGCAAAAGCCAAACGCGTGAAGCGGAGCCGGGGACGAGCTCGTGAATACGGAGAATTCTTGATCGAGGAACTCAAGCCCTACATCGACAGGAAATATCGCACTCGACGCGAAGCAGAATTCACCGGGCTGGGTGGCTCGTCGCTCGGCGGTCTGGTCACACTTGCGATCGGAATTTTATTTCCAGCGATGTTCAGCAGGCTGGTCGTTATGTCACCGTCGATCTGGTGGGATAATTTCGCAATTTATCGACTGGTGGATATGATCGAAGGGAAGCCGGCTCTCAAAATTTGGCTCGACACCGGAACAGCGGAACCAGGCTGGGAGCAGGGACGCCTGCTGCGTGATCGGTTAATCGAAAAAGGCTGGCGATTGAACGTCGATCTGAAGTATCTCGAGGCGAAAGGTGCCGGTCACAGCGAAAGCGCCTGGGCAGAGCGGGTCGAGCCGGCCCTGCGCTTCTTATTTCCGCCACCGACCGCGCGATAATAATTGGCGAGCCTTAACGACCGACCGGCGGCACCGGCGGTGGATTCGGTGGCAAAGGCTCAGGAGAAGGAACAGGCGGGGACGGCCGGGGCGAAGGCTTGGGAGGGATCGGGTTCTCTGGCATTTCAGAAAACATCCTACGCTCAACTTCCGACGCTCAACGCCCAAATCAAACGTCAAACCCGAAACATCAAGAATCACTGGAGAAACTTGCCATAGACATGAAAGACGCGAGCAAAACCGCCGACGAATTCCTGGTCCTTTTGGAAATCAAAGGCGCGTTTCGCCGGACTCCACTTCAGTTCACGTGGGCCGTCGGGATGGTTCGAATCGTAACATTTGTAACGATCAATTCCATCCGACGCCCGATCACCATCGTGCGCATAAACGAGCACGGAATGATTGATATGCAGCGTCGGAAAATCAGAGAGAAAGGCGACGAAGAAGTCGCCGTGGTCGAGAGTACGCTCGAGTTCCTGGTGAGAATGTTCCTGATAGCTTTTGCCATGGAGATAGAACATTCGAAAATTGCCCAGCCTCACGTAAGCCGTCCAGCCCAGACCGATATTTTTTTGCATCAGTCGCGTTCGCGCTGCGCTCATCTCCCGCAAATCGTGATAACCAGGGAAAACGATGCGTTGTTCCGATGGCAACGCCGGGTGCCACGGCGGTTTACGCGTGACGGCGCGGATCCGTTTGGCCAGCTCTGCGTCGTCAAACGGTGAAGCGTGAGGATCGAACCGGGCAAACTTGTAAAACTGCACAACGGTACGGCTCATGACAAAGCAGCGCCTGGTGTAACCCTTTGATTTTTTGTGGTGGTTCGAAGCCCCGTGCGAAACAATCCTGCCTTGTTCGTAGGCAAAGACGGTGGAATTGGCAAAGGCAAGCGTGTCGCGTTGGAAATTAAATCCCGAAGCGTCGCCAGCCCAAGTGATTGAAGCAGCAAAGAAAATCGCGGCAAAACAGCCGCATGATCGACAAGCCTCGAATCTCATGAGCCCGGTTACGAGCGCGCCGAAGCGCTTGTCGCTTTCTTCTCGGCGAAATTTCCAAGCGCGCGGAACTTCTGGTAACGTTTCTTGAGCAAATCGGCGATTGGAGAGGTCAACAGACGCTGCAAATTTTGCCGTAGCGCGGCGCCCAGATTGGCCGCGGCCGTATCGTAATCGCGATGGGCGCCGCCTTCCGGCTCCGGAACAACCGCATCGACCACTCCGAGCTTTACCAAGTCTTGCGCAGTCAATTTCAAGGCCTCAGCGGCTTCGGGTGCGTGACGGCGGTCGCGCCACAGGATCGCCGAGCAAGCTTCCGGACTGATGACAGAGTAATATGCATTCTCAAGAATGAGGACATGATCTGCGACGCCAATGCCGAGGGCACCGCCGGAGCCGCCTTCACCGATGACGGCGGCGAGGATAGGCACGCGCAAGTTCATCATCTCGCGCAGATTTACGGCAATCGCTTCCGAAATGTGGCGTTCTTCGGAGCCGATGCCGGGAAACGCGCCCGGGGTGTCGATCAATGAGACAACCGGCAGTTGGAATTTCTCGGCCAGCTTCATCAAACGGAGCGCTTTGCGATAGCCTTCAGGATGCGCGCAACCGAAATTGCGCATCACATTTTCTTTCGTATTGCGGCCTTTTTGGTGGGTAATCACGACGCAACCCTGCCCATCAAGCATGGCCAAACCGCTCGGCATCGCTTTGTCATCGGCAAAACGCCGATCGCCATGCAACTCGGTCCAGCCGGTGAAACAGCGCTCGACGTAATCCAGCGCAAAAGGCCGTTGCACATGTCGCGCGATTTGAACCCGCTGCCAGGCGGTCAGGTTATTGTAAATTTGGCGGCGTGTTTTCCGAATCTTCTCCTCGATTGCCTTAATCTCGGAATCAAGATCGACTTCATGCTCCTGGGAGTGATTTTTGAGATCTTCTAACTGCCGCTGCAACTCAAAGACCGGCTTTTCGAAGTCGAGTGGGCGTGAATCCATGAGACCGTGAATCGTGACTCGTTAAATCGTTACATCGTCGAAGCGCAAAGTGACAGCCGATTCACGTTTTAAACGTTTTAACGAATTACGGAACTTCACTCACTAATGGTGACAGGCGTTCGGTTATTGACAAGGCTGCTCAGCTCTTCCACGTCGGCGGCAGCCAGCCCGATGCCTGATGGCGGGGGAGGCTGTTCCAGGTTGGGATGTGCGCCATCGGGCAGCGAATAAATCAGGTAAGCCGGGGCGACCAATCGAATCCAGCGCGTGCTGCTTACGTAATCTTTACTCCCAAATCCAATCCGTTTCCCACCTTTCCAGGCCATCACTTCGGCCACCCTGGTTTGCAACTTCGATGGCTGCTTCGGCGCCAGCTTTTCTTCGCCGATATGGTACTGCTTAAAGAAAGAGCCGTGATCCAGCAGCACGAGCGTCTTCTGTTTACGTTGGACGAAAATAGAAAAATCAGGATGTGAAATGAGCAGGCGCTCACCGATGTGCAGCATCGTCCCGCTCAAATTGTTCGTGCGCATAATGAGCTCAGGCGTCGATTTCACTTTGTGCGCGATTTTTTGGAGCACATCGCCCGGCTTGACGATGTATTCCTCTTTCCCCGGAGCAGGAGTGCGGGAAAAAAAGATTTCGATATTCACCTCTCCCAGCAGGTCTTTCGCTTCCTCGACGTGCTGGCCGGACGGGTATTTTTGGATGAAAGCCGTAAGGGCAGCACGCGCTTCGGCCAGTTTCCCTTCCTGCCGCAATTGGGCAGCGGCTTGAAACTCCGGAAGGCTTAAATCAGGGCGCGGTTCGGGTGTGACTTCGTGACGCTGCTCTTTTCGGACCTCTATATCCTCCTTAAAAACGTAATTATAAAACCAGGCGGCGCCGCCGAAAATGATCAGCGCAAGTAAAAACGCGAAGAGCCATTTCATCGACCAATGCAGAAACGTCCAACGCCCAACGCCCAACGTCCAACGCTCAATTCAGAAGCAGCCTGTTGAGCAACCAGCGTTGAGCGCTTTCTTCATCCGCGTTAGCCCCTGCACTTCTACCCGCAGGTTTCCTTGCCGGCGCCTAGCTGGCTTCCGGGCCGGGAAAAAAGCGGTGCCAGAGGCGGCCGATCGTGCGCTCTTCCTCGTTCGTCCAGGTGAAATGACAGTCCTCGCAATAAAACTCCTTGGGAATAATTTTGAGCGCGCAAAGCACTGCCACCAGGGCGGGTGTCATGAATTTGCGAGTCATTTGCGGATACTCAATCCGCGAGGAACCGCATTGGGGGCAACGGATGACCGCCGCGGCGATGTCCGGGTCGCTCGCCTCCCACTCAACCATCAATCGTTGTGCCCGGTCGAAGTCTGCATCCTCCACCATGACCTTGGCATTGGCCTGTGGCCTGGACATGAAAGCGACCTGTTGCAAAGGCGCTTCATTGTGAATGTCCGCGTGCAAGCCGGCGTCTTGAAACCGCCGTTTAAGATCTTTCGCTTTGGCTGGTTCGTTAAACGTCGCAATCGTCACCATATTTCATGTCGCAGCATAGTCGCGTTCTGTGATCAAACATCAACTAATGCCCGAGTGCAAGATTAGTGAACTCGTTGAACCCCTCTTCCACGTTCTCTGCCCGTCCACGAGACGTGCAAGTGAAAATGAAAGCGCGTGTTCAAGCTGCTCATTGCGCTGCAGGCGGAAACCATTTGTAGAGCATGAAATAAACGAGCACGCCAGTTATTGAAACATAAAGCCAGATCGGCATCGTCCAACGGCCGAGTCGTCGATGCCGATCCCACCGACGTTGAAACACCGGGATGAGAGTTAAGACGACGAGCGGCAGCGTCACGAACGCGAGTAGAACGTGCGACGCTAACATCGGAAAATAAATCGCCGCCAGCCATCCTCGGTAGCCCGACGATTTTTCACCGGCATGGACGTGATAAACAATGTAGCCGACCAGAAAAAGCGTCGAGGAGATAACCGCCGCGATCATGCAAGGCACGTGGCGCTGCCAGAGATTGCGCCGGATCCAGAACCAGCCGGCGGAGATGAAGACCGTGCTGATAAAATTGAGCGAGGCATTGATTGCGGGAAGATCGGAAATGGAAAGCATTCAACGTCCAACGTCCAACGTCCAACGCTCAACGTCCAACTCAGAAGGCAGGCCACAGACGTACACACCTGAACAGAGATGAAAAAAGGCGGCGCGCTGGACCGGAAAAATCTGTGTGAATCTGTGTTTATCTGTGGCTCTGTAAGACTCAGTCATGCCAGCCGTTCTGAGACAGCCAAAAACCGCCACTGGAGAACGTGATCGGCGTTTGACTTTTGGGCGCCGGCTTTTGGTTACTGCGCTCAGACTGCTGGTTGTCCTGATAATTTCCGCCTTAATCGGGAGCGGCTGGTACCTCGCCCGCAAAGGGTTCGGACGGCAATGGCGCATTCGCGTGGTCGAGGAATTGCATAAACGCGGCGTCGAAGCTTCGATTCGGCGCCTGACGCTCGATCCCTTTCGCGGTTTGATCGCGCAGGACGTTCGCATATTCGACTACAAGAATCGCGAGAAAACTCTCGCCATTATCAGCGAAATTGCGCTCGACATTAATTACGCCGCCCTGATTCATCACCAACCGTTTCTCAAAGCGCTGGACATTCAAAACGCCGAGATCACGTTGTCGCTCAACAACACCGGCCAAACGGCAAACAAGCCGCTCCTGAAAAATCTGCGAGCCCATGTTTATTTCCCGCCGGAAGAAATCTACGTGAGTCAGGCCGAGGGAATTTTTTGCGGCATTCGAATTTCCGCGAGTGGCCAGCTGATCAAGCGCGCGAATTACCAGGCAACGGGCGAGCTCTCGCCGGAAGACTGGCAAAAGAGATTATCGATCTTGCAACGGGCGGTGATGGAGGTGCAAAAGTTCGCCGCACCGCGGACGCCGCCTTCGTTGCAATTGAAATTTAGCGGCGACCTTGCGCAAATCGAGGACGCCCATGTCGAGGCGACATTGCAGGCTAAACAATGGCGGCGCGGCGATTATGAAATACGCGACCTGTTTATGGCAGCAGAGTGGCGCGATCAGACATTGAACATCGCACCGTGTGAATGGAAGGACAGTACCGGCAGTTTTACGGGGCGCGTCAGTTGGAGCCGACAACGGGAGGAAGCCAATTTTCAGGCACGCAGCACACTCGATCTCAAACGCTTCCTCGAAGCATTCGGGGCCGGCGATCGTCTTGCGGATATAAGCTTCATTTCCCCGCTCTCGATTGAATTAAATGGAAGCGCCGATTTAAGCCAGCAACGCCCGCGTTTCAGAGTCATCGGTCATGCCAGCGTCAGTCAGCTTAGTTATAAGACAGTGCCATTTTCCGACTGCGCGCTAGAGTTCTCTTGGGACGGCGAGCGCACGCTCTTGCGCGATATTCGTTTACGCCAGGATAGCGGCGCCTTGCAGGCCGAGATTTTGGATGCACCTGACGATTTCCGTCTCAACCTCGATAGCAACATCAGTCCGGTGATCCTCCGTGCGCTGGTCTCGCCGGAGCTCAATGAGTTCCTGGGAGAATGGGACTTTTCCCACGCGCCCGTGGTCCACCTGGCGATTCGCGGCCAGGATCGACATCCGGAAAGTTGGCGTGGCGACGGAACGATCTCGACCGGGCGAACCCGGTTTCGCGGCGCCTGGATGAACAGCGCCAGCGCGAGAATTCATTTTGGCGGCGGTGCCGTAAGCTACGACAACCTGAACATCGCGCGCGACGAGGGCATAGGCACGGGCTCTTTCACCTACGACTTTGCCAGGCATGAAGTGCGCGTCTCAAATATCAAATCATCGCTCCGTCCGACGGATGCGATTTTTTGGATCGATCCGAAACTTTCGAAAACGGTTGCGCCTTACAAATTCCGGCATCCACCAAGCATCACCGCGAACGGGGTCTACCAATTTCGCGGCGGCAAAAACACGCGGCTCGACATCGCAGTCGATGCGCCAGGCGGGATGGACTATGTGTTTCTCGGAAAAACTTTGCCATTTGATCGCGTCTCCGGAAAGTTGCTGTTCACGACCGATCGATTGCAGATCGTCGATCTTAATGGTGGCCTCTTTTCCGGAACGGTCCGCGGCAGGTCCGACATCTCGCTCGCCCATAACGATTCGCATCACCACTCAACCATTACCGTCGCGGGAGCGAATTTCCCGCGCCTGACCGATCTCTATTTCAATTACAAAACCGCGCAGGGTGAGCTAAGCGGAGCCTACGAGTTTGACGGTGTTGGCGGCGACGCACGCAAAATGAGCGGCCATGGCGAAGTAAAGGTGACCAATGGCGATGTGTTTGCCATTCCTGTTTTCGGGCCGCTTTCGGGAATTCTGAGCTTTATCATGCCCGGGGCCGGGTACAGCATCGCACGCCAGGCGAAGGCGACTTTCACCATCAAACAGGGAATCATCCACACTGACGACTTCGATGTCGCCGGCAAGTTGTTCGACATGGTTGGCCACGGCGACATTTATTTTCTTGATGATAAGCTCGATTTTGACTTGCGTGTCAGCCCGAAGGCAGCTGGTGCCCTCCTCGCCCCCGTTTACAAGCTTTTCGAGTACAAAGGCGAAGGCACTCTAACTAAACCCGACTGGCATCCGAAACGATTTTAATTTGTTGTCATTTCGAGCGAAGCCGAAGAATCTCTTGCTCCGTGTAAATCCGTGTAACTTGCCGCGCCGCGCCGTAGCACAGCGAAGGCGGATCCGCGGTTTGCCTCTTCATCATGAAAAAAATCGGAATTCTTTTTGGCCAAGAACACAGTTTTCCGCCGGCGTTTGTCGAGCGGGTGAATCAAAAAACCGGGGGCCGGGATATCGTGGCCGAATTTGTCAGGATCGACAAAGTGATCCAGGGCGAACCGTGTGGATACGAGGTCGTGATCGACCGCATCTCACAGGACGTGCCGTTTTATCGGGCCTGGCTCAAAAACGCTGCTCTGACCGGCACTGCCGTGGTGAACAATCCGTTCTGGTGGAGCGCGGACGACAAATTTTTCAACAACGCCCTTGCCACCAAAATCGGTGTGGCGGTTCCACGCACGGTGCTCTTGCCATCCAACCAGCCGCCGACGGACACGAATGAAAAATCGTTTCGTAACCTCGCTTACCCGCTGGATTGGGAAGGAATTTTCAACTACGTCGGGTGGCCGGCGTTTTTCAAACCGTTCGCCGGCGGCGGTTGGAAAAATGTGTATCGCCTCCACGATCGCGACGAATTTTTCCGCGCCTATAACGAGACCGGACAGCTGGTAATGATGCTGCAGGAAGAGGTGAAATTCGACATGTATTTTCGTTGTTACTCAATCGATAAGCGCCATGTCCGGATCATGCCCTATGAGCCGCGGCATCCGTACCATTTGCGTTACCAGACGGAATGGAAGGCACCACCGGAAATTTTGCAGCGCGTGCACGATGGCGTGCTCAGGTTGAACGAGTTTCTGGGCTACGATCTTAACACCGTTGAATTTGCCGTTCGTGACGGCGTGCCGGTGGCGATTGATTTTTGCAACCCCGCTCCCGATGCTGAGGCGGCTTCGGTCGGCCAGTCAAATTTTGAGTGGGTGGTGGAAGCCGTCTCGCAGATGGCAATCCGCAAGGCGCGTGAACACGTCTCCGGGCGCGATAACTTGAGCTGGGGCAAGTTTCTTCAGGCTGCGGTAGCGCAGCGTTCGTTAAGCGAGATCGGATAGGAATCAATGACGAAATCCGAATGACGAATGGCGAACGAAGCTCAAATGACCTAATGACGAGTTAGCTTCGACACTATTTCGGCTTCGCCCGCCGCGCCGTAGGTCGCCGCGGCGACCGAAGGCGGGTCATTCCTTTGTCATTAATTCGTCATTCGTCATTCGAGCTTCGTCATTCTCCGGCATGACACGCCGTGGTTTTTGAGGAACATTTTCCGCCCGCATGACCGTAAAGCCCCACACATACACGCTCGGTATCGAGGAGGAGTTCGCGATTGTCGATCCAGAGACGCGCGAGTTGCGCTCGCACATTCAGGAGATCCTGGAAGGCGGAAAGATCATGCTTAAAGAGCAGATCAAGCCCGAGATGCATCAATCGGTGGTGGAGCTCGGCACCGAAGTTTGCGACTCGATTGAAGACGCGCGCGCGCATGTGATCGAACTGCGGAGTAAGCTGGCGGTGCTCGCCAGCCGCAGCGGATTAAAGATTGCGTCCGTGGGCACGCATCCGTTTTCCCATTGGCGCGACCAACTTATTACCGAAGGAGAGCGATATAAGGAGATCGTCAAAGACATGCAACTGGTCGCGCGGGCAAACCTGATTTTTGGATTGCATGTGCACGTGGGGATTCCCGATCGCGAGAGCGCGATCCATGTCATGAACCAAGCGCGCTATTTTCTTCCTCACATTTACGCGCTTTCAGTCAATTCGCCGTTTTGGGTCGGACAAGACACGGGTTTGAAGGGTTACCGCCTTAAAGTTTTCGAGCGCTTCCCGCGCACCGGCATTCCGGATTCATTCGAATCGCTCTCCGAGTACGAAGATTATTGCAAACTGCTGGTCAAAACCGGTTGCATCGACAACGCAAAAAAAATCTGGTGGGACATCCGGTTGCATCCCTTTTTCGACACGCTGGAGGTGCGGGTGTGCGATGCGCAAACCCGGGTGGATGATACCCTCGCCATCGCCGCCCTGATCCAGGCGGTAATTGCCAAGCTCTACAAACTGGTCCGGCAAAACATCACCTTTCGCGTTTATCGGCGTCGCTTGCTCGATGAAAATCGCTGGCGCGCCTCGCGCTATGGGATCGATGGCAGACTGATCGATTTCGGCAAGGAAACCGAAGTGGAGACGCGCAGTTTGTTAGGTGAGCTGCTCGAGTTTATTTCGACCGAGGTCGGCGAGCTCGGCAGCAACAGGGAGATGGCGCACATCGAACGAATTATCCGCGAAGGCACCGGCGCGGATCGACAGCTCGCCACTTACGCGCGGATCCACGACATAAAAGCAGTAGTTGACCAGATCATCGAGGAAACCTACGAAGGGTTAAAGGCATAGCCGGTCTTGAGCGCCGGTATGCCCGCGATCCTCTCCCAATCAGCATCGTCGAATGTGGCGAGCGCGATCCTGGATCCGCCCGGGGTGAGATTAATCCAACCCTTGCGCTGCAGCACCGCGGACCACGCATGTCCGCCCTAAACGACCCGAACAATTTGCCGTAGACAACTTCGAGGGCATTTCGTTGAATTGGCGACTTCCGATGAAGTCGTTGTTTATCGCCAGCGTGGCAGTCCTGCTCGGGTATCAAACAAACGCGATGCCGGTCGTTGAGGAAACACGGTCGGAGCCAAATCGTGGCGGCCTCATCAGTGCTTATCAACACGGCGCCAGTCAATCGACAATCAGAAATTCCACCGACGATGGCATGCTCTTTCCAAAAACGAATATAGGCCAGGGACCTGGGCTAGCCGATCAAATCGCCGCATGGAATGTTAGTTTACCAGAAAGAGCTGATGAATCACCACTGCGAGGCGTGCTTCTCTTCACCGGGCTAACACTTTCACCTGTGGCTGGGTTCGTTATTACTCGAATGATCCGCCATGCCATCTTTTGTCTGCGCAGCGAGCAACGGGTGGCGGACACGGCGCCGCATTTTGATAGCACGTGTTGGAATCGCGAGCAGTACCTTTCGTCTCTAGCTACAACCGCTAAAGTTTTTGTTTCTTGCGGCCTTATTACTCAAAAGCAAGCGGACACGATTGTAAGCGCCGCTACAAGGTCAGGTTGGGAAAAAGAATCGCGTACCGTGCCGCGTAATAAAACGCTTCAACCAACCACCGTCCTACTGCTGGAAAATTCTAAAGACCCAACTTCCTGAATAGTCGGCCAGTTAAACTGGGGAACTAGCCACTTCACGTCTCCTTATTCATAAATATCGCTTAAAATCATTTAAGGTTGGAAATCAAACGCGCAAGTCACACCTCGCTCCCTCTATCGCCCGCTATGCGAGTAAACTTTTCCACGTCGGCCAGTCATTTGGTTTGCGTCTTTGTTTAGCGCGGTTTTCGTTGCGCTGATCGCAGGACTGGCGGCGGTCGGCCCGAACGCAAGTTATTTCCCCGGGCTGTATTGCTGCTCCATCTTCGCGACCCATCCGCTGATGCTCTGGGCGAGCGTCGTTTCCGATACCGCTGTTGCTGGCGCTTACATCGCAATTCCGATCGTGCTGGTGCTGGTGTCGCGCCGTCGTAAAGACATCCCCTTTAATTGGATGTTCCTAGAGGCGGATGTAACGCGGTTACATCAGGTTTTCTGGAACGTGCTTCGCAACTGCTGCAAATTTACGCCGGAAGGCGGCCGGATTTCCGTGCGATCCTATGATCCTACCCCGAGAACGATTGCCATCGAAACCGAGGGAGAGATCTTTCTCGCAATATTCGCGCAACACGGTGCCGTAAAAGAAAATGACGCTGGTTTTCCTCTACTGTTCGCGCAGTGAAATGCAGCTCCGCCCATTTATGAAATAGCTGATAGCTTCTAGCTATACATCTAAGGTAGTTTGCCAACGGTTTGAATCGGGAATTGTCGAATGTGGGCAGCATGACTAGAGTTGGGCTCTTGAAACTTTGGTTCTGGTTTTCCGGTTTACTGATTCTCCTTTTGTCGGCGGCGCTTTTGCGTGGACAAGAGCCGGCCGGTGATTCGCGCGCACTAGACTTCAAGCAGTTCGGTCTGCTCGCCATGCAGGATGGCGGGCGCCGCAAACCGATTGACACGTTCGCTCGCGAGACGCTCATCCGGATCACGGGAAGGTCGACCTGCACAGATAGGAGCGGTCGCGTCTGGCAACCGAATGATTTCATTTTGTCGGCCCTGCTCGAGACGCACGACTGGAAAAATGAACCGATGGTGCTCGTTTCGTTAGGCAAATTGAAGGAGCAGCTCGGACTGGACAAAACGCAACGCAGATTTTCGTTCGCGCAGCTGGCTGGGTCGGCGGAGCTGCAGCGGATTACAAACGAAGCGCATGCGCTGAAGCGCGCGGAAAAACCGGTTGACCGGCTGCAACAGGAAGCGATGAGCGTGAGCGAACGGCTGGCGCTTTTCGCGCACGTGATGGATGGGAGCGCACTCCTAATCGTGCCGGCGCCGAAGAATGAAACTGACGCGTGGATGGTACCGGATCCGTCAGCAATCGCGGGTTTTTACAACGAGGCGCAGTTCGGGCCGGCGCTCGCCGCGACTACCAGTATGATGCGCGCCTATCAGCAGGGCGACAGTTTTAATTTCAGTTCGGCTGCGCGCCAGCTTCGGGAAAATTTGCGCGCGCTCAGCCCGTCGATTTATCCGCAGGAGCGGCAATTGCGGCTCGAATTTTTCTACAATCATTTCGACGGCTTTTATCGCGGGATCTGGTTTTACGGCTTCGGATTTCTCGCCTTGCTCGTCGGGCATTTGCGGAAGCGCGGCGTTGCGCTGCGCAATTTCGGTCTGGCTCTGGCAATTGTTGGCCTCGCGTTTCACGCCAGCGGAATTGTGATGCGCTGCATGATCGCCGGCCGGCCGCCGGTCACGAACATGTACGAATCGATCATCTGGGTCTCGTTCGCGGTTTCCTTTTTCGGGATGATCTTTTTCGCGCGTTATCGGACGCCGGTATATTTGCTAGCGGCGCTGCCAGTCACGCTCACTGCCCTCTTGCTGGTTTTTCAAATGCCGATTGCGATGCCGGCCAGCATCGATCCACTGGTTCCCGTCTTGCGCGATAATTTCTGGCTCACGATCCATGTGCTCACGATTACCCTGAGCTATGCCGCGTTCGCGCTCGCGATGGGGTTTGGTCACATTTTACTCTGGCGATATGCGCGCAACCCGACCGGCGCGCGGGCCGATGCGTCGATGCATTTTTGGTTGTATCGGGTCCTGCAACTTGGGGTTCTCTTGCTTGCCGCCGGCACCATCCTGGGCGGGGTGTGGGCGAATTATTCCTGGGGCCGCTTCTGGGGCTGGGATCCGAAGGAGACCTGGGCGCTGATCGCACTTCTGTGTTACATCACCACACTGCACGGACGCCTGGCCGGCTGGTGGACGGAATTTGGCTTGGTAGTCGCGAGCGTGGTTTGTTTTCTGGCGGTGCTGATGGCGTGGTACGGCGTCAATTTTGTTCTCGGCAAAGGACTGCACAGTTATGGATTCGGCATTGGCGGTGAAACCTACGTAGCCACCTTTGTCATTCTTGATCTTTTGTTCGTCGCGTTCGCGATTTGGCGCTATCGAGCAAGCAGACGCGTTGCAACTGCTCCGCCTGCGATTGAAAGCGAGCGCGTGACCGTCTGAAGCTGCCGCATCAGCGAACAATCGGCCCGAGCGATCTTATCAATGCTGTAGCCACGCCGCTGCTTGCCATGCCGAAGCGTTGCGAAGGCAGGTAGGGCGTCAATAACGGTATCGCGCCGTTGAAAAACCGCCGGCACTACATTGGCTAGTCTAGAACTTCTTTGTTAGCTTGCCATAGACGAACCGTCCCAGGTTATCGTATAGGAACCCCGGGTACGTGCTGCCACTTCCGCCCCCGAATCCAATTTTAGAGGGCGGGTCCTCGCCGAATATATCATTTACGCCGAGAGTGAAGGTGGTGTTATTCAAGATGGTCTTCCAGCAGGGCATCGAATAAGCCGCTGTGCTTTCGACAGCCTTACCCTCTTTGTTCGTTATGACCTCCTTGCCGCCCTTGGAGTAACCTGCCACCGACTGGGACTCTACCGGAGCCGTAAACACGAAACTGTAGGAGAGCTGGGCATCGTTGAACCAGGTTGCATTGACATAGTGCAGATGCTCAAATCCAGCGAACTGTTTGGGGACGATTTCTTCGCGGAATCCGCCAATGTAATGTACGGTCCAGTTCAGGTCCCAGTTCTTCCACGTCCAGTCAAGGTTTTCTATCCCCCTCCATCGCATCCAACCGTCACCTGTTTGATGCGTTCCTCCAAAGAAGGCGCCTTCGATCCAGTCGTCATTAGCGCGCCCGGCTACGTGGAACGCTTGCTTACTCCCGGGGAATGCAAACACAAAGTCCTCGAGAAAAGTTGTGCGGGTCAAAGACGTGAATGTTCCAATCGGCGTCTGAGTTTGGTACTGAAGCTCAAGATCAACACCGCGCGCATCCTGCTTTCCACCATTTAGAAGGGGACTGGCGACCCCGGCGAAATTGCCTTCGGGGTCGAATAGCATCGCGCTCTGTCCAGGTTTGGGCCTTTGCGTTCCAGTGATAACCTTTATCTTGCTCGCCGGATTGAGGATTGGGAAATTCGGGTTCTCCGCAAAAAACTCGTCAATGATCACTTGGGGAGCAATTCCCCCGATCAGGCCCGTCCGCTCGATGTCCCAGAAATCAACCGAAAATGTCAAACTTCCCCATTGCGGCGGGATCCATTTGGGCGTGTAAACAAAACCGCCAGTCCAGTACGATCGTGTTCGGGCGCAAGCTGCCGGTTCGGGAGCTCTTCGAGATTTGTTTCAGGCTCCGGGTCGCCCTGAAAATCCGTCGGGCCTAGACCGAAAATTGTAGGTCCATACAGCTCAGCCATTGACGGCTCAACGAACCCTTCGCCCCAGGTGCTGCGAATCGTGAGCTGCCCATCAAACGGCTGCCAGCGCAGCGCCACTTTCGGCACCAGCACATTTGTGGCGTTGTTCCTCCAGTCCTCAAAACGCGCCCCGGCATCGAGCTCAAGCGAATGGAGGCCGGGTATACCCATCTCCGGACTGAAAATTGGAATGAGTGTTTCCGCGTAAAAGGCCACCTCTTTGCGGCCTGCTTTAACAGGGGTGACCCCGCCGTTGCCAAGTTCCTCCGGATGGAGGATGTTGCCCTGGTCATCGGGATTGATCACGTAGGTTTCTCGACTAAACGATCCGCCCAGAGAAAGTCCGACTGGACCGCCGGGTAAATCGAACAACTCAGTCGTGTAAATATTCAAATCCAAAGTCGCGAGCTTGGATGTAAGAAGATCTCTCCTATGCAGCGTCGCGAAGTTGATCAATGGCAGGTTGCTCTTAATGGGAACCCGAAAATCGTTGAACGGATCGTACGGAATGGTCTGTCCAATAAAATCACTAGATGCCGGATTAAAGAGCGGGTCAGTTGCGTTGAGAATATGCTCGAATCGGGGGGCATTAACGTCCTGGATCTGAAAAATGTTCAGGATTTGGCTGTAGCGGAACCCTGCGTCGTAGCCCCAGCTTCCGTCAAAGAGCTTGTCCCCTTTTATACCGACAGTGGCAAGCCAAGCCTCGCTTTCAGTATCAATCTTTCGGTTACCGAAATCGGAAACGCGCGCACGAGAGGCGCCCGAGATGATCTGCTCAAATGGGTTAAATGGATTAAAAGCACCCACAGGCGCGCCAACTTCTGCAGGAGTGGGAGTATGCGGAGGCGCTACTTCAACACCACCTGCGACCGGCAAGGGAGCATGCGGTGGGATGAAGAACGTAAATTGGCCCGGGGTCTCGAAATCGCCGGTTGCGTTTGGCGCGAGTTCATCATGAGACTTCACGTCAGTATAGAAGAAATCACCATAGAGCCGGAGCTGATCGTCACAGATCTTGTCGTTGAAAGCAGCGTAACCGCCCCAGCGTTCCTGTTCCGGAAAGGAACTCGCGAATGCATTAAAGTTAAATCCGGGCAGCACACCGAACGGGCTTCTGGGCCGGACCGAAACAAATCCTCCTGCGTGGGGATTGAAAAACTCTGGTCCGACAACGTAAGAGCTGGCCGGGGCCAATCCGTTCGTACCGTTCGGAGGAGTAACAAATTCCTTTCCGTTGACGGTTGGAATTGGCTCGACCGGTGCGCCTGCGCCCGCGGCCACAGCTTCGCTCACCTGAAGATTGTACGGGCTCGTGTTCCTGCTCGGGGACGGCGCCTTTTGGGAGTTGCCGCGATCCCGATTAAACATTGAGTTGTGGTGATAAAAGAAGATGTCACCAACAATGCTGACTTTGTCGTCGCCTGTTCCAAAGAGAATGTCACCGCTGTAAAGACCAGCATCCTTATCCAAAGTGTCGCCGTAATAGAGCGTTAGCTGGGTGCCACGATACTCTTTGTAAAGTTTAAGGTTGACGACGCCGGCAACCGCGTCGGCTCCGTAAGTGGTGGAAGCGCCATCTTTTAGAATCTCAATGCTCTGGACCGCGGTAATGGGGATGGTAAACAAATCGATGAACCCGGCGCCCGAGGGGGCGTTTCCGGGAAAACGTGTGACGCGTCGCCCGTCGATAAGAACCAGGGTGGCTCCTGGATCGAAGCCGCGCAGCGAAACGGAAGCCGTGCCTGTCGGGCCGCCTGTGGCGTCGGCGTTGTTCTGGACCGGGACGCTGCTTGCATTCATTACCGGCTGGATTTTGAGGAGCTGCTCGACGGTGGTGCCTTGACCGGATTTGTTGATCAAGTCGCGGTTGATATTAAACACCGGGTTGGGGCCGACTTCCTCCGAGCTCGGAATGGCGGAACCGGTGACGATCACGCGTTCCGCCTCAGCTTGGACGCCGGTTTGGCCTTCGGCGGTCTGGCCGGGCACTCGTGAGCTAACTACAAGAAACAAGGCGATTATTGCTCTAAGGAGCGCCGCCGCCCTTCTTCCCCGTCTGAAGTTGGTGATCGTGCTACGCCTCCGCTCGTTAGGTATATAAGTCCCTGTATGACATAGTAGGCTTGTTCATAGCAAGCTAAAACAGATGTAGGACAACGTCTTACCGACCTACTAACTTCAGCGAACTAATGACTAATGTAGTGGCGGGCGTGTCGCCCGCGGGGTGTAGAGGCGGGCTTGTCGCCCGCAATTGGGGTACCATGAAAGATTCACGATCCTGCGGCCGACACGGCCGCCTCTACATCACTAATCGAGCTTTATCGGTTTCGCAGCTTCGGCGACGATTTTGTCGAAGCGCGGGTCGTTGCGTAAGTCGTCCCAAACAGGGTTCAGCTTCAGCTCGCCGGCGCTCAGGCCAGGGAAAAAATTAGCTCCTGGCGGCTGGACCGGGACCTTTGCTACTTGCATCAGTTGTTGAAGAGCGGCATCGCGCTGGCCGCTCCACATGTAAACGACAGCCAAGATAACCTGGATATTTGACCCGATGAGAGGGTCACGTTGCAATGGCCAAAGCTCAGCGACCTTTCGCCCTTGGCGGATTGCATCATCCTTGCGACCAAGAGCCGCGTCGATCTCGGCAATGTAAACGGAAGCGTGAGATCCGTGCCACGAATCGTGTGTACTGGCCGGAGGGTTTTTGGCCAGCCATTCTTCAAGAAGCGGACGCGCCGCTTCAAAGTATTTTCTCGCCTTTTCCTGCTCGCCCCGGAAACGCGCGATCCTTCCAAGTTTTTCCAGCTTGATGCCGCGGCGAAAAGGCTCATTGCGTACTTGGACTTTCGCCAGAACGTTGCGCTCCTTGGCTTTTTCCTCCGCTGATTGAAGAATTTGTTCGGCCCGTTCGTAATTGCGCCGCAGTAGAAACACGTGCGCGAGCAGATGATTCTCATTATAAAACCCAGCGTTTCGACTCGGACTGGAATCGAGCGCGGCCATCGCCGCGTTGGCGTCCCCGCGAGCGAGGGCAATGTAACTCTTAAGGATCCAGAACATACCGGTCGATTGCTCCGGCGCGGTTGCAATTGTTTGATCGATCAGTCGTTCGGCCTGGTCGTATCTACGAAGAAGGATATTCAGATAACCTAGGGCATGAGTGGTATCGAGATTCTGTGGATCAAGTTCACTCGCTTTCTCGCGGTCATGAAGCGCTTGTTTCCACTGGCCACGTTGTTTCTCCACTTCCGACCGCAGATCAAAAACGTCCGCCCGGCTCGGCAATCCCGCGGCTGCGATGGCCAGCTCTTTCTCTGCGGCTGAAATGTCCTCTACACCTCCCAGGAAATATCGCGCGCGGACGAGGTGCGCTTCTGCAGAGTCAGGCGAAATCCGGAGTGCTGCATCAAGCGCCTCTTTCGCGTTGTCCAATTCTTGAAGGAACAAATGCGCTTCGCCGAGCACGGCGTAGGCGAGTGCGAATTTGGGATCACGCGCGGTCGCTGATTCGAGCAGGGTAATTGCCTTTGCGTTATTTTCTTCTGCCGTTCTCATGGAGAGACTCACTCCCTGCGCATAAACGAGCGCGCGGGCCCGCAGATAGAGATCGTATGCTTCCTTGTCTTGGGTTGGTTGCGCCTCGATGGCGGCTTTTTCCGCCGGCGACAAAGCTACCTTCAGCTGCGTCACGATCGCCTGTGAGATGTCGCTCTGGATCTGAAATACGTCTGCAATGTCGCGATCGTACTTCTCCGCCCAAGTTTCTGCTTCAGTCCGTGTATCGATGAGCTGGGCCGTCACATGAATCCGGCCCGCAAGCTTGCGCACACTGCCTTCCAGTACATGCGCAACCTGTAGCGCTTTTCCGATTTCGCGAATGCTCTGTTTCGTATCTCGAAACTGGGCGACGCTGCGCCGGCTGATCACTTTGAGATCGGCCACTTTGGTGAGGTCGGTCAGGATCTCGTCCTGGACGCCATCAGCCAAATAAGCGTTCTCTTTGTCATCGCCAACGTTTTCAAACGGCAAGACCGCGATGCTTTTAGCGACCAGATTTGATGCGGCGTTGCGCGCTAGCCACCAAACTGCAATTCCGGACGCAACGACCAGAGAGGCACCAGCAATCCAAAACAATTTTCTTCGCTGCCGAATCGTCTTGGCACGATGAACGGCAGCTTCCTGTTCCCTGGCTTGCTTGAGTTTAGTGGGTAGCTCCCGATTCCCGACCTCCTCGGTGTAAAGATTAACGAGTGAGAGGTTGACGCCATGCTTGACTTCGCATTCGCCTAACGGGTGCAGATATCCATGCCATTTGTCGGAATGTTCCAGATCGTCGGCAGCCCGCTTCGAGAGGAGAATGTGTCCGGCATCACCGCAATCCATCACTCGTTGGGCGACGTTGATTCCGGCTCCGGCGATATTCTTGCGCTCATTGACATCAAGCACACTGCTGACCGGACCACTGTGCACACCCATGCGCACCCGCAGCTGAGAATGTTGGTTAAGCGCACGAGCGATCTGAAGAGCGCATTCGACCGGTGCCTCCGCAGCGTTGTAAAACACAAGCGCCATTCCATCGCCGGTCGGTAAGCGTACCAATTTGCCTTCAGCATCGGCGTTCCGGAATTCACTGGTCTCGCGGACAACTTGATTGAGCGCCTCAACCTGGCTCCGCTGCTCGTTTAGGAGCAGTTTTGAGTAACCCACAATGTCGACGAACAGAACATGTCCGATCTCAAATTTTGCATCGGACGTGAGCTCAGCCGGCATGTGGCTTCCTTTACTTTTATCAGCCTTACCACTCGATGACGAGACTGAATCTTACACCGGTAAATTTATGACTTTCGAAGGGAAGGTTGGCCTACAGTTCGCTAGCTGGCGCAATTGCGTAGCGCCGCCCACCCTCCAAAGGTATTCCGCTACCGGGCAAGCGCCCTGTACATCACCGGCCGCCACTCCGAACTCCGAATGCTTTCGCGAGCATGCGGTCACCCCTACATCACTAGCTTTGCGGCTGACACAGCCGCCTCTACACCATCAATCGAGCTTTATCGGTTTGGCTGCTTCCGCGATGATCTTGTCGAAGCGCGGATCGTTGCGTAGTTCGTCCCAGAGAGGGTCCAGCTTCAATTCGCCGGCGCTCCAGCTCGGGCACACTGGTAAGGGGGTACTCGAGGCTGGTAACTTTGCGACCTCCGCAAGTTGCTGAAGAGCGGCATCGCGTTCGCCACTCCACATATAAGCGATCGCAGCATAGATGGCGACATCTGGAGCGAGCACTGCGTTGCGCCTTAGGGGCCAAAGCTCAACTGCCTTCCGGGCTTCGCGGATTGCATCGTCTTTGCGGCCGAGTGCGGCGTCGATCTCCGCGATGTAAGCAGGCGCATGCGAGTCAACCCAGGATTTGGGCTCTGCATTTTTGGCCAGAGCTTCTTCAAAGATCTGCCGAGCCGCTTCGAAGTAGCCACGGGCTTTTTCTTTCTCGCCCTGGAAACGCGCAATCCGTGCAAGTTTTTCCAGGGTGATACCGCGAGCCCAATCAACTTCCCCGTCACGCAATTTCGGAAGCGTGTTCCGCGCACGGGCTGTTTCTACGACCGATTGAAGCATCTCTTCCGCTTTCGCATAATTGCGCTCCAGAACAAATACATGGGCTATCTGATGGTTCACCCCGTACACTCCGAGATTGCGAAGCGGATTGGCATCGAGTGCGGCCATGGCCGATTTGGTATCCCCCCGGGCAACGGCAATCATAGCTCTCTGCCTCCAAAGAAAATCGGTCGATTGTTGGGGCATAATCACCGTCGCGTGAGCGATAACTCGTTCCGCCTCTTCATACCGCCGCAGCATAATGTTCAGCGTCACCAGGTACTCTGCTGCGTAGCTGTCCCACGGGTCCAGCTCCGCGGCTTTCTCGCGGTTATGCAACGCTTCTTTCCATTGGCCACGCTGTTCCTCGAGTACCGCTCGAAGGTTAAAAACGTCCGCCCGGCCAGGCAATCCCGCCGCGGCGATCAGCAGTTCCTTCTCGCCGGCTGGCACGTTTTCTTCGCTGCTGCTTTGCCAGATGAGATATTTTGCGAGTATGAGATGCGCTTCCGCGGAGTTCGGCGAGATCCGCAGCGCCGTATCGATGGCCGCCTTCCCCTTGATCGGGTCGTCAAGTGTGAACTGGGCGTCGCCCAGCACGCAGTAGGCGAGCGTGAATTTCGGGTCGCGACTAATTGCTGATTCCAGGAGTGGAATCGCTTTCCTCGAGTTTTCTTGTAGCTCAGTGCCCGTTTGGGTACCGCTTTGTTGATAAACGAGCGCGCGGGCCCGCATATATAGATCGTACGCTTCCTTGTCTTGGGTGGGTTTCTCCTCGATGGCCGCTTTTTCCGCTGGAGACAAAGCCGCTTTCAGTTGCGTCACGATCGCCTGCGAAATGTCGTTTTGGATCTGAAACACGTCCGCAATGTCGCGGTCATACTTTTCGGCCCAGGTCTCGGTTTCAGTCCGGGTGTCGATCAGCTGCGCCGTCACATGAATTTGGTTGGCCACTTTGCGCACGCTGCCTTCGAGCACGTGGGCCACTTGAAGCGCTTTTCCGATTTCACGAATGGTCTGCTTGGTATCACGATACTGAGCCACGCTCCGCCGGCTGATCACTTTGAGATCAGCCACTTTGGTGAGGTCGGTCAAAATCTCATCCTGCACGCCATCAGCTAGGTATGCGTTCTCTTTGTCGTCGCCAACATTTTCGAAAGGCAATACCGCAATGCTTTTAGCGACCAGCCTTGACGCGGCATTGTGCGCTAGCGACCAAACTGCAATTCCGGACGCGACCGCCAGAACAGCAACAGCGAAGAAGCCGATCTTTTTTCGCTGGCGAATAACTTTGGCGCGATGAGCGGCAGCCTCTCGCTCCTTTGCGTCTTTGAGTTTCGACGGGAGTTCGCGATTTCCGACGTCGTCGGTGTAGAGGTTGACCAGCGAAAGGGTGGCGCCGTGCTTCACCTCACAGTCGCCAAGCGGATGTAGATATGTCTGCCACTTTCCGGCATGTTCCAGGTCTTCAGCAGTGCGCTTGGAGAGAAGAATGTGACCGGCATCGCCGCAGGCCATCACCCGTTGTGCCGTGTTGATGCCGGCACCGGCGATGTTTTGCCGCTGATTCACATCCAACACGCTGCTGACCGGTCCGCTATGAATTCCCATCCGGACTCCCAATTCCGGGGATTGCTTGAGTGCCCGGCTAATTTCCAGCGCACATTCCACCGGTGACTCTGGATCCGTGTGAAAGACGAGCGCCATCCCGTCCCCAGTTGGCAATCGGACCAGCTTCCCTGCTGCGTCTGCCTGCTGGAATTCCTTCGTGTCGCGCACGATTCGATTCAGCGCCTCGACCAAACTGCGCTGCTCGTTTAGCAGCAGCTTCGAGTAACCGACGATGTCGATAAACAAAGTGTGCCCGATCTTAAATCTGGGGTCGGACGAAAGCTCAGCCGGCATCGGGTCCGGGTAAAATATCGCAGGCCAAATAATGTCAGTCTAGCGATTGGCCGTCCAGAGCTAAAGCAATGTACAGTTCAGGCGCGCGGTAAACGCTCCTCAACGATCTCGCACAGAACGTGGAGGATGAATTTGTGCGCCTCCTGAATTCGTGCCGTCGAATCGCCTTTTACGACCAGATCGACATCGGCGATTCCAACGGTCGAACCTCCGTCGCGGCCGAGCAGCGCAATGGTTTTGAGTTTGCGCTTCTTTCCTTCATCGAGTGCGCGTCGGACATTCTTAGATTTTCCCGAAGTGGTCAGGCAGACCAGCACATCGTTTTCTACTCCAAAGGCCACGACCTGCCTCGCAAACACTTCGTCGAAACCGTAATCGTTCCCAGTGGCGGTGAGCAGGCTGCCGCCAGCGGCCAGGTTTAGCGCCGGATAAGGCCGACGATCTTGAACAAAACGGCAGGCGAACTCGGTGGAAAAATCGGCCGCATCCGCCGCGCTCCCGCCATTGCCGCACGCCAGCAATTTGTTGCCACTTGTTAGGCAATTTGCGATCAAGTCCGCGGCTTGGGCGATTTGCGATTCAAGATCGTTAATCGATCGCAATGTATCGCTCGCTGCCGCGACGGCGCCTCGAAGAATCTCGGAAGACCTGCCCATTTTAGTCAATGTTTCGGAGAGCACGCCGGCACCCGAATGTTAGCTTTTTCGGGGCATGAAACGCGGGTGGAACTGCCAAAAAACGCTCCGATCCCACCTGAGGTTGCGATGCGACTCATGATTCGAAAATTAGCACACATGGTGCGCGATAGTGGGTTCGAACCACTGACCCCTACCGTGTCAACGTGATAAGTGCCTATCGGAGAACCACTTTTCCATCGTGGACAACTTCGTATGAACCCATGGAAACTCATAAAAAACGGCCGAGTGTGACAGGAAAATGTGACATTACTCACGCCCGAATCGGGAAATGTAACGGTAGCGTACTTTTCGACTGTCACACTTTTTTCGGGTCACTGCACGATGTGAAACGCGCTTTTCTCCTGGGAAAACGGCACTGTCACACTCATGTTTGGAGGAGAGCACGGTAGGGTACTATAAAACTGTCACACTTTCGCACGGGCGCTTGACCTGCAGCGGACTGACGACGGTCACGCGGACACATTTGTATCAGTAGCAAGCTGATTGGATGCTCCCTCTCCGGAGCAGCCCAGCCGCAACGTTGGAAGAATATGCCATGTGCTCAAGGGCAGAGTCAAAGGCATTTATCTGCGCGGTGATACCTATTGGTTGGCCAAGCAAGTAAAGGGGCGCCGAAGCTTCGTTTCACTCGAAACGAACGACTACATTGCAGCTATCCAGCGGGCGCGGGAAATCATGGACGCTCCCGAACTGCAGCCAGCGCAATCGTTCATTGCTGAGGCAGAGCGATTCCTGAAACACAAGTACGAGACCAATCGCTACAGTAAGATGAGCGCACAGAGCAAGCATTCCTGTCTCAGGATGTTCGCCGACAGCGTTAACGACACGCCTCCCGTTAACGTCACGCCTTCACACTGCAAGGCGTTTTACAACGCAGCAAAGGCACGCGTCGCGCCGAGCACGGCTGAAAGCTACATGTTTACGCTGCGCTCCTTTTTCAATTGGTGTGTTATGGAGAACCTTTGCCGGCGTAATCCGGTTACCCAAGTGCAGCTGGACCGCATTGATCGGAAGGGCAGAACGCAGTTCGCGGATTTGGAGCTCGCCCAACGCCTGATCGAAAACGCGCCTAATGACGATTTGCGCTATGTCTTGTTCTGCGGTTTCCACGTAGGAATGCGGAAGCTAGAAATCGTGGAAGCCGTGCCCGAGTGGTTTAATCTTTCGCGACGCACAGTCGAAATCCGCGCCACAGCAACCTTTCGACCGAAAGATCGCGATGCTCGCACCGTACCGCTAACGGATCAGTTTGCTGAGTTTCTCACGCGATGGGGTTTGCGTTCGCCCTACGTGCTGCAACCAGATGTCGTCCAGGGCAGTCATCGATATAGGTTCGATTTTCGACGAGCATTCGGTGACTACATGAAGGCGCAAGGTGTCCCGTGGATAAGTCCGCACGTGATGCGACATTCCTTCGCCTCGATCTGTGCGAGCAAAGGAATCGATATCTACAGGATTGCCACCTGGCTCGGCGACGATGTGCGTGTAGTGCAGCGCCACTATGCCAAGCTCCGACCCGATGATCGCGAGATCATGAAGGCTTTCAAAGTGTAGCCATCTCTCTGGCTGAGTTGGGCAGCGGTTCGCCCGCCTTCAATCGATCGATGCAACCATCGAGATCACGAATATCAAAGCGGGTCAGCCGATTGCCACGAATGAACGGCTTCAGCCATTTCGCTCGTTCAAATTGCCGCAGCAATTCTTTGCTTCCGACGTACGCCGCAGCGTCTTCCGGTGAAAGACCCCTCCTGAGTTGTGAATATTTCATGCGTGCGGGCAGATCGTAGCTACGGCGAGGTCCCGAGCGTGCGCTGAGCACGGAGCGACTTGGATCGATATTCAATGCTGCTCTTGCTTCAAAGGTAGGATGAGCAAAACACCAAAGTGGAAGTCTACCGCCGTACAAAACCTAATTCGCTATGAACCTTCCGGGACATACTTTGCGCGGTTCAAAGTCGGTGGCAAATCGATCTGGAAGAGCCTCAAGACTGACGTGTTCTCCGTAGCAAGATGGCGACTGCCAGACACGCTACGAGAGTATCGTTCTCATGCAGAGCTCCGAGCGAGAGTTGTGAGAGGCAAGGTGCTTGTCGCAGACGCTGCGAACTTGTACCTCGAGAAAACACGAGCCGACGTGTCGCTCAAGCCGCGATCGAAGCAATATCGAGAGACGCTGATCGGATTCATTCGCCGCTCGTGGCCGACGTTGTTCGAGCTCGACGTTCAGAAAGTGAAGGAATCGGATTCCCGGGAGTGGCTTCGCATTTCCAGCAGCGGTATGCGCCTTCTGTTGTAAACAACAGCATCGGCACGCTGCGCGCCATCATGGAAGAAGCAGTAAGTGCTGGAGCGCGCTTCAGCAATCCAGCTGCGAAGCTTTCGCGCATGAAGCTGCGGATGCGACGACCACAACTTCCCCCTCTCGCGACCAGTTCGCGCGCTTCGTGGAGGAAATCCGGATTGCGGGCGCGCGGCAGTCGCAAGATTGCGCCAACCTCGTGCGGTTTCTGGCCTATAGTGGTTTGCGAATCGGTGAAGCGAAATTCGTGACTTGGGCAGATGCAAATTTTGCTCGCCATCAGCTTCATGTTCGCGGCGACCCGGTGACGGCGACAAAGAACGGAGAGACTCGGTATGTGCCGATGATTCCAAAACTTGAGCAAATGCTCATCGAGTTGCGCGCTGAACGAGTAACCGAAGCTGCCACGGCAACCATTATGCGCGTTTTCGAGTGTCAGAACAGCATGACCAACGCCGCTGCCAAGATCGGGATCAAACGAATCACCCATCACGATCTGCGGCATCTTTTCGCAACCATCTGTATCGAAAGCGGCGTGGACATCCCGACGGTTTCGCGGTGGCTCGGACACAAAGACGGAGGTGCGCTGTGCATGAAGACATACGGTCACCTGCGCGATGAGCACAGCCTGTCCGAAGCGCAGCGTGTGAGCTTTCGCCTCGCCGCGTGATATAAGGTCAAGCCTACGTCTTCAATAATCGAAGAAGCTCCGAGCGCGGAATCAATAACTTGCCGCGCAGTGCACGGCAGGCGCGCAGTCTACCGCGCTGAATAAAGACGATAGACACTAAAGTAATCGACGCCCAAGAGATTAGCGGCTTCGCGAATTGAATATTGAATATGCAAGCCGCTCCGGCTCGTCGGCCAGCGCTCGCGAGGGCAAAGAGTCAACCGTTTCTGTTGGCATTGAAACGCCAACATATATCCGCAGCGCTCAGCCTTTCGCCCCGGCGGTGGAGCGATCTCGCGCGGTCTTTATTGATGCTGGTAGCGCCTGTAAAAGCGAATGCGCGAACGCCAAAAGAGTCGCGCAATACGACTTCCAAACATGTACGGGACAAAGACGATTACGATCAAGGCAAGCAAGACCAAAATCCATCCTCTGCCTTCGGCGGGGACAACGGCGGCACGCCGCGTGCAATTTCCAATGCGCGTAACACCACTGCGCCGATCGACATGGCCGCGATGACAAACGCTACACCGATGACCGACTGCTGCTGCCTGCTCGCTCCGCGAACGTGTGTCCCTTAATTTCCACGCCGTGCAAGGAGAACAGGAGAACACGAGAACGTGAGATGCAACGTTTCTTGTTGCTCGTCGCGACTGAGCGATGCCGTAATGAGATGCTGGTGAGGGAACAGAAGCGACTTCTGAGACGATGTCTCAACGCGCAAGCAGGCGAACGGCGCTTCACCCTGCCAGCACACCCGCGCGGACATGGTTCGCTATGCTAAAATGGAGAAATGGAGGCTGGTCCAAGCCTCAAAAAGTAAAGAGTCGCTCCAGACCACCGGACGCGGCTCATCACACAAACTTGGCTCATCGCAAAGGACTGAAGGACTTGCAGAACCTTCGAACCTTCGTCACTCTGTCACTCTTGCACAAATTCTTGCACAATGCCCGGATTTCACCTCGCGCAATATAGAGAACGCGCTGCAGACGCGACGGACAAACACGCCGACACGTTGGTCTCAGATAGCGTAGGTGACAAGACAATAAATATCCTGTACATCGTCGGCCGACAAGGCCGGTTGGCCGGGATTCACGATTTTCCATACCCCTAAGTTATTATCGCCCCATGATTGGCCAGAAGGATTACTAACCATCAAGGCTCCAACTGTTGGATCTGGCCCAAAAGAATAACCACTATTCGCAGTGCCCCCTGGCGATGTAACTCGAAACGCCGGCAACTGCGACGCCGTCTCAACGTAGAGCGCAATATTGGTAACCTTCGGATTGAATTTTGATAGAAAGTAGGGCATCCGGTCCGACAGAATCGGCACCTCGCACGTTTGATCTCCAGTGTTCGGATCGCGTAAGTTCAAGAAAGCCTGCCATTGGCTTGGGAAATCGTGGCGCAGACTGAAAAGCTGGGTTAACGATTGCGGTGGCAGCGTTCCAACAGCCGCGTCTTTCAAAGTCTGTCTGTCTTCTTGTTGCTTCGGCTCTCTTGCCGTGTACCGCACATGTATGACCACATCAGTAATGGTGTCATAATCAAATTGGGAGAAATCTTTCATTTCTCCGTTGCTGATATACTTACCATTGAGTTCCAGTTGCCAGGTGCTAATGGCACCGGCTCCTTCAAACGGCAGGTAACGTTCGTCGCGAAAGTTCAATTCAAAAACGCCGCTATCGTTCTGTGCGGAGCTGGTGGCGATCGCGACAAATGGAATGGTGTTTTCGATGAATCGGTCATCGGCTATCGGCGCGCCGCCACTCGTCTTATGTGGATAACCGCTGGTCGTGTCGGGGTCTATTCTGATGGCGTTTGCCAACAGGCGTAGCGTGCTGTTAACAGTCGTATAAGGCCCAGCCACGCAAGGCATCGTAATACCAACCGACTTTATTCTCCGGAAGTAGTGTCCCGGATAATCCATGTCGAATAGCTCTTCAATTAAGTCAAATGAACAGGTTCCGATCTCGATTAACTGAAGCAGTGCCAGCGGATTTACTTGTTTTAGAGAGACATGTTTAGTTAGTTCAAACTCGCGAACATTGTTCTCAAGATAGGCGGCCTCCATTTGCTTCAGTGCCAGCTGCAACTGTTCGCCCGCTGTTATGCCAAGGTAAGCATCGTTGTAATATCCGTACTGCACGAAATTGCTTTCCTGTATTCCAAGTTCGAATCGATAGGCTTTCTCGGCTCGCCGAGCCATATCGTACGCAAGTTGATAGCCCTGCTTGTGCGCGTCCTGCAGTCTATCGATCATCCACTGATACAGTTCCTGCTTGCTGAACTTCGTTTCAAGGAACTGCTCGATATCTTCAGCGTTTTGTATTTGCTGCTGGTGATTCTCCAGTTCGTGCCGCGCCATTTGGAGACGTATTTGAGCTGCGATGATCTGCTTATCTAGCTGAATGATCTCCCTCGCGGCCATGTTCGCCTGGAAAACCCAATCCTGTTCGCGGCGGATGAAACCAGCCATCCGGGATGCACTTCCTGCCTGGGCAGACAACCAACTACTTAGGCCCAATACCGCCCTTGCCGCTGCCGAAATCGAATCGCCAATTTGCTGTCCACCTGTGATCTGAATGTCGGCACCTACGCCAAACGGCGAAGTCATAATTCGGAAGTCTGGAAGCAGAAGGAAAATGGCGGCGGCTGTCTCTAAAGCGTTTCCTCCCAGCTGAACGTACTCCGCGGCCTCGCTATAAACCATTTCTTGCTGTTCTTTGGGAATCACCTTAACCCCGCTTTCATCCGTACCGGTAAGGCTTACATCAATGGATGAAGTAACCTGATTAATAATTGTTTCTCCAGGGAGAGCGCTGGTATCACTCAAATTGTCGGCAAGAAGTGGGGTATCCGGTACCTGCGCAGCCTGGTTGCCGAGCAATTCCTCTACATAGTGAGCCAGTCGCTGAATCGCGGTCGCTCTGCTCGAATTTAGGTTATCGAGGTTCGCCTGCGCCTCCAGTACCTGCCTGTTTTTTACTTCAGTTACCATGTCTAGGAGTTCTATCTCCTGGGTCTGGCGCAGCCGGGATAACTCCTCGGCATCCTGTTTCTCGTTGGCGGATAACAGGGCACTGCCCAATGAGACCACTTCATTGCAAAACTCCTTTGCCTTCAGCAAAAGATAGCTGAAGCGATAAAGCGGAGGCGAAACGTCTGGCTCCGCGAGGACGCCGGCGACGTCGACTCCCTGGGCCTTCGCTTGCAGCAAAAGCTCGGGATCAATCGGAGGTTCATACAGTGCAAGAGGACGGACGATGCCATCGATATTTTGTCCGTGACGTATTTTAAAGAGGCGGTCGCCAACCCTGGTCCAATATTGCAATAACTTATCATTCGGCGGGATGCAGAAATAAAGAGCTTTGCCAATACCCAATAGATTTTGTGGCACAGAGTTATCAGTCTGTTGAACATCGCTCGAGTTTGGGAACACATTTTCGAGCTGGACAAGCGCATCACCGAAGTCGTCCAAGCCGGCGGCCTTCAACTCGTTATAGGAGTAGCTATCGATGGTTCCCCGTTGCGGGATATACTGCGGGGGTGGTCCGAGGATTCGGGCGGCGAGGACGTACAGTTGTGTTGCTTGGTTAATGTTCTCACGCGTGTAGGTGCGGAATAGATCGTCTCCCCAGTTAATGAGATTATCCAAATAGGCCATCACCACACTCTTCATGAATGCAATCGGCCGCAGCCGGGCGATCTTGAAGGCGTTGTACGGGTCGGCCCGCCACTCATCGATTTGTTGATCGTTGTCGTAGCCGGTCTGAAGGCTGGCGATATAATTTTCAATTTCCTGATCCAATTGTGCTTTAAATGGTAGGACCTGCCAAAAAGGAGAATTAGGATTGGTTGAAACGGGTTCCGTCGAAAGCGGATTAAAGATGTAATGAAACCACTGCCGAGCCTCAGCGTATTTGCCATTCTTGCTCAACGTCGTGGCTACCAGGAACGGCGCGTGAAAGAATAATTCCCAATTGTAACTGGAATAGGTCCCATATTCTGAGAAATCGATGTTCTCCAAATAGTAATTTCTGTTACGGTCTGCAGGGACATAGCTTCGCACGTCAGCGAAATCCGGATTATAGCCATTCTGAAATGTGCTACCCCCGTCATTCGCTACTCTTGCCGGATTTGTGTCGATGTCTGGATAGTTGCTGTCCTGCGGAAACTCAGCCGTGTCAGCGGCAAGCAGTTCTGCAACACCACCTTGGTTTAGCTTCTTAACGAAAAGAGAAGCAAACGGGTGATAAAACGTATAAAAAGCCAATCCGTTGTTTTCGAACAAGCCTGGCGGTAAATAGATGTTACCCCCGCCGAGAAACGGCGGCCTGTAAACCGCGAAATCACTTACGTATTGCGCGGCACCGCGCGCTGCTAGTCGACCGATTGTGTTTTGGTTCGTCATCCCTGTATCGAGGTTATTGATGCTGGGCAGTACCTGGGATGACGCCCTGACACCAGTCGCCTTTCGTGGACTGAAACCAGCCGTAACTGGCTCCAACGTAATCGGAGCGATCGGTTGGAACGGACCAGGAGCAACGGCAACCACTGGGGCACGCATGACTGGCTTCGCCGTTGAGCTCGTGTTGAACATTCGCAACGGTGCCCCGGCTGCGTTCCTGAAAACCGCAATCTCATTCAGGCCCGGGAAAATCGGGCGCCTCCTGGGCATTGTCACCGGCGTAGCGAAGTAGGTCCGATTGTTGCCAGTGTCGGTATAAAAGAAGGGGTAACTTACGGCATCTTCAAAATTTGGAATCGCTAGATCAGGCGAAAAAATTAGCTTGTGAGGAATCAGGGTGCCCAGGAAATCCGAGCCAGCTATCGAGAGCTTATTTCGTTCGGCGAGCGACTGGAAAAATGGCTCATAAAACGTGGAGCTGAACACAGTGGATTGGAAAATCTCGTCGCCCTGCTGGATATAATCCAGATCTACTTCGGCCGCCATCCAGTCGGGGATTCCACCAATTGTGATCTTCTCGTGGGCATCCGTTAAGCGAAAGATTCCGAGAGGAACTGCATCACTTTGAAAATTCGTAAAGTCATGCCAAGTCAACTGGCCGGCGTATCGGATGAAGAGGGTAATCAAAAGAACATTATCTTGATCGATTGCGGGCCGTAAGGAGTACTGCCTCGGCTTAGTGGGCGCCAGCAGGCTGATAACGTTTGTCGTCTCGAACAGAGACGTCATCAACGGTGTTAGGGCTTCTTTAGAAAGCTGCTTTGGCGTCCATTTATCGTTAGCATACTCGCTCCACGCAAGGCGCACTTGCCAGTACTTCTGCGGCGCGTTTTTTGGATCATTGTATGAGGCTTGAGCAAGATCCTGAAAACTCTGCGAGCCGCTA
>JACXTT010000881.1_pt1 | contig 51252 bp, 46 predicted proteins | sample 9270951 | NCBI WGS metagenome assembly JACXTT01 (sample SAMN15532306, study PRJNA645909) | rock metagenome | isolation source: weathered quartz diorite | place: Puerto Rico | collected 2017-06-21
CTAGCGGTTCGCCGACGGTTCCTCAAACTTCCATCCGAGTTCAACCCACTGTGGCCTGATCCACAAAGGACAGTTCGACGACCAAAGCCCAGCCCGCTGCGGGTTGCTCCCGATGTACTGGATGATGCGCCAGAGGTGCTCCTCGTCTCGGACAATCCGATCATAGGCCTCTTCTTGCCAAAGTTCCCCTTGTTGACCCAACTCGCGATTGATCTGCCGCGCACTGAACTTTTTCCAACTGCCGACTATTTCCTCGATTGGGTATTCAACACCCAAAGGCCGAACGACCACGTGAACATGATTCGGCATGATGACGTAGCAATCAAGTTCATATCGATTATCGTCGAAGAAATGCAGGGCCGAACTCACGTGAGCGGCAAGTGAGGCTTCTTTCAGGACGCATTTTCCCATGCCTTGATCGAGCCAAACCTCAATGCGTCGCGTCGTTTCGCGTGCCAGTTCTTGAAGGGCCGAGTCGGCGTGCGGCAAGGGGTGGCGTCGTTCCCACTCGCGTTTGAGGACTTGCAGTTCGTTGAGGTTGGCTTGGGGCAATGAGTCGGCCAGGCGAAAAGTAACGAAATAAGTGGCGCCTTCTTGTCGCCAGTGAGGCAAGTGACGCATGTAAACCGTGAGCGGCTTGTCGGGGTGAAGGCCTTGAAAGCCGCGTGGGGGAGGTAAGTTCCACATGAATCAAACTCACGGACGGCTCAGGAGAGCCGTCCTACAATGAAAAAGATCTCCACATGCGGTGTCACTGTAGGACGGCTCTCCTGACCCGTCCATGTATCGGCTACTACTCCTCCCCCGCCGCGAACACGTCGCTCACCGGCACCTTGAAGCTCTGGCAACTTCGCGGTTGCCTGGTCGCCTTCCTTGAAGACGCCGTGGACCTTGTAGCTCTTTCCCGCGAGCGTCAGCACCGTGATCGCCTTGGTTTCTGGATCGACGATCCAGTATTCGGGGATCTTGGCCTTGGCGTATTCGCGACGTTTAATCAGGAGATCCCGTTCGCGCGCCTCTTCACCGGGGCTTACAACCTCCACTGCAAGGTCTGCCCCGTCGGGAGCTTTTCGTTTGTTCTTGATGCGGTGATATTTGAAGACGGCGATATCCGGCGCGCGGATTTGGCCGGGCCAAAGCCGAATCTGCAAGGGCGCGAAGTACGCGCGGCCGAAGTGGCGGTCTTTCAGAAACGCCTTGAAGGCTGAGAAGAGAGACTCGACGATGTCTTGATGGAAAAAGTCAGGCAGCGGGGGAAACTCCAGGAAGCCATTGTTGAGCTCGACCATCAAGTTGCCGCTGTTGGCTTCGAGCATGAAGTAATCCTCTTCGGTCCAATCCCCCTGCATCGGATATAAGAGAGCAATGTCCCAGGTCGGCTCCGGTTTGCCGTTCTTGCCGCGATTCGGTCCTTTGGTTCGTTCGAGCGTGGTCGCTATGGCTCGTCCTCACTTTGAATTCCAAAAATATTTTGCGCCAACCGCCCAGAAAAAGCGACGGCACTCCGCCTACGCCGTTTGCCTGCGCCGCCGCTTGATGACAATGACGATGGCAACTGCCGCCGCCAGGCCCACGCCGACGAACAGGCAATCGCCCGGAATCCACACCTCGTAGAAGCGAATGAAATCGGGCGGGCGAATCGGCGTCTGGTCCTCGGACGGGACGAAGTAGACCTCTTCTTTGCCGGGCCGCGGCGCGGCGCCGTCTTCGAACGTGGTCAGCCACGCCTTGGCCGCCAGTTCGTTCTCGGGCAAGCCGGTGTACGCAACGATCTGCTGGCGTTGCTCGTCCGTGAGTTGATCGGACCATTTGACCCTGGCGTGCCAGGCGAGGTTGCCGAGCGTCCCCTCCATGCGTTGATTGGAGATGAAGAAAACGCGCAACATGCGGCCCAGCGGTCCTCGCGCATCGCTCGTCTCATGTTTTTCGCCATCCTTCTTCTCCTCCGGCTTTTTCGCAGACGGGGGCATCTTGTTTTCCGGCTCGCGATAAGGGAAGAACGGCTTATCGGTCTTGAACGACATGCGCACCGGCTTGGTGGTCGCGAGTTGCCCGGTCTTCGCGTTTTGCATGATCTTGAATGCCGTGATCTTCCAGTTGTTGACGACGTACGGGACCAGCCACGATTGCAGCTCCGGGTCGTTGGAGTAGCCGTTGTTCTTGAGCCAATCACTGAGTTCATCGGTGCGATCGGCTTCGAGGATTGCCGTCTCGAACCCGCCCACCTTCTGTTCGCCGAGGATGCGTACGCTGCTTTTCGCCTCCATGTCGGCCTTGCCGGCGCGAATGCCCTTGGTGGGCAACGTGAAGCAGCACATCATCGGCTCGAACGACAGCCTGGGCTTGTCCACGACCCGCGGCCGAATCCACTGATCGAGGCTCCCGAAAACGGCGTCCTCCATCTCCTTGAGCGTCGGAATGTCGGGCCCCGGCGTCGGCACGAGGAAGGCGAAATCGGGCGACGGCGTATCGAACGCGGCTCGGCGGATGAAATGCTCGACCTTGTTGACCGAATCCCAGACGATGAGCGCTCCTTCCTCCGTGATGATGATGGGCGGGTCGTGCCGATCCGAACGGCGCACGGCTGCACAGCCGTCGGCATTGGCGGGCAAGAGCGACAGCACAAAGCCGGCAATGCCGAGCGACATGGCAAGCAACAGGCAGCGAATCATGGCGATGCTCCTCAGCCACTTGCGGCTTCGCGCTCGCGCTTCCGCGGCGCCGGGCCGGTTACTTCTTGATTTTCTTGGGACTGACGGCATAATGCTCGACGACCTGCTGGGCCACGCGGCCGATCAGCACGTTGGCGGCATTGTCGTCCTTCCACGAGCGGTCCTCGTTCTTCGCCGTCAAGACGCAGATCGCAACGGGGCCGGCAGGCAGATACAAGATGCCGGCGTCGGTGCGGGCGGCTTCCACCGTGCCGCTCTTGTGCGCCAGCTCGATGCCTTCGGGCAGGAAACGCTTGAGCTTGAGCTTGTCGTCGCACTTCTTCATATGGCCGAGCATTTCCTTGCAGACGTCGGGGCTGACGATTTTGCCCTTGTGGACCTGTTCGAGCAAAAGGACCGTCTCCCGAGCCGTGGTGGAGCCGAGGCCGAACTTCTTGGTGCGCTCCGGATCGAGTGAGGTCTTGCTGCCGAGAAAAACCTTGGCGTTGACCTTGGTCCTGGGGAAGCCCGTGCTTTCGAGCCGCTTGTTGGTGGACGCCAGGCCAATGTGATCGAGCACGAGATTGGTGGCCGTGTTGTCGGAAAAAACGATCATCAGCCGAACGGCGTCGCGCAATGGAAACGTCGCGCCGTCGGAGAAGTGATACGTCAGGATGCCGCTGCCGGGTACCATGTCCCCCTTGCGCAGCGTCAGCTTGTCGTCAAGCCTGACCTTGCCCTCGGACACTTGCAGGTAGACTTCGAGCATGATCATGAACTTGATCAGGCTCGCGGTCGGCATCTCCTCGTCTTCGTCGTGAAGGTACGATTCGCCGGTATCGAGGTGCTTGATCGCAACGGCGACCTTGCCGCGATGAGCGCGGAGCAGTGGCTCGATGCGCGTGGCAAGGGTCTTGTCCTGGGCGAAGATGCTGCTCGGAATCAGGAGAGCTAGCAGCAACGCAACGATGGTTTGTCGCAACATGACTGAACACCATGCATCTGAATGGTCTCTGCGGGCGCTAAACGGGGACATACTTGTGACGAAGCTTGTCGAGGAATCGTTTGCTGTCGGCGGTGGCCGTCCAGGCGTCGGGCCAGAAGCGGAGATCGATGCACCACCAGTCATTGGGGACGCCGCACGTCAGCAGTTCCGGCACGAGCTGGTCGAAGTTGATCAGGCCCTGGCCGAGCGGAACGCTCTTGCTGCCGCCGCTGTGCGGGTTGAGGGTGCCGTCCGAGTCGTTAAGGTGCAGATGAGATATCTTGTCCTTGAGATTGCGCAGAAGCTCGATCACCTTGCCGCCGGTGCACATGTGGGCATGGCAGGTATCGAATAGGGCGCCGAAGTTCGCGTTGCCCAACGACCGGACCGTGTCTAACAAGGCGACAATCTCATCCGGCTTGTTGATCGCAAAGCACGGCTCGAATTCCCAGGCGATCGTAATGCCATGCCTCGCGGCGATCTTCGAGCACGCATCGAAGGCAGTGACGCAGCGATCGAACAACAGCTTCGGCTCGACCGTCGCGGCGTCCTTGACTGGCTCGACCGTATCGACCCGGATCGTCTTGATGCCGAGATCCTCGGCGAAGATCGCGTTCCTCTCGAAATCCGCGATAAATGGAGCCTGGTCGTCAACGCTCCAAAGCTTGTGCGACCACAGATTGGCAGCGAGCGCGGAGAACTCCAGGCGATGATCGACGACCATCTTGCGCAGCTTCTGGCGTTTCTCCTTGGTGTCGTGGCTGTCGGGATTCGGATGCGGCGCGAAGCCGAACAACTCGACGCCCTGGTAGCCGAGATGGCCGAGCTTGTGAACCAGTGAATGGAAGTCGTTGGTGGGCTGCTCCTGATTGAAGAGGAAGGCCCAGGAGCCGATCGCGAGTTTTTTCATTGGGAAACAACCAAGCCCACAGGTGAGCGCAGCGAACCTGTGGGGTCGAGGCGCCACAGCCCACAGGCTCGCTGCGCTCACCTGTGGGCTTGCCATGCCATTCAATTCCACCCATGCGCCTCGCGCACCGCGATCATCGTCGCCAATATCTTGTTCCACGTCTCGGGTTTCTTCATGGTCTCGTTGGGGAACATGCAGCCGTCCCAGCAGACGTGCTTGAATTTTTTGGTGAGGTTGCCGTAGGCGTCGCGCATCCAGAAGCCGGCGTGGTGGGCGATCTTGAGCTTGCCGTTGGGGTCGTCGGGCAGGCAATGTCGGCCGGTCTTGTCGTGCGAGCCGGAGCCCTTGACGGTGGCGTCGTTCTGGGCGATGTGAAAATCGATGGTCCACGGCCGCAGCCCGGCAGTCAGCGTCGCGAGAGCCTTGTCGAGAGTGGCGGTATCCCAGTTGAAAGGTTCCGGGACGATGCGATCCTCTGGCGCGTTGTAGCCGAGGGTGTAGAGGAGCGTGTGGGCCATGTCGGCCTGGAAGCCGAGCGCGCCGGGGCGGTCGGTCAACTCGATGAGTTGCAGCATGCGTTTCCAGCTGTGCATGCCGGCCCAGCAGATTTCCCCCTCGGCGGCGAGACGTTCGCCGTGATCGGCAGCGATGTCGCAGGCTATGCGAAAGGTCTCGGCGATGCGCTTTTGGTTGGCTTCGGGGTCCTTGGCCCAGTCGCCCGGGCCGCCGGCGGAGTCGATGCGCACGATGCCATAGGGGCGGACACCGAGTTCGCGCAACCGTTTGGCGATGCGGCAGCCCTTGCGGACCTGGGTGAGAAAGTTTTGGCGATCGGTATCGCCGCCCATGGCCGAACCGCCGCCGGTGCCTCCCCACACGGGAGCGACAACGGAGCCGATGGCGAGGTTCTTGGCGCGGACCTTATCGGCGAGCTTCTTGAGATCGTCATCGGAGGAATCGATATCGACGTGCGGCGCGAAAAGAAACAGATCGATGCCGTCGAACTTGACGCCGTTGACCGATGCCTTGGCGGTGAAGTCGATCATGGTGTCGAGATCGATGAATGGCTCGCCGTCCGCGGAGCCCTTGCCGACGACGCCGGGCCAGGTGGCATTGTGGAGTTTGGGGTAGATATTATTAGCCATGGGTGTTTTCCTCAACGAAATGAAAGTTACTTCTTTTTCCTTCGCCCTGTCGTGAACATTTCGAGAGCCGTGACATGCAGGACGGAGATGACGTCAACGCCGTCAATTTCGTCGTCGCCTTCTTCGCGCACCGTACCGACTCCCAGAACACGTTTTCCAACCATCAGGAATTCGCGATGCAAGATATCATAATGCCTGCCAGAACTCGTAACGATGCGGAACGGCGAGAATGGCTGGTCCGACAGTCTCTTTTTGATTTCCGAGGACGTAATCATAGTTCCTCCAAGATAATCGGACCGCACTTACTCCCCTAGGCACAAGCACTGCGAATTCATAACGTCATTTTTTCTTGACCTTACTTTGAATTACTTCCAAGGCCGTGACATGAAGAATCGAAACAAGATGCAGGCCATCGGGATTTCTATCGCCTTCCGTCTTCAGGGTCCCGACAGCCAAGGTCCGCTTGGCAAGCAACACCCAGTCGTGATGGAGGATGTCATAGTGTTCGCCAGAACTGGTGACGATGCGAAACGGCTCAAAGGGACGCAGAGTAAGCCGCTCACGAATATCGTTGGCGGTGATCATTAGAGACTCCGGCACTGAGTCATGCTTTTGTTACTTGACCTTTACTTTTTCTTCGCATCGCCGATCTTCGGCGCGTGCGGATTCGTGTCCGGCCCGAAGTAGCGCAAGATCACCAGCGGCTCGTCGCCGGTGTTATCATAACTGACGCCGTTTCGAGCGGCGCCGTGGCTCACGAAATACTCGTCTTCCGTCAACTGATTGAAACGAATCATCGCCGGTGTTTGCAGGCGCTTGCCGTTAATCGTACCGCAGCCTTGCACCGCGATCAGGCCGTAGGCGCCCGAGTCCTTGACGGTGATCTTCGTGCCGGGCTGGATGGTCAGCTCCTTGGCGCTGAAGAGTTCCTGGCCGTTGACCTTGCCGTAGACGATCCATCGGTCCTCGTAGCCCGTTTTCGCACCGCCCGAGGCCACGATCGGCTCCAGATAATGCGTGTCCTTGAAATTGGGATTGACGTTGCCGTCCCAATCGAGCTGCTCGACGAGGTAATCGAGGTCCTTGTGATATTTCGGCGGCACGTCCTTGACCAGCAGTTCCCACGGAACGTATCGGCCCTCGACCATCGATTGATACATGCCGAACACGTCGCTGCCCCATTGCGGCTCGTAAGTCACCAGCGAACCCGGCGCGTGCAAGATGCACGGCGGCACGAGCCAGCCGGTGCCTGGTTGCAAACGATAGGCCTTGCTGTGGTTGAGGATGCCGTTGTCGCCCTTGTTCCAGTTTTCCAGGCAGCGGCGGATGTCCGACTTCTGCGTGCCTGGCTCCAACCCGAAGAAGGTGTAGGGGAAGTTATTGCCGATGGCATTCAACTGCGGCGGGAAGTAGTATGACTCCGGCTTGCCTTGCTGATGGACCAGGGCGGCCTGGGCGGCGTTCTGGTGCATGTGATGCGGGATCGGCCCCATGTTGTCGAAGAACTTCGAGTAAACCGGCCAGCGCTGGTAGCGGGCCCAGATTTCGGGGCCGATGAGGCTGTCCTTCTCGGCCTTGATGGCGTCGGCGAGCGTGCAGGCTTTCTTGCCGTCGTGGACGATGTAGCTGAGTCCCTCGTCCCAGGCGGCGCCTTCGTTGGCGGCGGGGGTGGTGGAGGCGAACCAGCGCTCGTCGATGCCGCCCCGGTTGGCGCCGTAGGCGTAGATGTCGTCGGCATGCAGCTTGAGCCGGCGGCCGGGCGTCAAGAAGGAGCGCGGCACCCAAGTTGGGGCCAGCAGCAGAATTCCACCGCTCGACGACACGGCATCGCGTATAATATTCTGACTGGACTTTTCGGCTGTTCTGCTGCTGGTTGGTTTCTTCGCCACTGCATGTCTCCCGAATTGGTAATTCACGGGCGCCACGGAAATACACCCGCTGATTGCCCCCCTCACGCTTCGCCTAGGAATTATTTAGCGAACCGGCTATCATTCTGCCACGGCAAGCCTCGCCAGCCTGGGTTTTCTTCTTATAGAATTCGCCAAATTCGCGCCCGAATGCCAATAAATACGGTGTATAGTTAAGATGGAGAAAAAGTGGTAACAGTCAAAATGTCAACGTTGAAAGGGCAGGAAAAGGTACTTATGTCACGGATGTATCAACCAGAGTTCGCCAATCGTCCCCGTCTCTTGCTTGCGTATTCGGATCCCGCCTACGCCTCCGAATGCGGCCGTTTCTTCCGTCGGCTCGGCTGGGAAGTGCAAATGGTCGCCAGCGGCGTGGAAGCCCGCGAGCTGGCTGGCGACTATCATCCCGATGTCGTCGTCCTCGACGCCGAATTACTCGACGAGAGCGGCTGGCTGACCAGCGCGAAAATCAGCACCGCGAACCCGGAGCTGCGCATCATCCTGGTCGAAGACCAGCCGGCCGAGTCCACCCAGCAACGCCTGCAATCGGTCGGCGCCACTAGGTCGGTGTGCCGCAAGGACGGCGCCGAAGCGCTGGCGATGGTGGTGCTGGGCAAAGCCTCGCTCTCGGAAGCGGTTTGATTTCATCAGAGCCTGCAGCGTGAGCGAATGACAACATTTTCGCCGCTCACGCTGCAGGCTCTGAAAAACTCACGTCACTTCGAAAATGCACTCGATCTCGACCGGAATCTCCCCCGGCAGCGAGCCCATGCCGACGGCGCTGCGCGCGCCGACGCCGGCGTCGTCGCCGAATACTTGCGCCATGAATTCCGAGAAGCCGTTGATGACCTGAGGATGGTCCCTGTAGTCCGGCGTGGCGTTGACCATGCCAAGCGTTTTGACCAGACGCTTGACGCGGTCGAGCGAGCCGAGCGTCGCCTTGACGGTGGCGAGAATATTGATGCCGACGAGCTTGGCGCATTCCTTGCCCTGTTCGAGGGTGAGCTTGGCGCCGAGCTTGCCGGCTTGCAGGGCCGGATCGCCGATCTTGGCGGGGCCATGGCCGGACACGTACAGCACGTTGCCGATCAGGACGGCCGGTTTGTACTTGGCGACCGGTTTTGGCGGCGTCGGCAGCGTGATGCCGAGTTCTTGCAAGCGCATTTCGGGGGAGGACATCGAGATTCTCCTTGCAGGGTGGGTTGGATTGAGAGGATAGTTTACCCTGGGAGAATCGGCGGTCAAGCATGTCACGCCCACCAAGCCCAGGGGTGAGGTACTCTGAACCCCTAGTGCGTCTCCAACGCTAAATTCTGGGGTTACGCGCGGTCGGGAGGGCGAGGCTCCTGCCGAGCCGGAAGCATCGGCGTCGGCGTTTTACACTTGGCGTTTCTCGAGTTCACGGCTCGGCAGGAGCCTCACCCTCCCGACCTCCCTGCCCGAAGATTTAGCCTGGACGACGCACTAGGTCCAGAATCAATGACTTTGGGCAGACACGTCAGGCAAAATGCCCGACCTACCTTTTCATATCAAAGTGCTGAGCAGGTGGTAGCTTTTGGCGCGCATGCACAAGAAGATGTAGGGACAAGGTGCTAGCTTGTACTGTCGTGCCGAAAGGGCCAAGCGAGTCGCTTGTCCCTACGGAACTTGCTTGCCCGGCCAGCGGACGCCTTCGCCAAAAACCGGATTCTCCTTCGTCGCCGGCCGAAACTGAATCGCCTTGGCGGGGTCGTGGCCGCGGAAATCGCAGTCGTCAATTTCAATGTATTGGTTGACGGGAGTGGCGAGCACATTCTTGTTGGCGTCGAAGAAGATGGCCGCGCGGTTCTTGTCAGCGGACTCGGTGACCAGGCGGTGCAGCTTGATCGGCTGATTTGCGGAGCCTGCGCCATTGATGACGAAGACGGCGCAGCGTGTGAAATTCTTGAATTGCGCCTCGTCGACCAGGAGGCCTGGCGCGTCACCGGTGATCATGATCAAGTCGTTGACGCTGCGGCTCTTGTCAAGCGTGCCATCGAAGGTGATCCCCTTGCCCTTGAACTTGAATTCGACCCCCTTGGTGATCCTTAGAATCGGTTCCTTGGAATCATTCCGCGCCGAGCGCCAGGCAACGTCCTTGCCAGGGGCCGCCTGGAGCGTGATCTGGGTGCGCCGGTCGGCACGTTGTTCGATCACGAGATTTTCCGCATAGGCGTCGTCCCATAGCTCGATGATCGAGCCTAACTCGGCCGCGTTCACCGCTTGCTGAATCGTGCTGTAGGCGTTCTTCCTAGCCGGGTCTTTGCTGACTTCGAGCTTGCTCGGGCCTGTCTTAGTCACGGGGGCAAGCGGATCGAACCACCAGATTGTCACGCCAATGACCGCGGTCAGGATGATGGGAATCACCACGAAGGCCATGACCAGGGCGATGACCACCATCTGGTTTCTCGTCGAAGCGGTCGGCGTCTTCTTAGTTGGGGACTTCGCAGCGGCGTCTGTTTCCGTCTCGAATGGATTGAAAGAAGCGGCTTCTTGTATCTCGGCCGGCGCCGAGGGAGCAATAGGGGGAGTTGGCGTCGGCGTCGGCATCGGGGCTGCCTTGCCCTTGTCGGGGCCCGAGGAAGGTAAAGCCGCGGGTCGCGACTTGCCGGCATCGGACCCTGGCTGCGCCCGCGGCGCCGCCACCGGCGTATCGTGCTTGCCGCTGGTTGTCTCCGCATCGCCGCTGGCCGGCTGCCCCGTCGCCGCCGGGGAGAGCCTTGGCATCTCGGCATCCGCCGGCGGCGCAATCGGCTCCTGAGTGAACGGCACCAGCGCGTCGGCAACATCCCCCGGCGTCGCGTAGCGCTGCTCTATCCTTTTCGCCATCATCTTGTCCAGAATCGCCAGGATCTCCGCCGGCACGTCCTTGCGCGCTTCGGAGATCGGCTTCGGCTGCTTCATACTGTGAGCCAGCAGCTTCTGTGCGATCGGCATACCTTCGAACGGCGCCCGGCCCGCCAGCAAGAAATAAAAGGTCACTCCCAGGCTGTAGATGTCGGTGCGAATGTCGACGTCGTGGCTGTCCATCGCCTGTTCGGGCGAGAGATAATCGGCGGTGCCGAGCGTGCCATCGTCGTGCTTCTTGGTCAGCTGCTCGTCCTCCTCGGTGAAGCTCAGAGCCAGGCCGAGGTCGAGAAGCTTCACGGCGCCGCCGCGATCGACCAGAATGTTGCCCGGCTTGATATCGCGGTGAACCAGGCCATGCTCGTGAGCGTGCTGCAAGCCGAGCGCGGAATGGCGAATGTAATGGCAGGCGCGGGCGACGCTGAGCGGCCCCGACTTCTTGACGATCTCTTGCAGGTTGGCGCCGTCGATGTACTCCATGACGAGAAAATGCAGGTCTTCGTCCTGGTCGATGTCATAGGCGTGAACAATGTTCGGATGATCGAGTTGGGCGGCGGCGCGGGCCTCACGATGGAAACGCTCGAGAGCCGACGAGTCCTTGGTCTTGGCGACCGGAAGCACCTTGACGGCGACGCGGCGGCGCATGAGCTTGTGCTCGCACAGATAGACCTGGGCAAAACCGCCGGCGCCGAGCCGTTCCAGAACTTTGTATTTGCCGATCGAGAAGCGTCGCCATTTGCCGGCCAGGATGTTCTCGGCCTGGAAGTTCGTAAGGACGCCCTGGTGGACCAGAACGCCAGCGGCCCTGGGCGGATCGGCGGGCATGTCGGCGCGCATTTTCGCCAGGCAGGCGTCGAGTCGTTTTTCGTCCGCGACGCCGCTTTTGCGCACCAGATCGACAAATTCATCAACGGTAGCGGGTACCGCCATGCCTACACCCTTTGGGAATAGTACCCAAGTATACGATATGGATCGTCGATATCAGTGAGTTTTTTTTGAATCGTGTTTCATTCCAGCTGTTGTGCTTGCCCCACGCGGATCGTCCGGCGCAAGAGCGTGGAGCAAGCTCTGGTGCTGAATAGTTGATAGGATCACCATATCGCCCACGGGAGTGATTTCCATGAGTGAAACGAAAACGGTTCGCACGGTCTGTCCGCACGATTGTCCCGACACATGCAGCATGGTGGTCACTGTGCAGAACGGCCGGGCGGTCAAGCTGCGAGGCGATGCGGATCATCCGTTCACTGACGGTTTCTTGTGCCAGAAGGTCACTCGCTATCTCGAGCGCGTCTACCATCCCGATCGGCTCAAATATCCGATGGAGCGCACTGGGGCGAAAGGGAGCGGCCAGTTTCGCCGCATCAGCTGGGATGAGGCAATCGCGACGATCACGGCGAAGTTTCGCGCAATCGCACAATCCAGCGACGGCCCGCAAGCGATCTTGCCGTACAGCTATTGCGGTACCATGGGCAAGCTGCAAGGCTCCAGCCTCGACCGACGTTTTTTCCATCGGCTCGGCGCGTCGCTCCTGGACCGCACGATCTGCGCGACTGCGGGCGCGGCGGGCTGCGACATCACGCTCGGCACCCGCGCAGTGATCGATCCGGATACCGTCATCCATTCGCGTTACATCATCAACTGGGGCTCGAACACCAGCGTCACCAACATGCACCTGTGGACGATCATGCATCGCGCCCGCCAAGCCGGCGCAAAAATCGTCACCATCGATCCCTATGGGTGCAAAACCGCGCAAAAGAGCGACTGGTGGATCCCAATCCGACCGGGGACCGACGCGGCACTCGCGCTTGGCGTCATGCACATTCTCTGGCGCGACGGCTTGCAGGATGACGAATATCTCACCAAGTATTGCCTCGGCGGCGACGAACTTCGCGAACGCGTGTTGGAGGAATACGCCCCGGAGCGCGTCGCCTCGATCAGCGGCATTCCAGTCGCCGACATCGAAAACCTCGCTCACGAATACGGCACGATTCGCCCTGCCCTGATTCGCGTCAACTACGGCATGCAGCGCCACGGCGGCGGCGGCATGGCGGTCCGCGCCATCACCTGCTTGCCGGCCATCACCGGCTCCTGGCGCGAGGTCGGCGGCGGGGCGCTCCTCAGCACCAGCAAGCTTTATCCCTTCAACGTCAACGCCCTCGAGCGCCCCGACCTCATACCAAACGGCACCCGCACCATCAACATGACGCAACTTGCCGAGGCCTTGCTCGGCGAGTTGCCCGGCCCGCCCGTCAAAGCGATGTTTGTCTACAACTCGAACCCTGCAGCCATCTGCCCCGATCAGAGCCGAGTGCTGATGGGGCTGCGGCGCGACGATCTCTTTACGGTGGTACACGACCAGTTCCAGACCGACACCGCCGACTATGCCGACATCGTGTTGCCGGCGACCACGCAACTCGAACATTTCGACATCCATAGCTCCTATGGCCATCTTTATGTGCAGGCCAACGAGCCGGCGATCGCGCCGCTGCACGAAGCAAAGAGCAACACCGACGTGTTTCGGCTCTTGGCGAAAGCGATGGGATTCGAGTCGGAGTTGTTCGAGATCAGCGATGAGCAGGTTGCGGAAGAGTCGCTGCACGCCACTTGCGGCTTGGCAATCGCAGAGCGCGACGCGAACGCGAACGCGAAGCCGCAAGCGGCAATCTTTCCGCCGCCGCAAGCATTTATCGGCATCAGCCTCGACCGGCTGAAGCGCGAAGGACCCGTGCGTTTGAAACTGCCGAGGAATTTCCTGCCGTTCGCTGCAGGCAACTTCGGTACACCGTCGGGCAAGTGCGAGTTGTACAGTCCGTCCCTTGCCAAGCAAGGACGCGATCCGCTGCCGAACTACACGCCGCCTCACGAGGACCCGCAGACGCGGCCCGAACTGGCGGCGAAATATCCGCTGCAAATGCTCAGTCCGCCGGTGCCGGAGTTCTTGAACTCGACGTTTGTCAACATCGATTCGTTGCGGGCGCAAGCCCGCGAGCCGACGCTGGAGATTCATCCGAACGATGCGAAATCGCGAGGCATTGCCGACGGCAAGTGGGTGCGCATCTTCAACGATCGCGGTAGTTTCAAGGCCCGCGCGATCGTCGCCGAGTCGGTGAGGCCGGGCGTGGTGGTGACGCAGAGCATCTGGTGGAACCGCTTTTCGCCGGACGGCGTCAACTGCAACACGACGACGAGCACGGCATTGACCGATTTCGGCGCGGCGGCAACGTTCTTCGATAATTTGGTACAAGTGGAAAAGGCCGTCCCCGTTTAGCGCTCGCAGGTCGCCGCGCGATTTCGCGACGCCCTGCAGGCGCTAAACGAGGACTGCGTGATAAAGCGTCGGATCGATCATCCCCGCGTCTCGAAACGCATCGCGCCGCTCGCCGCATTTGCTGCATCGTCCGCAGTGCAAGCCCGCCGTCGGCGACGCGCAAGAAAACGTGTGCTCCAAGGGCAAGCCCTTGCCCAGCGCCATCACCGCGACCTTCTTCATGCCGCCGAACGGCAGCCGCACTTGCACCTTGCCTTGCACCGCTTGATTGACGATCTCTTGCATGCCGTAAAAAAATGCCGGCGTCGCATCGGGAAACGGATTGGTTTGCAGCGACCCCAGCGCCACGGCCGGCACGCCGTTCAAGTGGCACCACAGGAGCGACTTGGCGAGCAGCAGAACGTTTCGGCCTGGCAGGTAGACAGCTTCCTCGGGCGTGCCGATGAGCGGCGCCTTGCCGGTGATGCTCCAGTGCGAGCCGTAGACGTCGGCGATCGGCTGGTCGAGCGTCACCAACGGCTTCAAGGCGGGACAGGCGAGCGCGTCGAGAAATCGCCGCAGATATTCCAACTCGACGGCCTCCCAGCTCAATCCGCAGCGCATGTAGATCGGCACGACGGTCTGACGGCGCAAGGCAGCGCCGAGCAGGATGGCGCTGTCGAGGCCGCCGGAAATCAGGACCGCGAGGGTGGGAGTTGACATGGGGGAGAGAAGCCCCGGGGTGAGGTACTCCGAGGCCCCGGGGTTCGGAGTGCCTCACCCCGGGGCTTCAAGCGTCATTCAATCCGAGCCGCTCAGCGCCGCCATGGCTTCCTGGCGCGTGTCATAGATCGCCCAGAGCGTTTCGAGGTCGAGCAGCTTCAGAAGCTCGCGGGCCGGTTCGCTGGCGCCAGCGAGGACGATCTCGCTGCCATGCTTGCGGGCCTGCGAATGGCAGCGCAGCAGGAACGACACGAACACGGAGCCGAAGTAGGTTACTTGGCTCAGATCGACGACGATGCCGGCCGGCGGGTCGGACTTGAGCGACTGGATGACCATGCGGGCGGCCTGCTCGATCATGGTCTCGTGCATCTCCTCGACACGGGCCGACGGCGTTACGACAGCGATCTCGCCGTGGCGCTGGATGTCGAAGGATTCGTGGCTGGCTGCTTGCTGGCTCATGCTGTGGCCTCGCTGCGGGTGATATGGACCTGATCTTCGTTTAGCGCTCGCACGGCGTCACGTGGGTGCTAAACAAACACTCGGCATTAATATTATACGACTTCGGCCAGCGGCAATCATTTCTTTTGCACGTTCACAATGAACGCCGGCGAGACATTGGCCAGGTTGTTGAGCGCGCTCGCCGCTCCTCCCACCATCACCGCGGCGTTTTCCGCCGGCGCCGCCTTGGCGTCGGCGGTGATCATGACCTCAATGTCATTTTTGCCGGCCGGGATTGACGCCTTGTCCCCCGTCACGTTGGCGGGAAGGTTGCGGAAATCGAGAGCGATCGGGCCGTTATAGCCTCCCCTGCGTACCGCCAAGACCTTGACCTTCGCCTTGTCGCCCGGCTTGAGGTTGACGACCGTCGGCTCGACTTGCAGATCGAACGGGGCGCCGAGCACCAGCATCAGCGGGGCGGCGCCGGACAACTCCTTGCCCATGTGCTTCGTCTTGGCGGTGACGAGGATGAAGTATTCCCCGATCGGCGTCTTGGCGTTCAGATCGAGCGGGAAGGACGATTCAGTCTTTCCCTTCGCGATTGCCGCGACAGTCTTGGGCGGCGGGATGGTGGCCGGAAGTCCGGTCGGCGGGCTGAGAGTGATTTCCTCATCGAAACCGGCATCGCGCGTCGCGGTGATGGTGACGTTCGCTTTGCCACCGGGTATTCCTTCGGGCGGGTCTATCTTGATCGCCAGCGTGAATGGGGCTTTCTCCTTCACCGCGAGAGCGACGAAGGTCTGCAAGTGCATCGGCGGATAGGTCAAGCCGTTGAGCGACTGCACGACCAAGCCCTTGGCGCCGGCAGCTTGAATGACGGGCTGCCCGTCCACCGTCGCCTTGCCGATGATCTGGAATTGGTACGACCCCATCGGCACGTCGGCCTTGGCAACCACCATGAGGATCGCTGCGTTGGCGCCGGCCTTGATGTTGGCCGTTCCAGTCAGGCCAGGATGGCCTTTCGTGGTTAGTTCGATCGGTCCGGTGTAGCCCTTGCGGACGATTTGCACCGGAACGGCTGCCACTCCGCTGGGGGCGACGTCGAAGCGCTCGTTCGGCAACACGATGTCGAAACCCTGGGTCGGCGGACGAACCGTGATGCGATAGGCCTCGTTCGGTCCACCAGCGAAGTGCAGGTGCGTAACTTCGATGAGGAAATCGCCGTCGTCAGGCGCGGTGAAGTCAATGCGCTGATCGCCCGGCACCGGGGCTTGCGGATTGGATTTGGCGATCTCGACATTGGTCTTGGCGTTCCTCAGAGCGATATGTAGCAGTGACGGAGAGTAGAATTCCAGGGTGTGCCCCTCGATGGCCAGTTTCTGCCCCTTCTTGGCGCTGAATACATAATAGTCGGCATCATCGCTCTGCTGGAAGCGTCCAGTGATGCCGCCGGGGACCGCGATGCGGTTGGCGGTCTTGGCGTCATTGTTCGGCTCGGTCTCGACGGTTTCGTCGTGAGCGCTCAGCGCCAGCGGCACCGGCCAGCCCTGCAAACCCGCGGCGCTCTTGGGTGAAACCCAGATGACGCTGAGGGCGGGATCGTTCGGCACATCGACATCGACTGGGGCGACGCCGTCGATGGCCGGGCCGGCGAAGGAGATTTTCGCTTTCGTGCCGCGCTTGGCCCCCATGGGGATCGGCGTAGTCGCGAGCGGGAAGTCGCCGATGCGGATGCGATAGAAGGACTCGGCGCCGCCGCGGTTGAGCACATCCTTGACCTCCACAAGGTAGTCGCCCGCTTCCTTGAAGACGTAGCTGATACGCGGATCGGTCTGGCAGCCGGGGGAATCGTTGTCAAAGGCAAGTTCGCGCATGCTCTTGGCGTCGTAGATCGACATCTGGGCGTCAATAGCGCTGCCGAGGCGGCGCGCCAGGCAATCGAAGCTGAGGCGTTGGCCAGCCTTGACGCTGATCTTGTAATAGTCGGCCTGCTCCGCGAGGACGGACCCGGTCACCGTGCATGGAACTGGAACTGCTTGAGCGGCGGCCTTGGTTCGATTGGCGCCGGTGCCGACGACTTGCGGCAGATCATCGATACAGACGACCCGCAGGTTCGACGCTCCTTTGAGCGTCGCGATGCGGAAAGGATACCAGCCGACGGGGGTGTCGGCTGGAACTTCGATGCGGACCTTGAATTTTGCGGGCTCGGTGCCGTTCTTGTCTTCGGTTGGGATCGTCGCCTTGACGGGAGCGCCGAGCGACACGCCGGTCGGACTGGCAAGGTTCGTGCCAGTGATCACGAGTTCGGCGGGGACGCCGCGCTGGATGCCGGTCGGAAGTGGATTGATCGTCGGGGCTTGCGGGTTGGACGGGGGGGGCGGTTTTTGACCCCAGCTGGGGGCGGCGTCGAGCAAAGTCCACGCAATCGCGGCAATTGCGATGCCAAGCGACAGAGAATTCCAGGCAGTTTTCATGTCCGACCTCGATAGAGGAGTGTTCGAAAAGCGAGTTTCTGGCGGGATTGTGCAACTAAATGCGGTTACAACTCATCTTAATGAACAAAGGCGCAGGAGAAAAGGAAAATAACGGTCGCGTCAAACAAGTCCAGTTTGTCGAAAATTTTCGGTCTATCGATTATGCATGGCCGGTGATTGCAAGCTATATTACCACTGGAACAAGAATTCATAGCTGCCTGAATCAACTACCGGCAACAGAGATTGAGGCGATCCTCGAGGAGATGGCTCCGTGAAACGTCGCATCCGCTTGCGTGGCATCAACGGTGACGTGGAAGGCAAAACCTGGGATTCCGACACCGTCCTGCGCGCTGGCAGGCTCGCCACGTTGGAGATCGTCCTGGATGATTCCTCCGTCAGCCGGCGCCATGCCGAGGTCCGCGCCACCGATAAGGGCTGGCGCGTCCGCGATCTCGGCAGCACCAACGGCACCTTTCTCAATGGCAATCGCATCGGACCGGGCGAACAACCCGTTCGGCCTCACGACATCATCCGGTTCGGCAACGTCACGATCGTCGTGGATAGCATCCAAGATGTCGCCAAGGAACTGGAGGAAAATACTTGCCCCATCGAGAACATGCAAGTCGCCGCGGTCGGCAGCCACAGCTGGGAGGAAGCCTTCAGCTTCGCGTTCGAAAGCGAAAAGGCCGAGCGCCCGAGCAATGAGCTGCAAGCTCTGCTGCGTGCCGGTCATCATCTGGGTCACGTGGAGAGCGAGGAAGAGCTGCTGCATACGATCCTGCGCGACGCCGTCAGTACGCTCCGGGCTCAGCGCGGCGCCATCGTACTCGCCGACGGCGCCGACGGCCCCTTGCGCTTGCGGGCGCTCGACACGGGCAATAACCAGATCGCCAGCCGCACCGCCTTCAGCCAGAGTCTGGCGCAGCGCTGCTTCTCGCAGGGGCAATCGATCCTGTGCACCAGTGTCGAGGAAGATCCCGAATTGTTCGGCGCCCGCAGCATCGCCGAGGGAACCATGTCCTCGGTGCTGTGTGTGCTCCTGCGCACGCCGCGCAAACGACTCGGCGTTCTGCACCTCGACCGCGGCCCACTCGAAGAGCCGTTCACCAAGGAGGACATGAACCTGGCCGACGCGCTCGCCGCTCATGTCTCCGCGGGAATCGAAAGCGCTCAACTGTTGCGCAAGCAGCGTGAATTGTTCTACTCCACCATCATGGTGCTCGCCGACCTCGTGGAGGTGCGCGACACCTATACCGGCGGCCACACGCGCCGCGTCACCGAATACTCCTTCCTCCTTGCTACCCAGCTCGACATCCCAGCCAAGGAATTGCACCTGATCCGCATGGGCACGCCGCTGCACGACATCGGCAAGATCGGCATCCCGGACGACATCCTCAACAAGCCCGGCAAGCTCACCACCGCCGAATTCGAAATCATGAAGACCCATGCGGAGAAGGGCGCCAAGATCATCGAGACCGTCCCCGATCTGGCCGACGTCCTCCCTATCGTGCGCTCGCATCACGAACGCTGGGACGGCGGCGGCTACCCCGACGGTCTGGCCGGCGAGAAAATCCACAAGCTGGCGCGCATCGTTGCCGTCGCCGATGCCTTTGACGCCATGACTTCCGATCGCCCCTATCGCAAGGGAATGTCTCCCGACGCCGCCTTCGCAGAGGTTCTGAAAATGCGCGGCAAGCAGTTCGATCCCATCGCCGCCGACGGCTTCCTCACCATCAAGCAACGCATCATCCAGGAAATGACCTCGGAAACCAAAAAGATCAACATGCAGCAGCTTGGCTTCCTGCGCCTGGCCGCGATGTGATGGACTTCTTGCATTGCTGAGTAGGCGCACGCGATCACGGATTCGTGCGCCATTTTTGTGTTTTCATTGCAAACCTGTGTTTTTGAGTGTTTCTAGGGATTCGCCTTGCCTTTTGGCGAACCAGCATCGTGGCATCCCGCCGTCACGTTCCCCGCTCTCCTGGAGGCTCTGGCCCAAGCGGTTGGCCCGCCAAAACACACATTCAACGGATGAGCCTGAACTCATTACGCTGTCTCTTCGTGTACGTCGTGCTCTTCGTGGATGTTTTTCATGGTTGATCTTGTGGCAGCAGGTGGATGAAGCTCTTGCCCAGGCGACCGCCGTAATTGCCGGCCGATATCTTGACCAATCCCGGCGTATCCACACAAGCCGCGATGGCTGCTTGCGTTGCCTGCGCGATCGTCGGCAGGTCGCGGCCGTTCATGATGATCTCCTGCACCGACAGGACGCCAGCGGGGACCTTCGACTGGTCGCCGAGCTTGGCACGCAAGCTCGGGCAGAACGCTTCGTAGGTGCTGGCGATCATGAATTTGTATCGGCTGCCGGCTTTCGACCCGCTCGACGCGACGCCGCCAGGGAACGGCAGAATCACGCCCGGCACTCCTTGAGCAGCCTCCTTCGCCTTTTCGGCGGCGAGCAAGGCGGCATCGGCGGTCGCCCCCATGAACCACAAGTTGCCTCCCATCAACCCGTCGCGATAGCCGAAGCGGCGGTCGAGCACGAACTCGCCCGACAGAATCGGGATCACCCACACCTTGCGCCCGCAGCGCACGGCGCGGAACTGATGGCCGTCGCCGAACAGCGCGATCTTGCGGCCAAGTTTGAAGAACGTTGGCTCATCGAGTTGATTGAAGCAGGCCGTGGTCGGGCAGGTCAGCACGTTCTGGCTGAGGCGGACCAGCAGCGAGCGTTCGAGTCGTTCGGCGCGATCCTTGTGAAAGCGCGGCACGTGGAACTGGACGACGGCGCCGGGCCGGCCGTCGGGCGTGGCGTCGGCATCAAGGTAGCGATCGAGTCCGGCCTCGCAATCGCACAGGATGCTGCTGGAGGCGTTGCCAGCCGCGGCGTTGACGGCATGATCGAGCCAAACGCGGTCGCGGGCGGTGATCAACACTTCCGCGTAGATGCTGCGAAAGGCCTCGGCGTAAGTGTTTTCAACTTCGGCACGCAAGATCTGCTGCAAGGGGGCCTCCCAATCTCATTTGATTTTTGCGACGTTGATGGCGACGCCCAAAATGGCGTTGATCAGGCCGATGCCAACGCCGATGATGGCACAGGCCTTGCCTGCCGTGGTTAGCGATCGGCCCTCGCGATCCATCACGCCGTTATCCATTTTCGCCAAATCGGTGTTGGCCATGCTCACGACGGCAGCGCCGAGCCCCCAGCCGATGCAAGCACAAAGGCAGGCGCCGCTAAGGGCGACGATGCCAAGCACAAGAATGAGGATGCCGCGATGCGGCTCGCCGCGGCGGCGGCCGCGCATGTCGCCGAAATCGTCCTCTTCGTCCTCCTCGCGTCGCCGCTTGTTCTTTCGTGTCCGGCGTCGGCGTTCCGCTGCGTCCTCTTCGTCCATCCCATAGCCATCGGCGTCTTCGTCGGTTTCCGGCGAGTCCTTGTCCCAGGCGGCTTTCTTCTTCGCTGCCGCGGGCTCGGACGTGATGCCCGTGTCCTTGTCGGCATCCGCTTGCTCAGAGTCCTTGTCCCAGGCGGCCGTCTTCTTCGGCACCGCGGGTTCCGAGGCGATGCCTGTTTCTTTTTCGGCTTCCGCCGGCTCGTCGGGTTCGACGAATTCTTCCTGTTCCGGAACTGCGATCTTCACGCTACAGGAGGGACAGCGCACCGTCTTGCCTGCCGCCGTGTCGGCGACTTTGAGTTTTTTTTCGCAGCCAGGGCAAATCAGGGTAATAGGCATGAAAATCTCAGCGCAGCCGGTAGGCGTCCACATCAACGCATCGAGGAGACGCGCATGAAGCACACGAGGAGGAACCAGAGTGTGGTCAGGGTGACGCCGATCGTCGCCAGGGTCTTGCCGGTCTGGGTGGTGGAGCGTCCGGAGGCGTCCATCTGCCGGCGGGCCATTTGTAACAGGTCGTTGTTGGCCATCGAAATGGCAATGCCGCCGAGGATCCAGCTCAAGAGCGGCATGCAAAAGAAGCACAGCGCCAGGATGCCGAGGGTCAGGATCGTCCCACCCCGGTGCGGCATGCCCGATTCGCGCAGATCGAGGTCGGCGGCGCGGAAGGGTTCGTCGTCTTCACGCTCGCGCCGTCGCCGGCGTTCCTCGGCCTCCTCTTCTTCTTCACGGCGGCGGCGGTCGGCGACCGTGTTGTGGTCCCACGCCGCAGGCGGGATCGGCTGCGCCCTCGTCACCGTTGCCGGGGGCGTCTCGACTTGCTGAGCCAGGGCAAACGTCTCCTGACAGGCCGGGCAGCGCACCATCTTTCCCGCAGCCTCGTCCGGCACGTCCAGCGCACGCGCACATTTCGGGCATTTGATGGTTAGCGGCATTTAATGTTTCCGTGGGGACAAGCTGGCAGCTTGTCCCTGTTCGCCAAGGGGACAAGCTGGCAGCTTGTCCCTGTTCGCCAAGGGGACAAGCTGGCAGCTTGTCCCTACGATCGTCCTTTGCCTTCATAGATGGCGGCTTCGGTGATGATCTTATCCATGAAGATATCGTGCGGCGCGGTCGGAATCTCGGGAAAGAGCTGACACTCGAAGGCAATCGCGACCAGCGGCGCATCGCGGCGCGCGTGCTGCAGCAGCTTGTCGTAATAGCCCTTACCGTGCCCCATGCGCGCGCCACTGCGGTCGAACGCGACGCCCGGAACCATGATCAGATCGAGGTCTGTCGCCGCGATTTGCTTGGCGGGGAGCGCACGCAGCTCTTCCTTCGGTTCGAGAATCTTGTACATGCCGATCGCCAGCTCGTCCATGCTCTCGAGATGGAACAGTTCCAGCTCGCCTACCTTGTTGCACCACGGCACGATGATTTTCTTGCCTTGCGCAAGCGCTTTGGGCAAGTCATGTCGGGTCCGCACTTCGCTTTGTACGTCGATGTAGAACATCACGGTCCTGGCGCGGACATATTCCGGCAGCGCGACGAACTTGGCGCAAATCGCCTGGCTCAGCGCCTCCTTGTTCTCCTGGGCCTTGCGGTTGGTGTGCGCCTGGTCGCGGATCTTCTTCTTTCGTTCCTGCAAGTTTTCGCTGGGTGGCTCGGTCATGGATCGTGTTCTCAAGTTGCAAAAGGATTGACGCCCGTTGTCATTGATATCGTCGTCGCCCGTGAGTGTCCCGCCTATATCATCATCTTCACGCTCGATGAATTTTCAACCGGAGCACCGGAGTGCAGAACGCGACGCGCGACGGATTCATCTATGGCCTGACGGCGTATGTGTGGTGGGGCCTCGTGCCGCTCTACTTCCGTTGGCTGGGGGATGTTGAGCCGCTCGATATCCTGGCCCATCGCATCGCCTGGTCGGCAGTGTTCCTCAGCCTGATCTTGACCTCGGCCAACCGTTGGCCGGAAACGCTGCGCTGCCTGGGCACGGCGAGGGTTTTCTGGCCGCTGTGCGTCTCCGCCTTGCTGGTAGCCTTGAACTGGTTGATGTACATTTTGTGCGTTCACTTCAAAATCATCGTCCAAGCGAGCCTAGGCTACTTTGTGCTGCCGCTGGTCAGCGTGGCGCTGGGGATGGTGGTTTTTCGCGAACGACTGCGGCCGCTCCAACACCTCGCCATCGTGTTTGCTTTTACCGGCGTGTGCTTGCTGACCTGGACCGTGGGCGAATTGCCGTGGTTTGCCCTGGGGCTGGCGCTGTCGTTTGCCGTTTATGGCTTGATCCGCAAGCAGGTGCCGGTGGACGGCTTGATCGGCCTGTCGGTGGAGACGGTCGTACTGCTGCCAATCGCCCTGGGTTATCTGGCGATCGTCTACTGGGCACGCTGGGAACTGGAAGACGCCTGGCTGCTGTTCAAGCTGTCGCTGAGCGGCATCGTCACGGCGGTGCCGCTCCTGTGCTTCGGCCAGGCGGCGCGGCGGTTGCCGTTCTCGATGCTCGGCTTCATGCAGTACATCTCGCCGAGCGTGCAGTTCCTGCTGGCGGTGACGGTGTTTCATGAAGTCGTCGAGGGGGGCTGGTGGAATTACGCTCTGGTGTGGACGGCGCTGGCGATCTTCTCCATCGATTCCTATCGCTGGTATCGCCGGCGCGTAGCGCCGACCGAGGGGCTGGTCGGACTTGATTGAATTATTCACGCTTTTTGATTGACAGCTGATGATTCCGGTCCATACACTCTTGTGATGATCCCAGCGTTGTCGTTCGGCGGTCTCCCTACTTCCAGGAGGTGATTTCATGCATCGGCTCCCCGTGTTGTTCGGTCTGATTACTCTCAGCCTGGCTCTGCTCGTCAGCGCGGGCGCTTCGCAAGACGGCAAGAAGGACAAGGATGACACGAAGAAGGCCAAAGGCGCCTTGCCTGCCGGCTTCAAGGACCTGGGGCTGACCGCTGAGCAAAAAGGCAAAATCTACTCGATCCAGGGCGATTACAAGGCGAAGATCGCCGAGCTGGAAAAGAAGGTCAAGGAGTTGAAGACGCAGGAATCCCAGGACGTCTTCAAGGTGCTCACCGACGAGCAGCGTGAAAAATACCTGAAGGCGAAGGGAGTTGACACCAAGGACAAGGGAAAGGACAAGGCTGTTGACAAGAAAGACGGCGACAAGGACAAGTCCGAGAAGGACAAGAAATAGTCTCGTGCCGCTTGCGGTTTGGCGCTCGCTTGACGCTCTGAGAGCGCTGAGCCGCAAGCGATTACCTTGGCACCTTCATCTCCAGCGCATCCGCCGGGCATATCCACACGCACAAACTGCAACTGACGCAATCGAGCGGCCGCGGCAGCCACGGCAGGTGCGGACCGAGCGCCAGGCACTCCGTCGGACAAACCTCGATACACCAGCCGCAACCGGTGCAGCGCGTTTCATCGACGACCGGCAACTCCACCTGACGCCAGTGCGCTTTCACCACGCGGTTCCTGCTCGCTTTGCTCATGGCGTCGATACCGTCAAAAGGCTGGCGACGATTGCCGTGATCTTGTCCACTGGCGTCGGCGGGAACAACGCGAACGTCGCTCCGAGGTCCCACGCCAATCCGGTCAGCGCCGAGTTGTCCGACTCGCCGACAACGATCGTCGCCGTCCCCGGCAACGTCGCGTGGACCGCTTCGAGCAACGCCAACTCGCTCTCGAGGTCACGGCCCAGCACGAGCACCAGCACGCTCGGCTGCTCCGATTGCACAAGGTTCTGGCACGCCGAGAGCTGGCTGGTCTCGCGCAGCCGGAAGCGCTGCTTCTCCGCCAGCTCGCGCAGCCGTTCGGCGAGGACGCCATCGATACCATAGGTTACGACCTGAGTTTGCTGCATGAGATTTCCAACGCACTGAGCCGCGATTAGTGGAGCACTCGCTCCGCGCGTGCTCACTCGACTCGCGGCGCGCGTCGGCCACTTTAGCCGCAGCTCGATCATTCTAGCCACTCATACCGAACTTCTCCATGCGGCGCAGCAGCCGCGGCCGCCAGATTTCCAGCAACTCGGCGGCGCGCGTCTGATTGTTCTGCGTGAGCTTCAAGGCCAGTGCGATGAGCCGGCGTTCCACCTGTTCCAGAAGTGTATCCAGCGGCAGACGCCGCTCGGCGGGTAGGACGCCTTGCTTGACATGGAACGGTAAATCGCCCAGCTCGATGCGTTCTCCCCTGGCGCGCTGGCAGGCTTGGCGCAGCATGTCGTGCAACTCGCGCAGGTTGCCCGGCCAGGCGTGCGCCTTGAGCGCGTTCATGGCTTCCACGCCGACGCCCTGGATCGAGTGCGGCTTGAGCTCGCGCGTCCGCTGCAAGAAGACTTCGATGAAACGAGGCAGCTCGGCGAGGCGCTCACGCAGCGGCGGCAGGGCGATCTCCACCGGGCTTGCGGCACAGTAGAATTCCTCCAGCAATCGGCCCGCCTGAATCTCCAGGCGCGGATCGCGGCGAAATCCAACGATGACGCGAGGAAAGCCCGGATTCTCGGGCAGGTGCAGCGCTTCCGCCAGGCGGCTCTGCCATTCACGCGGCAGATGTGCAGGTTCGCGCAGGTAGACGGTGGCCAACGGAACGCGTCGGTTGGACCCGTCGAAGAGAACCTCGCCGAGGATCGACGCGGGCAGCCGTTCCGCGTCGAGGGATGCAAAATGGCCCTGGCGCTGGTCGCCGTGGCAATGAATCGCACGGGCCAGCCATTGCTTGCCGGTGCCCGCGGCGCCGATCAGCGTGATCGGCAGACGGGTCCGTGCAGCCAAGCTCGCCTGTTCACGCATGCGGTCGAGCGCCGGAGAACCGCCGCCGGCATCGTCGAGGCGATGGCGTGCCGCCTTCCGATCCCGCAGCGCCATCAGCTTGTCCGGCAATACCGCGGGCGCGTCCAGCGGTTCTGACAGGACGCGGATGACGCCGAGAACGCCAAGCAACTCCTTGGCGCCCGCCAGCGGCAGAAACTGGATCTCCCACCAACCTGCTCCGCCCGGCGCGCGGCGGCGAACCAGGCAAGTCCGCCCCTCCGTTGCCTCGGCCGGCGGCGCACATGCGCTGAAGATTGCCTCCTCCGCTTCTGCTGCGGCCCTGCTTGCACGCCGTCTGCACGCTTGGCCTCGTGCGTCCGCCAGCGCCAACCCGGCGCAAGCTTCCCAGGCGCGATTGACGAACAAGATACGGCGGCGGCGATTCAGCAAGAAAATCGGCTGCGCGGCGTGTTGAAAGAACGATTGCCAGCGAAAGATTTCGGCAGTGGGTTCGCTCATGGGAGTCGGCTTTCAGCTATCCGTAGTCAGCTATCAACTTCTGGCAGGTATGGTCCGCGTTCGCTGATTGCTGAGGGCTGATGGCTGATAGCTTTTGGCTATAACAAAAACTTCACGCCGAACAGCACGACGGCCACCAGGAACATAAAGCCCAACATACGAATGCCCCAGCGGAACGCCTCAATTAGGATTTCGTCCCACTTCTCGTGGCGCGTCGCGCTGTAGACCAAGCTGATGACCAGTAGCATGAGCGGCAAATGCAGATAGATCGACATCGCAAACAGCATCAGGCTGCCCCTTCCTTCTTCGATTCCGCCTTCGCGGCTGGCTGCTCCTTGGCAGAGGGCTTCGGCCGCGCGACAAATACGGGGCCCGCATAGGCGTCGTACATCACCAGAATATTGAGCATGCCCGCGACGACCGTGTAGACCCAACCTAGATCGGGGGTCTTGTCGTTGTCGCGCAGAAAATCGTTCAGGTCCTTCTCCTCCGGCATGCGCTGGAAGTTGTGGACGAACGGGTTGGCCTCCGGCGTCGGCACGGGCATATTGAAGTACTGCCACAGAGCCGGCCAGGCGGCGGCGCCGATCCAGAACTGCCCGACGTAATGCCAGCGAACGATCAGGCTCGACGCCAGGTTTTTCTCACGCGGCACATAAACGTTCTGCCATTTGCCCATGGCCTGACCGACGATGAACATGCCGAGCAAGGAAACCATGAAGAGGACGCCCTTGCCGTAGCGACCTTGGTATATTTGCCCCAGTCCCGGAATCAGGTAGCTGAGAAACGCCGCCAGATTGGCAGGCTCGCGCGGCGCTTCGGTCACGTTGGCGGTCGATGCCGAACTCATGTTGATGCTGCTCCCTGATGCCGCGGGAAAATGCTCTGGCTATGCGTTATTCGTTCATCGAGCCGGGGTATTTGCGGTGGGACCGATTTCCCATCGGCCCATGAACTCAGCGGGACGGATTGAAAATCCGTCCCGCGCCTGGAATACCCGCCGGTATCTTATGAATCGCCGCGGTCAGTTCCAACCCAGCCAATCCTTGAGGAACCAGGCGACGGCGACGAGTGCCATCGCAATCCCGGAAACGCCGAGAATCGCGCGGCCAATCTGGCTGCGCAACCATTCCCCTGCCCCGCCGAGTATGGTCGTCGCCCCATCAAATCCCTGGTTGATCCACAAGAGGGGCCCATAGCCCCATTGCGTCGTCAAAGGCGCCGATGCTTCCGGAATCTCCGCGAGCAACGGCGCCAGCTTCGTCAGTACGCTCGGCGGCAGAACCTCATTTGTGATCGGCGCCGGCTGCGGCGCCGGCTCGTGGAAGAGTATCGGTTGCTCCACTGGCATTTCAAAATGCGGCGGGTTAACGGCCGGATGTGAGGCCAACGGCTCCGATGCGGACACACTTACAGGCGGCGGCGATGCCGTCAGCGCCGGCGGCTCCAGGAGCGTCAGCGTTGCCGACAGGGTCGGCGTCAAGGTCGGGGCCTTCACGACTTCTTGCGGAAACGGCGACGCGTCGTCCGGATCGTTGACAGGCAACGACAGCATCTTCTCCATGAGCGCATCCAGCTCATCGAGCATTTGCTTCGTCGTTTGCAGCGTCGGGTCATTCGGCATCGTCTTCGACATGATCCGGGACTCCTGATGGTCGGCCCCCTGGCTCCTGGCCCAGCGCGGCGTACTCTACCATAAATGTCAGCACGATTTTACGTCAATTTGCCGCTCACCGCCGGACTGTTCACGCTGGACGGTCCGGAAGCTCACCATCTTGCCACGGTGTGCCGACTCCGCGTCGGCGCCGACGTTTGCCTATTCAACGGCGATGGCCGAGAATACCCGGCGCGCATCACGCAGGCCGCGCGGCGCGAAGTGACGCTCGAAATACTCCGCGTCGAAGAGCCGCGGCGTGAGCTCCCCTTCACGCTCGAAGTCGCCGCCCCGTTGCCGAAGGGGGATCGCGGCCAATTCCTGGTCGAGAAGTTGACCGAACTAGGCGTCACGACGTATGTTCCGCTGAAATGCCAGCGCTCCAACTTGCACCCGCGCGAGCTCAAAACTGAAAAACTCGAACGAAGCGTGATCGAAGCCAGCAAGCAGTGTGGCCGCAATGTGCTGATGCGGATCGACGAATTGACAGAATGGGAAGGTTACTGCGCCCGCGGCGGCGTGGGGGAGATGCGTGTCTTCGCCCATCCGTATCATGCCGCGGAACGTTCGACGCTTGCGAAAGGAAAACAACCGGTCCGCATGGCCGTCGGGCCTGAAGGTGGCCTCAGCGACGAGGAAGTGGCGTTCGCGATCGGGCATGGCTGGCAGGCGGTATGCCTGGGGCCACGCATCCTGCGCGCTGAAACGGCAGCGATTGTGTTAGCAGCCATCTTCGTTTAGCGCCCGCGCTGCACCAGCAAGAAAGTGACGCCAATTCAGGCGTCGCGCGGGCGCTAAACGAAGACCTTGGTTACTGCAACCCCGCCAGGAACTCCACCAGATCGCGCACTTCGCTGCGCGACATCTTCTGGATCAGATCGTTCGGCATCGCCGAGGGGCCGCGCGAACGCTCGTCGATGTCCACCTTCGGAATGGCCAGGAGTTGGCCTTCCGCAGTCATGATGCGCACGACCTTGTCGTCCTCGCTCTTGAGGACGCCGATCTTCGTCAAGCCGTTATTGAGCGTGAGTACGACGGTCTCGTAGCCCTTGGCGATCTGCTTGTTGGGATCGACGATCGATTCGAGCAGGTAGTCGCGTTTCTGCTTCTTGCCGATGCCCGTCAAGTCTGGACCGACTTCGCCGCCGAGACCATTGACCTTGTGGCAACGCAAGCAGGAGGCCTCGGACTTCTCGAAGAAGATCTTCCGTCCCGCCTCGGCATCGCCGCCGACCATGGCTTCGCGATAGAGTGACATCGGATTCTTCGCATCGCGCGTCGCCTCGACCTGGGCGAGCTTCTTGTTGATCGCAGGCGTCTTGTTGACGTTGGCGGCGAGAATGATGTCGAGATGGATTTCCGCGGGCGCTTTCTGGGCGAGCATCTGATCGAGCCAATGCTCCAGCAATTGGTCCGCGTCGGGCGTCTGCACCTTGGCGAGCAGCGTCAAGGCGCCCTGGCGTTCGACGACCGCGCCGTTCTCGATCACGGCCCGCAGCGTCGCGACCGCTTCCGCCTTGGACGCTTTCAGGAGCAGGATGCGCCGGCCTTGATGGCGCAGCCGGGGGTCGTCATCGGCGAGAGCGGCTTTCGCGGTTTGCTCGAGTTGGGCGTCTTTGAGCGTTTCCAGGGCTTGCAGCGATGCGATGCGCGTGGAGATCGGACTCTTCTTGTCGGCGACCATCTCGCGCAGGGCGGGGCCGATCTCCTTCATGCCGTGCTTGGCGGCGAGCTTGGCGCCTTCGGTGCGTATCTTGTCGGGCCCGGTCATCAGGGGGGCGAGGGCCGGACGCAACGCCTCGGCGACATCGATCGCGGGCCGATTAGGCAGCGGACGCCACAGGCCGACGACCCAATCACGGCCCGACGGCTTCTCCCAGGCTTGCAACATCTTCAGCGCTTGCTCGCGCAGAGCGACCGAAACATCGGCGCGCGTCGCCACCGACACGAGCGCCCGAGCGTTGTCCTGCGTTCCGAGTCGATAATTCGCAGCCAGCATGCGCAGAATGGCGGGATCAGGCACGTCCTTGACGTTGTAGCGCGCCTTCTCCGCCAGCGTCGACATGGCGGCAGGAATCGGTTCATCGTAAATCGCGCGCGCCGCTTCGAGGACGATCTTGCCGTCGGCGTCGTTCAAAAAATCCGCGGCCTCCGGCATCTGCAAACGGCGCATCGCCAGCAGGGCCGCGAGGCGAACTTCCTTGGCTGAATCGGCGGCGGCGTTGCGGATGGCCGTCTTATCGCCAAGATTCGCCAAAGCCATCACGCCCGCATGGCGCAAGTAAGGATCGGCATCGCTATTCGCCTTAAGCATCTCCAGCACGCTCGGCAGCGCCTGCTTGTCGCGCAACTTGCCGACCGTCTGAGCAGCGAAAAAGCGAACGCGCGGCTCCTTGGCCTTCAGGCCGTCGATCACGATCTCGGACGCCGAGGGAATTCGCAAGTCTCCAATAACCTTCAGTATTTGAGCACGAACCTCCGGATCGCTGTCGCCAGTGATCGCCAGCACCTGACTGCAAGCTCGACCGTTGCTGCGGCCGACCTGACCGAGGCCCCAGATGGCGTGCAGCCGGGCCAGTTGCTTACCGTTCTTGGCCACGCGCGCCAGCGCATCGACAGCTTGCTTGTCGGCAAGCGCAAACTGTGCTTCCTGGCGCACGCGCTGGTCCTTGTGTTCGAGTAACTTTGCAAGTTCATCGGTGGGGCGATGATCGAAACCATCGGCGATCAGCTTCTTGACTTCCTTGACGGTCGGATCGTTGAGTTTGTCGGGATCGAAGAGCTTGTAAATACGTCCCTTGTTCGGGCAATTCCAGCCCTCGACCCAGTCGCTGAGGTAGAAACCGCCGTCGGGGCCGAAGTCGCAGTCGGTCGCCAAAACCGACCAGACGAATTGTTGGCGATTGACGAGCTCGAACGACGCGCCCTTCGGCTTGACCTGGAAGGCATGGATGCCGCTGCCGGCGCCGCTGCCGCGGAAGTCGCATAAGAAGAAATGCTTGGCAAACTTTTCCGGCAGCAAGCTGGTGCCGGGATGGTAGGTCAAGCCGGACGGCCCGTTGGCGATATGGGCAAGCGGCGGCAGCAGATATGCCGCGGTGTTGGTCGGCTGGGTGTGCCAGAGCTTTTCGTCGTTCCAGGCGCCGAGGCCCTTGAGATATTGATAGCCGATGCGCCAGCCGGAGTCGCCGCCTTCGACGACGTGGACCCAGCGGGCGGCGTCGCCGCCGTCGGCGTTGTTATCGCCGGTGAAGAGGTTGCCGAATTCGTCGAACGCCAGCTCTTGCGGATTGCGCAGGCCGCTGGCGAAGAGTTCCAACTCGGAGCCGTCGGGGTTGCAACGCATCACCGCGCCGGTGTCTGGAGCGGAAATGGTTTTGCCGTCGGTCTCGACGTGCAGACCGCGGTCGCCGATGGAGAAATAGAGTTTGCCGTCGGGACCGAAACGCAGGCCGTGCATATCGTGGCCGAGAAAGGCGACGTGAACGCCATAGCCGGTCTGGAGCGACTTCTTGACATCGGCACGGCCGATGCCTTTGGTGTCTTGCAGGAGCCAGAGGTCAGGGATGCAGGTGTACCAGACCTTGCCCTTACGTGAGATCACACCGGCGCCGATGCCGTCGGCGGCGTTCTTGAAGCCGTCAGCGAACACGCTCGATTTGTCGGCGCGTCCGCTCCCCTGCATGTCTTCGACGAGGCGGACGCGGTCGTGATCTTTTTCGTAGCTGGCGAAATTTCCCTTCGCATGTTTCTTGTACATGGCAACGCGATCGGCGACGGTGCGGCAGGCGAGATCGTCGTCGAGCCAGTACATGTGCCCGCGATTGTCGGTGACGCCGTGGTGCAGCCGAAACGTCTCGGCGACGTAGCAGCGCCCCTTCTCGTCGAAATGAAATGCCACGATGTTGGCGACGTGCGGCTCCGCGGCCCATAGGTCGGCCTTGACGCCGACCGGCAGCTTCATGCGCTGGACGGTCTTCTTCCAGTCGTCGGATGCCTTGGCGACCGTGTTCGCGTAGGGATCCTTCGGATTGGGCTGCGCGTCGAGCGCGGCGCCGAAAAGTACGCACGCCATCGGCACGGCCCAGGACCAGGTGTGTTTTCGCATTTCGAATCCCCATTCGTTCAGAGATTGCCATGTCTTGCCGCTTGCGGCTTAGCGCGCGGCGCCATGCGAGCGCTAGATCGCAAGCGGCGAAATCGTCTAACGCGGACTGCCGGTTGTTTTACACTTTGAAGAAGATTCGGCGACGATAGAGCCAAAAACAGATGAGCCAGAAAAGTGCCATGACGATCAGCTCGACGAACAGCGGCCGCAGCATCGCGGCAACTGTCGGCGAGGTCGGCAGAACGAGCAGCGCCGTGCGGGCCGCCCAGTCGCGGAACAGGGTGAATGTGAGATACAGAAATAGCGCGTTGCGTCCGACCAGGCCAAGGGGGACAGCCCAGGAGCGCAGCAGAAAGCCGTCGATCAGCAGATAGAAATAGGTGAAGATGAACAACGTCCAGCCGACTGCGGTGAAGATGAAGGTCCAGGTCATAAGACGCGGGACCATGGGGATGACAGCGAACCAGTGCAACTCGATCCAGCCATTGCCTCCCGAGAGCAGCCAGCCGAAGAGGATGGCAAAAAGACTTGCCGCGGTCATGATGGCGACCTTGACGCCCGGCGTCAGGCCGCTGCGGATCAAGCCGGCGACGAGCACGCCGAGCAGAATGACCGCTGCCGCCGGGATCACGTTCAGGGTCACGAACGGCTCGAGATGCGGCGCGAAACGCATCGACGGCTGGAGCCAATGATCGAGCGCGGCGCCGATGTGGTGCGTCTTGTCCCAGATTTCATGGCCGCTGGCAAACGAATAGAGCACGTTCGCCGCCGTGTGGCCGATCAGCAGGAAGCCGACGGTGACGCCCTGTACCGGCATCCCCAGCGGCATCACCAGAAAGGCCAGGAGGTACGCCAGGCCGATCAGTTGCAGCTCACCGCGCAGATCGAACACGAGCTGATTGGCCCGATAGGAATCGAGGTACAGACCGAGCAAAACGAGCAGGCCGGCACGCTTGAGCGCGTGAACGAGCTGGCGAATCCAGTTCTGTCCCTTGCCCTGCCGATTCGCGTAAGAGTAAGTCATCGCGATGCCGACGAAGAAGAGCAGCGCCGGCTGCAAGATGTCCCAAAGGGTGCAGCCGTCCCAGGCGCGATGCGTCCACTGGCTGGTGAGCCAGCCCCAGCGCGCCGGATCGAGCATCTCCGAATTGCGCACGCCGAAGCCGCTGCTGACGAGGAGCAGCAGGAACAATCCGCGGGCGGCGTCGAGGCTGGCGAGTCGGTCCCCGTTGCCGCCGCGGCTGGAGTCGGACTTGGTGTCGCGTAAGTTGACCATGTTGTATCATCAACGGGAAGATCGCCTAAACAACTCTCCCATTTCATCAGAAACTGCACAAGCTCGGCAAGCGCGATCGCGAAAAAGGAATGCTCGGCAATTTTCGCATGCCTGGCAAAGTTGTTAAAGTCAGCATTCTCGATTGGCCGATGGAACGTAGGGGCAAGCTGCTAGCTTGTCCCCGAGGAGCGATGAATCGCACCGCTAAGAAAAAGGGGAAAACCGTGAGCTATCTATTGAGCAGCAGCATGTTGGCGGCGAGCATGCTGCTTGGTCAGACCGGCGAGCCGGCGAAGGTCGTGCCCGCGCCGTCGGTCGTTCAGCAACAGCAGCAACCCGCCCAGCGGCCGATTCTCGGCTGGTTTCAGCGCGACGACCGTCCGGTGATGAGCCGGATTCAAAGCTGGTGGAAGCGCGATCAGCCGGAATCGCAGCCCACGCCGTCAAGCAAGATCGTGCCGCCGCGCAACGGCACTCGGGAGACGGAGGCGCCGCCGCTGTTGACTCCTCCAGCGCCCCCGGCCGACTTCCCGCGCAAGTTGCCCAATCCTTCGAGCCAGGCGCCGCTGCAAGTTGAGCCGGTCGTAAAGGCGGTGCCGCAGGAGGTACAGCAGGTTTCAGCGCAGCAGACGGCCGTGCCGGCCAAGGCGAAGAGCCCGGTCTTGCCGCACCTCGCCAACAAGATCGGCCGCGATGAAAAATTCGATTGGATCACCGGCCAGATCGAACTCGAGAATGGCAACTATGTCATGTACTACGCCACGGCCGAGACGGTTGACAAGTACAACGGCCGAATCGTGCTGGCGCCGCAGCAGACGGACATGAGCCAGTTCAAGCACGGCGATCTGGTGTCGATCCGCGGCCAGCTCGCCCAGCGGCCGACTGCACAAGGGGTGATGCCAATCTACCGCATCACTCATGCGAGTTTGATCGAACGCGCGAAGTAAACTGCGTGAGGACATACCGCGGTAAAGCAGCGAGGCCGGTTTCGTTCCGGGAGACGAAACCGGCCTCGCTGTTTCTAGTTTTCGATTGCCCTACGACTTTCCTGGCACAACCGGCAACGTGCTCGGTGTCGGCAGCATTGGCGGCGTCGGCAACGGAATCGGCGTGGAAGTGGTATTAGGCGTCAGCGGCGGCGGAATTGGAGCAGCGGATGCTCCTTGGGTCGGCGCCGGAGTTGGCAGCGGCACCCCCATGCCAGGCAGTGGACTCGGGGCCGGAATCGGCAGCGGACTCGGCGCCGGAATCGACTTACTCGCGCTCGGCGCCGGGATTGGCAATGCACTCGCCGCCGGAGCCGGGATACTGGTACTGGGGGCCGGGATCGGCAGCGTCTTCGGCAGCGGCGTGCTGGTGATCGGCAGAGCGATCGGCGCCGGAGCTGGGGTGCTCGTGCTTGGTGCGGGCGTCGGCAGCGGAGCGATCGGCACTGACGTCGACCGCGGGCTCGGTACCGGCGTCGGCGCAAGTGGCGCCGACTTCACCGGCCCCTCGTCGCTATAGACGCGGGTGCTTTCCTCGCGCAGCACCGGCTCTTTCAGGCCGTCCGACTTGATCTTCGTCCGGAAGCGAACGTCGCCCGGCGCAATCCCTTTCACCTGCACGCGGTAGATCACGTCCGCCTTCGGTGCCAGCCGCGGCAGCGGCTCAAAAATCAACTCACGTCCCTCTTGCCGATAACGCAGCGTCGTGCTGCACTTGGCCCCCTTGAACTCGAGCTGGTCGGGCAGTGTGCAGACGACTTCCAGATTGGTTTCAACTTTCGTGCCGGCATTCATCAGGCGAATTTCATAGGCGGTCTCGGCGCCGACTTCGAGCGGGTCGTCGATGTGCCCGACCTCGATGAACAGCGACGGCAAACCTTCGACGATCGTGCGCGCGTCCGCTTCCGACTTCAGGCCGCGCGCCGCCTTCGCCTGGGCGACCAGGCGGTGCTCGCCCGGTTCGACCGGTATCAGATCGACGGCAATGTCCTTCGATTCGCCGGGCTGCAATTCGCCGAGGTTCCAGGAGACGAGCCGGGTCGCTTCAAGATACTGGCCGCCGTGATTGGCCTGGTGGAACTTGAAGCCGATCGGGATGCTCTTCTGCACCTCGACGTTGCTTGCCGGGGCGCTGCCGGGATTGGATACTTTGAGCACATAGACGGCATGGCGATCGAGGTAGCGCAGCTTGGGGCCGCTCATGGCAACGTCGAGCTTGGGCATCAGGACGTCAACCTGGGCGGAGTCGCTGGCGGCGAGGCCGCCGTCGCCGTTGACGGTGATGGTGCACTTCTGCAGTCCGTTGCCTTTCGCCTGGCAGATGAGCTGGACCACCTTGGATTCCTTGGGGGCGAGGTTGCCGACTTCGAAGTCCACGACCTTGCCGCGCGGATGTTCGAGGCCGTCCGGCAGCATCGTCTTGAGTTTGATGCCTTCGGCGATGCCGTCGCCCGGATTGCTGATGGCGAAAAGCAGTGTGACGTTCTCGCCGGCGATGACCTTGTCGGGGCCGGACATCTTGACGGCGAGCATCGGCTCGCGGACTTGCACCTGATGGGCGGCAACCGCGGCGAAGCTGATGGTCGCGTGATAATCGATCGGGCCGCGCGTTTGCGCGACTAGCGTCAGGTCGATGCGGCGCGTCTGCTCAGGGGCCATTGTACCGAGACTCCAATGCAGCTCGCCGCCGTCGTTCAGGGCGTTCGGCTCGCTGGCTTTGCAGACGACGCCCTGAGTCGGCCGGTGCCGCACGACTACGTTCTGCGCCGGCGTGGTCGAGGTGTTGCGCACCACGATCTGGCACGCCATCGGCTGGTTGATGCGGATCGATGCCGGGGCGACCCATTCGATACTGAGCGCCGGTTGTTGCTTGCCCGGTTGCACGTCGAACGACACCGGCATGGGAACCAGTTTCTGCGGCGCCGCCGGCGCCACTTCGATCGTCAACGGCGCGGCTGAAATCAGCGGTGCGCTCGGCGTCCGGGGCAAGGCCGGCGGACTGCTCGGCGCATCGGGAAAGAGCGGACTCGACGGCGTCGCCGGCGGAAACTGCGGCAGCTCAGGCGCCGCCTTTGGGCCGCCGGCGTTTTCCACTTGAATAACCACGCCAGGAGGCAAAGGCAACAGCGGCGCCTTCGCCTCCGGCTGGCCCAGTACCGACTGACCCAGCAGCAGCGCCGACAACCCTGCCCCAGAAACCCCCAGCAACGTCAACCAGTGTAAACGCTTCATCGATCCCCCTCCGTGAAGATCGTCCGGCCTCCCGGCGCAGACCGTCTTCGGGCATGCTTTTCAAACTACTTTTTCCGAGAATGAGGAGGCGGTATATAACGTGGTTCTTTGCAGGGTCAAGCGAAGTTTGGTCAGAATTGTCCGGTTGCAGGAAATGCATTTCATTCGTTTCACCACTCCATGTCCAAATGAAACGCATGAATTGCCTGAAACGAAAATTCAATGTCAGTAGTTCCAAGGACTCCAGGCCTCGCAACTCTCTACGAATCTGGTGTGGCGCGCGAATAGTTAGAACTACCTGGAATTGAATAAACGGGAAGGCTGGGCGGTCTGGAAATGTGCCGCGCGGCACATTCTGAAATCCTTGGCCCTTTTGCGAAACAGGTGCCTGGCCCAGCGTTGGTAACGCTTCATGTCCCTCGACTAATCAACCTCGGTTGTCATGTTCGGCGTATTCACCAGAGTCTGATAGACGACGCAGTAACGCTTGGTCAGCTTGATGAGCGTGTCGATCTGCTCGGCCGGCGCATCGGTGTCGAGGTCGATGAACAGGCGAATGGCTTTGAAGCCGACGGCGGCGTCCTTGGCGACGCCGAGAGTGCCGCGGAAATCGAGGTCCCCCTCGGCCCGCAGCGTGCCACCGCGGATCGGGATGCCCATCGCCGTGGCGACGGCGGCGAGGGTGACGCCGGCGCAGCCAACCAGGGCCTCGAGCAGCATGTCGCCGGAGCAGGCGAATTCGCCGGTGCCGCCTGTCGATGGATGCAGGCCCGCTTCGATGGGGCCGCGCACCGATTTCACGACGCACGTCACCTTGTCTTGGCGCAGCTCCCCGTCCACCTTCAGGGTTTGCAGGGCGCTGGCCGGCTCGGCGCGGTAGCGATCCTTCAACGGCACTTGCAAGGCCTTCAGTTCTTCAGCTTTCATGATGACAATTCCTCTCGCGATGGCGTTTCTGCTATCGTATAATACTAAAGATTCAAAGCGAGCGTCTGGAAGTGTTCGGGCGTCTTCACGTCGGGCTTACGCCTCGACGCTCGCCAGATCGAAGGAGATCGCCATGTCCGCACTGGCCGGCAAGTTGCTGATCGCACGCCCCGCGATGGCCGATCCTTTCTTCGGGCGCTCCGTCATCTTGATGTTGCAGCACGGCGCCGAAGGAGCGTTCGGCCTGGTGCTGAATCGTCCCGCCCAGGCCAAGGAACTGCCATTCCCGATCTACGTCGGCGGCCCGTGCAAGATGGACGGCCTGCTGATGATCCACGGCATGGAGGAATGGTTGAGTACCGACAACGAAGGGACGCCGGAGGTTTGCCCCGGCGTATTCCTGGGCACGTCCGAGCAATTCGAAAAAGCGACGGAGGCCGATGACGCTGAGACCAGCCGATTCCGAGTCTTTACAGGTTACGCCGGCTGGGCGTCGAATCAACTCGAAGCGGAAATGCACCAGGATGCATGGATTGTCCTGCCCGCCAGCGGCGACGTGATTTTCGACACGCCGGTGGAGGAGTTGTGGGAGCGTCTCGCCCCGCCGACGCTGCCGGAGCCGAGTATGAATTAGTCAGTGGTCCATAGTCAGTCGTCCGTTGCGAAATGCGACTGCAACGGACCGCTGACTACGGACTACTTCAAATACCGCGTTGCCACGCGCGGCGACACGCGCAGCGCCGCCGCCACCAGCAGCGGCCCGCCAATGCCGAACGGCACGTCCAGCATATTGCGGGGCACGTCCAGCGCGACTGCCATTTGCGTGAAGAAGTCGCGCGGCCAGCCTTCGCTGTGATGCTGAAACATCTCACGCACCGTCACCCGGCTCGGCATCGCAAAGCTGCGCAACGCTCGATAACTTCGCCGCGTGAAGTAGCCGTCGCTGAGCGCCATGCGCAACAGAAAGATGCGCTGCGGCAAGAGTTGCCGATCACACAGCACGCTGATCAAGCGCAATTCGGTCAGATCGTTGCAGCCGAACTCGCAGACGTGGGCGTGCCCGCGCCAGATCGCTTCGACGTGCTCACGGCTGATTAGTTTCAGGTGATTCTCGCCATCGACAATGAGATAGCGCAATTTCATGACCCCTGCCTCCATGAGTGGGAACCCGTTTCGCCACCCCCTCTTCCTCCGGAAGAGGGCGTCAAGGCCATCCATGACCGCTCCATCGTAATCGATCGTCGCGAAATGTCCCATAGAAATTTTGACAAACATTTTCGGTTTCGTGAACATCACGCCAGTATGAAGAAGATTTCTGTTGACAGGAAGCGCCCGAGGCGTTCCTTGTCGTCGGGACAACCAACCAACTTTGTCCGACGCCGCGCATGGAAGCGCTTGCCGCCCGTCCCTGGGCGCACTTGCGCCTCGGGCGCGATGCCGCTGGTGTCGCGGCCGTTTTGGCGAAGAAGAGCCCGGCGCGGCATTGATCGCGGATCGATTCACCGGCGTCCTCGGCGGCGCCGGCCAGACGGTGTCGAGCAATGTCAAGATCAAGCAAGACGAATTGCCGATCCCTCTCATGACGTCAAGAACGGACTGGCAATCCGTCCTACAATGACGAAGGGACGATTGCAACCTAGCAAGGATGCCCATGGCATCGGATGCGATTCAATTTCTGAGCGCCGCGCCGTCACGCGAGGTCGCCGAGCAAGGCTTACTCCCTTTGCTGCGGGACTGGTTCGTGGCCACCTTCGGCGCACCGACGCTGGCGCAGCGTTTCGCCTGGTCCACAATCATCAGCCAAAAAAACTTGCTCCTGTCCTCGCCGACCGGCAGTGGCAAGACGTTGGCGGCGTTCGTGCCGATCCTCAGCGAGATTCTCGCGACCCCTGCGCCCGGCATGCAATGCCTCTACGTCGCGCCGCTCAAGGCGCTCGGCCGTGATGTGCGCGTCAATCTCAAGCGGAGCTGGCGATCGCTGAACGAGACCGGACAAGTCGACGGCATCGATCTGCGCATCGGCCTGCGCACTGGCGACACCTCGTGGCGCGTTCGGCAACGCCAGCTCAGTGATCCCCCCGCGATCCTGTTGACGACGCCCGAAAGCCTGGCGCAGATGCTGGCCAATGCGTCCGCGCCAGAGCTGTTTCGCAGTCTGCGCTGGGTCGTTGTGGACGAGATTCACGCCCTTGTCGCCAACAAGCGCGGCGCCGATCTCGCGCTGAGCCTGGAGCGCCTTGAAGCGTTGACGTCAGAGCCGCCTCAGCGCATCGGCCTGTCCGCGACTTGCGCTCCGTTGTCCAGCGTCGCCGAGTTTCTCGTCGGCGTCGGCCGGCCGTGCGCCGTCGCTTCAGTGCCCGATTCGACCGAGAAGCACTTCATCATCGAGCCGCTGTTCGAGAGCCTCGAGTATTCTCCCGGCTGGCTTGCGACGCTGCTCGATCGGCTCGAGGCGGAGCTTGCCGATTGCCGGACCACGCTCGTCTTCACCAACACGCGCAGTCTTGGCGAGCGCCTGACCTGGGCGCTGCGGCGGCGCTATCCCGAGCGGCAGGACGACATCGCGGTACACCATTCGGCGATTTCGGCGGCGCGGCGGCGCAGCGTTGAACGGCGCATGAAGCAAGGCCGACTGTGGATCGTCGTCAGTAGCACGAGCCTGGAATTGGGCATCGACATCGGTACGGTCGATCAGGTCGTCTTTGTCCATCCCCCCGGCGGCGTGGTCCGGCTGCTTCAGCGCGTCGGGCGCAGTGGCCATCGTCCCGAGGAGCCGCGCCGCGGCGTGCTGTTGACGGCATCGCCAAGCGAATTGCTGGAAGCGGTCGTTACGGCCAGCAGCGGGCGCGACGGGCAGATCGAAGCCGTGCGCATCTTCGACGCGCCGCTCGACATGCTTTGCCAGCAGATCGCCAGCATGGCAATGACCGCCTGGTGGTCACCGGCCGCGGCCTACGACTTGATTTGCCGTGCCACGCCATTTCGACATTTGGCCTGGGATGACTTTCAGGATTGCCTCGACTACCTCTCCGGCCGGCGACGCGACGGCACATCCTGGTTGCCCGCTCGGCTTGCCTGGCAAGGCGACGCATTCACCATCGCCAACGAGCGCACCGCGAACCTGCTGCGCCGCAACCTCGGTTCGATTCTGACGGAAGATGCGTGCGCCATCAAGTTGCGTGCCCCAACCACCGAGGACGAATCGCGCACGCAATCGATCGGCGCGGTCGATCTGATCTATGCGGAGCGCCTGCAACCAGGAGATCGCTTCCTTCTGGATGGTCGCTGTCTCGAATTAAAGAAGCGCGAAGGGGCAGCAGTGCTTGTCGATGAAGTCTTCGGCCGCCCACAGACGCCGCGCTGGGTCGGCACGGGCGTGCCGATGAGCGGCGAACTTGCTCGACGCATCTTTCTCTTCCGCGTGCAGGCGGCGGAAGCCATGCGCGGCGGCGAGGAGGTCTTTCATTCCTGGCTTGAACGCGACTATCGTCTCGTCGAGCCGGCGATCACCGCGTTGGCAGGCTTCGTTCACGAGCAGGAATCGGTCAGCGAAGTTCCCACGCTCTCGGCCCTGTCGATCGAACGTGTTTCGATGCAAACGTCGATGGAGTACTTCATCCACACTCCCCTGCCCCGCGCGGCCAACGAAGCGATTATTCGCGTGCTCCTTCTTCGCTGGCAACGAATCAAGCCGTCGAATGTGATGGCGCTGGCCGCGGACCTGGGATTCTATTTGCTCGCAAATTCGGTCGAGCCGATTCCGCCTGATGCCTGGCGTGCGTCGCTGCGGTCGGCTCGGTTTGCCGTCGATTTTCAAGAGCACCTGGATTCGAGCGACTTGCTCGGCGCCCACTTTGCCCGCGTCGCCCAGACCGGTCTCATGGTGCTTCGCAATCCGCTGGGCCGCAAGCGCAAGGTCGGCGGCAAGGACTGGAGCGAACGCCGCCTGTACGAGCAAGTCCGTGCGGCCGTACCCGATTTCGTGCTGCTGCGCCAGGCCCAGCGCGAAGTCGTCGATTCGACCTGCGATCTCGCCGCGGCCCAGGCGTTCCTCGAATCGCTGGCGTCCCTGCCGATTCGAGTCCGGCACCTTTCACGGCCGTCGCCCTTCGGCGAGAGTCTGCTGCGCGTCGGGTTTCAGGCGACGACGGTCGTTGGCGAGTCGCCGGCACTTGCGCCTTTGGAGATTCGCTGATGCGCTTCCACGAGGACTGGCTCCTGTTGCCGCACCGTCTCGCGTTGCACGAGCTGAGCGCCACTGCCGTGCTGGCGGACATCCATCTCGGCTACAGTGCCGCCCGCCAGCGCCTCGGCGACGCCATCCCGTTTCGCACGGTCGCGGAAGAGTTGCAACCACTTGCCGAGGCGGCGTCGCTGCACGATAACCGTGAGGCGCGGCGGTGGGGTTGGCGGATCGAGTGAAAGACTCCGCAGCCAGTGGTGTCTGTCCACGATTCCTTGCAGCGTCTCGATCACCACGCGCGGGCTGTAATCGCCCTTCTCGATTAGATCGACCGGCAAGCCGGCCATGTACGCGAGCCGCCTCCAATGCTCCAAAGTACGCGGCCAGTTTAGCTTCAGGTCGGTTTCGACGTAATGGCGAGCGGCTTCACGCTGTGCCATAAGCTCTTGAATCAACCTCTCGGTTTTCGCCCGCACTTCCGGGTGGTTCAAGTAGGCCTCGATCTCGCGTGCCTTTTGGGGATCGTCAGCGTAGAGTTGGACGAAAACCGCTTTGTTCCGCTTCATGCTGCACCCCCTTCCGTGACGGGGGTCTTGACCTTTGCGGCTCGCTTCTTCGCTTTGGGCGGCGGAAACAGCCATGCGTGAACGAAGTCCGCCACGGCCTTGAGCCGATCGTCGCTGATCACCTGCCGATAGATCGTGCTCAGGTGCGGCACTTCATGGCCCATCGTATGATCGCAAGCGGCCTGGTCCTTCGTCTCGTCGGCGACAGTGCGGTAGGTGGTCCGGAGCGTGTAGAATCCGAGTCCCACCCGGCCATTGATCTTGAGTTCGTGGAGTAGCTTCTGCATCTCGTGGGTGATGGCACTGCCGTAATTGTCGGCGGTCCAGGCTTGCCCATACTTCGTGACGAAAACGAGTCCGGCGTTCACCTGGTCTTTCGGCGCCGTGCGGTTTTCGATGGCGTCCTTGATCGCCGCAACTGTTTCCGCCCAAAGTTTACAGCGGCGGGCGATGCCAGTTTTTGGACGTGGGAAATCGACCCATCCGTTTTCCAAGTCGAGAGCGGACAACGGCAGCTTGGCACAATCGGCGTTTCCGAAACCGGCGTTGATGCCGAGCAACACCATTGCCTTAATCCGGCCGTCGGCAGCGTTGATGATCGCCCGGATTTCGTCGGCGGTGAATAACTTCTTACCCTGGGCGGCACGGTGCAACCGCATGGTCTTGGCCGACGGCCTTTTGAAGCCTGGGCCGAATCGCATGGGCGTTTGGATCAAGCCCGCGTCGTAGGCGTGCTTGAAGATCGAGCGGACATACTGGATTGCTTTCTTGAGTAGGTGTGGCCCCCACTTTTTCGCCCACTTGTTCCGCAAGCTGTCAAACTCGGCCGGGGCGATGTCGGAAACGAGTCGATGCTTGCCGAAGTGCGAAACCAGCTCGTCCGACATGCGCTGGTATTGCCCTCTGGTCAGCGTCGTAAGCTCACTGGCTTTGACGAGTGCATCCTTGCTCGCCAAGAAATGGTTGCAGATATCCTTGATGCGGATGGCCTGGGGGTCGGGCTGCGGTTCGCGTCCGGCGTAACGGGCGTCTTTCTCCTTGAGGTACGTGTCGAGAGCGCCGTCCGGATTATTCCACGGGCCGAAGTAGAAAATCTTGCCTTTGATCTTCTTGCACCATCGCCCGGTTGGGTGCGGTGTGAGCGGGTAGTCGGCATAGGGCTTGCTTGGTTTGTTGGGCTTGCCGGTGGAGGCGGGCGTGGTAGAATTGTCTTGCATGGTGACACCTCGGTAAAAGTGTAGTCACTGTGTCGGCCGATTCGGTGATAACGGATCGGCCACTTTCTTCCTTGTGATTGTAGGTAGAGCACAGCGGTTGTCAATGTGGTTGTCAAAATGAAAGAGCCAAAAAATGATGACGTAAGTCCTTGATACGAAAAGAGCACCCGTAGCTCAACTGGATAGAGCAATGGCCTACGGAGCCATAGGTTGAAGGTTCGAATCCTTCCGGGTGTAATGAGTTACGTCAAATCGAGGTTCATGTCCGAGAATTCTGTCCGAGAAGTTACCCCCTGAACCGTGTTCGTGGGGTGTAGCGCAAGCCTTCCTTCCCTTGTCTCGTTCAATGGAGGGCTTGTCATGCCGCATTTCCCGAAACCCTACTTCCGCAAGAACCGCCAGACCTGGACAGTGCAGATCAACGGTCATCAGCACAACCTCGGCCGTGATCGTGATGCCGCCTTCAAGCAGTACCACGAACTCATGGCGACGCCCCCGGCAGTCCAAGAGCCCGCGAAATCGCCGCCGACTTCGGTGCTCTCCATCGTCGAAAAGTACCTGGATTGGTGCATGGACCACCGAACCGCGGGGACATTCGAGTGGTATCGCTGGCGCCTGCAGCACTTCGCCGACTCCGTCGGTCGCGATTTGGGCGTTCTGCAACTTCGCCCGTTTCATATCGATGAGACCATGAAGAAGGGCTGGTCAGGCAGCATGAAGCACGGGGTCGCCCGCGCCGTGCAACGCGTCTTCCGTTGGGCGGAACGAAAAGGCTACATCGACAAAAACCCCGTCGCCTATTACGAAAAGGCCCGTCCAGGTAAGCGGACCGTTGTCGTATCGACTCCGGAGTTCGAGGCACTGCTGCCGCTCGCCGGCACGAGGCAGTTCCAGGACCTGCTCGCGTTCACCTGGGAGACCGCAGCTCGTCCGCAGGAGTCACTCGTGATCGAAGCACGCCACGTCGATTTCGCGAACGCTCGCATCGTCTTCCCTGTCGATGAATCCAAAGGCGACCAGTGGCCGAGGTCGATCTACCTGACGCAGCAAGCACTAGAGATCGTGAAACGCCTCACGCTCAAGAATCCGGAAGGCCCGATCTTCCGCAATGCCGAGAACCGGCCTTGGACCGCATACGCCGTCAACTGTGCTTTCTGCCGGCTGCAAATCCGGATGGGATTGAAACGGATGAAGGAGCAAGGCAATCGTATCGACCCCCTGCCGAGGCTCGCGAAATCCGTCGTGACCGCACTTTCGCCAAGCGAAAAGCGGAAGCTGAAGGAAGGACGCCGAGCCCAAGTCAAAGCGCGTCAGAAAAAAATCATCGCTCTGGCAAAGCAACACGGCAAGAAGTATTGCCTCTACAACCTGCGGCATTCCTGGCTGGATCGGGCATTGAAGCGCGGCGTTGATGCGTTGACCTGTGCCATTCTGATGGGTCATCGTGATCCGAGCACGATCAGCAAGGTGTACCAACACCTGAGCCAGTCGCCGGATTTCCTCGGAGCGCAGGCCCGGAAGGCAGTCAGCTAACGCGAAGGTGCTTAAAGTGTTCACGCGGGGGCGACGGTTCGACTCTTTCGGGGCCGACCGTCGCCCCTTTCAGGTATTCTTCCAAATCCTTCTCTTCGATGCGTACCGCACCACGCCCGAGACCCACGCGCACGTGTCGCAACTTTCGTCGTTGGCAGAGTCCGTACACGGTCGTCGGGCTGACGCTCAATCGCACTGCCGCTTGTTTTACCGTCAACATTTTCATAACTCCCATGGCCCGACTAGCTAGCTAGCCTGTCTGAGCCTTCGCAGCGCCTTCCGCTTCGCGGGTATTCTCTAAAGATGACACCAATGCCGAGCATTTTGCTACGTCCGCACTACCAGACAATTTCGTATTTAACTTAACTAAGCCGAATCGCCAAGTGTCCAATCGGACTCGAAAGGCGCAAAAAGAAATCCTCGACGATTGATCGAGGATCACCGGAAGGCTATAGCGTCACGGCAACAGAAATCGCTCAAACATGGCACGGAGTTTCGGATCATCCGAAAACGCCTTCGCCTGAGCGACAAACCTTCGGACGGCTTGTTCAACGCTTCGCTGCTGAATTCCAAGAAGCTTGGCAGCGAGCTCGCCACGCTCAAATCCTACGTGACGCAGAAGCCGGATTACCCGGCGCAGCTTGCGGCCCTTGATCCGTAAGAGGATTGCGTCGAGAAGAATGTCTGCTCCCAGGCGACGACTTGCGCTATCGTCGATCATTGGTGCACGGCCAAGCGTATCTCGCAAGAACGACGGCAGACAGCGACTCAGGCAGACACGTGATCTTGGCATATCGCGGACTTTGACGATTGTGAGCACGCCGCGTTCTCCGCAACAATGGCAGGTCCCCCGGCCTGGCGAACGAAGTCTCGCAAGAATCACGGACATGGCAAACCCCTCAAGATGGGATGAGATCGTGATCAGGCGACGACCGACACACCCACTCGACCTTGTCGTGCATCTCGGATCCCTGCTGGAATTCGAGGCTAAATGAGGCATTACCGACGCACGAAAGCCGTCCTGGCGCCAAGGAATCTCCAATCACTTCATGGCATTTTTCATTTCTTGCAGGTTCTTGATCATGGTGATTCTACAGTTGGCATAATTCCGACAGATGTCATTCATTGGTCTCGCTAATTGGCATGGCCGGTTCAAACGATCTCGGCGATCTGTCGAGCAAGGTGGGAGAGAAACTAGCTGCTCCATGCGCGCTCGTCTGCGTCAAGCCGGAGGGTTCCGTTGATGCGCCCGTCGATGATGACGGGAGCCTCCAAGGTGCATTGTTCGACCTGGCCACGCTGTGCGGCTTGGCCATGTGCCTTCAATGTTTCGACGGCGTGGCTGATATGAAAGGCCGCGAGTTCGAGCTGCCGAGCGAGTTCGAACGCAAGGTCTGCCGTCATTCGTTGAGTGCGTGATAGATTTTTCATTTTTTCTCGCTTCGGTTTCTTTCGTAAGACGCAATCAAGAATTCGTTCCCGCAACTCATCGTAACGGTGGAACTTTGCAACTCAAGCCTTTGCATGCCTTTGCGTTTGCAAACCATGCAAGAATGCTGTAACATATTGAGTGAATGGACTTTACGGATCATTACCTCGAGCAGTGGGTTAGTGGAAAACTCGGCTTTTCAGAAACAATCGAGCTCAGCCGATCCGTTTTTTCTGACCAAAAACTAGTTCGAAGGGTAAGGGAGATTATCAAGCAAACCGAGGACGAAACGGAGAAACAGGAACGGCAGGAGGTTTTTGATGAGCTCAGATCCTACTACGACAAACTCCGCAACGTTTTGGGAGGCGGTAAAGAATCGACTGAGCGAAAGCCTTGAAAAAATTGAGAAGAACAAATCGAAGCTCATTTCAGCGGGGAGAAAAGCTGAACAGGTCTATGAACGAGCCCAACTTCGCCAGGCTCTCGAAGCCAGAATTCTGGCAAACGGAATTAACGGCAACCCAGCATGCGCTAGATTCCTCGAAGGAAAGGGATTGGGAGTGAATCAAGCGACAGTTTACCGCTGGCGAAACAAAGAAATCGACTTACCCCTGGGTTCATTCAGAAACGTCCGAAAGGCAATAATCGCTCTCGGAGGAAATCTCGCCCAATTCGTCCCGGCGGAAGAACTCGAAAGACATCGATTGTTTGCGGCGCTCAAATTCGCGGCGAGAAAATTGCTTGAGTTTCACGCGTTTCCCTTCTCCGATGACATCATTACTGAGACCCAATTCGATGCCATATTCACAACCGCTGAAAGGATTGAGCGCTTTGCATGGAAGTCGGAACAGGCGTGGATCGGTTGGTTTAACGACTTTGCCAAGTCAGACTGCGTGAAAGATGTCTCCTCGAAGTTTTCTTGGGATTGTGAATACCTCAAAGAGCCGCTTGATGTCTTGACGTTTTCGGGAATTCTAAGAGTAGTGAAAGACCTCCTTTGGGATGATTCGCGAGCGTCAAACTGCGAAACTGAAGCCTCCGATTTTGTGGGTCGCACAATCATCACTAAAAGCCAAGTAGACCAACTCCGGTGCGCCGAAGATTCGGAGCCGTCATTGCAATCAACTGCGGAAGTAACGCCGACACGGCTGCAACATTCGGCGGAGCGGCTGATTGGCCGCGACGCCGACTTGATGCGCCTCCATCAGACGTTGGCCGACGGACACAAGAATGTCGTAGTCATTCGCGCTTGGGCAGGCGTCGGCAAGACATCCCTCGTCGTAGAGTGGATGGCGGAATTGGCCCTCAAAGGATGGTGTGGCGTCGAGCGCGTCTTCGATTGGTCGTTCTATAGTCAGGGAACACGTCAGGACGGAGAGGGCGACAAGGTCGCGTCCGCTGATGCGTTCATTACCGAGGCGCTGAAGTTTTTTGGCGACCTCGATCCGATTGGGGGTTCACCGTGGGATCGCGGAGCGCGGTTGGCGCGGCTCGTCGGAGAGCGAAAAGCGTTGCTCGTGCTAGACGGCCTCGAACCACTTCAACAGCCGCCGGGGCCGCTTGCGGGGCAGATCAAGGACCCATCTATCGGCGCATTGCTCAAGGGGTTGGCGGGCAAGAACGAAGGGCTATGCATCGTCACCACGCGCGAAAGAATCGAAGATCTCAAGTCATTCTATGGTAAGACTGCCGACGATTGGGAACTAAGCCATCTGAGCGAGGACGCGGGGGAAGAGTTGCTGCGCGTGCTGGGTGTGCTGGGAACGGTGCAGGAGCGGTGTGCGGCGAGCAGGGAAGTGCGTGGCCACGCGTTGACACTGCACTTGATGGGCCGTTACCTGGCGTTGGCGCACCATGGAGACATCCGCAAGTGCGATCTCTTCGAGTTCAGCGAAGCGGACAACGTAGTGCAAGGGGGGCATGCGTTTCGTGTCTTGCGTGCGTATGAGACTTGGCTAGCGTCAAACGGAGAAGCCGGGCGGCGACAGCTCGCAATCTTACGATTGCTCTGTCTATTCGACCGACCCGCTGATCCTCTGTGCCTGGCGGCGTTACGGCAACAGCCGGCGATTCTTGGACTGACAGAAGACGTTGCCGGCATTAGTGACGTGCAGTGGAACATCGCAGTAAAACGACTCGAAGAGATCGGCTTGATAACGTCCGTCGAGTTCAAACAGATGAAGGTAAAGGGGTACAGCAGGGAACTAGGGCTTGCTCGATTAGAAGAACGAGAATCACATCTTACACTTCCTGATCCTGAAGAATTCCGCTCTTCGAGTTTGCTCCTTCCATCATCCTCTTTCTCCCTTGACGCTCATCCGCTTCTGCGCGAGCACTTCGCGAAGCAATTGAGGGCGACTGAAGATTCGGCGTGGCGCGAGGGGCATCAGCGGTTGTTTTCACATTTGCAGGCGTCGGTCCCGTATTGGCCGGTGGGTGTGGATGGGTTGGGGCCACTCTATCAGGCGGTGGCGCACGGCTGCCACGCTGGGCTGGAGCAAACGGTATGCACCGATATCTACCGGGATCGAATTCTATGGGGAACAGGGAAAGGCGGGTTCTATAGCACGAAAAAGCTCGGCGCGATTGGAGCGGACCTAGGTGCAGTTGCCTGCTTTTTCACCAAGCCCTGGTCCATGGTTTCCGCCAATTTATCCCCAACCAATCAATCCTGGCTGCTCAACGAGGCGGCACTTCGTCTGCGTGGCGTGGGCCGACTGAGTGAGGCAGTCGAACCAATGCGGGTCGGGCTCGAAATGGCGGTCGCTCAGAAGGACTGGAGAAATGCCGCGATCTATGCCAGCAATCTAAGCGGATTGGAGCTAACGTTGGGAGAGGTGCTGGCGGCGCTCGTCGCTGCCAAGCAATCAGTTGATTACGCCGACCGCAGCCAGGATGCACTTGAACGGATGGGCAGGCGCTCGGTTTATGCCAACGTACTCCACCAGTCGGGTCAGCCCGAGGACGCGTTGCCTGCGTTTCGCGAGGCGGAAGACATGCAGGCCGAGAGGCAACCCATGTATCCGCGACTATATTCGCTTTGGGGATTTCGATATTGCGATCTGCTCCTAGTAGATGCGGAACGCGCGGCGTGGCGTGTAACGATGGCAAGTCCCCCGGCGGGGGACGTTCGGCAACTACAGGCCATTTGCGAAAGCGTGGCCGAACGAGCAGACTACGCTCGCAAAATTGCGAATCGTGAAAGCTGGCTCCTCGACATCGGTTTGGATCATCTCACTGCAGCCCGAGCCGCGCTGTACCGAGCCTTGCTCGATTCCGTTAGTTTACCCGTCCGGTCGTTTCACTCGGGCTGCCCGAGCTCAATGTCGTGCGACGCTGCTGTCGATTGCCTCCGGCGATCAGGACGATCGGACCACCTTCCTCGTGGCTTGCTTACACGTGCCTGGTTACGGTTCGTAATGGGGGATGTCGCAGGATGCCGAGGCGAACTGGCCGAAGCCTGGGAAGTCGCCGAACACGGGGAGATGCGACTGTTTATGGCTGACATCTTGCTTTCACGTGGTCGCTTCTTCCGTGATCCCCTTGACCTCGTCCAGGCCCGTACGCTCATCGAGCAATGCCACTACTACCGCCGCAACAAAGAACTTGCCGACGGCGAAGCGTCATTGCAAACAAAATGAATGCACGGAATCATGTCTTGCGCCTAGATTGGATGGAAGACCTGGATTTTTTTGAAATGTCCAGAAAAATCTTGAGAGCGACTCAAACGACCGCGAAGCGGCTGCCGTTAATAGTTGGTTTCGGCACCATCAACAAGCCACGTTCCATTTTCTAACTCAAGTAGATTTCAAGTCAATGCGGACAAGCGACAAACGATGTAGTATCATCCCGCCCCTCTAACTTGCGCAACAACTCTCCGGCAATCGCGGGGGTGACAGATCCGGCTCGATCTTTGTCCGGCTTGAATGCCAATCGCATTGCGAATGAAATGTTGACGACCTGAAAACGTCGCTCCACGTCGAAACCGTCAAAACATCCTGCCTCTTCGAAACGACCTCCTGCTTCCGACAACACCGGTCAAGGCCTTTGGGGCCGAAAGCTACGAGCCATCGGCGGTCCAGTAGTCGTGGAGTTCGTTGTTGTCGGCCGGCCGACAGGTACGCCAGGAGCTTTAACACCGACCCCGGTCGCTTTCCACGACTGCATATGTTTTTGCCAACTTTTTCATCCCTGTAGCCATTCGCCCCTCTGCCTTGTCCGTCCTCTTGTGCGATTCATACCGTTCCGCCTGAAGGAAAGTACTATGACCGACTTCATGTTCCATTTGTTCGCCCTTTACCAGTGGGAAACCGATGGCGGTTCGGTTTTCGATGACGCCGATGAAAGCTCGCTGGCCCTCGCGAAAAGTAATTCTCCGGAGATTTTCTCCAGAACTGTAGCGCCGGGGACACTCGCTTGTCTCAATTACAGAGCCGATCAACACCGTTACCCAAGAGGACAGGCCATGACGCAGCACATTTCAACCGAGGCGAAAGACATCATGATCCACGCCTTCCACACCGATGCCCAGTGCGAATACTCCGGCAAGACGGGCGAGGCGGTGGAAGTCTCGACCAGCGACGGCACGATTCAACACGCCGTTGTCTGCATCCCGGAACTCACGAAGCTCCTTCGCTTCCGTCATCGCCAGAATGAGAAGCAAAACGGCAACGGCAAGCCCGCTACGTAATTCTCAGTGATCGCCCTCTTCTCAAAGGACACCGAACCATGTCAAATGTTACGAAACGCTACCGCATCGACGGCCTCGACGAGTACACGATCGAGTATCGCTGGCAATCGGCTGGGTACTACAAGATCTTCGCAACACTCTGCCCCGATGATCCGCACGGCGGGGCGCCGAGTACGCACCACCGCTATGACGGCGGCCAGATCTGCGTAGCCGTGGGCCGCGAGCCACGGACACTTGACCGGGCCGTTGCCATCGCATCGCTCTGGATGAAACGTTATTCGCAATACATACGAACCGGCCGGTTTGAAGATTCAGGGGGCCGGGTGAATGTGTAACATGCCGCCAATTCTCCAGCAACCGTGAAAGGGGGTGATTGCAATGACCGAAATTCTGCCCGGCGTCCTCTTCGGCATCGAAGAGATCGATGATGGGACACTGCACGGCATTGAGGAAATC
>JACXTT010000882.1_pt1 | contig 51251 bp, 48 predicted proteins | sample 9270951 | NCBI WGS metagenome assembly JACXTT01 (sample SAMN15532306, study PRJNA645909) | rock metagenome | isolation source: weathered quartz diorite | place: Puerto Rico | collected 2017-06-21
CTGTAAAGAAATGGTCATGGAGCCTCCTATCTGACAGACATTATATACTGTCAGACAAGGAAAGAAATCCCCAGCCAAACCCTATCAGACTTCGGAGTGAATTTTCATGTCGTGCTCCCCAACGTTCTTGTTCAGTTGCGGACTCGCCTTCTCGCAGCTAGAATATTGCTATTCCCATTGTGCGGTAGTGGCGGAACTGGCAGACGCATCAGCTTGAGGGGCTGACGGTAGCAATACCGTGGAGGTTCGAGTCCTCTCTACCGCACCAACTTTCCCTAAACGCAATCCCGCCCGGTCGGTCCTTCTTCAAAATCTCCACGATTTTCTCAGGAATGTGCAATTATCATGCGCCATGTCAACCACGGGTCGCCTGACTTGTCCGGCGGATCTTGTCACCTTCGGCGCTATTTCACCGGCGAAAAATCTGTCGGGCGCATGTACGTCACGTCTACTTTTTCCACCACCTTGTCGGTCTGCTCGGATTTCACCATTTCTTGAAACGCAGGGTCGGCCCGCATCGCCTCCCAGTTCCTTTTCGCTTCCTCCCGGCTGGGATGAGCCAGGATATAGATGAATGTGTTGTCCGAAGCAGGAGCATCCTCGGGAACCCAGTAACCCACAGCCTTCAAATCGTGCTTGGCGAGCAGCTTTGAAGCCGTGTCGCGAAACCGTGACTCCAGCGCAGGCACTTTACCCGCCACTGCATGATAAACACGAAGCTCGAAGACGCGGTTGCTGTCGGCACGCACCTGGTTCAGGTGCGCCAGGCAGGCAGTTATGAGCGATCCTCCGGCAAAGGAAACCAGAGCGATGCCGCAAACAGTCCATCTTTTAAATTTCCAACGGTTGAATGCAATTGCCAGTGATTGGTGGTTCGTCTTCATTGGTTCACTCTCCTCTTTTTTTTGCGAGTGGGCACTAACCCGTAGAGCGTGATAGTTGGATTCAATCAGAATTTGCCCGCCCTCGCGGTCACTCGTGCCGCAGTGCAATCAGCGGATCCACGCGCGTCGCCCGATGGGCAGGCACCAGGCACGCAAGCAGCGTGACAGCGGCAAGGAGCGCGGCGATCGTGGCGAAAGTGGCGGGGTCTGTGGGCTTGACAGAGAAGAGCATGGACTGCAGGAAGCGAGTCAAGGCGAGCGAGCCAAATAACCCCGCGACCAGCCCGAAGGCAATAGTCATGGTTCCTTCCGTGAGTGCCATCTTGAATATGTCGGTGCGCTTCGCGCCCATGGCCATGCGAATGCCGATTTCATTGGTGCGGCGGCTGAAAGTGTAGGCCATTACGCCGTAGATGCCGATAGAAGCGAGAAGAAGAGCGGCGGCGGCGAAGATGCCGAGAAGCTCAAGGGCGAAGCGCCGCTCGGCGAGGAACGCCGAGACGATAAAGTCCATGGTGCGAACGCTAAAAACGGGAATGGTGGGATCGACCTGCTGCACCTCAGCGCGAACAGCCTCGCCTAAGGTTCCAAGATCGGCGCTGGTGCGGAGGTAAACGACGCCGGCGTAAGAAGGAGCCTGGTAAACCGGGCGATAGATGTGGGGCGCACTGGCGGCCTCGAACCCATCGGATTTGATGTTGGCGACGACGCCAACGATGGTCAGCCACGGATTTCGAGCCGCGGCGACGAAATTTTGACTGCGCTGTACTACCTCTAACTGCAGGCGTTGCCCGATGGCATCGGAGTCGGAGTTTGGCCAATAGCGATGAGCGAGGGTTTCATCGATTAGGGCCACCTGCTGGCCCTTGGTGTCGTCGGAATCAGCAAAGAATCTGCCGCTGATGAGAGGAGTCTTGAGCACGGAGAAATAGGATGGGCTGACGCCGGCGATTTCGGCAACCGGAGTTCGTTCCATATCCAGCGGGTGATTTTCGATAACAAAAGGTACCTGAAAATGCTGTGCATCCATGGGCAGACTCGAGGCCGTGCCGAGAGCAGCCTGCTCAGCGCCAGCGAGTTCGGACATGCGTCGCAAGATTTCCTGGTGGAACGCAGCGCGCTTTTCGGTAGTGCGGTAATTGTCTTCGCGAGGATCGTTGGGGACAGCGAGCCAGAATTTTGCGGTTGTTAGATGATGAGGCTCAAAACCGGGACTGACTTCCAGAAGATGCCAGAAGCTACGGAGAAGAAGGCCCGCGCCGATCAAGAGGACGAGAGAAAGAGCAATTTCCGAGGCAACCAGGAATTGCGAGAATCTCACTTGATGCTTGCCGATGCCGGCGCCGCGTGTGCCTTCGCGAAGTGCGCCGATCTGGCTGGCGCGAGCGGTTTGCAGAGCGGGGGCGAGTCCAAAAACCACCCCGGTAAGCATGGAGATGAAAAAGGCAAAGAGGAGAACACCCGGGCTAAAGCTGACTTCACTAAGGCGAGGAAGATTCGCGGGTGCGAGGTGAAGCAGGGAGCTTTTGAGCCATACAACTGTCAGGAGTGCGGCGGCGCCGGAGATGGTCGCGAGGAGAATACTTTCGGTTACGAACTGGGCAACCAGACGCGAGCGACCCGCGCCGACGGCCAGACGAATGGCAATTTCACGTTCGCGACTCGCCGAGCGAGCGAGAAGTAAGTTGGCGAGATTGACGCAAGCGATGAGGAGAACGAAGGCGACCGCGGCGAAGAGGACATACAATTCCCTGCGGACGTTGCCCACCATGTCTTGTTGAATGGGCACGAGGCGGAGGGACCAGCCCGCGGCGGACGGATATTCGTCGGGGAACTGGCGGGAGAGTTGCCCGACGAAATTGTCCAGTTGCGCTTGCGCTTGGGCTAATGTGAGGCTCGGTTTGAGGCGTCCCACTGCCCCGGGAAGAAATCGAGCACCGCGGATGACCGGGTAGGGAAAAGGGGAAGCAGCGAAGCCAGTCGTGGCCCAGACATCAACGTCGGCAGCTAGCGTGCGGCCGGGATGGCGGAAGTCGGGCGGCATCACGCCGGCAATGGTGTAAAGATCGCTGTCGACGCGAATTTTTTTGCCCAGGACGTTAGGGTCGGCGCCAAAGGTGCGGCGCCAGAACCCATCACTGATGACTACAGGGTCAGAAAACCCCGGCTGAGCGTCCGCGGGCGTGTAGATGCGGCCGAGCCGGGGATGAGCACCGAGCATAGTGAAATAGTTCGCGCTGGTGCCAAGGAGTTCGATGCGCTCGGGTTGGTCGCCGCCGGTGAGATTGGCGTCGGCGGAGACGAGCGCGGAAATGTCTTGAAAGACGCCTGAATGGTCACGGAGGTCCCAAAGCTCGGGGACGGACATGCCGACGTCGTGAGTGTTGGAGCTGAGGATGTCGTCGTAGACGCGAACGAGCTGCTCGGGATGCGGAAACGGCAGCGGTTGGAGAAGAACGGCATGGACAACCGTAAAGATTGCCACGTTCGCGCCGATGCCCAGGGCCAGGGTCAGAATCGCGACCAAGGTGAAGCCCGGGGTCTTGCGCAGCATGCGAAGGGCGTATCGAACGTCCTGCCCGAGGTTTTGGACCCAATTGACTCTGCGCGCATCGCGACATTCTTCCTTGCGTTTCTCCACCCCGCCCATTTCGAGCAGCGCCGCGCGGCGCGCCTCTTGCGGCGCCATGCCTTTGACGATGTTTTGCTCGGTTCTACATTCGATGTGATACCGGAGTTCCTCATCGAGTTCCTGGTCCGCCAGCCGTGGGCGAAATAACGAACGCAGTCTCAGCGGAACCGTGTAGATCCAATGCTTCGCTCGCATGTGTGTCTCCTTGCGCCCAGGCGGCGGTTCAGGCCTCCTTGAGCTTGACCACTCGTGAAATTGCAGTCGACAGCCGTCCCCAATTGTCCGTTTCCTTCTCCAGTTGTCGCCGTCCCAATCGTGTGAGCGAATAGTATTTCGCGCGACGACTATTCACGGTTGTCTTCCACTCCGCTGTAATCCAGCCCTCCTGCTCCAGCTTGTGCAGGGCCGGATAGAGCGAACCATCGCTAACCTGCAACACATCTCCCGAGATTTGTTTGAGACGCTCGCTAACGGCAAAACCGTTGAGCGGTTCCAGGGCAAGAATCTTCAGCAGCAGCATGTCCAGCGTTCCTTGCACCAAGTCAGTCGGTTTGCTCACGTACTCCCCCCTCGGTTACCGAGGCAGAGTATACTTATTCCCCTCGGTAAGCAAGGGGACTAACAGGGGTTGGAATGAGGCCTATGGGGCAGATGCCCTGTTCAGGCTTGACATGTTCAGGGGTGGGGGAGCGTTCGAATCGGCTGCGTCAGCCGTGAGTAAATCGAATCTCGGATTGTCTTTCGGGGAAAGAGATTGCACTCCGCCGGCATCGAATTGGCTCGAGGTGTCCCCTGCGTTTGCTTATCGGCGAAGCGAAGATCCGCGTCTTTTCCGAGATACTCCCAGCGTTTGCAGCGAAAGGGGCGGGCCCCTCGCTTGCCTTTCCCGTGCGGATGTATTCTAGTGCGTTAGCCTATATGGTTATTCACGACAGCCATGACCCGTCGCCGAAAAAAAGTTTTTGGGAAACCATTAGCCGCTCTATTTTCAGTCTCGATCACAAGGTGATCGGCCTTAACTACCTCTGGCTGGCGCTGGGCAGCGTCTTTCTAGGAATGGGGCTGTCACTTTTCATGCGGATTCATCTTGTCTGGCCCGGCGTACATATTCCGTTCGCTTTTGGTATGGCGAGCAAGCCTGCAGGCTATACCGCCCTGACCCTATTGCATGGTTCGCTGATGGTCTTCATGGTGTTGACCACGGCGCCGCTAGCGGGTTTTGGTAATTACTTTTTGCCGTTGCAAATCGGCGCGCGGAACATGGCTTTTCCCGCGCTGAATCTTTTTTCCTTCTGGACCACTGTCGCCTCGCTTTTCGGGATTACCATTTCCTTTTTTGATTCGCTCGAAACCGGCTTGACTCTGTGGGTTGCCAGCGTTGCTCTTTTCTGTGTCGCATCTGTCTGCACGGCCATAAATTTCAGCGTCACGACGATCGATCTGCGGGCGAAAGGCATAACGCTTCCGCGCATGCCGCTCACCGCCTGGGCGTGGTTTCTAACCTCCATTCTCAGCTCGCTCATCTTCAGTATTCTGCTCGCCGCTTGCGCTCTTCTCCAGTCTGACCGCATGATCGGCACGCAATTTTTTGGTCGGCCGCCGCTATCAGCGAGCGCAATGGCTACTCCCGGCTGGCAGAATGTTTCACTCTTGTGGCACCGCCTTTTCTGGTTTTTTGCGCAAGCAGAAGTTTATGTTGCCATGCTCCCTTGCCTGGGAATTGTATCGCATCTCATCTCAACCTTCGCGCGCAAGCCCGTGTGGGCGCTGCGTGCGGTTGTGCTCGCCCTGTGTGGCGTGGGATTTTTTGGTTTCTGCGTTTGGGGCTTTCACGTGTTTCAGAGCGGAATGAATCCGTATGCTCCCCCAGTGTTTGCGATTGTCGCCGAATCTCTCGGATTGCCCGCCCTCATACTCCTGGTGAGCTGGCTCGGTACGCTCTGGAACGGCAGAATTCAGTTCACTACTTCGATGCTTTTCGCGATCGGGTTCGTCTCACTTTTCATCGCCGGCGGCCTTTCCGGACTGTTTTTGGCGCGGCATGATCTCGCGGAAGCCATCATCAACGACGAATTCATAGCCGGACATTTTCACCTCGTGATGGGTGTGGCGGCAACGTTTGCGATTCTGGCCGCCTTGTTCTTTTGGTTTCCAAAAATGTTCGGTCGCCGCCTGAATGAAACTCTCGGGAAATTGCATTTTTGGCTCACGTTTGCCGGTGTTTACAGCGTGTTTATGCCGATGCACTGGATGGGTTTGCTTGCCCACTCTCGAGCTGCGCAAGGGAGTTCTCTCGCCCCCGCAAACGGGGGCACGATGATGCGGGATTTCATCACCGTGGCAGCGATTGCGACCATCTCGGCACAGGTCATCTTCCTGTTCAATTTTGTCTGGAGTTTGTGGCGCGGCGAAACAATCGACAGCGTGAATCCATGGCGCGCTACCTCGCTGGAATGGAGTGTCGCATCGCCCCCGCCCGCGGATAACTTTGGACGATTCGAACCGGTGGTGTATCGTGGAGCTTATGACTTCGTCGCTCGGGATCGTGGGGAAGATTTTCTGCCGCAAACTCTCGCACCGGAAAGCGCCAGTCTCGGCGAACAGGCCTCGTTCGAATTGACGGATCGGGAAGGAAAAAATTAGTCGCGCGTTCGCGTAAAGCAGGGAAGGACAACATGTTGGGCACTCCGGTCCTCGAAGACATTCCGATCAACGTAGAAGACCACGGCGGCCGCGGTGGTGGCAGCGCTCCACCACCTGGCGGCGACGATGGCGACGATGACAAAAAGCGCCGCCGATTCGAACCGCCTTCTCCGCGGCGGTATTACACGGGCATAGCGTTGGGCATTGTCTCCATTCTTATGTTTTTCATGGCGCTGGCCAGTGCGTATTTGGTTCGACGCGCCACAAGCGCACAGTGGGCACCGATTCATCTTCCTGCAATTGTCTGGGTGAACACACTCATTTTGCTTGGCAGCAGCGCGGCGATTGAGCGCGCGCGGAAACGCTTATTGCTCGGCGATTTTTCCGGTTTTCGATCATCATGGCTGTTCACGACGAGGCTCGGTGTGACATTTCTTGTGGGCCAATTAATCGCGTGGCGTCAGCTTGCGGCGCAAGGAATTTACGTGGCGACGAATCAGGCCAGCGGATTCTTTTATATTTTCACCGCGTTGCACGGTGTGCATCTGATCGGCGGCGTGACGGCTCTGATTTACGTTTCACAGCGCAAAATGGATTCACAGAAAGTGCTGCTTGCGGTCGTTGCGGATGTGACTTCCTATTATTGGCACTTCATGGACGGACTGTGGATTTTTCTGCTGGCCATCCTGTATTTGGGGAGATGAACGTATATTTGGCAAACTCCCGTCGTCGAAATCCGGCTTTGTAAAAATCATTTTATCTCTTCACCAATTTTGTGCAGAGCGTCAGGGCATTGTTGGGGTTGATGGCGCTGGCTTCTTCTTCCACTTGACGGATCACGCCCTGCTTATCCACCACAAAGGTAGTGCGCTGGGCCCACTCGTATTCTTCCTTCTCGACGTTGTAGGTTCCCAGGATGCCGTACTGCTTCAGGACTTTGCGATTCATGTCGCTGAGCAGAGGAAACTTGACGCCGATTTTTTCGGCGAAGGCGTTGTTGGCCGCCGGGCTGTCAATGCTGATGCCCAGAACGATGGAGCCGGTCGCTTCGAGCTTGGCCATATCAGCCTGATAGGCCTGGAGTTCCTTAGTTCAACCCTCGGAAAAGGCCAGGACGTAAAAAGCCAGGACGACATTTTTCTTGCCGCGAAAGTCGCTGAGGCGGACCGGGTTCCAGTGATTGTCGAGCAGCGCAAAATCCGGCGCCATTTCGCCAACTTTGAGGGAGGTGTGGGTGATTTTGACGTTTTGCGGCGAGGCGATGCCGGCGGCTGCGAGAGTTAGGAGGAGCGCCAACGGCAGAATTGCGGGGAGACTTAGGCGGGACATTGAGGGCTTCATTGTTCTGTCCTGAGCGAGAAAAGACAGTATACGCCCAATTGGGAGACTGGTAACGGATGGAGTTTCCACAGAGGCACCAAGGCTCAGAGCGAAGATCCCGCGGAAAATCACATTTGAATGAGGGCTGATGTAGGAAGGCCAAGCCTTGAAGAGTGCGCTTGACAAAGCCTCCGCTCTATCAAGGGCCACTCGCCACCCACACCCAAATTCGTCTCGGGACTTTACGTCTGGGCCACCCGCCGAGGGAGTGGTGGAAGAGTGCTCGCGACAAATCAAGACCGCTACGAGAGGTGTGGATCAGGGGCCGCACGCATGGGAGTATAGGCAGGGCGTGCTAAAGATTTTTGAGCTGGGCTAGGCGGAAGGGGGAGCCGAGGTTTTCGCGCAAGTCGAGCCAATGACGTTCGGGGATGGAGAGAAAGACTTCGACGACTTTGGGATCGAACTGCGTGCCAGAGCAGCGGCGAATCTCTTCGCGGGCGTGGGACATGGGCAAAGCCTTGCGGTACGGGCGGTCGCTAATCATGGCGTCGAGGGAATCGGCGATGGTGAATATTCGCGCACCGAGGGGAATTTGCTCGCCCTTGAGGCCGCGGGGATAGCCGGAACCATCATAGAACTCCTGGTGGGCTAGGACGATTTCGGCGGCGTCGCGCAGGAAAGGGATGCGAATCAGCATGTTGTAGCCGATTTCGCAGTGCTTGCGCATGATCTGCTTTTCGTCGTCGTTGAGGGGGCCGGGTTTGCGAAGAATGCCATCGGGGATGGCCATTTTGCCGATGTCGTGAAGAAAGGCAGCGCGCGCGAGGATAGGGAGATAGGGATTGGGAACCGGCAAAGTTTTTGCGATGGAAATGCAGAAAGCAGTAACGCGTTGGCAGTGACCTTCCGTTTCTGCGTCCTTTAAGTCGAGAGCGCTGCCGAGGGCTTCGAGAGTGTCATCATAGGACTGTTCGAGCCGTGAGAGGGCGCCGGTGAGCTGAGCGGTGCGTTCCTCGACGAGCTGCTCGAGATTGCGCTGGTAGTTGCGATTTTCGGCGACCAGGCGGCGGTGTTGTAAAGCGCGGCCGACGCCGAGGAAAAGCTGGTCCTTCTCGAAGGGTTTGAGAATGTAATCGTAAGCGCCGCGACGGATAGCCTCCAGAGCGGTTGAGATGTCGTGAATCGCGGTGACCATGATGACCGGAACTTCCGGGTCGTGTTGGCGCATCCATTCGAGGAACTTGATGCCGTCCATCTCCGGCATAATCATGTCGCTGAGAACGAGATCGGGCGTGGACTTTTTAACTTCGTCCTGAGCGACGCGTCCATTCTGCACGGCAGTGCAGTGATAGCCTTTGGCTTCCAGCATGGTCGAAACGACTTCGCGGATGGCTTCTTCGTCGTCGACAACCAGAATGTTTTCGATCTCCACGTTGATAGGCTCCCCTGACCATTATTGCAGCCATTATATGTGACGGCACAGCGGGAATGCAGCAGCCTTGCCCAGTATGAAAACAGCATGTTAGCGTCCAAAGAGACCCTCTATTCCGAGTTTTTCACCTGCGCTGGAGAGCGCGCGGGAGAGGAATCCTTCGACAGCGGAAATTGCCGCCTGGAGGCGGTAAAACGTGCTGGAAAACCAGGGCCTTCTTAGCCTTTCCTTCTTTGAAGCAACCGCCCTCATTCTCCTGTTGGTCCTGTTTTTTCTTGTGCAACGAAATTTTCAGTCGGGCAATCTGCGGCTCTGGCTTGGTGGCTGGATTTTTCTGACTTTTTCTTCCCTGTTTGAAATTGGAATGCTGCTTCGAGAAAGCCCCGTGATGCGTATGGCCGCGTTGGCGGCGCACGCGGCGGCTTTGCTGCTATTCCTGGCGGCGGTGATGCAGTTTGTTGCCGGAGCACGGAACCGTAGCTGGGCGTTCTTGCCTCTCGGGGGTGCTATTCTTCTGGGAATTTGCTACATGGAACGCATCACCCCGGTGCAGGTGGGGGCAATTCGCTGGGAGACGGCGGAACTCGAGAGCGCGATCTTGTTGTGGGCTGGGTGGTTGCTGTGGCGGGCGTCTGCAGGCTACGCCGGTCATGGGGTGCGACTTCTGGGCGGCGCGCTGCTCGTCAGTGGTTTGCACAGCATGGATCGGCCGCTGTGGATCGGGAGTCCCATATTTCACCTGAGGATGGCTTTCGATCACCTGTTGTGGGTGGCGGTAGGAATCGCAGTGATGGTGCTGCTTTTGGAGGCAACCCACGCGCGGAGCGAAGAGCTGAACGAGAAGCTGCGGAGGCTGACTTTGCTGACGGCGGCGAGCATGCAGACACTTTCCGTTCAAGAGGTAATTGACCGTGTGCTGGGGCAACTGGTCGAAAGCCTGGGAGCGTCGCACGGGATTTTGCGTCTGTTGGAAGGGGAAGGCAACTCTGCATGCCTGGCAATCCGCGCGTCGGTAGGCTTCAGCGGGACCTACGTGAAGCAACACGCACGGATAAAAGCGTCGGAACGATGGACCCAGGAGATGTTGAAGCAAGATTGCTACTTTTTGCGAATAGATGAGGGGGTGAACGAGGAATTAAGACGGATGATGGCGGACAGCGGACTGAGAGAGCTGGTTACGATGAGACTGCCCGGAAAGGATGGTCCCCTGGGGGTAATCTCGATTGGATCAGGGCGAAGCGTGCGATTTCAACCCGACGAAATCTCATACCTGCTAACCATCACAAATCAGCTGGGACTCACGCTGCAAAACGTGCGGCTGTTCGAACAAGTTGCCAAGGCGCAGCGCCAGTGGGAGTACACCTTCGATTCGATCGGGGACCCCATAGTAGTGCATGACGGCGAATTCCGTGTGCTGCGAAGCAATCAGCGGATGGGCCATTTGCTGGGGAGGACACCGGAGGCACTCGTGGGACGGCAGGTCTCAGAAATCCTGCCACGCACGGCTGCGAGCTATCAAGGATGCCCCTATTGCGAGGGAATTGCCGGTGAGGGAGACGATGCCGACCCCTGGCTTAGCGGGCACTTTCTTGCATCCAACTCTCCTTTCATCGATCAAGCCGGGCGACAACTAGGAACCGTACATGTGTTGAAGGACATTACGGAGCGCAAGCGCGCCGAAGAGAAATATCATAATTTAGTCGCCAATGTTCAGGAGGGAGTGTTCATCTCGACGCCTCATGGGAGATTCCTCGATTTCAACGACGCTCTGATGAGGATCTTGGGGTATGAAAAGCGGGAGGAATTGCTAGCGACAGACATCATGACGGAGATCTACGTTAACGCCGGAGATCGCGAGAGATTCAAGAAACTGCTGCAAGAGCATAGCGCAGTGGCGGACTTCGAATTCGAGTTGCGGCGCAAGGACGGGGAAGTGCGCACGGTCATGGAATCATCGAATGCCGTGAGGGACGCGGAGGGGAACGTCACAGCGTATCAAGGCTTTCTTCTGGATATCACAGAACGCAAGAGGGCGGAACTCGAGATTCGCCGCCGAAATCGCGAGTTGATGGTGCTGAATTCCATCGCGCAGACGCTCTCGGAGTCAATGGATTTGCCGGATTCGTTGCATCGGACGTTGCGGCAATTGTCGGAGCTTTTCGGCCTGGATACGGCTTCATTGTACCTTTTCGAATCAGAAGGGGGCTTGTTACGACGTGTGGCGGCGGTCGGTTTGCGATCGGAATTTGCAAGACAGTTTGCGCCGGTGAAAGTGGAGCCCGGATTATTAGGCGACATCCGAGCCTTGCGGGCAACGTTCTTGCCGGTGGAAGCCCTGCCGCTGCCGCCGGTTTTTCGGGAGGTGTACCAAAGGGAAGATTTGCTCTCTGCATATGTAGTGATTCTCTGGTCGAAGGAACGTCCCACGGGGGGACTGGTGGTCGGCTGCCGGTCGCAACGCGAGTTTTCCCCTGCCGATATGAATCTTTTGATCGCGGCAGGTAGCCAAATTTCGAGCGCGATCGAGCGAACGCGGCTCTATGAAGAAACGCGGCACGCCTATGAGAATTTGCGGCTCACGCAGGAACAACTGTTACAGAGCGAGAAGATGGCAGCAGTTGGACAGCTGATTTCCGGCGTAGCCCATGAGTTGAACAATCCGCTGACGGCCATTCTGGGTTATAGCCAGTTGCTTACTTCGAGCCGAGAGATGGGCGCCCAGGGCCTCGAGTACTCAGAAAAACTCTACAAACAGGCGCAGCGCACGCACCGAATCGTGCAGAATCTGCTGAGTTTTGCGCGACAACACAAGCCAGAAAGGGTTCCCGCGCAGATCAATCAGATCATCGAAGATACGCTGGCCCTGCGTGAATACGATCTGCGGGCCAACAACATCCGCGTGCATTTGGGGCTCGAAAAGGATTTACCCATCACGGCCGCGGATCCGCATCAACTGCAACAGGTATTTCTAAATATGATCAATAACGCCATGGACGCGATCCTCGATCATGCCAAAGAAGGAGATCTGTGGGTCGAGACCCGCGAAAATGAGAATGGAATAGTGATCGAGTTCACCGACAGCGGGGCGGGAGTACAGGAAGCTTCCCGTGTGTTTGACCCTTTCTATACGACCAAACCGTTAGGCAAGGGGACAGGCCTGGGGTTGAGCATCTGCTACGGAATTGTGACTGAACACGGCGGAACGATCAGGGTTAAAAATGCTCCCCCGCGTGGCGCTTCGTTTACGATTGAACTGCCTCATCAGCGGGCAACAGGTGCGGAAAAAGAGTCGGCTCCCCGGCGGGTGGGAGAAGCCAACATGGAAGTGCGGATCCTGCTTGTAGATCAAGACCAATCAGTTCTGGATGCGGTCAGCACAGTCTTACGGGGGCGTTATCAGGTGGTGCAAACCTGCGCAAGCGCCGAGGGGGCTATTTCGCTCTTGGAGAAGCAGGACTTCGACGTGGTGGTGGCGGATTTACAGGCGCCTGGGAACGAAGATATCTTGAGGCTAAAGAAGTGGCTAGAAGACAACAAACCGATGATTTCGCAGCGGCTGATTTTGATGAGGGCCAGCGCGCCGGTCGCGGCTCCCGGTGAGAGCGGAGTAGTCGAAGGATGTCCCATCTTGCAGAAGCCATTTAAGGCTGCAGAATTGCTTGCGCTGTTGGAGACCACGCTAGGACAGATTGACGCCGCGCCCATGGGGAGATGAGGCCAACTCCGCGGCTAACGCGGCCCTCTCACCTAGCTCAGTAATGGCTGTTTCCAGTCGAATCGAGAGACCGCTTACCATACTGCTCAATCCGTTCAACTGAGAGAATGGCGTGGGACCCAGAATGAGCCTGGCGCGTATCCATTGGCAACGCAGAGAAAACTCGCAACTCAGCCGCAATTGTTCAAATTCCCGTACGGCGACAACTTCGGGAGACAGAAGAGCAACCAGCCGAGCCAATTTCAGGAGTTTTCGAAAATCTGCCTGCACGGCCGCGAGGTAAGTTAGAGCGACGCGGCGACGTTCGTTTCGAACGCGGCGCGCCAGCTTCTTGGAACCGCGAGAGGCCAGAAATGAAAAATCCTGAGGTGCCAGGGCTTGCCGAATCTGGGGCAGGAAAAGCACGTGCCTTCGACTCAAGTCCTCCAGAACAAGGGAGACTGGGGGTTTTTCTGCGCGTCTGCGCGATCCGAAAAGGGCCCAGCCGAGCAGCAGCAGGAGGATGACGACGGGGATGACGAAAGCGAATAATAAGGTCAAGGTTGCCGTGCCCCCGCGTTCCAGAATTGATTGAGCGATTCATTGAGCAAATGGAGCCGAACATTAACCTCGGAACCAATTGTCGAATAAACGGTTTCTGGCAAGAGCACTTTCTCTCCGGTTGGAACGGTCCGGGGCAAACGAAGCGCCCAAGTCCAGAGAAGCAAGCTGAAAAGAAAAGCCAACAGGTCGAGGATGTTCCAAAGATCTGAATAATGAGCAAGCCAGTGCTCGAGGAGAGTGTTGTTCAGGACGCCGAAGCAGGAGTACAGGAAGAATCCAACTGCTAGAATGCGTGCCGTGGAGTCAGCCTTGACATCGTAAAATTTAATAAAGAGAAGCATGCCCACAATAAAGGCCGCGATGGCCAAATCAAGTCCGCGGCTAGCTGAATGCACTGCCAGGTCCCATTGATGCTTGCCAAGAATGAGGGAGGTGATTAGGACGAGGATGGCACAGGTCGAGAGCAAGCGCCACGCCAGTGCCCAGACACCCCGGTAACGTGCCAAAAGATGTCTGCATATCTCAGTGACAGCCAAGGCTCTAGTGGAAATGACGACTGCTTGCCAAGCCCAGGAGATTTGCCATGCAGTAGTGGAGTAGAACCCCCAGCGTTGATAGGCGGCAAAAGTAACAGCGTCATGCGCCAGGGACGTGAGGACGTAGGTGAAGAAAATCGGATAGACGCGAAAATTCTTGCGAACTGCCAGGGTGGTCAGAAGAACAATTTTGCCCGCAGCACTTGCGGCCCATAACAGGTTCTGTACTTGAACAATCTCTATCATCGAAGGCGCATCGTAGCATGTTTGTAGTTTGCAGTTAAGTAGCCCGATGTGCTTGCGCGAATAGCCGCTCCGTACTGGAGCGTTGGTTATGCTCCTGGCAGGTCTGGCAGATTAGAAGATCTCATACGCTGAGAGAAACCGTGATTGCGGCGCTACGCTTCTTTGGGGGAAACGGAGGAAGCGGAGTCCCATCAGCGACGAATGTTGGGGAAGAAGCACGAAGCTTCTTCGGCGGGAAGGGAGGGAGTGGCGTGCCGTCCGCGACGATTGCGGGAGCATTAGCACGCTTTTTTGGCGGGAACGGGGGAAGTGGCGTGCCATCGGCTTGGAGTGATCCCCTGTCGAGAACAGGGCTGTTACCAACGATAGCGTTGACGCAGCGTGTAACTGGAAGTAGGATGAGCACAGCCAGCAAGGTGAAACCAACAAAAAGAGCAACATTTCGCATACCTAGACACCTCCTTGGCCAACTGTGCAGAGGAGCAAAGCAGCGAGCTAAAGAATTGGGAGAATGTTCCGCAATCGGAACACGAGATGGAGCCACTGACGCAGCTTCAGCAAAATCGAAGAATCATTCAGGACTTCTCGGTGACCACATTGGCCGCGATTGCGAGTCAATTTGGAAGGTTGATCTACATCTCTTCACTGCGGGATTTATCCAGCGGGCGCTATGAACATGCTGGGTTGTCGGCGCTCTATCGCGAAGAAGCGATGCAGCAAGCCCTGGCAAAATGTCACGAAGAGGTGTTTGAGCGGATACTGGAAACGCCGCTGGCCCTACAAGAGCGGGATTTGAGAGCGTGTTTTGAGAACATGCCGGGGGGGTTGAACTCCGCAGTGGCGCATTGGAGCGGGATTCAGGCTTACAGAGTACTGCTCCCAGAACAATCGCCGGAATATTTGAAGGAGCTGTTCTGCGCGAATCTCCGGGCACTTCTGGAAATTCTGCTGGCAGAGACTTCTACTGTCCATTCAAGCGGCTGACGACGCCGGTAACGAGGCCAACCACTTCGGCCTCTCCCGGGTAACTCCAGGATTCCGGCAGACATCGTGATAATGGGTGCGGCTGCATGATCAAGTGCGCGCCGTCATGATGGAACCATCCACAGCGGTAGCCATCACGAATCTCCACAAAATACATGGGGCGGTCAAATTCGGTGTTCCACTCCACATCTTCGATGCGACGCACGCCGGCGTCGACGAGGACAATGCTGCCGGGCCGGAGGAGGGGCACCATCCGCCGGTCGGTGAGTCCAATGTAGCCGTAGTGGTAGCGGCCGCTGCCACTCGTGAGAACGCCCTCGAACTGACCCCAGCTTTCCACCATCCGCGAAAGGAATTCGGTGCGCTTTGGGTCAAAAGCGGGGTCAAAGCGAATGGGGACGCGGAGAGAGCCTGGGGAGGCCATGAGATGGGTTTTGGGAACGGGGCAGTCGATACCGTCGCCAAAGAATTCCTCGAGCGGAATATCGTACCAACGGAAAATCTGGACTGGACTGAGATGATATACAGTGGCGAGGGTGTACAACTTGTGGAGGCTCGGGACGACGCCGCGGTTTTCGATGTCGGCAAGTCGGCTGATGTGAAGAATGAATTCTGGGCGACCTCGTTTCGAGGCCAATTCGAAACTGGCGCGCTCGACGTCGCGATAAGTCAATCCCAGTTGTTCGCGAGCCTGCCTCAGGCAAAGACCGGGATGCATGTCTTCCTCGAGCGGAGACGGTCCATTATTCAGAAAGGGTACACCAGAATTACCAGTTTGTTAAAGAATCGGAACAGCGGAAAACTCGATAAAACTGGGGTGCAAGGAGGAGTGACGTTTGCGGTTGGACTTCCAGCACGGGGCCCAATGCGATGCCTTGCTTACCCGTCCTGAACGTGGAAACATATCGTATTGACGAAAGTTTTAAGTTTGCGATTGAGGCGAACAGTGCCGGCACAGGAATATTTTGTAAGGGACGTGATGACAACTCCGGTGGTGAGCATCAGCTCCAAGACTTCGCTATTGGACGCGGCGCTGCTGCTGCGTGGTAGCGCGACGCGGCATCTGCCGGTGGTGGAGGAGGGACGATTGGTGGGCCTTTTGACCGACCGGGACTTGCAGCGTTGCGCGCCCTCGCGACTAATTCCGATCACGGAAGACGCCTACAATGAAGTATTTGCGAAAACGCTTGTGGAACGGGTGATGACACGGGACCCTCAGACGGTTTCCTCAGCGACACCCTTGAAGGAAGCAGTGTCCCAGATGCAGCAGACTAAGTACGGCTGTTTACCGGTAGTGGATAATGAGACGCTGGTGGGAATCCTGACGCGCGGAGACCTGATCGACACTTTGGAGAATCTTCTTAGCGGGAATGCCATTGGCAGGAGTGCGTCGCCTTCCGCCTAGATTATAGCTTTGACTTAGCTCCTTGGTTTCCTCTCCAATCTGCAGCACGTCAGAGCCTAAGAGAGTCTGGTATTCTGAAAAAATGATGAAGTTTCTCCTCAAGCAAGTTCATTCCATATTGCTGTTCATTTTGTTGGCAGGAATCTGCGCGGGAGGAGCCAGGCCGCTAGAGGCGCAACAGGCCGCTACCGCGCCGCCGAAACCGGGCTCTCATAGCAATTCGAATACCGAGTTCGCAGCCGCAGCGGACGAGGTTCTCGAGCAGATGAGCGAAATCACCGGGTTGAAGGTGCGCTCGTCTTTGAAGAAGACGCTGCGTTCACGGGACGAAATCCATGCTTACGTGATTAAGCAAATGGACGAAGACAAGGACCCCGCCGAGCGCTATGCCGGGAAGAGAAGTGCAGAGGCGTTTGGACTGATTCCGAAGGGATTCGACCTGGATGGTTTCATGGTGGATTTGCTGACGGAACAGATTGCGGGACTCTACGATCCACAAACGCATGAGTTTTACATTGCGGACTGGATACCGCTGGAAGAGCAGCGGATGGTGATGGCCCACGAACTGACCCATGCGCTCGAAGATCAGTATTTTCAGATCGACGCCTGGGAGAAGGCCGCGCGTCCAAATGACGATGCTGAACTGGCTCGCGAGGCGGTCCTCGAGGGGAGCGCCACGGCGGCGATGATTGACTACCTGCTCCAGGGAACGGGACGCTCGTTGAAGGACCTGCCGGAGTTTGATCCTTCGATTCTAGTGGGAGACCTGGCTGATTCGCCGACCCTGAAAAAGGCCCCGCCATTCATTAAGGACACGCTGATTTTTCCGTACTTCGCGGGGCTCACGTTTTCGGCAGCGACTCTGAAGACGGCTGGTTGGAGCGGTCTGCCGGAGTTGTTTGCCAAGCCTCCGGCCTCAACGCAGCAAATCCTGCACCCGGAGCTATATCGCACGGGAAAAGTTCCCGCGCCGGTGGGGTTGCCGTCGCTTGAAAAATCGCTCGGCGCAGACTGGAAGAAGCTGGAGGAAAACCTCTTGGGCGAGTTTGGATGGCAAGAAGTGTTAAAACAATATCTTGGCGCTGATCGTGCGAAGCTCCTGGCCGAGACGTGGGAAGGAGACCGATATTCGCTCTACGAGCAAAAGCAGACCAAGCGACTGCTGCTGTTCGTACGGGTGCGGCTGGCCAGTGAAGGGGTAGCGACACGCTTTTTCGGGCAATACTCCGAGGCGCTGGAGAAAAAACACGAGGGTCGGACAAACTTATTTCGTCGGCCAAGTTTCTTTTCCTTCGATACGCCGGACGGGGGAGTGTTCTTAAAGTGCCAGGGGGCAGAATGTCTCACTCTGGAAGGCGGCGACCGGGGATTGTTCTTGAAGTTGAATAAAGAATTGGGGTGGAGTGAGGTTCCCGAAGTACCTAAAGAGCTGTTGCCGAAGACGGGGAAGACCGTGACCTGGAACCGGCCAAACCCTTGGCCCATTTCAAAGGCCGCGGCTTTCTAAGTGTCGCGAGCGGCGAGACGCTCTAACTGCGCGTCGCGGCAGCGAATTAAGTTCACCTTGCACTGCCAACGGCCCGGAACAAGCTGCAAATTTCTACTTACAACTTCAAAAAATAGTTATTGGCGGTCCCTTGCGGTGTTTGGAGGGGTGTGCTTTGCCGCAGGGAGGACCGGCGCGCTGAGAACTTCAGTCGAGCTGGCGAGCTTGCGTTCGAGGCGGGCAATTCGAGCAAGGAGCCGATTTTCGCTGTGACTTACGCGTGCGGCCGCAAAAGGGTCGGAAGCATGGAAGCGATTACGCTTGAGCTTGGCAAGAGCGAGCTTTGCGAATTCGGAGGCGTGAGCGGGGTTTTTCTTTTGGCGCTCATAATAGAGAGCGAGCTGTTCGCAGGCGTGGATGCCGTCGATAGGGTCGGTAATGATTTCGTGCCACAGGGCGGCGGCACGCTCGTGATCGCCGCGGCGCTTCGCCATTTGGGCAAGCTCGCGGCGAGCGCGGGCATGGATGTTACCGGGCAAGCCGAGATCGATGGACTGGACGCAAGCGGACTGGGCGCGGTCGGGCTCTCCACGGCGCAGAAGAAAACGGGAGAGGCCGAAGAGGTCGAGGCTGGGGACGTCATCATTGAGAACAGAGTTTTCCCCGAGAAACGTGTTCATTTTTGTGTAGAGAGCGGCGAGGCCGCGCAAATCCATTTGATTGTGGCGAACGACGCCCACCAATGGCCTGGAGGAACCTCCGCGCAAATAATCGAAATAAAACTGGGGAATGAGCGCGGAAGCGATATCGTCGTCGCGATGCCAGCCGAGGCGCGGCGCATCGAGGACGTGACGTTCGAGTTGGACCAGGCGCACCGAACCGAGGCGCAACTTCCAGACAGCGCGGGCCGGATGGAGGAGATCAAGATGCGCGGCGAGCCGAGGAACGGCGATCGACCGGGTCATGGTGAAACGACTTTCAAGCAGCGGCCAGTCGAAGGATTTTCCGTTGAAGGTGACGAGAACGGGACGTTCGGAGATGCGGGCGGCCAATTCGTAAAGCAGGGAATGCTCCTCGGCAAAGTCACGCATGAAGAATTGTTCGACTTGAAAGCCGCCAGCATCCCACCAGGCGAGACCCACGAGAAAAGCATAGGTGCCGGTGCCGCCGGCGAGGCCGGTGGTTTCGGTGTCGAGAAACAGCCACTTCGTGGGATCGGAGAGAGCAGCGCGAGTACGGCGCGAGAGTCCTTCATCGCGCGTATGGGCAAGAAGCGCGAGAGAAGCGGGCAAGGGTTCGACAAATTCCGGGGTGGAGAACCAGTTGCAAAAGGATAAGTGTTCGCCAAAACGGTTTCTTGCCACTCGTGCGCCGATGAGTTGAACAAGAGTGTCCTCTTTGTCCGGCGAACTAAGCGAGGCGGGGCGCGGAACTCCAGCGCGCCCCGGCTTCAGCGCTGAGATGCGAGAAAATTTATCCAGAGTGGCGGTCATTTGTTTCTGAGGCCTTTCAATTTTCACCCGTTTGTTCGTTCCCGCGAAGTAAGCGGTCAAGAATGGCAAGCGCGGCTTCTTTCGCGCGGGGGGCGAGATCACCGGCGGGACCCACACAGGAAGGACATCCGGAATCACAAGGGCAGGCAGAGATAAGTTCACGCGTTCTCAGGGCTAAGAGGTGGTGCGCTCGGAAGAGAGGTTCGGAAAACCCGATGCCGCCCGGGTAAGCGTCGTAGAGGTAGAGATTGGGTTCGAAGTATTCCTTGGCGTTGGAGGAGAGAGCGCTTTCCGTGCGGAACGGAGTGAAGTCATCAGTCGTGCTCAGATGGGGCGCAGCACCCTGCTCCCCTACAAGGGCCGTGGAATCTGGTGAGGGTGGTCGTTCGCCGATGGCGGTGCCGAGGTCGCGAGGGTCGCACATAAGGAGGAGAGAGGCGATGGAAGCAAGCGCATGGAGCACGCCGAACATGCCGCTTTGGCGTTCGCTGACGGAGTAGGGGAGAGAATCCAGCAAAGGGCGTTCGAGTGAGATCCAGTAGGAGGTGGTGTGCATTTCGTTTTCGGGTAGTTCGAGGTGTCCGGCGCCGACGTTTTCGTGGGTGAAGAATTTGATCTTCTTGAAGCCAACGACTTGTGATCGCACCAGAACGTCACCGTGGGAATGAGAATGCGCAAAAGCAGCTCCCTCGACTCCGTTCGCTCTGCTCACTTCGCTCCCCTCGCGAGAGGCGCTCGGGGCAAGCGGGATGACGGATTCATCGGCACATAATCTTGCGGTGGCGGCGAGATCGAGGATGCGGACCTGGGTGTAGCGGATGGCATCGGTGTAATAGTCCACCTCGACACTCTTGACGTAGGCCTTGCGCTCTTTGAAGTCGAGATGCTCGACGTGGTACTGCTGGCCGCCATGGATGTAGATGGCTTTTTCGTGGACGAAGACGAGAGCGCTCGGGAAATCGACCTCGCCGATGACGCTGGGCTCGCCGGTGATGTCGACGATCACGAAGTTGTCACTGGTGACGGAGCGCAGGCTGATGGTATCGGCGGGATAAGCTTCGTGAGTCCAGTGATAGTGGCCGGCGGCGCGATGAAGGAAGCCGGCCTCGGCGAGGCGCGCACAGAGATCAGGCAGGTCAACGTCACCAAATGGCTCCTCGGGTGCGATGGGCAGTTCGAACGCGGCGCACTTGAGATGATTGATGAGGATTTCGAGATTGTCAGGCTGGATGAAGGCATGCTCGGGCGTGTTGCCAAAAAAATAGTCAGGATGGCGGACGATGAATTGATCGAGCGGCGCGGAGGATGCGACCAGAACGGCGCAGGAGCTCCCGCTGCGGCGTCCGGCGCGACCCGCGCGCTGCCAGGTGGCGGCAATCGTGCCGGGATAGCCGGCCATCACGGCGGCGTCGAGCGAGCCGACATCGATGCCAAGTTCGAGCGCGCTGGTGGAGACGACGCCGCGGATGCGCCCGTCGCGAAGGCCGCGTTCGATTTCGCGGCGCTCTCCGGGAAGATAGCCGCCGCGGTAGCCTCGAATGGTTTCCGGTTTGCCGGGCGGTTGCAGATTGGCCTGCTGCAAGTAAGTGAGCAAGAGCTCAGTGTGCAGGCGAGAATTGGCGAAGAGAATGGTTTGCAGGTCGTGTTTCAGAAATTCCTGGGTGACGCGCGAAGCTTCGTTAATGTAACTACGGCGAATGCCAAGAGCGCGATTGACGACGGGAGGATTGTAGAAGACAAACGTTTTTTCGGCCGCCGGCGCGCCGTTCACGCTGTGGACCTCGACCTCGGATTCAAGGAGGCGGGATGCAAGGTCACCGGGATTGGCGATAGTGGCGGAGCAACAGATGAATTGCGGGTCGCAGCCGTAAAAGCGCGCGATGCGGCGGAGGCGCCGAAGAACGTTGCAGAGATGACTGCCAAAGACGCCGCGATAAGTATGTAGCTCGTCAATGACAATGTAGCGCAGATTTTCGAACAGACGTGTCCAACGCGTGTGATGCGGCAAAATGCCGGTGTGGAGCATGTCGGGATTGGTGAGCACGACGTGGCCCTTCTCGCGGATGGCTTTACGGGCGTCGGCGGGAGTGTCGCCATCGTAGGTGAAGACGCCGAAGGAGTTGTCGAGCCGCTGATTGAGGTCGTAGAGTTCGGCGAGCTGGTCCTGCGCCAAAGCTTTGGTGGGAAACAGATAGAGGGCGCGGGTATCGGAATTTTCAAGAACGGCGTTTAGGACAGGAAGGTTGTAACAAAGCGTCTTGCCCGAAGCGGTTGGCGTGACGATCACGACGTTCTTTCCGGCGTGGACAGATTCCGGGGCGGCGGCTTGGTGCGTGTAGGGTCGGCTGATCCCCTTGGCTGCATAGGCGGCAACGAGATTGGGATGCACCCAGGCGGGGAATTCAGCCCATTCTGCGGCCCGGGCGGGATAGTGGCGAATGGTGGTGAGAATTTCGCCGCGAACATCGCGGGAGGCAAGAGAGTCGAGGATTTCGTTGACTCGCGTGAGCGAGGCGGTGCCCGATGAGAGCTCAAGGGAGGATGCTGCTCCTAAGGGAGCTGCGGTCGGGCGGACGGCGAGAGATTCGGACATGCTAAACCCTCCAACAAAACGGCTTGCCGCAAGAGCCCAGGCCGCGGCCTATTCGCCTTTTATTCGCCAACGCTAACATGGCAGAGGGCGATGCGCAAGAGTGAAAACGAGGAGAGTTTACGAAGTCACGTGGTTAAGGCTTTGAGGTAGGTCGACTGCTCAACCGGAAGCGGCAAGAGCGGTAGCAGGGCTACCGCACTGCAAGGTTATTTTTTGGCGGCGCGGTAAAGGATGACGCGGACTTTTTCAAGCGTGATGAGTCCGCCCTCGACCATTTCGTCGAGGCGAGGAAGAATCTTCTCAATGCGCTCGGTGCTTTCGACTACTTCCACGATGATGGGCAGGTCTTGCGACAAACGTAAGAGCTTGTCGGTGTGGTAGACGCTCGATCCGCCGTAACCAGCCACTCCGCGGAGGACCGTAGCCCCGGAAAATCCATCCTTGCGCAGAAACTCCACAATGGCTTCGTGAAGAGGCTTGCCGTGCCATTTGTCGGATTCCCCGATGTGGACGCGCATCAAAGTGCGCTCGCCTTCGAATTTTTCGTGTGTCATGGGTGAGCCTCGTGACTGGTGAAAAGTGAGTCGTGACATTGAGTTGTTTGGCCCGAGTTCTTGTGCCTAGCCCATGGATCGCAGGGGAGATGTATCGTGCCCCTACGGTTGCACTACTACAAGCGATCGTGTCGGCGAATTCCTCCTGAAGATGCCAGGACTAGAAACGATTCGCCAGCCGGATCCCCGCGACGGAGAGCAGCAGACCGACTACAACGCTCGCGGCCACGTAGGTCGTGGCGCGCAACCACTCGCCGTCCTCGAGCATTTTTGCGGTTTCCCAGCCGAAGCTGGAGAAAGTGGTGTAGCCACCGAAAAAGCCGACGGCAATGGCGACGCGCCAGTCGGGCGAAATCACCAGACGGTTGAGAGTAAATTGGCCGATGAGTCCGAGCAAAAAGCAGCCGGAAAGATTGACGAGCAAGGTACCGTAGGGAAAGGCGCTCGTAGTGCGAAATTGAACGACGCCCTGCAAGCCATAGCGAGCCAGGGTGCCAATCCCTCCGAAAAGCGCAATCAGTATGAGACGCAAAGTTGCTCCGATCCTCCACAAATCATGGCGGAGAGGGCTCCTCATGCGGCGCGAAACAAAAAACTCCCGGCGCCGCTGGGGAGCCAGGAGTCATCGGTCCCGGTAGTTTCTACCGGGACGGTTATGGCGAACTCCATCGCCTTTCCGATATAGACAAGTCTAACATTTTCTCGGCTGTTTGAAACGATGGATCGAGCCGCTGTTTTCCAGTTCAGTAATGAAAACGGTGGCGCAGTTGGACGAAGATTTCACGTGGATTGAGGAATGGGGGCATACGCCAGCAACACCGCGACAAGGCAGAAACCGGCGGCGAAGATGTGGCGACGGGTTTGTCTCTCGCTCCGCAAGTTATTCTGACCCCATAGTACGCCAAAATATTCCCTGTTGGGAGGTCTAGCGAAAAGTTGCGAGCTAACGGCCATCCGGAAAGAGACAATATTGCCCGTTGCGACGGAAGCACTTCGTGCGTCGCGCCTTGACTTGGCGGAGCGCACGTCGCAGACTCGCGGTATGAACAATACGTTCCTGGTGTTCGATTTCGGTACTGACGAGCAAGCTGCCCAGCTTGCCCGCCACAAACTGGATGGCTGGAGGCAGGCGTTCCGGCTGGATAAGAAACTGCAATTCAAGTTTGACCGCGCGGAAGGTTCTAGAGACGGAGCAGCGCCGAGAATTAATGAATCGAAAGGGAAAGGCGCGGCGAAGGGCAAACCTAAAGCTTCCAAGGAGGCTACCGAAGAGCCGGCCAGTAGCGGAAACATCAAACTACTGGTGAGACTCTATTTCTCCGGACACGAGAAGCTTTCTCACCAGCGCTGGGTGGACCGCATCCCCGGCGAAGAGCCTTTTAAGAGCGCGGCTCCCCGGATGATAAAGCAGGACGAGACAGGTTTCTCTGCCACCGAGGAAAGGTTTCAGGACCTGGAATAGGAAGAGCGGAGGGACATCCGGTATAATGGGTTTCCGGTAGGCCAAATCTACCACTCCGACGAGGGCAGACCGAATGGCGGTACAGACGCGCGTCAAGATCGCCAAGCTTGACGCCACGAAGTATCAGGGACTCGATCGCGAAACGCTTATCCGGATTTACCGCACGATGTATCTCTCCCGGCGGCTGGATGACCGAGAAATCCAGCTCAAGCGACAGAATAAAATCTACTTCCAGATATCGAGCGCGGGGCACGAAGCAGTCACTGCGGCAATGGGGTTGCTTCTTCGGCCGGGAGTGGATTGGTTGTACTCCTACTACCGTGATCGCGCGCTGTGCTTGATGCTTGGAATTACGCCCACGGAAATGCTCCTCCAAGCTGTGGGCGCCAAGGATGACCCAAGTTCCGGCGGCCGGCAGATGCCCTCTCATTGGGGCAGTCCTAAATTAAATATCGTCAGCAAGTCGTCGTGCACGGGAACGCAATTTGTTCAGGCGGTCGGCGCGGCGGAAGCTACCTTGTATTACGAGGGGCGGCCGAAGGCGCTCGCGCAGGCCAAGAAAGCACCGCTGGGCGAGTTCATGCGGCACGGGCGCGAAGAGATTGTTTATGTCTCCGCAGGGGACGGTGCAACCAGCGAAGGCGAGTTTTGGGAGTCGCTGAACACGGCGTGCACGAAAAAATTGCCGCTTCTGTACCTGATTGAGGATAACGGCTACGCGATCTCGGTCCCTGTCGAGGTGCAAACTGCGGGCGGGAGCATTTCCAAATTGACGCAAGGCTTCCCCGGTTTGTACATCGCGGAATGCGACGGGACGAATCCGCTCGAAAGCTATGGCGTTTGCAAGGAAGCGGTCGATCACTGCCGCGGGAGGCGAGGTCCGGCACTGGTGCACGCGCATGTGACGCGGCCGTACTCCCATTCGCTGTCCGACGATGAAAAGCTTTACAAAACACCCGAAGAGCGAGAAGGCGAGGCGCATCGCGATCCAATCTCGATGTTTTCCCTCTTCCTGGTGCGGGAAGGATTGCTCGAGGAGAAGCAAATCGAAGAGATGGAAGCGGAAGTCGACCAGGAGGTCCGCGCGGCGACTGACGTTGCGCTTGCCTCGGAACCTCCGGAGATTGATTCGATCCGTGTAAACGTCTTTTCGCCGGAGGTTGATCCCACATCCTCCACATTCGAAACGCAACCCAAGTTTCACGGTGCGCCGAGGACGATGGTAGAAATGGTCGCCGCCACGCTTTCGGATGAAATGGCCCGCGACGAGCGAATTACGATTTTTGGCGAAGACGTCGCCGATGCAAGCAGGGAAGAGAATCTCAGGGAGGTGAAGGGAAAGGGCGGTGTTTTTAAGGCAACTTCCGGCTTGCAGCGCAAATTTGGAAACGATCGCGTCTTTAATTCGCCGCTTGCCGAGGCCAGCATTGTCGGCCGTGCCATCGGCATGGCTACGCGAGGGCTGAAGCCCGTGGCGGAAATTCAATTTTTCGATTACATCTGGCCGGCCATGATGCAGTTGCGCGACGAACTAAGCGTGCTGCGCTGGCGTTCGAATGGCGCTTTTAAATGTCCGGCCGTCGTCCGCGTGGCCATCGGCGGATATCTGACCGGAGGCGGGATCTATCACAGCCAGAGCGGGGAATCGATTTTCACGCACTGTCCGGGACTGCGCGTGGTGATGCCTTCCACTGCTCTGGACGTTGCCGGGCTGCTCCGCACGGCCATCCGTTGCGACGATCCGGTGATGTTTCTCGAGCACAAGCATCTCTACCGCCAACCCTATAACCGGTCAGAATATCCCGGGCCGGATTACATGGTGCCGTTTGGGAAGGCCCGGCTTGTGAAGGAAGGCTCGGAGGTCAGCATTGTCACTTACGGGGCGTTCGTGCACCGCGTGGAAGTCGCGGCCGCACAGCTCGAGCGCGAAGGCGTTTCCGCCGAGATTGTTGACTTGCGGTCACTGTCGCCGTATGACTGGGAGGCTGTTTGCGCCACGGTGCGGAAAACGCACCGCGTGATTGTGGCCTATGAGGATATGAAGAGCTGGGGCTACGGCGCTGAAATTGCCGCGCGAATCGCCGATGAGCTGTTCGAAGAAATGGATGCTCCGGTAAGGCGCGTGGCGGCCATGGATACTTTCTGCGCCTATCAGCCTAAATTGGAAGATGTTATCTTGCCGCAGACGGAGAGCGTCGTTTTGGCGGTTCGAGAGATTCTCAAGTACTAAACCTGCGACGCCAATCAGTAATGTAATGAAACCTTTTGTCAGGCTGTCTCGTATGCTTAACTAGGGCAAGATCAAGTACCGCCTTGTGGAGGTGTAATCATGACTTGTGCCGGTTGCCAGAAAGAAATCATGGCGGGATCGAAGTTCTGTTACAACTGCGGAGCAAAGCAGCCGGAAACTCCTGCTCCTGGCGCTGCTCCAGGAGTCGCATATCCAAGACGACTCACACGATCGGGCACCGACAAGAAGATCGGGGGCGTTTGCGGGGGACTCGCGGAATATTTTGACCTGGATCCCACGTTAATCCGGGTTATTTGGGTGCTGCTGGTCCTCTGCGGCGGGACAGGTCTGTTGGCGTACCTCATTCTATGGATTGTTCTACCGCTGGGTCCCGTGGGATACCCTGGAGCTTCGGCAACCGCTACACCGACAACCTAAGGCCGCCAAGAAGGCTTCCCGCAGACCGGTCCCTTCGCGGACAAACTCAGAATTACCTATTTTTGGCGGAATTTCGCGGGCTGCGTGGTCTGCCCCCACTGGAGCCGAAGATCGTGTAATCAACTGAAATAAGCCCGGCTCCAACAGCCGCCAATACAAAACATCCTACCGCCATCATGAGCGGAAACTCGTATTCGTGAACGGCAAGAATTCCGCGCGAGGAGTGCACCCTCCAGATAGCGACGCACATTTCGAGGGTTAGAACCACTGCGGCTCCACGAGTGAATAACCCCAGGATCAGCAGCCCGCCACCAAAGAACTCCACAACTCCTCCGATATATACAAAGTAGCCCGGCAGGCCGTGTTCGATAAAAAAGCTCTGCATGGCGGCTCCATGAATCAGCTTAGGGTAACCATGGGTGATGAAAATTATCCCAAGGGCGGTACGGAGCAGCACCAGCGCGAGGGGCTGCAGCGAATCGAGAAACTTCATCAACTTCCTCCGGGCCGCAAATGGATGTAACTAGCGCATGCACGGGCATTCTAGCAGAAAAGCAAATGGTGCATCGGATACGCCGGGGTTGGAGAAGAATCAGGTACAATCTTTTGCGAACGCCCCTGACGAAGATGGACAAAATCAAGACAATTGGCATCGTTAACGGAGGCGGAGACGCCCCAGGTTTGAATGCGGTGATACGCGCGGTGGTGAGGTCGGCCATAGGCGCGCATGGCTGGGGCGTGATTGGCATTCGCAATGGTTTCGACGGCCTGATCTGGCCGGAAGACTCGGGGGAACTAACTGACAGCAGCGTCAGCGGAATCTTGCCGCGTGGCGGAACAACTCTAGGCACGACCAATCGGGGTAATCCATTCGGCTACCATACCAAGGAAGAGGGAAAGGAAGTTGTGCGAGATTATTCCGGGCTGTGCATGGAAAACGCCCGGCGGCTGGGCATCGGCGCCTTTATTGTTATAGGGGGCGACGGCACCCTGCATATCGCACATGATTTTGCGCGGCGCGGCCTGCAGGTTGTCGGAGTGCCCAAGACGATTGATAACGACCTATCCGCCACGGAAGTCACCTTCGGGTTTGACACTGCGTTATTGGTTGCTACCGAAGCGATCGACCGGCTCCATACCACTGCGGAGAGTCACCACCGGGTCATGCTCATCGAGGTCATGGGACGTGACGCGGGCTGGATAGCCCTGCATGCGGGCCTGGCAGGCGGCGCGCATATTATTCTGATTCCGGAAATTCCATTCCGATTCGAGGCCATTTGCGACGCGGTGCACGCCAGGGAAAACCGTGGAAAGCGTTTCAGTATGGTTGTAGTTGCCGAAGGGGTGAAACTCCCCGCGACGGATCCCAACGGCAAATTGATTCCTCGGGCGGTACCCGGAAGCGTCGCTAACACCATCGCGTTCACTTTGCGAGAGATGCTGCGTAAGGAGATTCGCGTGACGGTTCTGGGGCACGTTCAGCGCGGCGGCTCGCCGACTCCTTTCGACCGGATCTTAGCTACGCGGTTGGGCGTCCACGCGGTGGATCTGATCGCGCGCGCGCAATTCGACCGGATGGTTTGCCTGAGGGCGGGCAAAATCGAATCCGTCTCACTCGAAGAAGCGCTGTCGAAAATGAAGTGTGTGGATCCTGCGAGCGAGATCGTTCATGCGGCGCGCGCTATCGGAGCCACATTTGGGGATCGTGCATGAAGCGCAAGCTTCTGGTCGCAGTCCCATTACTGATCCTGGTTGTGGTTCTCGCCTGGGTAGTCCGGCCGAAACACGAATCGCTCGGAGAAGCTTACGTCAGTGAGCGAAGTGTGATGTTGTTCGGCAGTGTGGCACAAGTGCGGCAGCAAATCGGAATGCTGCACTATGGGGACCGCGTGGAGGTGGTTTCGCGCCGTAATGACAACGTCAAAGTGCGTACCGCCGCAGGAGAGGTCGGCTGGGTCGACGGCCGCTCGCTGATGGAGCCTTCGCTCTGGCAGCGCAGCGCGAAACTCCTGTCGCAGGCGCAAGCTTTGCCCGTGCAGGCGCGAGGACGGACGAAAAAGCAGACGAATTTGCACGTGCAGCCGGGGCGCACCGAGCCTCGCCTGTACCAGTTTTCGCGTGGCGTTCCGGTGGAGGTTGTGGGGCACGCGGTCGCTGATTGGGTGCAGACCTCGGACGAAAAGGAACCGTCGGGGGAACCGCAAGAAACGAAGAAAGAAGACTGGTTCCTGGTGCGGGGTGTCGCCACGCGGCCGCTGGGTGAAGTTGAGGGGCAGAGGGCCAATCCGACCACAACAACGCAACCCGGCGATCAAACCATTCCGATCGCGGGGTGGACGATTGCCCGCTTTATTGAGCTAAATGCGCCGGAAGCGGTGCGCGAGGAAATGGCCTCGGCGAATATCCGAACTTTGGCTTGGTTTGAGTTGAACCGCGTAAGCGATCCTTCCGGCGATAAACCTCAATACCTGGTAGCTGGCGTGCGGGGTGCCGAAGGACAGCCGTGTGATTTTACGACGCTGCGAGTGTACACCTGGAATGCGCGGAGGACGCGGTACGAGACCGCGTTCATCGAGAATAATCTTTGCGGTGAAATGCCCATCCGAGTCGGAAAAGGACCGTCGGGTGAGCCGGAGTTTCGGCTCCACATGATGGGTGCGGCGAAGGAAGAGCGGGTCTATCGCTTGAAGCAGACAGTGGTACGCCGCGTCCGGGAAGGCGACGAAGCAGGAAAGAAAGCCAAGAGCATATCGCCCGGAAAAAGTGCAAAGCGCTAGACGGTACGACATGGGAGCGAAGAAATGACCTTGCACATCAGCGAAGCAGAGGTGCGCTCCGTCCTGACCATGGCCATGGCCATGGAGGCGGTGGAGGAAATTTCACGAAAAGAAGCCGATGGCGTGGTCGTCGTACATCCGCGCCGCCGCTTCGAACTGCCCAAAGGCGGATTTTTCCATTACATGGCTGCCGCGGATTTCCAGACAGGCTACGTGGCGATGAAGCAGTACACCTATATGCGGGGAAAGATGCGATTTCTGGTTCCGCTGTATGAGATCGCCTCGGGCGACTTATTGGCATGGATCGAAGCGGATTATATGGGGCAACTCCGGACGGGGGCAGCTTCCGGTGTGGCCACAAAACATCTCGCCAGGCCGGATGCCCGGGTTGCGGCGATCATTGGCACGGGCGGCCAGGCTCGCACGCAACTTGAGGCTGTGGCCGCGGCGAGAAAACTAGAATCAGTTCGTGCGTACGGCCGCGATCCGGAGCGCCGCGAGAGATTTTCGAAGGAAATGACCCAGCGGCTCGGCGTGAAGGTGACGCCGATGCTTTCCGCCACCGAGGCGGTGCGGGGAGCTGATATTGTTACGACGGCAACTACGGCGAGTCAGCCCGTGGTTCACGGAGCGGACCTCGCTCCTGGTATGCACATCAACGCTATCGGCGCAAACCACGCGCACAAGCGGGAGACTGACGATGCAGCGGTGGACAAGGCTGGCGTCGTCGTTGTGGACTCGATCGAACAATCTCGGCTCGAGGCAGGGGATTTAATTCTAAGCTTCAAAGGAGATGAGTCCCGGTGGTCAGAAGTGAAAAAACTCTCGGAACTTGTCGCGGGGAAGACGAGTGGAAGGACGAACGCGTCCGAAATTACGTTTTTCAAATCCAATGGGATTGCGTCCTGGGACCTTGCGGTTGCCGTGAAGGTCTACGCCATGGTGCGCGAAAGAAAGCTGGGGCGAAACCTGCCTTTGTGGGCTGTACCCTGACGGGAACATGGTCTGGGGCTAATTGGGCTTTATTTTCATTTTTTGGTGCAGAGCTTCGTGCAGCCGGGAGCGAACATCGGAGGGCAGTTCCAGAGGTTTCGAGTCGCAAATAATCTCGACGGTCCTCTTGGTCTGGTCAACGACCATAGAGCAGTCTTCACAGTGTTGAAGATGGTGCTCAAGATCCACCTTCAGGACCCCGTCGAGTTCGCCGTCAAGGTAATTAGACAACTCGCGAATAACGCTTTTGCAGTTCAATTTGGTTCACCCTTGCGAAAGTATCGACTCAATTTCTGGCGCAATTTGAGTCGCGCCCGCAACAGCCTAGATTTGACCGCGGGGATCGAAATTCCGAGCGTTTGAGCGGTCTCTTCGGTAGATAGCTCTTCCACGTCCCTTAGAACGAATACGATTCGATAGTCGGGCTCCAATTGCGCGATGACTTCCTTCAGAATTGCTTGCATTTCCGATTGAGCGTACCGCTGCTCCGGACTGGGTTCCCAATCTTCGATTTCCCGGGGCATGAGGTCATCCTCGCCCTGGATCGGCTCGTCGAGGGAGAATTGATTCGGCCGCCTCTTGCGCAGCCGCATTAGCGCTTCGTTGGCGGCGATGCGCACGAGCCAGGTGTAAAACCGCGAATCTCCGTGGAAGTTCTGCAAGTGCGTGTACGACTTGAGGAAAGCGTCCTGCATGGCGTCTTCTGCATCCTCGGCGTTGCCGGTGATGTTCATGGTGAGCCGGAAGATCTTCCGTTCGTAGCGGTTGACCAACTCCTCAAAGGCGGCTCCATCGCCGGACTTCGCCGCAGCGACAAGGAGATGTTCGTCGGCAAGCGCAACCGAAGACGGGAGACGATGTGGATTGGGTGAGCTCAACGTGTCAAGCGTGCTCCCTGCCGAACTGATCGGGTTCAACTGGATCATAAAAATAGCACAGACCATCGCGCCTGCGCTCTCACTGCTTTGTTTGGATGATGCAGAAATAGCCCGGGATTCAGGATTCGGTTTCAACTGAACTAGGAAGTCAATAAGCGGGGCGTCATGCCTTGACACTGCTGGCAAGGACGGATACTGTTTTCAAACGACAGTTTGGCAGGGGTCATGGCCACGCGAATTCCTATCTCATCTGATTCGAAATCTGTAACAGATTTGGGGCATAATCTGTTGATTCCTAATAACTTAAGGGCGCTAGCTGTGAGAGTTGGAGACGCTTAGATGGCGGCAACGCAAGGTGCGGGACCCAAAGAACTCGTCAAGCACCGGCTCGAAGGGGGCATCGCGATCTTCGAGATGGATGATCCGCCGGCCAACACTTATAGCTACGAGATGATGCAGCAGTTGGATGCCGCGATCTTGAAGGCCCGCATGGATCAAAATGTTCACGTCATCGTGATCCGCGGCGCCGGTGATAAATTCTTCTGCGCGGGCGCCAGCATTTCCATGCTGACCAAGGCTGATCCCACCTTTAAGTACTACTTCTGCCTGCACGCGAATGAGACTCTGTGCAGGTTGGAGCAAACTCCCAAACTGGTGATCGCGGCGCTGAATGGGCATACGGTCGGCGGGGGATTGGAGGTTGCGCTGGCTTGCGATATTCGCATCGGGAAGAAAGACGGCGGAAAGATCGGACTGCCGGAAGTGAGTCTGGGTGTCTTGCCGGGAACGGGCGGAACGCAGAGGTTATCGCGAGTGATCGGCCGCGCAAAAGCTTTCGAGATGATGGCCACCGGGAAAACTATCAGTTTCGAGGAAGCCCTCGAGATGGGCCTCATTCATCATGTTTATGAAGACGGAAGTTTTTGGGATGATGTGATGGCGTATGCAAAGCAGTTTTGCCCACCCAACAAAGCGTCTTATGCCGTAGGACGCATCAAACGAGCTGTGGTGACCGGCTCGGAAGTGGGCTTTGGAGAGGCTCTTGGAATCGAGAGGGAATTGCAGCAGTTGCTTTTTACCAGCGAAGATGCCAAAGAGGGGCTGGCCGCATACATCGAGAAGCGCCCTGCTAACTTCAAAGGTAAGTAACTCCGATTCTCTAGCGAGTTAAGCTGTACTTATGAAAACGCTACCCGACCATCTGCGAAAGGGCATGAAGCTCGTAATCATTGGATGTAATCCGAGCGAATCTTCGGTGCGCGTGGGTCACTACTATGCCGGCCGGGGGAATCAGTTCTGGCCGGCACTCTTTAAAGGGGGAGTGGTGCCAGAGCCGCTCGAATACCGCGATGACAAACGGGTCATCGAGTTTGGCGTGGGGTTGACCGATCTGGTGAAGCGCCCCACCAAAGGGATCGAAGAACTCAAACGCGAGGACTTTGCGGAAGGAAGGATCGTATTGTCGCAAAAGCTTGAGGAGTTTACACCGCACGTGGTGGCTTTCAACGGCAAACTCACCTACGAACAGTTTGCGCAAAGAAAATGCCGATTTGGCCAGCAAAAGGAACTGCTCTATGGAGCACGAGTGTACGTGCTGCCGTCCACGAGCGGCCAGAACGCGCAGGGCATCGGAGAGAAAGTTAAGCATTTTCGAAAGCTCGCACAGCTCGTGAAACGCATTGAGAAAGACCGGGAGAGAAAGGTTCAGTGATCGGGGGCAACTCATGAGCAACGCACCGCAGACCGCGCCGGCCAACCCCGTTGTGCTGGAGACGCGTGATCATGGCATCGCCACTCTCGTGATGAATCGCCCCGACCGCCTGAATGCGTTGAATAGCGAGCTGGCCGCCGGTTTAAATGAGGCGATTACGCGCCTGGCCCAGGATGAGTCCATTCGCGTTGTAGTTCTCACCGGGGCGGGACGCGCGTTTTGTGCGGGAGGCGATCTTACTGATATCCGCCGAGGACGCGACAGTGGAGACATGAAACAGTTGGAACCTCTTTTGCGGTCGGGGATGCAATTGGTTTTGAACATGCGGACGATGCGGCAACCCGTCATTGCCGCCGTCAATGGCGCCGCTGCCGGGGCAGGGATGAATATCGCACTTGCTGCGGACATCCGGATTGCAGCAGAAGAAGCCACCTTTGGGCAGAACTTCGCCAAGGTTGGTTTGTTTCCCGATTACGGCGGAACTCACTTTCTTCCCCAACTCGCTGGCCCGTCAAAAGCGGCGGAGATGTTCTACACCGGCGAAATGATTGATGCCAAATCGGCGCTTCGGTTTGGATTGGTGAGCCGGGTTGTTCCTGCTGCTCAATTGGAAGCCGAAGTGCGAACACTGGCGCAGAAAATTGCTCAGGGGCCGGCCATCGCAATCTCCGCAGTGAAGAAAACCCTTTTCGGGAGCGAGCGCCAAGCGCTGGAAGATGCTCTGGAGAGGGAAGTCCAGCAGCAGTTGAAGTGTTTTCCATCTGAAGATTGTGCGGAAGGCCTTCGCGCGTTTTTTGAAAAGAGACCCCCGAAGTTCGAAGGACGTTGAGCGTGGAATGACTACGAGCCGAGCAGCCTCGCGACAGGTCGCAGTGTAGAAGCTCCTACGCGGAAATCAATTTGGACAAAATGACTAGTTCTTCTGAAACCGTTCATCTGCGCATCGAAGGCCGCACCGCCTGGATTACACTCGACAGGCCACCGCTGAACATTCTGGATATCGCGATGATGCGCACGCTCGATGGAGCTATGGAGCAGGCCCTGCCCACTTCTGATTTCCTCGTCTTTCAAGGAGCTGGACAAAGAGCTTTCTCGGCGGGGGTGGAGGTCGCCGACCACGTTCCGGAGCGCGTCAGTGAAATGCTTCAGGCATTTCACGCCGTGTTCCGCCGCCTGGCCCGCGCCGACTGCATCACGATTGCAGCGGTGCACGGTCATTGTCTGGGTGGCGGCATGGAATTTGCAACGTATTGCGATTTTCTCGTCGCCACCGAATCGGCAAGATTTGGGCAACCCGAAATCAAGCTGGGTTGTTTTCCGCCCATCGCCATGGTTACGTTTCCTCCGCTCATCGCTCTTCGGGCAGCGCTGGACCTTATTCTTTCTGGCCGAATCATCAATGCCCTGGAAGCCCGGCAACTTGGTCTTGTTTCCCGGCTTGTGAGTGATAGCAAGCTGAGCGAGGGAATTGGCGCCCTGCTTGAGGAATTGCGGGGGCTTAGTCCGGCGGTTCTCCGGCTTGCGAAGCGAACCATGAGGAAACTCCACATCGATGATTTCGAACGCCAGTTGATCGAAGTGGAACGAATCTACTTGTCGCAGTTAATGCAGACACACGACGCGCGAGAGGGCATCCGCGCATTTCTCGAAAAACGTGCCCCTGCCTGGGAAGGACGTTGAATGGATGATCTTCAAATTCTGCCGGTGGAGGTAAAGCGGCGCCTGAATCAAGGAGAAAAACTTCTGCTCGTCGACGTGCGAGAGCCGGCGGAATTTCAGATCTGCCGCATCGAAGGAGCAAAGTTGATTCCCCTCGGCGCTTTGCCAGGCCAGGTTCAATCGCTGCCCGATGATGAAGAGGTGATCTGCTACTGTCACCACGGCATTCGCAGCCTGGACGCTGCGGTGTGGCTCCGGCAGCAGGGAATTGAACGGGCGAAATCGCTTGCGGGCGGGATTGAGCGATGGTCTCTAGAAATTGATCCGAACGTTCCACGCTATTGAGAAGATTTGGCTAACTCGCCAATTCCGCGAGAATCGCTTCTCGATTCGTTGGGCGATTGATATTCGATTTCAATTTATCCTTGGAGAAAGGGAGAAGCCAGGTTGGAAGTAAAAACGATTGCCGTGATTGGTGCAGGCACGATGGGGCGAGGCATCGCTTATGCTTCGGCTGTGGGCGGCTATTGCACAGTTCTCGAAGATATCTCGCCCGCCATGCTCGAACAGGGAGTTAGCTGGGTTCGACAAGCCCTTGAAGAAGGAGTTGCAGGCGGAAAAGTCGATCCGGCGTCCAAGGCCGACGCACTTGCAAACCTAAAGACCGCCAATAAGGTAGAGGATTCCATCCGAGACGCGGACCTGATTATCGAAGCGGTTCCCGAAGAAATGGAAATGAAACTCGAGCTCTTTACTTTTTTCGACAAGTTTGCTAAGCCCAACGCGATTTTTGCCAGCAACACGTCTTCTCTTTCCATCACGGATATGAGCGACGTAACGGTATGCCGCGAGCGCTGCATTGGGATGCACTTTTTCAATCCCGTCCCCAAGATGAAGCTTCTCGAGCTGGTGAAGACGCCTTTTACATCCGAACAGACTGTCGCCATCTGCCGCGAAGTTGGCCGGCGCATGGGCAAGGAAATGGTTATCGTGAAAGATTCTCCGGGATTCGTGACGTCTCGCGTCAGCGCCATCATAAGCAACGAAGCATTCGCCATGCTCGAGGGCGGTGTCGCTTCCGCGGAAGATATCGATAAGGCTCTTAGACTTGGTCTGAATCATCCCATGGGCCCACTTGAGCTGGCGGACCTTGTTGGGCTGGATGTATGTCTGCATGTCCTTGAATATCTCCACCAGACTCTGGGAGAAAAATACCGGCCGAATCCGCTATTGCGAGAATATGTTCGGGAAGGCAGGCTCGGCCACAAAACGGGAAGGGGCGTCTTCGACTATAGGCCTAAGATGTACCCCAGCAATAGACCATGAAGAGGGGAAGGCAGCGTGGACAGATAGATGACAAAATCAATCGCGGAAAGAATCGTGATTCAGCAGGGCGATCTGACGGAGATGGATACCGATGCGATCGTCAATGCGGCCAATAACGATCTTATCTTGGGCGGTGGCGTTGCGGGAGCTATCCGACGCAAGGGCGGCGACCAAATTCAGAAGGAGTGCAACGAGATCGGCAGCATTCCAGTGGGTTACTCCGCCATCACCGCCGGTGGAAAGCTAAAGGCGAAATATGTGATTCACGCTGCGAGCATGCAGCTCGGCGGGAGAACCACCGCCGACGCGTTGCGGCACTCAACTGCGCATGCGCTCCGCCTCTCGGATGAGCGAGACCTCAAAACCATCGCCTTCCCCGCGGTAGGCACTGGCATCGCGGGATTTGACTTACGAGAGTGCGCGGAGATCATGCTGAGTGAGGCGGCCCGTCACTTGAATGGCAAGACGTCTCTTGAAACAATTCATTTTGTGCTATTCGACGCAGAAGCCAAAAATATTTTTGAACAGGTGTGGGAACGCGCCCAGTCAGAAGCTACAGGAAAAGCCGACAAGGGTGCCACCGGAGCTTAAGGGGCCGGTTTTTTCAGCACTGGTTTATCGTTCGCTGGGGGAGCTTGAGTTGCTGCTGGCGTTTTTGCCTCGGCAGCAGTTGCCTGGGCTGGAGCGCCGCCTTCGGAATACGGCTTCTTAAGCAGAGCCTCTGCCTGTGCCTGAGCCCCGCCGGTGTCATCGTTGGTCTGCTTCGCTTTGCTGTATTCGTTGACGGCGCGCGCTCGCTGTCCCAGCATGTCGAAAATCTTTCCCAGATAGATGTGGCCCCAAACTTCGGTCCATTTTTCCGAAGGTTCCGGGACGGCCTGCAGAGCCTCGCGAAATGCGTTGGCGGCCGCTTGAAAGTTTTTCTGGTAGAAGAACGCCTCCCCCATTCGAAAATTAGCCAGGGGGCGTCCCGGTTGAATTGCCAGCGCCTTTTGATATTGCGCGATGGCATCGAAATAGCGGCCTTGCTCCGCAATCTCTTCTCCGCGAGCGATGGCGGCTCGGGCCCGCAAGGACGTGCTGCCCTTCAAGATCAAATTGTTTGGGTCGATCTTGATGCCCTGAGGCTTCGGCCGGCCAAACGTTTCGACTGTGAAACTCGATTCTGTCCCAATCACGTCGACGATTCGCATTTCCGGATTCCCTTCAGTGTCAATCCGCAGCTCAATCGGCATCTGAAAAGTGTCCAGTGGCTGCTTGATCTTGCCCACGGTGCGAAATCCTTGGGGCGTGCGGTACACCACATATTCCAGCGTGAACTCCGGAACGCCGGTGGAGTTCAGCCATTGGGCGAAGAAGGGCTGCAAGTTCGGCGGCGCCTGTCCGGCTTTGGCTCCGGCTTGAGCGTGCTGTTGCGCCAGCTCCTCGAAATCTTCGTTGCGCCCGCTTTTGCCATCGAACTTTGCGTAAAAGTCGTGGAGCAGGGACTTGAAAGATGCGTCGCCCATCTGCGCCCGAACCATGTGGATGATCATCGCGCCTTTATTCATGACCACCGACCGGTAGTCGCCCGAATAGGGTATCAAGCGCGCCGCTTGCGCAATCGGCGCTGCATCCTCGTACATCAAGGAGCCGACGGCGAACTCGTCCACCGCTTTCAGGCCGGCTTCTTTACCGGAGTTTTGTTCTGCATACATGGCTTCTGAATACCGCGCCAGGCCGTCGCTGATCCACACGTCACCCGGGCTCGCAGGGAGAACAGAATTGCCCCACCACTGGGAGGCCACTAAGCGGGCGATGGTGCGGTCGCCAAACTTCGGGTCCCACATACGGCGGCTCAGCAGAAGAACGCCCGGAGCGGCGAAATCGCGAAGTGTTCCGTCAGGCAGTTGAATCAGAGTGAAGTCGGAACTCTCCAGCGGGCCAAACATATCGGAGAAAATGATCGCAGAGCGGGCGACGTCATTAGCAAAATCCTGAGCATTTGCGGAGGCAGCCCGCGGAGCGTAGACCGAAACCTGTATCCCTTCAGCCTGTTTGGGATTGAACTGCAGATCACCCGCGACGAAGGTGCCGTGGGGTGCCGCCCGGTTGCACTGGAACGTGTACAAAAGTCGCCCGCCTTCGACGGTGTTCTTTCCCGCCATCGGCGTGGGCGCTGATGCTTTTCCGCTGCCTGCAACCGCGAAGGTGTCCGGTACATTCAAGCGAAATGTCGCCGTGTAGCGATTTGCGGGGAAATTCGTTAACGGAAACCATCGTGCCGGCAGCATCAGGTAGGCGGCATCCTTGTTAATCGAAGCCATGCGCACGCCCGGCACCGGACTGTTCTCTTCGTTGGCGAGGATGCCGGCGTATGTAAAAGTCAGCGTGGTATGACCGCCTGCTCCAACCGGGGCAGGTAAGGTTACCGTCAACAGAAGTGGATTCTGCGCATCGCGCTCGAAAGGCAGTGGTCTTCCGTCGCTGCCCTTGACATCGGTGACGTTCAGATTTGGATGAAGCTCCACGCGCACGTTGCTCGATGCTTCCCCTGCCTTGAATTCCACCTTTGCTACTGCGGAGATGGTCTGCCCGATCGTATTCAGTGTCGCGGAAATGTCATAGTGATCGGCGAGGAAGGCGGGTGGGCGAGATACCTGGGCGCACAAAGGTGCAGCGCACAAAACCATCAAGAGCTGCGAAAACAGAATCAATCGCGCGACAAAAACTTTTCGACAGAGGGTCATCTGACCCCTTTCACTGAGTTAGATTCAGTAACCGTATATAGGATAGCAGACACCTCATAAAGCGTTGCCAACAGCATCTTTCAGGAGAGCGGTGATGAAGTCCGCAGCGCGATCGACCGCGCCCGGCGGGCCTAAAGCCTGGCGCACCTCGGCGAGGCCAGCGCGAAGCTCTTCGCGTGCCTTCGAATCGCGCACAAGGCGGAGAACCTCACCAGCGACGCCTTCAGGTGTGAATTCGTGCTGAATTAACTCTCGCACCACCCCGCGCCCTGCGATCAGATTGACCATGCTGAAGTAAGGAGTGCGAAGCAGAGGCCTGGCGAGGAAGGCGGTCAACGGAGTGACCCGGTAGGTGACGACCATGGGCACGTCGAGCAAAGCCGCTTCCACGGTTGCCGTGCCGCTCGAAACAACCGCTGCATCCGCCGCAGCCAGGGCATTGTAAGTCTGGCCTTCCACGAATCGAGGGTTCACCCCTGCGGGCCATCTTTCTCGAAGCTCCGCCGCCTTGTGGCCATGCGCAGCGGCGATCACAAATTGCGCTGGGATTTCTCGTTGGATCAAAACGCACGCTTGGCGGAGGACCGGCAAGTGCTGGGCAAGCTCCGCATGGCGGCTTCCCGGGAGCAGAGTGACAATGGGTTTCTCGGGGTCGACCTTCTGTTCCTCGCAAAATTGCTCGCGTGTCCGGGACGCTCGGACGGCCCCGACCAGGGGATGCCCGATAAATTTTACGGGTACTCCGGCATCTCCGTAGAATCTCTCTTCGAACGGGAAGATGCAGAGCGCTTGAGCGAATCTTCTTTTTACAACGCGAACGCGCCAGGGCCTCCAGGCCCAGAATTGTGGACAAATGTAATAAATATTACGAACTCCCTGGGCACGAAGCTTGCGGGCCAGCCGTAAATGAAACCCCGGGAAGTCCGTCAGTATCGCGAAGGGAGGTTTCCTGCGCTTCGCTTCGGAAACGAGGTGTCGCATCGCTCGCACGAGTGATGGCAAATGCGTGAGAATTTCGGTGATGCCCACCACGGACACTTCCGAGTAGTCCGTGGTGACGTCCACGCCCGCCGCGCGCATCTGGGGTCCGCCCATTCCGAAAATTGCCACGTCCACGCGCTCTTTGAGCGCTGTTGCCAATCGCGCGGCGTACATGTCGCCGCTGGCTTCACCTGCGGAAACTAGAAGCGGTATGCGTGTCATGCGCGGTAGGAACGCTCAATCACTGGCTGGCGATGGCGCCGGAAGAGCAGAGGGCGAGCCGTTTGCCTCGATGGGCAGATGCAGTTCTTGCTCCTTGTACTGGAGTTGGTAGAGCCGATAGTAGATTCCGCGCTGCGCCAGCAATTCCTGGTGCGCACCTTGCTCGCGCAGGCGTCCTTTGTGGAAGACGAGAATGCGGTCTGCGTGCTGTATCGTGCTCAACCTGTGCGCGATCACCAAGGCGGTGCGGCCGCAAAGCAAGCGGTCGAGCGCTTCGCGAATCTGAATTTCGGTCTTCGTGTCTACGCTCGAGGTAGCTTCATCGAGAATCAAAAACCGGGGATTATGCGCCAGGGCGCGGGCGAAATTGATGAGTTGGCGCTGGCCGACGGATAGGGTCGATCCGCGCTCGTTTACATCCGTGCCCACGCCTCCGGGCAAACTGTTCACAAATTCACCCAGCCCGATTTCGTTCACGGCATGTTCGACGGTTGCGCGGTCGATTCCTGAGGTTCCGAGGCGAATGTTCGATTCGATCGTGCCGGTGAACAAGAACGGATCTTGCAGTACGATACCGAATTGCCGCCGCAGATCTTGCATCTCGAGGAATCGAATGTCGACGCCATCCAAAAGAATTTGTCCTCGCTGGATGTCGTAGAAGCGCAACAACAACGAAATCAGCGTGGTCTTGCCGGCTCCAGTGTGGCCGACAATGGCAAAGTTCTGGCCTGGCGGAATCCGGAAAGAAACATCGCGCAGCACCCAATCCTCATCGCTCGGCTCGGGAACATTCTTGTAACTGAACCATACGTTCCGGAATTCAATTTCGCCGCGCGGGTTGACGAGCCGCGCGGCGTTGGGATTGGAAGTGATGGTCAATGGCTCATCCAACAGCGTGAAAATGCGTTCCGAAGCAGCCATGGCGGACTGCAGAATATTGAATTTTTCGCTGAGGTCCTGAATTGGGCGGAAGAAGCGCTGAGCGAATTGCATGAAGGCCACCAGAACGCCCAATGTCAACTGCGCGGAGAAGATTCTTAGTCCGCCCACCCAGAAAATCAGAGCGATCGCGGCCACACTCAGAATTTCCACTGCCGGATAAAAGAGCGCGTAGGCGAGGATGGCGTCGCGCCACGCAAGCATGTTGTCGCGGTTGCGACGGCCAAATTCTTCTTCTGCTTTGGACTCGCGGTTGAAGATCTGCACCACGCTCATTCCTGAAATGTATTCCTGGAGGAAGGCATTAATCCGGGCGATTGCCGTTCGAATTAGCCGGTTGGCATCGCGAACGTAATGCCGGAAAATCAAGGTCACGACGAAAATGAGCGGCAGGACTGCCAGCGCGGCCAGCGCCAGCCGCCAGTTGAGATAAAGCAGCACACCAACCATCACCGCAAGCAGGAAAAAGTCGTTGATCATGGTTACGACGCCGGCGGCGAATAGGTCGTTCAGGGCGTCCACGTCGGTCGTAACGCGCGTGAGCAGACGCCCGACGGGGTTGCGGTCGAAGAAGCTCATGGGTAGGCGCTGCAGGTGCCCGAAGATTTCGCCCCGCATGTCGTACATCGTTTGCTGTCCGACTCGCTGCATAATGCGGATCTGCACGTACTGGGCGAGAAAATCGAAAGTTAAGACGAGGAGATAGACAATGCTGATGAGGACCAGGCCTCGCCGCGCGGTTGAGATCGGGAGCAGTTGGTGCGACGCTGGGACGAGATAGCGATCGACAGCCCTCCTGAAGAGCAGCGGCGGCGCGAGCTCAAGTGGTGTGACGGCGAGTGTCAACGCAAGGGCGAGGAACACCCGCCATTTGTACGGCCGCATATATTCCATCAGCCGCCGCATCAGCCGGGAATCGTACGCTTTGCCGAGTGCCTCTTCTTCGTGAGCGTTGCTCATGCTCGTTCGAGCTCTTCTTCCAGCAATTGCTTTTGGTACAAGTCGGCATAATAACCTTCGCGGGCCAGGAGTTCATCGTGCGTCCCGCGCTCGATGATCCGGCCGTCGCGCAATACCACGATCTGGTCCGCGTCGCGCACCGTGGACGTCCGGTGGGAAATCAAGATGGTCGTGCGTCCCCGCATGATCCCGCGCAGCCGCTCCAGAATTCGTTCTTCGGTCTGGGTGTCCACGCTTGAAAGGGAATCATCGAGAATCAAAATGCGTGGGTCGCGAGCCACTGCACGCGCAATCGCGGTGCGTTGCTTCTGTCCACCGGAGAGGGTGATTCCACGCTCACCCACCAGGGTGTCATATTTCGCGGAAAAGCCCTGGATGTCGCTCTCCAAACTCGCAATCTCCGCGGCTTGGCTCACGATTTCGTGATTGTATTCGGGCAAACCAAAAGCAATGTTCCCCCCCACCGTTTCGCTGAAAAGGTAAGTGTCCTGGGGAACGTAACCAATCGACCGCCGTAGCGTTGCGAGCGGCCACTCACGAATCGGCCGGCCGTCAATCAGCACTTCGTCTTCCGGGGCTTCCCAAAGCCGTGCCACTAGTGCAGCCAGGGTAGTCTTCCCACTCCCGGTTGGTCCGACAATCGCCACCGTCGACCCCGCGGCGATGCGCAAGTTTATGTCGCTCAGAACGGGATGTGGCCCGGAACCATTCGATTTACCACTGCCATTGGCCCCGTTTCCCGAAAGCGTAGTTGGATACGTGAAAGTCAGATTCCGGAATTCAATCTCGCCTTCGAGCTGCGCTCCAGAAGGGACCCTTGTGGTCCGGTCGTCAATTTGTGGTTGTGCGTTGAGAATGTAAGTGAGCCGGCCCATGGACGCAGCGCCGCGCTGGAAGATATTTGTTACCCAGCCCAGCGCGATCATGGGCCAAACCAACATATTCAAAAAATTGTTGAAGGCAACCAGGCCGCCCAACGAAAGCGCACCGCGTAGAGACTGAAACCCTCCAACCCACAACACAATCAGAAACGTTGTTCCAATCAGTGCCTGGAGCGACGGCATGAACATGCTCCAGGTCCGAATAAGCTTCACATTTCGCGCGACATACTCGCGGTTTGGTTCGTCGAATCCTTGAATCTCTGCTGCTTCCTGCGCGTATGCCCGAACCACCCGGACGCCGGAAAGATTTTCTTGTACTTTCGCCGACAAGGTCGCGAGGGACGCCTGAATCTTCTCGTAGAGATCGTGAATCACTTTCCCAAAGTGCCGGACAACGATAACGACAATCGGGACGGGAAGAAGAACCCAAAGCGTGAGCGACGCGGAGAGTTTGACCAGGATGATGATGGCCATGATCATCGTGACGAAGGTTGTGGCGGTGTACATGATCCCAGGTCCGAGCACCATGCGGACCGCGTTCAGATCGTTGGTAGCCCGCGACATTAACTCTCCCGTCCTATTGCGCACATAAAACTCGGGTTCCAGGACTAAGAGCCGCTTCAATAAATCGTTCCGGATATCAAATTCGATATCGCGTGATACTCCGATAAGGATCCATCTGGTCCAAAATGACAGCACTCCCTTGATCAAAACAACGACAAGCAAAATCAAGCAGTAGATCTTGAGGGTATGCCTACTGTTTGGCGCGTAGAACGGAATGATTCGGCTGAGGGATGAGCGACCAATTGGAACCGCCACGGACCCTGCGCCCGTGTAAGTGAAAGGCTGAGGGCTACCCGCCAATGTATCGACGATAATTCCCGAAGCTAGCGGAATGATGTTCTGTACGACACCCATCAACGTCAATATAAGAAGTCCAAACGCGATAGCGCCTTTGTAACGGCCGAGGTAGGGCACCAGTCCGAGGAGGTCCTTGCCTCCTGACGCCGGCGAAGTCACTTTGGTTTCGGCAGCTTTCGTGTTTGTGCTGGCCGCGCTCATCGCAAAATGGACCTCGCGTTCTCAAGGGAAGTTGCTTCGGAGACAAAATGTTCATAACTGCGGTCTAGCGACTGATAGCGTTTGACAGCCGGGTTCCACCGCACGCCGATGGGTAGGGCATGCGTGGTTCCGGCGGTATTCACGGGGGTGAAGTCGAGTTGCAGGCCCTTCTCGGGGTCTTGTTCGTACTGAATGCGCCACCCGGTGACCGGCTTAGCCGGCGTTTGCCCCAAATAGCCTTTGGAGTTCTTCAAATACTCATCACAACGCAAGAGTTCCTGCCATTTGTCGTCCTGATTCTCGGCAATGATAGCGCGGGTGACGATGGTTCCGGGCAAATTGTTTGTGGGCGTCTTGGGAACAACGTTTGCTGCCACAAATTGTTGCTTTCCCGTTTTGGCCAGATCACCGAACACGATGACTTGTGTCTCCCTCCCGAGCAATGCCTCTGCCGCTCCTTGAACATCTTCCGGAACAGCCGGTTTGGCGGGCGTAGTCTCGGCGGAAGTCGCGGACTTGCTCGCGGGCTGTTCTTCGCCGCATCCGGCCAACAAGCAGACCATGCTCAGGATACTCATCGGCATAAGCAGCGAATGGCACCGTTTTCCGGAGTGCCCAAGGCAGCACCTCCAACGAGAAGCCCTCCTTTGGAAAGACGGAATCGCGCCAGCCTCGTTAGCCGCCAAGCTCTTTTTTTGCAGTGGTTTCCCCATCGGATATTGAGTGTCGCCGCAGCCGTTCCCGATGCCCTACGGCTCCTTTTCCTCTTTCAGCCTCTCCGGTTTGACCGTTGTCGGGCGCAAAACTCATTTCTTCCAAGTTTAGATGCAATGCAACAATTCTAGCTTCTCGACACCATTCACGGAAAGGCCTTGTGCGGAAGCCTTTCCGGGAAGTTACAGGGGGGATGTCCTGACCAGGTGACCGCCATGGAAAATCACGCCCGTCCGCTACCTCCGCGCAACGATGGCATCCAGCCGAGCTTCAAAATTCTCCTCTCCCTCCGACCATAGCTCGCTGCGCTCCACGGGGAGCGCGCTCTCAAATGCCTCGATCCAATTGAATAACTGTTGGATGTTTTCCCGCGTCTTTGCGTGATATTCCTTCAGATTTTCTCCCGCCTTCATCCACTGACGAAAAGTATGCTCCACGGGATGATCGGAAGAATCAAAAGGGTTCGAAGCTGCGCCGGGTGCCAGCAAACCCGCATGCCCAGTGAAAAAATGCTCGAACCCTAAGTCGGCGCAAAAGTGTCCCTCGGACGCTGCAATTCCTTCATCGTATTCCAGTCCGTTGCAGGTCAAGCGCAGCGGCTGAGGCTGTTTTTTCCACTTCAGCGATTCCATATCCAGTTCCCACAGATCCCATTTTGCTTCCGCCACGTACGCGGAGTCGGCGTGCAAATGCTGGATGGCGAGCGCGGCGACTTCGGCTGCGCCATAGTCCAGTGGCCGTAGGTCCCACACCGCGATGGGAGTCTCGCCGGAATCAATCGGCTGGACGGTTAGGCTGTCAAACCATTGTCGCGAATCTGAGAGGGGGGCGGTGGCAAGGAATCGTGCGAATTCCGCAATCATCCTGGTTTCGGAGAAATCGCGCGTCCACACCCGCAGGTATGCTCGATTAGCCATCGTTCGGAAAACCTTGTGAATTATACCGAGGCTGCCACCCAGAGGCGAATCAAGCTCCGGGCGGACCGCCATACATCCTGCCCATCGCACTGCAAGGTGCTGAGTGCGTGCAGCGTTCGATCCAAGGCTCTTGTGGCGGCCGCGGACCGTCGTAGGCATCTCTCTTCACTTGGCAAGTCGTAGGCTTGACCGCCGGTTTCGAGATGCGTCCTTACATTGACGTGAAGAAATGTTTGAGAGAAATACGTCCCCACTAAATGCGGACTAGCGGGAAGGAGGCTGCAACGGGTTGAAGCTTGCCGCGATCTGCTGCAACCGCTCGCGAAGGGTGTCCCCGATTCCTGCGAACACCCGCGCGCACGTTTCGCGCAGCTTCTCTTCGGTGGCGGCCGCAATCCCGGCCATAACCTCATGGGATTGGTGATCCAGCGTCGTGACGGTCGTAAGCATCCACTGTTTCGAAATATTCTCGAGCCGCGTGTGATATTGTTCCGCCGATTTCTCGCTCATTTTTCCAAGCGAAACCTGCATCTCTGCCCGGTGCGCCACGGTCATGGCTTTCCAGGTGTCGAGCAGCGGTGCTAGCCCGGCTTGCACCTTCTGGTGTGCATCTGCGACTCCCGCGTCCACGGCCCCAATCATCCCGGCCCGGAAGCGCCGCAGAAAGTCTTCCTGCTCTGACGTGACCTTCCGTGAATGTTCCGTCCTCACCGTTTCAAGTTGCTCCCTGGCTTCGCTCACGCTCCGCTGTATTTCCTCACCGACACCGGCGAGCTCCTGCCGGGCCTGCCTTTGAATTTCATCCGTGAATGCCGCCGTCGTGGTGTCCGCGGCTTCCGCGAAGAGTCCCCTCACACGGGCAAACGATTCGCTCACCGCCTCTTCCAATTGCGATTGCGTGTGCGAAACGAAGTTCCTGCTCGAATTGTCCAGTTCGCTCGCAAAAAGCCCGGAAACTTCTCGGGCTTTCTCGCGAATCTGGTTGCCCGCCTCTTCCAGGGTCTTATCCGTGAAGCTTTGAATAAGGGTCTGAGCCTTCTTTTCGTACCATTGGGAGGTCTTGAAGAGCTCTTCGATCGTGTGGTGCTTGATGTCGCCCGCCTTCGCTTCCAGCTCCGTCAAGTTTCGCGCCGTGATGGCCTGCTCTGATTCGCTAAGGAGTTGCTCGACGCTGCCCAGGCTGTCGCGAAATCGCGCTAACGATTCGGCAAAGGCCTCATCCGCTGCGTTGCGGATGCGGTCCTGCTGCAAAGTCAGCGCTGCATCCAGCATGGAACGCCCGCCCGCCAACCGTTGAATGGTTTCCTCAGCCTGGGCCACCTGCGGCTGAACTAGGGATTTAATTTGCTCTTCGAATTGCGCCAGAGCACGGTGGCTAGATTCCTCGAACTGTTCGCCGATGCGCGAATTGATCCGGTCAAGCAAAGATTCAGAGTGGCGATGAAGTTCCTCGCGATGGAAGCTCTGGACATCATCGATCTGCGATTGGAATCGGCTCAGTGTATTTTGTTGGGCGCTTTCCAGCCGCTCTGAAAAATTCTCAATCTTCTCCGCCGACTCGGTGGCGTGTACAACGGCGGCTTCGAGCCGGCGCGAACCTTCCAGCAATGAATCACGAAGCGCCTTCAGCTGTTGCTCCGTGTCCCCGGTTGCCGCAGCGGCGGATTCCCGTATTCCCGCGGCGAGTTGCATGGCTTCTTCGTGGAGCCTGGTGGACAGGCTCTGCGTCCCTTCGTTCAGGCTATACGCCGATCGCTCTTGAGCGGCGGTAATCGCCTTCTCAAGCGTACTCTGCCACTCTGCCTGCGCCGCTTGTAGTTCTTGCGCAAGTTGCTCGCGCCAGGAGGCTTGTACCGCGCCCATGGCGGAGAATATGTTCTCTTTGTTCTCGATTGCCGCTGCGTTCAGGGCCGCGTTCCGCGCTACCGCCAGCTCTTCGCGCTGCTGCGCAATTTTTTCGATCTCGCGGATAGTTGCTTCGGAACGCGTAGAAATCTCTGTCAAAGATTGATCTCCCTGGCTTCGAAGGCGAACGATGATTTCCTCTGTCTGGTCACGAACGGCTTGAACTGATTGCGCGGCGCTCGATAATTGTTCCGAAGTCTCCTTGATTTGTGCCGCTCCTGCGCTTGAAATCTGTGAGGTTAGATCACGCGTCAATTTCTCAAGCTGCGGAGCGAGTAAGCGTGAGAATTCCGTCCTCAGTTCCGCGGCGGCTGCCTCGGACGCGGAGCGTACCCGCTCATCCACTTCTTGCTGGACCTTCAGGAGGGCGTCCGCTGTCTCATTTGCGATTTGGCCACGCGCCGCGGAGAAGTTCTGTTCCCATTGTTCGAACGATATGCGGCGTTCCGCGGATACCGCCTGGGATGCCGCCTCTCGCGCCGTCGCGTGGATCTGCTGCTTTGCGTCGGCTAGCAGGCGTGCGACCTGTCGTGCAAGTTGCAGCGAAGCATCGGTGGTGCTAGCAGGCACAGGGAAGCTGCGAACGTTGTCGGGAGGGTTCTCAGCCGTTTCCGGCGCTGCTGACTCAGAAGAGGGCAATTCCCCGCTGGTCTGCAATTCCGGCTCTCCCAGTGGAACGTGAATCTCATCCGTCAATGACAGTTCATGGGTTACTTGGAGTGAGGGTGGCTTGTGCCCGCTTTCCCCGCCGGCCGGAATTTCCACCTGGTCGGGAAACGCGAACCAGTCTTCCGGCGGGAACGCAATTCCCCAAGCGTTTCCCGGCAACTCCAATTCCAGCGCCACTTGAAACAATTGCCTTACCGTCCGCGGCCGCTGAATCCAGGCGACGCGGCCTCGCACGCTCCTCGGTGCTTGTCCGGATTCCGAATGGGGAACCTCCAGGGAAACCCACATGTTCTTGAGTACATAGTGTTTCGACTGGTAGCGGCAACCGTGGCAGTTGATAATTAGAGTGGAAGTGCGCTCCACGAAGGATCTGCCCAGCGCATCGACACCCGTCACTTGCAGAGGAACGGCTTGCACGATGCGCGTGCTGCGCCGTTTCCTCAATTCCGTCGCCGGATTTGCGGAACCCTCCGACATTATCTCCGTGGGCTCCTCGGCAAAATTGTTGCCCATGTCATCCATCAAATTTCTTCGTGGCCTCTTGCGCTGACGCTAATATTCTCGACGCTTCACGGTTGCGTGGACTTCGTCTTCTCCGCACCTCGGTTGGGGTGCGATCCAAACACCAAAGTCCACAATTCTCTTGCCACCCAGATTGGGCCTACGAGCAAATACACGGGGCCTTGAAAGAATGCTGGATGATTGCCTTCGATTTTGTGTCCCACTAGGAGGGATATCCAACCACCGAGGAAGAAAGCCGCGCCCCAGATCCACTTCATTAGAATGAACAAAATGAGTCCCGCGAAAATCATGGGAATGCCGATGCCGTGCAGCAGTTTGTTCCACCCAGAGGAATGCTCGTGGTCGTACTGCGACATGTAGTACGCAAGGCTAGGCATCTAGCGCACCTCTAAGCGGGCGGATTCCCACCGCCAAATTGGAACTCTATACCTGATTAAACGCAATGGCTAGAGGAAGCTAGGCGTACTGAGGGTCCTATAGCCCCTCTAAAGGCGGGGGAATCCTGGTGGGCCCTTGTTGACCTATAGGTCTCGCCGACCCTCCATCGCCTTCAACATCGTGATCTCGTCTGCATATTCCAGGTCTGCGCCCACGGGGATGCCCACTCCAATTCGCGTCACCCTTAGGCCAAGAGGTTTGAGCAGCTTCGAGAGGTAAACCGCTGTCGCTTCCCCCTCCGCAGTAGGGTTGGTGGCCATAATGATCTCTTCGACACCGCCGCCCTTGAGCCGCTCGATCAGCGACTTGATGTGCAGCTGATCTGGTCCGCGGCCAGAGAGCGGCGAAAGCGATCCACCGAGCACATGGTACATTCCGCTATACGTCCGGGTTTTCTCGATTGTCATTATGTTATGAGCCTCTTCGACCACGCAGATAGTCCTTTTGTTTCGTGTTGGCCCCACGCAATACAAACAAGGATCGGAGTCGGTAATATTGTGGCAAACCGAGCAGGCGTGAATCTTTTCTTTGGCGTCGCGAATGGCGTCGGCGAGCGCCAGGGCATCCTCCGGTGCGGCCCGAAGCAAGTGAAACGCCAGCCGCTGGGCCGTTTTTTGTCCGATTCCCGGGAGGCGCTTCAGTTCATCGATGAGTCGTTCAACAGGCGCGGCAAAATCTGGCATCTCTGATATGTAACACACGCCCGCGCTTCCGCGCAAACCGCATTACCCGCAAGTTTTCAAATCCACGGTCCTGACTGGTTCGCTACCTTGACACGCCGCCACGCGTCGCTCCAGAAATCGCCGCTCCATGGAGTTACGCGCCAGGGCGAGGGCTCCTCGGAAGTGCTCGCGCGCGATCTCGTGCCTACGGCTACGAAGCTCGAGTTCACCAAGGGCGGCGGAGTAGAACGGATATTCGGCAAGGCGGTGAGCATCGGTGATCCCCCGGATCTCTTCAAGTCCGCGTTCGGGTCCCGCATGTTGTGCAACGGCGATGGCGCGGTTGAGTGCAACAACCGGGGAAGGACGAATCGTCATCAGCGCGTCGTAGAGGAAAACGATTTGTCTCCAATCTTATCCTCCGCACGCTGCGCATCGGCGTGAACCGACGCGATGGCAGCTCGACGTGATACTCGGTCAGTTCAGAACCCGTGGCCGAAAGATCGAGCAACTTTCGCCGTTCGGCGACGAGCTGCGCATCCCATTGCGATCGATCTCGGTCGAAAAAAGGGTTCAGGTTGCCCGTCGCATCCACCCGGGCCGGCAAGCGCGCGCGTCGCCGGCGTGGACGCCAGGGGATGCTCGATCAGCAGCGCCGCCAGGCGCATAGCCTCTCTGCAGAGTTCTACCCGCACCGCAGATTCTCCGGACGCGCCGTGGTAGCGTTCGTTGAAGAGCAAGTAGAGTGCCCGATACACAGCCGGAAGGCGGGCGGAGAAATCGTCTGCGTCCCCGATTTCGAACAACTTTTTCGATCCAGCGAGCACGTTCTTTGCGCACGAGATCCGCTTTTCGATTGCCGCATGAGTACTGACGAATGCGCCGGCGACCTCATCAACGCTGAAGCCGCACAGGATGTGAAGCACGAGCGCGACCTGGGCCCCCTCAGGTAGGCGAGGATGGCAGCAGGAGAACATCATGCGCAGCTGATCGTCCTTGATGGCGCTCGTTCCAAAAAGCTCCTCGATCGCGGGCGCGAGTGTCCATTCGCTCTCGAGCAATCGACTCAACTCCGGCGCGAACTCGCGGGCCGTTCGCTCGCGCCTAAGGACGTCGAGGGCGCGATGCTTTGCGGTGGCCATGAGCCACGCGGAAGCATTGTCCGGCACCCCGCGAAATTTCCAACTTCCAACGCGCGGCAGAAGGCGTCTTGTACGACGTCTTCTGCCAGTGCCAGGTTGGGCGCACTTCCACGAGACCTCCGACCTCTAAGATCGGACAGCCCTTGGAGAGCTCTACTGCCTGGTCGAGTTCCTTCGCCTCGATAAGCGTGTAGCCCCCGATAATATCCTTGGTCTCGGCATATGGCCCGTCGGTAACAGTCTTCTGGGTGCCCTTGACTAGCTTACCGGTGCGCTCAAGGGGATGACCCTGATCCTTTATGTGACCTTTCTGGCCCAGTTCCTTCATCCACGCAAGCCATTTTTGCATCATCTCCTGCATCCTCTCCGGGGATCTCCCGGCCTCTCCGCCACGGTACAGGTACAGAAATTCGCTCATCTCAGATCCTCCATCAGTAGTGTCCCAAGTTTTGCCTCTTGCCTTCCGTAAATTATTGATGAGAAACACATAAGGGGCAAATTCTCTTGGTCTCGATTTGAACGGGGAATGCTGATTCTGCCACCCTGCGAAGCATAACTCCGCGGG
>JACXTT010000883.1_pt1 | contig 51230 bp, 39 predicted proteins | sample 9270951 | NCBI WGS metagenome assembly JACXTT01 (sample SAMN15532306, study PRJNA645909) | rock metagenome | isolation source: weathered quartz diorite | place: Puerto Rico | collected 2017-06-21
TATGGGTAGCTCCAACGTGGATTTTCTTATTGGACCCGACGTCTTCGCTCTGATCCACGCCGACTTTTTTCGTCCGATTATTGGTGACGGTCAACGATTCATCGTGATCAATGGTCGTGGTTCTATCGTTCCCAACATGTTGGGTGCAGTTGTACTGCGCATTCATGCTATACAACTCATTCCCCTTTGTGTCGTCCATCATGATGGAGTTGTTGCCGCCGCCGCCCGGCGTGCTGTTGCTCTTGAGGCCGCTGATCATGCCGGCTCCCGGCAAACCGTTCGGCGGCATGTTTTGCGCGTTGTACACCCGCCCTACGATCATGGGGCGGTCCGCATCCCCCTCCAAGAAGCTGACGATGACCTCCTCCCCGATTCTCGGAATGTCGATGCCACCGAACCCTTTACCGGCATGGACCTGGGACACGAGCATCCAACAGGAGCTGTCTTCGTCTTTCTTCCCTTCCCGGTCCCAATGAAATTGGACCTTCACACGACCATGATTATCCGTATAAATTTCCTCTCCGCTTGGACCCACCACAACCGCGGTCTGATAGCCCTGAATGAGCGACTTCACCAGAACCCGCGGCGGGCGAAACGGCACGGCATGAGGAATACACGAGAACTGATTGGCATAGTCTTCTTTGCCGCCACCCGGCGTTCCACTCGTGTAGCTCTCTCCAAGTGAAGCCGTATGCCGGACCTCTGTAATGAGATACGCCTTGTTCATGTCCTGACGGCCGTAATCCGTCAGCTCGAACTTGTACCCGGAGGTGAACGCCCGGCAGTTACCGGTCCCGCTGATCAATGCCTGCTTGGCTTCCTCTTCTTCCATTCGCAGTTGCGCCAACGCTTCCCCTTGCGATTTTTTTTCGTATTCGCCGGGATAGTGGTACAGTTCGAACTTCTCATTCCCACCGATCTTCAGGGTGGTAGAAACTTCCGATAACAAGCTTGTACTGGGGGCTTTAAAGAAATAGTCGCTGAGGGTCCATTTCCCCGGCCTAAATATTTGTTCCATCATTAAGCCGGTGATGACATCTTCCTCCGGCGCGGCGCCGCCACCGGGCAACTGCCAATGGGCCTTGGCTTTTTCCGGACAGGGTTGATGCACGGAAGGATCGTCCCCTAGGACCAAGGTGTGCTTTCCATTTTCATGCGCGAAGTAATAGAAGATCCCATATTGCTCAAGCAGCCGAGCCACAAAGTTGTAATCGGTTTCGCGATACTGGACGCAGTATTCTCGCGGTTCATAGGTCCCTTGAAGCTGCGGCTTAACGTCGGTGAAGCCATACTCTTTGAAAATCTGTTGCACGATATCAGGCACGGACTTTCTCTGGAAAATGCGACAGTCGGTGGTTTGCGTGAGGAACCAAAGCCATGGCACCATCGTCGCCTTATACGTTGTCAGTCCCGTATCGCAGCCGATCTGGGCGAACTTGCTGATGAACCCGTTGAAGTACCGTTGCTTCTCGTTGGCTAGGGTGATTCGGATCGTCACCCGCTTACCGACGATATCCTTGAACTTAATGGCGCTGTCTTCGGACAGGAGATCCAGGTCGAAGATAAAGAGTTGTGAAATCCCCTCTCGTCCTGTGAAACTGCGAAGCAGGAGATGGTCCTTGCCCAAGGGCGTCTCGATCGCCATCATTCGCCTATCTTGTGAGTGGCTTCCCATAAATGTTCGTCTTGTTAGCCGATTACCACCGAATGGCGTGATCCAACTCGCTTAACCCACTATTTGGCAATCCTGGTTCCTGCTCTTTCTTGAACCTTCTCCGTTTGCTCAATCTACCTGCTCATCGCTTGGCTCCCCACCATCACGATTCTTCTACAAAGCTTCCCGAGACACAAAGCACGTACGACAGCACCTCGCCTACAACTTCCCACACATCGCGACCTGACGTAACAGCTGCGCCGGCGGTAACTGCGCGGGGTTCCCCGGATACTTCGCCATCACGGCACATTTACGTGTATTGGCCGATGCGGTCACTTCACGAGCCAACTTGACGAACCCTTCGTCCGGAAACTCGGTGCGATTCAGTTTTTCCGTCAGAACTTGTAGCACCAGCAGATCGTCCAATTGCCCTTGTTCGATAAGACGCTTGACGTTGCCCAAATAATCGGATAAGCGGATTTCGTTTAGGACACGTTGCGAGTCGCTCCTGGCTGCCATGGCAAACACCCCGTTGTGAGCCGGACCAGTCATAGCCGCAAGGGAGACGCCAACGATCCTCGGCGACACCATTCCAGTGGTGACGAAGACCTGTCTAAGCGAATCGGAGAAATTGGGCGAGAGCGGACTGAATTCAGCTTTGGGTATCGACGCAATCTCCGGCAACAATTCCGGAGCAAGGAGGACAACCAGGGTCAAACCGCCTTTGGTATACGCCCGCGGGTGGCTATCGAATGCATATTGTCGTAGCACCGACTCCGTCACTGCGTTCAACGTCCCCTGCTGAAATCTGGCCATGACAAAGGCCTTCAGTTCTTCCTGCAACGCGATCGTTGTTTTCCACACCCACGCTCTGGCGATCGCATTGTCTTGAAGGGAATTATTGGCGGTGAAGCGCTGGCAATACCGTTTTCCGTAGGCAATCGGGTAGCCGTTGTTTCCCCAGGGACCCAAGTACGCGTCGAGTACTTCGTAAAACGTCCAGAGGTCGATGGCCCCAGGATGTCCCGCGATGACGCTGGTCAATTCCTCGTCCAATATCCGAATGTTGGTCACCGTCGGCGCTGCCGTTTTTGGAATCGAGAGTGCTTTCGTTTTCATTCGACCTCGTACCGAAATAGTCCTTCAGGCGCCACCGAAATGTGGACCTTCGAGACGGATTGGCCGGCTGCCATTCGAGCCAAGAATTCCTGCGCCAACTCTGGCAACATGGTCCGGGTCAGAATATGGTCGACGTTGCGCGCGCCGCTGTCCACTTCCGTGCAGCGACTCGCGATGGCCGCAACCAATTCCTCATCGTACGACATCACCGCCCGATGATTGTCCTTGATGCGATGACGGATCCTTGCCAACTGGAGCTCGATGATCAGCCGCATGATCTCCGGCGCGATCGGATAGTAGGGCACAACAATGACGCGCCCGAGAAATGCCGGCTTGAAGTATTTCAAAAGATCAGGCCGAATCGCCTCCGCCAGCGCTTGGGAGTCCGGCTTCGTTTCCGGATCGGCGCAGAGCTTCATGAACGTGTCCGTCCCGGCATTGGACGTCATAATGATCACGGTGTTCTTGAAATCGATATCCCGTCCCTCACCGTCCTTCATGGCTCCCTTATCGAACACCTGATAGAAGATGTCTTGCACACCGACGTGCGCCTTCTCCATCTCATCCAACAGCACCACGCTGTACGGGTGGCGCCGCACCGCCTCGGTGAGAACGCCGCCCTCACCGTAGCCGACATATCCGGGAGGCGACCCCATCAGGAGAGATACTTTGTGTTCCTCCTTGAACTCCGACATGTTCAGCGTCGTGAGATTTTGGTCGCTGCCGAACAGCAGCTCGGCGAGGGCGAGGGCCGTTTCCGTTTTTCCAACTCCGCTGGGGCCGACGAACATGAAGACTCCGATCGGACGGCGTGGATCCTCCAGCTTCGCACGAGCGGTTCTGACCCGTTGGCCTAACGCCTCCAACGCGTGAGACTGTCCGATGATACGTTTTTCCAAATGCTCCTTGAGATTGAGCACGGTTCGGATTTCATCCTTTACCATGCGTCCTATGGGAATACCGGTCCATCCCGAGATCACCTGCGCGACGGCCTGCGCATCGACACCGGGCTGGAGCAAGGGATGTTCGCCTTGAAGCGCACCGAGCTGTTGTTTCAAGTCAGCCAACTCGGTTTGCATTGCTTTCACCTGGTCCCGCGACAGTTTCTCAACCGGTTGCTTGGCTGATTTGTCTGCTGATGTCGCCTCTTTTTTGTCCGTTGCCTGTTGCGGTAAAATGTCCCCTTCGAGTCTCCGGCGCAGATCGGCAATTTCGACGACGAGCTTTTTCTCCTTTTCCCAACGCGCTTGCAACTCGCCGAGCCGCTTCTCCTCGTCCACCCTTTCGCGCGTTAACTCCTCGATGCGCTCTGCATGGTCTCCGCCTGTAATGGTTTCTCGCTCGAGGATAGAGACCTCGGTAGTGATCAGCGCAATCCTCCGCCTCGCATCCTCGATCGCCGGGGGCTCCGCCACTTGTCCCAAGGCCACTCTGGCGCAGGCAGTATCCAGTACGCTGACAGCTTTGTCGGGCAATTGCCTGCCCGAGATATACCGATGCGAGAGTTTCACCGCTGCCTCTACCGCTTCATCCAAAACTCGCACCTTGTGGTGTTGCTCCATGGTGTCGATCAACCCGCGGATCATGTTGATCGCCGTCGCTTCGGTCGGCTCATCGACCTTGACGACTTGGAACCGCCTGGTCAGCGCAGGGTCTTTTTCAAAGTATTTTTTGTACTCGGCCCAAGTGGTCGCCGCGATGGTGCGCATCTCTCCTCGCGCCAACGCCGGCTTCAGCAAATTCGCCGCGTCTCCCTGCCCGGCTTGCCCTCCGGCGCCGATCAAGGTATGGGCTTCGTCAATGAAGACGATGATCGGCTGAGGAGACGCTTTGACTTCGTTTATCACCGATTTCAGACGATTCTCGAACTCCCCTTTGATACCGGCTCCGGCCTGCAGCAACGCAAGATCAAGAGATCGGAGCACCACATTCTTCAATGGCGGGGGAACATCGCCTTGCGCAATCCTCAGCGCCAGCCCTTCGACCACTGCGGTCTTACCCACACCTGCCTCACCGGTCAAAATGGGATTGTTCTGCCTCCGTCTCGTTAGGATATCGATGACCTGTCGGATCTCGACATCACGCCCCAATACAGGATCCACTTTGCCATCTCTGGCTCTGGCAGTGAGATCGATCGTAAATTGATCGAGAGCCGGCGCCTTCGACGCAGGCGCCGCCGTTTGACCGGCCGTCTCCACGGCTCCAGCGGTGGGCTGTTCCGTGTCTTCAACTGAACCAGCCACAACGACGGGTAATTGTTTATGAAGATCCTCGGGTGAAATCTTTTGGATCTCCGGAGAGACTTCCCGCATCATTCTCGAGAAATTATCTTCCGTCAGGAGCGCCAGCATGAGATGGCTCGACCTGACACGATTTACGCCATATTCGATCGACGCTAACGACCAGGCTTCGTTGATCAACAGAGGGAGCCTCGGCGCCAAGGTCGGTGTTCTCGCGTTCCCGGTCTTGAGCCGATCCAAACTGCGGGTGAGATCACGGATCAGTCGAGATTGATCGACGCCGTAATGGTGACATATCTTATGAATATCGGTGTTCGACATCTCCAACAATTTACTCAACCAATGTTCGACATCCACGTCATAGTGGGTCCGACTCAGACAAAGGCCTGCCGCGCCTTCCAGCGCCCGACGGCTGGTATCGTCCAGTTTGCCGATCAAACCTTTCAGATTGATATTCATGATCGCCCTCTCCGGCTCTACGAATGAGGCTGTTCTCCCCCTGGCAGCACCGTCGATCCTGAGAAACAGACATCCCGCGCGTCGCGTGAAAACTCCTTGGTCTTCAGCCAGGTGGTCCAGCCGAGGCGAGGCTCGTACCGATCGGTGCTGTGCAGCCTCGCCATCGGCACTTCTTCGGCCTTCAGATTCAGCTGAACGGTAAAATCCAGCTCCGGTCCTGCAAACAACCTCGTGAGTCGAACCAGCGTCGGATACGATTGCCCCGATGGAAGCAATCCCTGGAACTCCTCAAACCTCAACGGACCGAGTTCGACCTGAAAGGCCGCTTGTTGATCCCAGATATTCGTGCCGGCCAACGCCGATTGTCCGAGGATATTGTTGGTTCCATTCACGCCGATGCGCGTCCAATTGGCTTCATCCAGCTCGATCCAACTGCCTCTGCATGACGTGATGTGTACCGGCACCTCGAAATAGTCGTTCAGGCAGTGGGCCAACGCTTCGGCGGAATGCGGCCTTTGCCCCAACAGCCCGGCGTACCGCAGGACGAACCGGTCGTCGAAGGTCAATTGTTCGCGCAATCCGGGCGTTCCCAGTCCTGCTAAGGCGAAGAGACACCGGGCAACCCGATCCTCCTCACCTGCGACCAGCGATCGTTCGAATCCAATCGAACACTGATGCTTTTCCCAGGCCCGATAGAAGAGCGAGATGAGCCGATGATTAAAGAGATCGAGAAAATCCGAAAGGGTTCTATCCTTGGCTTGCAAGCGCTCAAGGACCAGTTCGGTGTAGAAACGCGGCAGGACTCCCTTCGGACCCGTCAATCCTAGAAAGGCAACCGTCATATCCACCGGCCGTTGTTCATCGGCAGGCACTTGCACGGCGTGAATGGCGCTGGGCGGAAACGCCAAAGATTGGTGAGCGTGGAATCGGACCGTTTCTTGAGCCGGAACGCCCCAGCGACCGACCGATGCCCGCGCCGAATACGCACGTTCCAGCAGTCGCACCGCCTGGAAGAAATCAAAGCGGTACCCTTCATTGCAAAGTTCGGTCGCTACACCAGAATCTGTTCGCCGGCTCTCGGTGGCCATTGTTTCAGCGGTCCCTCCCGTTGTTGCGTACGGGCTACCAACTGCGTAAAGGAATTCAGCGACGCATACAGGCCGAGAAATTTCTCCAACACGCTTGCAAACAAAAACACGCTGCTCCCAACATACTTCGTTTCGTCGAATTCGATCGTCACTTCCATACCACGACAGAACCCGTTCCACCCGAACGAGGGTGGCCGGCGCGTGACACGTCGGGAGTTGACCTTGGTGATTCCTGCGATTTGCTGCCTGATGATGCCGCTGTTCGAGAAATCGTAGAGCATCAGAATCTCTTGAAGCGCCTTCGTTCCTCCATCGGTCAGCGAGAGATAGTTCAACGACAGGTGTGAGATCAATTTCCACTGCATTTCCCCGCCGAGCGGCGGCCTCACCGGCATGGTCGGCTTGACCAACGCGCAGATCTTCGAAAGCGGCGCTGCCTTCTCGAGTTCAAAATCCCCGCGCGGATCGTCCATCATCAATCGCGCGGGCAGCCCGCGGTTGGTGCACGTCGTGGAGAGCATCAACGTATCCCCAACCGGAGTCGCCGGATTGAAGAGAAGGTCGACGACCGAGAGATACACGTCAGTACCGCTGTCATGTTTCTGTTCCGAAGGGCGTCGCATGTGATACCAAAATGCCGTTTGATCGGACTCCGGCCGAACGTGCTTCAAGGAATAAATCGGTTGCACCTCCCTGACGGTCTCTTTGTCGCGGGACACCAGAGAGACGGCATCGATCGAGTAAATTTCATGCGCGAGCGGCCGCCTGAGATCGGGAATCACCCGATATTCATATTGAGTCTGGTCCATACGAATCGGCTCGGCCATCTTCGTAAAGAGATTGACGACAGGCACACAACCCAGCCTGAACACCTCCGGGCCGGCCTGATGATCCATGGCCGGCGGCTGATCCAGCACGATTTGCAGCTCAAGCCTGGTTGCGGAATTGCCTCGTAACGCATGCCGCAGCCCGACGACTTCGACAAAAAGGAACTTCTGAGGAAACGTGAAGTATTCCTGCAACAACCGGTAGCCGAGCAAGCCGTGAGTGGGATACGGCAACAATCCATCGTCAACCCCGAACCCAACCGGGCGCAAACTGCCGGCCGGCAAGACTGTCGGTTTGTCTCCCGGTTTGATCGGGACGGCCTGACAGCGTACTTCATATGAGTGGTTCATGAGCAATTCATACCAGGCATAGGAGGTCTTAGCTTCCCCATGCAGATAAAACCGCAATCGATCGACTTGCAGATCTTTGAATGTAAGGCCGCCCAGAGCCTCCAACTCCAGCTTAACGACCGACCCAGGTTTTCCGTTCGGCAGGGCACGGTCCGCCGGATGCACTTTGACGGACGTCACCTTGATTGGCCATAGCGTCGTCGGATACGTCGTTCTGAATCGGCATTGTGTGCCATCGATCGGGCGTGAATACAGTTGGGTACCCGAAGGAATCAGGTAACCGCTCGTGAGTTTTCCCTGTTCCGGATCCAATACGAACTCCACGATCGACATCGAAGGAATCGGAGCCAAGTAGTGAGGGTACAGCATGCCCAGCAACGCATCGGTGATTTCAGGAAATTCATCGTCGATTTTTTTGTGGATACGCGCCGCCAGGAATGCGAACGCCTGGATCAAGCGTTCGACGTGAGGGTCTTCGCATTTGTTGGGCTCGAGCGACAGACGCCCGGCTACTTTTGGGTACGTCTGAGCAAACTCTTGTCCCAGGTGTCGGAGGACCGACAGCTCGCGCTCATAATATTGCAGCAATTCCTGGTTCACGATGCTTCTCCGCGAACCTGGTATGCATGTGTGCCCACCTGAAGAGACGCATCGAACATGACCGGCTCCGACCACGGATCGATGCGCAAGAGGGCATCGATCCGGAAATGCAGCCGAGGGTCCAACGGCTCTGTCGGCTCTAACGTGACGCGCACTGATTTCAAGCGTGGCTCGAAGTTCGCCACGGCTTCCTCGATGGCCCGACGGATCGACTTTCGATGGTCGGCATTCAACAGACTATAACTCGTGAAGTCGGGAAGTCCCAACATGAGCAAGGAGTCACCAAGTTCCTTGAACTGAGGTTCGAGACCAAGGAGCAATTCACGCCGGGTGTTCAACAGCGCCTCCAGGTCTCTTGAAATAGCGGCTATCAGTTCCCGGATGCCGACGCCGTGGGGATGCGGCCTCCGCATTCTGTGAATGGCATCGCCGAACACTTCATCGAGCAGAATACGATTGAGTGTCGCGGTATGGGTAACTGTCCGACTGCCCTCCATAAGACGTGTGATTTCACTCGTGAGCCGTTCTCCTCCGAATCGCTTGGGCTCGTATAAGAGTGGCCCTCGGATCACCTGATTGAGGCCGTCTGTCAAGACGGTGAGCACTTCATGCCGCAGAGAAGCGCTAGGGTCGGCTGCGTTCAAGGCTTCTTGCCATTCGGGAAGAAATTGGCTGCGGATATAGGCGGAGAGCTGGTCGTCGGATCGCTTCAGCCGCGCAATCAATCCGGCGGCATCCTTGATGTCGAGCGGATCTAGATACGGATCGCCCGCTCGGGGATCATCATCGAGTAAGCGATCGAGAACGGAACTGGTCAAAATGGGGTTCGTTGCGCTCATCGCCGATCACATCACTCTGTCTCAATGTCCTCAGAAGCCATTCCCCGTTGCTCTCCATTCTGTCCCTCCGCTGCAGAATGGAGAACACAAGGTGAGCGTGCCCAGCATGCTTCATGCCGAGGACTACTGAAGTGAATCGAGATCGAAAGCCCCTGTTCCTTTTTTATCGTCCTGTTCGTAAGTCCATTCGGCCTTCCGGAAACCCAGGGTGATGACCTCTGTCGGCATATCTTCTTCCACATTCAAGGCGGGATTCACGCTGGTTACAAGACATTTCGACAGCGTCAGCGTCAATCGACCGGGAAACGTAATCGTGGCTTTGTCGATGGGCGTTTTCTTAGCGCAGGCCTGAGCCAACTCAGGACTCGACGCTCCCATATACTTTCTTACACTGCAATCTGTTGCATTCGTGATAATCGTTTTGGGAGTGGCCTCATATTTCCCTGCTTGAGTGACACCGAATGACACATCAAGCACCGCTATCTGGTCTTCGAATCCGCTGGCAGTGCTGTCACCCTGAAACTTTGGCCCTTCCAACTTCAAGAATCCCTTCTGCACCAGGTTTGCCATGGCGATCGCTCCTTCCAATTGATGAGATGACGCTGCGTAATGATAGATACTGACCGCGCAAGACACATGCCATTCTGCTCACCCGACATTTTTATCGAGACTATTTGCCTATGTGTTTGAGAACGTTCACCGTTCTCCAGCCGCAATCAATTGGCACCACCGCGCGTTTCTTCGAAGCCAATGCGGATTGCTCTATCCAAACAGATACCAGGTGAACCTAAAAAGATACGCTGACATTCTCCGAAGTGATCCGATCGAGTACGAGAAAGAGGAAGCCGCGTCCTCTTCAATTCGGGTTTCGTTATCCCTTAGCAGGCGGCGGCAACTCTGCCACCAGCCTGAGCGATACCGTCAACTCATCGAGCTGGAAATGTGGCCTCAGGAACGCTACGGCTCGATAAGCTCCCGGCTTGCCGGGAATCTCGGCGACCTCCACTCTGGCGTCTCGTAACGGGTATTTGGCCTTGATTTCAGCCGACACATCCTCGGAACTGACGACATAGTTCTTGATCCATCGATTCAGGTAGTCTTCACAGTTTTTTCGGCTCATGAAGCTCCCTACCTTGTCGCGCATAATGACTTTCAGGTAGTGCGCGAATCGAGAGACCGCCAGGATATATTGCAACTGCGTTGATAGACGAGCATTCGCGTTCGCCGCGGGGGTATCGTACTTCTTTTCCTTCTGACAAGATTGGGCCGCGAAGAAGGCGGCATAGTCCGTCCCCTTGCAGTGCACGAGCGGGACAAATCCAAGACCCGACAACTCATTCTCGCGGCGTTCAGTGATGGCGATTTCCGTCGGACATTTGAGTGCAATTTCTCCTTCGTCGTTGCGGAACGTATGCGTCGGTAGCCCCTCCACTTTGCCGCCGCCTTCCACGCCGCGAATCGCCGCAGTCCATCCATACTTCGCAAAGGCGTCGGTCAAACGCGCTCCCAGCGAGTAGGCTGCATTTCCCCAGCAGTATTTGCTGTGATCGGTACCGTCCACATCTTCCTTGAAATTGAAGGTCTCGACGGGCACCGTGTCGGGTCCATACGGCAGACGCATCAACACGTGCGGAAGCGTCAATCCGACATAGCGTGAATCTTCCGATTGTCGAAATGATGTCCACTTGGCGTAATCCGGCGTCTCGAATTTCTTGGCTAAATCACGGGGATTCGGCAGATCCTCGAAGTTCTCCAGACCGAGCAATCCGGGGGCTGCCGCCGAGATGAACGGTGCATGCGCGGCAGCGGCGACGTTCGAAATTTTCTCGAGCAACCCCAAATCTTGCGGATGTCGACCAAATTCATAGTCGCCGATCAACGCACTGTACGGCGCCCCGCCGAACATGCCATATTCCTCTTCGTAAATCTTTTTGAACAGCGCGCTTTGATCGAACTCCACGGCTTTCTCGAGGTCTTTTCGCACTTCATCCTTGCTGACATTGAGCACGCGAAGCTTGAGCTGCGTGCCCGTCTCACTCTGCATGACCAGATAATGGAGACCTCTCCATGACGCTTCCAGTTTCTGAAACTCTTGCGCGTGCATGATCGCATTGAGTTGCGCCGACAGAAGGCGATCGATGTCCGCAATGCGCGCATTGATGGTCGCCTCTAGATCTTTGGAAACCCGGAGGGTTCCTTTCATGACCTCATCGACCAGCGTCGCGATTTGGCGGCGAGACTGTTCGCGCTCCCAATCATCTTTGCCGATTCGGGTTTCCTTAATGATTTGATCCAACACGCCGACTTCTTCCGAACTAACAGACCCTGCAGTCCCAGTTTGGGCCGGTTTTGCTTCCTCCGCCATGATCAGCCCTCCTTCCGAGAGGCCGCTTCGCCCCCGATTCCCGATTCCTTACCGATCCTCTGCTGCAACTCGGTGTTGCCGATGATTTCTTGCAGCTTCTCCGCCAACCGGTCGTTCCCGTCGGTTTTTGCCAAGAGGGCCGTCAATTGTTTCCGCACTTCCACCAGCCTCTTGAGGGGTTCGACTTGCTCAGCGATCTGCTCCGGTCCAAAATCTTCGATGTTCCCAAACCGAAGCTCAACACCGATTTTCGAGTCGTCGTTGGTCAGTTTGCTGTCGACCTTATAGGCGAGCCGTGGGCCGATGCCCTTCATCACATCGTTGATATTGTCCCGATCGATTTGCACAAATTTCCGTTTGGGGTCCTTTAATTGGGGAAGCGGTTGATCGGGCTTTCCCGATAAGTCCGCCATGATGCCTACGACAAACGGCAGTTCCTTCATCACAATGGCCCCCCCGGTCTCGACGTCGTATGTAATCTGGACCCGGGGAGGACGAACCCGACCGAGTTTCGGCTGGATGCTTTCTTGCGCCATGTGGGCCTCCAATTATTGTGGCCAGTTATTCACGAACTATCACTGCTTCTTCTCGGACTTGATGCCGAGCGTCTCGCGAACTTCGCCAAGGACACCGGGGTTTTTGATGACTTCCTGCAACCATTCATCGAGCGGCATCTGCCCCCACCTCGCGGCCCGCTGAACGAGGTAAGAAATCGGGCTGTGCGGTTCCGTTTTTTGAAAAAATTCAGCCACCTCGGTGAGCTGGCGCAATGCCCAGGCTCGATCTTTATGAGAACTGTCTCCCGTAACGGGTGTCGATACTGCATTCATGGTGGCCTCCGTAGGCTTACTCCCATCAGGAACCGAAGATGTCGACTGGTTGGACTGCAGTCCGATCCCACCCTTGGCCTTGACCAACCCATCCACTAACACTTGACAGTCCATCACGGCTTCTTCGATCAGCCGGAGACTCGGAGCATCCTCTCCGTACCTTTCATCCAATATCTTTGTCAGTGCTTGGAGCTCTTGGATACATTGCACAGTCTGCTCCAGCAGGGTGGCACAATGAGATAACGGCGTGGCAGCTGCGACTTTATTGAATTTCTCGCCGTCAAGTTTTCCCTCTTTGAGCGCCTCGTCGAGTCGAACCCGCTTGTCGGCGTCGGAAGCCGCGCCTCTTCTGAGGTTGTCCACCTCTTGCGACTCTCTGTACTGCCAATAGGCATAACTGGGGCCTGCCGAGTCCAGAACAAGCGGAATCATCCGTATTGCTGGGGGAAGGAGCTTATTCAGCACAGACAGTCTTCCCGTACGAACCTCACGATCTCCGTCCTCGATCATCGGATGAACACTATCCCAAAAGCGGGTATGCAGCCCACGAAGCACGGTGAGTCCCTCACGGAGTCCGGCAAACCCATACCGTTTCACCAGCCCTTCAGTCAGCCATACGGTCACTTCCAGGTCTTTACTCTCCTCGGACAGGATCTTTGAGGCAACCTGGACAACCTTCTGCCAGTCGGCGACCTTGATGTCACGCTTCCAATCTCCTTGGTTGAGCGTCTCCTCTTCTCTGCGGGCTTCCTTCAGCACATCAAACTCTTTCCCCTCTCGAGCGATTTTTCCTGCCGGACTATCCCCCGCAATGGGCTTCAAAAGATCTTCTATGTTGACGACCGGTGCCGTGGCCATATTCCCACCGACTCATGCAATCTCAGGTTTACGTTCTGCGATCTCCAGATCCCGAATTTCAAGAAGACCGATCTCTTCCTCATCGACGAGCAATGTCCGTTGCCCCACACCGGCTACGACACCGTCCGCAACGGCACGCCATTCCGTCAATCGCCCCAGTTTGACCATATCGTTGGCGTCTTTATGCGTATCGAAATATAAGACCGGCAAGAAAAGAGGTCCGCTCGGCCGGTCGCATGTCTCGACCGAGGCTTGGATCCACAGAGTGTCGCGAAGATACCTCGGAGATTCGATCTTCAGCTTACGGATATGCTCGAACGGCAGCCATGTATATACACCGTTGATGAAGCATTCGAGAATGGGCGCCAATATATCATCCGAATCATGCAGGGATGAAAACGGTTTGCCGTTCAACGTCCCGGTCACCGGGAATCTCCGAGATTCAGCCTGCTGCAATAACAAACGAGCATCGTCGCCATTGCCGGCATGAATCTCCTGTAGCGCCTGAATATGCATTTCAACATGTGAAGGCGGTTCCATGAGAAAAGACGGTCGAATGCCTCCTTGGAGCGCGCGCTCGCGACCTTGTTCACCCTTCATAAGCTGGCGGTAGACCTCAATGCCGATTCCAGACTGGTCATTCTGGTGACCGATCACGTCAAGCTGACGTTCCGCTCGATCGTAGTCCCCAGCGAAACACAACGTTTCGAAGAGGATTGTTCTGAGTCGTAGGTCTGTCGGGTGAGATTTGACTTGTCGAGAGACTTCGGCGACGGCAGCCGAAAGTTGGTTAGCATTCAGAAGCTCTTCCACCTTCACATCTAACCTCAGGCAATATGCGTAGGGCGCCCAATCCTACGAAAGCGAACTAAAAAAGGCAAGCCGCATGAAGCGGAAGTACTTAAAAATAGGTCACAATATCTCACTCGTGCGTGAGTCCGCATGTATTTCCCGGATGCTCGTCGTTTTTAGCCCATGCAACTCTGCACACGAGTTCAGAGAAGCTCGCCAACGAAATCTGCGGATCTTGACACTGCGACAGAGCCGGCATTCGTACATCCCTGACAAAGATCTCGGATTCGGCGGTAATGTCGGACCACGCCTCGTCCGGAGCTTCGGAATTGACGATGAACCGAACGACATTCGACGGTCCTGGCCCGATCGATAACAGCGCCGTGCCATCACTATCTTCTCTCTCCCGACGCCATAGACATACGACTCCGGTATTTGGATGCCAAGAACCTTCCATAGACTGCAGACAAAGCAGGAGCCAGAACGAGAGATCCATGTTCTTCGAAGACCCACGGGAGAGAAGTGGAAATCGAACTCCACGTCTCGATGAGTCGCCGGCCGCTTGTTTCAATGTCTCCACCATAGCCAACTGCTTGGACACATCGGATGCAGCCTCTACGCCTTCCCACCATGCGCCTATGGTCGTTGACTGCACGAACTGATTGAGCTCTTCCCGCGCTTGACCGGGATCTGGAGATTCAACTTGTCTCTGTTCGACCTCCCGCCGGAATGCATCCCAATCGAGGTCGGCACGAAGCTTCCGGATAGCGACAGAGGTTTCACTGAGAAATCGTGCCGTGGCGACAGGAATCAACCAGGGCGAGGTTTCAAAGAGATCACGATCGACCAGCGCAAAACTGAGAAACGGAAACGCTCTGCCTGCTTTGTCATGACTGGCTATCAACGCTCCGCTGACCACCCTGCCTTCATAAGCAGGCATATAGAAAAAACAATAAATGCCCGCTTCGGCGATTCGGGCTTCCCACCGTACCCCTTCCTGGGATTTCGCATACAACGTGCCGCGTTGGAGCCATTCATCGAGCCATCGGATTTCCGGGCCGGAGGCATGAAGACGGAGGAACTCAGGAGAAATCGGCAGTTTTCCATAATATCCGTAGATCGTCGCAGTCATTTCGGCTCCACTAGAGATGCTCGATGCAATGAAAAGTCTCGAACAGACCGGGCCGGAAGGGATTCTTGTGCGTTGCGGTTCGAAGATCATATTGCACCTTCACAGTCTGGCCTTCTGCGACAGGAAGATCCCATTGAACTCGATACTGAGTGAGTCCGGCCATGGGCGAGAGCCGTCCACCTTGAATCAGACGAAACAGTCCCCACCAATCCTTAGACTCTTTCGTGATCCAAGCTCCGCCTACCTGGACCTGCAACAGAACCCCGGCTGCCGGAGCCGGCCCCGGCCATTTCATTTCGTGCCACTCTTGCGGTTCCATTCGGTAACGGAGCGGCTGTCCGCCTACTTCCAACCGAATCTCCGTGACAGACTTTACCCCGCCTTGCGGCGGATAGGGATAGAGCTCGAAGGACACGTTCGGGTCGGCACTCCCTTTGGGGAACAGGCTTTCCGAGAGCAGCCTGGCGTGAACGAGTGAATTCAGGAATTCTTCCGACAACGCCATATTGACGTTCGCCCATTGCTTGAGTTCCCAGCGGTCGACCCCTTCATTGATGAACGGCTTCAACTCTGCCTGGTAGAACTTCCACAGCAAACCGTTTTCAGGGTGGAAGACCTCCGATAGGTCCGCCATGGGAGCATCCCCACCGACCTGACGAAAGGGATACCGTCCTTCGACATTTCGCTGACAAGCCGGATACACCTCCGCCTCCCACCGCTTTGCAGCATCGGCTTTCGCCCGTTCCAAAACTCCACGCATCGTGACCATCCACGGTTCGATCAACCACGAGGTGAGGGTCTCCATGGTTTCCGGATCCAACCTTTGCAGCAACGCGTCTGTATTCTTCATAGCCTGAAGAATATCGTTCGATTCGCCGGATACGATGCTCTTGGCCAACGCCTTCATATCCGCGGCCGGGCTTTCCGCGCGCAAGATCGGACGAACGGTTTGATGCACTTTTCTCACGTCGGTCAGATATCTGATCAACGGGGCATCCTCTTTTGCATCCTTCGAAGGTTGAACGAGCTGCTGCAGCCCCTTGAATCGGAGGGCGACGGAACCGGCAAAATCGTTGGGATCGCTCAATCGACGGATGATTTCTTCGGTATCTTTGGACGATGCGCCGGCAACATCTGTCATGTCTTCCATGCCAAGCTGCTTTTTGACCTTGTCCAAGATCCCCGTCGCCGTCTCCTGCAATTTGGATAACCCCTCGGGCTCCGGCACGGTATTTTGCACAACCGCTTCGATGACACGCTGGATGGGAGAATCCGCCGAAGCAAGGAACCCCAATTCTTCTTCCACGTTGGCCGGAGTAACCACTGACTTAATATGCAACGACCGAAGAAACTCCCGCCAATGCCGTACATAGTCTTGGAAATATTGTTTCTTAAGCCCTTTATCCAGTTGAGCTCGCTCCACTTCCGGCTCTCCGATTATCCAGCCTTCATCTCCGGATTCTTCCAAAACTTTAATCACACTGGCTTGAAACGGTCCTTTCCAGCCTGCCAACGTATAAACGCCCGGCACCACATGGTCGCTCGTAATGGTGCCCTGGAGTGCGCCTTGGAGCACAAGATCGACCGTAAACGGCTTGACCAAATCCTCGGCCCCCCGTCGACTGAGTGCATATATTCGTTGCGCTTGTGGAACCTGTCTCAACTGCTCTTGCACATCACGGACCAATCGGACGTTCAGAGCTAATCGCCTACTGTTATCGTGGGCCAAGTGGCGGCTGTACAGAGACATCTGTTCGAACACCTGTCTTTGAACATCTGCAGGGACATCTTCCTGCAGATAGATTCGCTTCAGCTTGGCGGCCCAATAGTCGTCTAACCAACGATTTAAGAATGGCACTTTCAGGTGGTTGGGATCGCCCAACATAAGATACGCTTTAAGGAGAGAATAGTACTCGTCGTACTCCGTCCCCATCTGCGTACTTCTGCCCCCCGACGTCAATGTAAATTGCGCTAATCGTCCTTCCATGTCTCGCTTCGTCTCGTTGAGAAACAACCTCGAAAAAGATCGAAGGTAAATTTCTCCGACTTCCTCACGAAGCTGATGACCTTGATAGAACCCGGTGAGAGCGAACGGTACCCCCTGCTGCTCGATATCCAGAATGTCTTTGAACCTGGCACCAAGTTCGCGAATATAGTCCGTAGCCCTGGGCAATTGTCCCGCATCGAGCGTCAATTCAGGAGGCTGTAGCGCGGCCGACAAGATGGTGTTCAACCTCCGCTTGTTCCCGATAAAGGAGATGGTGAGTGCCGTCAGCGCCACGAGTACGAACAATACGGACAGGGCCGATACGGCCACACGAAGATGGCCGCGCTGGCGGTAGACCGTCGATGACGGACTGACCAGATGTTGGTCCGGAAAAATCACGTCAGAAAAGAGTTCCTTCAGAAAGTAGCTCTTGGGTTCTGTCGGGGTGAACGCCGCGACGCTGACGTCGGACAACCCGGACGCACGGCTGACAGCCCCAAGAATTCGGTCGATCGGCGCGCCCTCTTGCGTGCCGCTTGTGAAATAGAATCCGCGAAACAACGGGGTTTCCTGATACGCGCTATCCTGAAACAGCATGTCGACAAATCGCGTGAGCCTATTGCGGGTCGAGAGCAGTTGCATTGGAAAACCGAAAATGCTGATTTTATGACTGCCCCTCGTAGTCGACAGGCGCATGAGCCTTCGCTCCTGGAGGACGGACAGTAAGTCATCGAACTCCTTTTTGAACCGAACGGCCGGTTGCTCGTTGCCGTGCAGTGATTTGGGAAAGGTACAGCCCCAGACACGTTCCCGTTCAGCCCGATTCAATTCATCGAAAAACTCAACGAACCCCTGTACCAAATCGCACTTGGTAAACATGACATACACCGGAAACACGACACCGAGTCGACTGATCAGCTCGTCGATACGTGCGCGCATTTGCTTGGCATGCGTCTCGACATCTTGGTCACTACCCTGCATGACATCGGCGATAGAGATGGTAGCGATGACCCCATTGATGGGATTGTCGCCGCGATACTTCCGGAGCAAGTCCAAGAACGCCAGCCACTCGTCCTGATCCTCAGGATGAGTCACATAGCGCCCTGCCGTATCCAGTAAGACTCCTGCATTCGTGAACCACCAATCGCAATTCCTGGTTCCACCCAATCCCTGAAGCCCCTGTCCGGTCCCACTCAAGGACGGGAACAGTAGACCGGAGTGCCGGAGGGCCGTACTTTTTCCAGACGCAGGAGGACCGATGAACATGTACCAAGGTAGCGCATAGAGGGCGGCCTTTCCGCTCAACCCTTTGGCGAGTTTCGACTCCTTGAGCGCGGCAATTCCTTTTTCGAACTGAATGCGCACCGCATCGATCTCCTCCCGGTTGTCCGACCGAACCCGCTGGCCGTTCTGCCTCAGCGACGCTTCAAGTTTTTCGGCACGTTTTTGGACGAGACGAGATCGGACGGCATAGAGGAACACCCGCAGTATCACGATACCGATGATCGCTTGGATCCTCGCATCGGCAGATTCCAGCCCGATCCAGGGACCCGCAAACCAGATCAACGCCATAAGAAAGCCCGAGGCAATTTCCGCGGCAAGCTGCGGCTGATTCAATAGCGCAACGACCGGAGCTTTCACGAGCGCGACGAAGCGTTTCATGTCGAGGATTCCTGCAACAGTTTCTTCAGCTGGTCAAGCACATTTCCGACATCTTGATTGATGAGAAATGTGAGAGCCAGATAGAACAGCAACACGAGTCCCGCACCGGTCGCCAATACGACCCAGACAGGTAAATCACGTTTGACCAGCTCCATGAGCTCCTCAGGACGTTGGCCTCGCGGAGAAAGCATCCGCACATCTCCTCGTTTAGCCTGCACTTCCCGGGTCACGTCCTCAACTAATCCGCGCAATCGTTCGCGCTCGTGAATGCGGTATTGTCCCTCGAAGCCGAAGATCAAGCACAAGGCATAGATTTCCAACAGATCGTCATCCACCGGTAAGGATCGCCTGATGGTTTCAAGACGCCTAAAGAACCCTTCGCCCGCCGTGAAGTCTCCGAAGAAATCATATTGGAGCGGTCTCGACGCCCACTGTTCTCGATGAGTCCACCGAGAGTTGATGATCATTTCATCGAGATATGCGGCAACTGCATAGCGGGCATGAGCCTGCGCCTCGGAAGAAACCCCGTCGGTCTTGGACGTTTCATCCGCTTGATGAAAGAGGTGATGCAGTCTCGTGCGGAGATGGTCGGGACTTCCGATGTCTTTGGTGTCCTTCAGATAGGTTCCTAGGACCAACAGATCGCTGAAGAATTCGGCAATTTTGCCTGTCCGCCGTTCGGGCACGAGCCGGTTCCTTATTCTTTGACCGCCACCAACTGGATCTTCATTCCCTGGAGACTTTCAGGAACATGCAAGGCGACGACCTGCGACTTCTTGATCTCTTCCCAAAACACGCCTCGGTCGTCCAAACGAAAATATTGCGTTCCGAGCTTCATCGGAAGGGCGGCCGGAGGACGAGGCGTATGGTAGAGTTTGACGCCGGGCATCGCCGCCGCCACCAGTTCTTTCAGCTTGCTGGGAGACCCGATTCTTACCTGATGCGGTATGAGGTTTCGGACCTGTTCTTCCGGCAGATCACCTGAAGCCATGACGAAGAACTGAGCGGAAGCAAACAGCCGGCTTTCCGGCACTCGTCCGACCCAGACGTTGTCACCGCTGCCCTCCAGGGAAATGGTGATATACCGAGTGGGTGTCACGCCCTCTATAATGGCGCGTACCCGCTTGTCCAGCGCCTCGAACGTTGCAGAGAGGTTTTCATGCTGATAGAAGGGCAGATCTAACGACTCGCCCGGCGGCGCCAGCATGAGCAGCTGTCCAGCCAGCTTGACCAACGTCAGATAGAGCGACTCCGGATGTACCCGCTCCACATGGCTGAGATGTTGGAGAGCGGGCAAATGCGTAGAGACAGCCGCCACCAACGCAAACTTCCCCAAATCCGTGCCGATCAGTTCGATTACCCCACGATGGGCATCGGAAAATGTCGCCCGCTTGGCGACCAGTAATTCAACCAATCCCCTGAGCAGACGTAACAGATACGCTGAAGCGCCTATCCACAAACAGGGCGGAATGTATGTTTCCTTCAGTCCCACGATACCGGTCGGCATCCGAACCAATTCGGCGATTTTGAGTGAAACGGTATCTGCGGTTTCTTCACCACTGAAGAAGATCCGCAGGTTCTTCTTGGCAACGAGGACTTCACGTGGGTTGTCGCCCGTTGTCGTATCTACGGCTTCTATATGTTCCGCGAGAAATCGCGGCGGCCTGACGCCCGGCTCCTCCCCTAACTGACAGGTCATGCCATTGGGCCGCTCAATGGGAAGGCCGAGGTACACGTTGAGACTCTCCATGGTGGGATGGAACAATTCCGTGAAAACTCTGGTTGATGGAGCGCTGTCTTCATCCGGGATAGCGATGACCAAGCCATCGGGCATCACCATCGTACACTTCAGTAATGTGAACCGCCCATTGGCGAGACCGTCATGGTCGACATCCAACGCAGTGATTCCCCACACAAATGGATCATGAATGCGAAATCGATCGGCGATAAGGCTCTCCGCGTGCCGATCCCACTGCTGAAAGTGCTGTGGGGTCAGCAACATACCTTCGCTCCACACCACCTTTCGGTTCATTGCCATAGCTTCAACATCTTCCTTCGCCGCTAATCGACGAGCTTGATCGAGTTTTTATCGAGTCTTACCCGGACTTTAGGGGTCATGGGATTCAGCATGGAAGAACTCGCTTCGATGATCTGCCTCCACCCTTCCACATCAGGCTGCCGAAACAGCGCCATAATTCCCAGATACGCCGCTCCATGTTTCACGTCGACAGGGAGATCAAAACTGTCTTCCTTATCCGGATAGACGACAAATTCTGTACTCTGCAACAGGTCCCCTTCAAGCACATCTTTGTCAGTCTTCCACAGGGCTTTGAAGGTCGCTTGCTGAAACTTCTCTTTTCCCTTTAGTTGATACACTCGCACCCGCACCGTTTGCGGAGTACCCACATCGTCCACGTTGATCATACTCGTTGCAAGCCATTGGACTTTCCATTTCTGAGTATCGCTGCTGCACGCGATAGAGACGCCCAGCGCAAATAGGACGCACGCTGCGGCGACGCTACGACCGCTTGCGAGATTTGTGAACCGAGAGATACCCTTTTGCAAAATGGGGAGCCAAGATACGTTCAAAGATTTTCACCTCCTCTTCGGTCATCCGGCGGTGCTTCTCCACATAGCGACGCCATGCGGCGGCTTCCGCTCGAACACTTCCGCCGCCCAACAACCCGAGACCCTTCCCTTGTGATTCCCCGGTCGAAGATATCCTTAGCGCTTCAGGGTCTAACTCCTTCAGGAGTCCACGAACACATTCCTGGAATCCGGCCAGCAGCCCCAATTGATGTAGCGTTAAATCCTGCATGACCTCTCTCAGGCTGGCGATCGCCTCTTGATCAGTCAGTTCACACGATGCCGGATTGAGCAGAATAGTCGCGATTTCTGCCGCGTTTTCGGCGTGCTTGATCGGATTCGGGGTCCAGGCCAAAATGCGAGTGGGTTGGACCTCAAATTCCTTTTGAAATTCTCTGCGGCCCCGCATGGCATCCGCCAACCCGGTAAACAACGTGTGAAGCAACGCCGTAAGCTGTTTCGCCATGTGATCCGGATCGACAGAGGAGCTTGACACACCAAGTTCGTCGTAGACTTGCCTCGCTCGGTCGCTACTGAGAGCCTGGTCCTGGGCGTTTTGTCGACACGGCTCTGGCGGGACGACTTCGAACCTGGACGGCGGGGCCTTCTGCAGGTCAGCGGGGTGATCGCTTGCTCTTCCGAGAAGCACCGGCAACGCATGTACGGCTGATCGCACCGCATTACCGTCGCAACCTTGGATTGCTCGATGGAAAACGGTTGCCAGGTGACTTTCCACCTCTCCAGCGGACGAGCCATCGAACTCTCCGTATGCTCGTTGCAAGAGATATCGAAGCCGTTCTGAATCCATCGCCGTAGTATTCGACGATGAGTCGACTTCCGGATGCGCTGCTGGAACCGTCTGTACGGCTTGAAAGACCAATTCGTAAGGACCGATCGTAAGTCTATCCCCGTCATGAAGCTCATGGATTTTCTTCTGAGCGATTTTTGCCCCATTAAGGATGGTTCCATTGACGCTCCCGACATCGCAGACGCTCCAAACTTCCTGTCTCTCATAAATTTCGGCATGCTTGGTCGAGACGACCCTGGTCGGATCCTTGAGGACTAAGTCATTGCCCACTCCGCGCCCGATAGTGATTTTGTCCCGCTCAAAGGTCTCTGCAACGGTTTGCTCCCTACCGTTTTGGAGCCTTCGTACGATCAACTTACAGGCCATATCTATGCTAAACACCGGCCACAAGCCGGTCCATCGAACGATCGCATAGGCGCAGAATCATCGCATCGCGCTCGCCGGCTTCCAACAGCTCGACGCGTGCCCGCCTCGCGAGTAACGCCATATCGCGTGCCAATAACCGTACTGGGCTCGGTGCGTACCCCGACGTTTCACTCGCATAGCTAAAACCTGCCACACGTGAGCACGCACGAAGCACGGCCACAAATGCATCCCACCACAGTCCATCGGGTAGATCCCCAGTTTCGAAACAATGGCCCGACTCTCTTAGCCGGTCTCTGACACGCACATGTATAGTGTAGTGATCATTTTCGTCAACACCTTGGACGATGGGACCCAAACTCTCCACCACGGATGGCAGTCGCTCGCAAGCCAGTTGCCAACGAGGTTCATCCGACCCGAGCAGCGCTCGCAGCAGAAGCATTCCGCAACTGAACAGATCATGCGCCGGTAAAAATGCCGGATACACTGCAATTGTTGAGCCTGCACGCACCTCACCCGCCGTACGAGCAAAGGATTTCCAAGAGTCCATCGACATCGCATTCGTCATGCCGCTGATGATAATCCCGCGTTCCGGTGTATCAACTTTTCGGGCCCATACTTCCATATTGACCCCACGGTTTCCGCCGCGTGACAACGCGACCCTAAAGACATCTCGATCGGAAAAGTCCCGAGCATTGAATCCTTCCCCAAGCACATGCACGCGCAACAATCCCTTCATCTGTGTCTGATCGTCATCCGGAATGGGATCAATAGATTGGATGAGAACCGTAACCGACAGAGTTTTTCCGGGCGGCCACTTTTTGATCAGCGGTGCGGTATAGATGAAGTTCGCTCCGGCTGGGATGCTAGTCAAACCTTGAGCCATCTCTGCCGGCATGTCGTCACTGGGTGGAGGTTCATCGCTCCATGCGTCTACGAGCGACACGCAAGCCCTCCAACGAATGGGCAGGATCGTAGCATAATGCTCCTGAAATTGAATGCGCACTTGCTCGGGACTAATAACACCGACAGAACGACGGCTACGCTCATGTCCATCCGCGACGAGGACACAGAGTTGGTTCATGAGAGCAAGTTTTATGCAATACGCTTCTATCACTCGTTTCTGCGGATGTGTTTCGAAGAAATATTGGCCGGGAGCCGTAAGTGAAGTAGGGATTGGTGCGGAGAGTTTCGATGTAGGAACATCGATAGAAGGGCTGTCAAGGAGGGTGCAGAAGTCCTCCCAGATGACTGAAAGGAGACCGGAATCAGATGTGGGTCCGGACCCTTGAAGTCCAGGCATCATCACAGGCGAGCCGAGATAGCTCTAGTACACCCCTGGTACTATTACAATGGCCCCGACAGCAAAAGTTCTGAATGTATAAACTTTCACGGACGAAGACCAAAAACGAAAATACTCGGGAAGCCTAAGCGTTCTGCAGTGATAAATCAAGCGGGCGAGTTGCGCGCTCTCCCATAACCAATGTGGGTGCCAACTGCATTGGATGGCCCTCTTTCGGAGCGTCACCCAACAGAACTCTATTGAACAATAGTTCGCTGCGCAGGAGCGGTGAGGTGAATCTATTTAGATACGATATGTGAATCTACTTTGATACTGTGCCTGACGGTATACCACTCCTCGTCCTCCATTCATCACGATCAGTATCACCGAGTTTGAAGAAACCAGATGATGAAAGCTCAGAAGCCACTTAGCATTGATCTTGCTTAACGCCTCCATTCAACATTCCTTGAATCATCAATATCCAGTCTGTGGCAAGAAAGATGCTTGGCTCCCCACTTCTATAACTTCCTGAAAGTACTTCCCAGGTCATCTTGAGACCAAAACACTTTTTACGTATAATCCACAAGCCACAATACTTACGTTGTTTGCACGCTTCATCATCGCCTCACCCCGGCCGTCACCGAGGAGCGCCAGCATGAAGCAAACCCCGTCGTCGATCACCAAGAATCTCAGTCTTGTGTTCCTCTTGCCGATCCTCATCCTCCTTCCATCGACAACACGCGCGCAAGTCCTCGACCAACAAATCAACGCCCTCTTGGCGAATAACTGCGCAGGGCTGGGAACCGGCGGATCCCCGATTCCTTCTCTCACAGGACTCGGCCCAAATCTCAGTGCTCTCTGTCAAACACCGATAACAGGTGGAGCAAGCTCTGCAGGTGGTGGTGCCGCTTCTATTCAGGGATCCACTGCATCTGTCTTGAATCGTTCCGTGTTGGGCCGGCTGGAGGATCTCCGGCACGAAGACCGTGATGAATCGACACAGCCTTCTTCGCTCCGCTTTAATCCTCTCGGTCTAATAGCCATGGCGGGCATGCGCAATCTCGATATTTCATCACCGTTTTACGCAGCGACAACGACTGGGGGAGGATCTTCTACGTCAATGGTTATGAACAGCCCAGGTCGCTGGAAGGGTCTTGGCTTCTTTGCCTCGGGCTTAGTCGAATCGCTGAATCGAGACATAACCAGATTTCAGGACGGATACAAATCCACAATTTTTGGTGCGTCGGCTGGTGTGGACTACCGGATCACTAGGCGGTTTGCCATGGGGCTCGTGGGAAGCTTTTCCAATACGGACGGAGATTTCAAAACAGGTGGTGGGAACTTCAGCACGAACTCCTACGGTGGCCTTGCCTTCGCCCAAATCCTACCGACCGACAAGACCTTCATTCAGATCACGGGCGGCTATACGCGCAACAACTACCTGATCTCCCGACTCGCTACAGCCCAAATCAGCGGCGTGATTCCCCCACGAACCATCAGTTCGTTCGCCTCTAGCAATTCCAATGGTGATGTGGCAAGCGCCGGCTTTCTCGCTGGATATGACCACAGCATCGGCCGGTTTCTCATCGGACCACGCGTGGGCGTCAACTATAGTCAAACTCATATCGGAAGCTTTGCGGAAAACGGCGGCGCTGGAATTGGCTTACAATATGATTCGCAAACGATTCACTCACTGCAAAGCATCGCTGGAATTCAAGCTTCAACTGTGTACAGCACGGGATTTGGTGTGCTCGTTCACCAGGTCAACGCCGACTATATACACGAATTTGCGAACGCACAGCGGCATATCATTGTGCAATTCACCGAAGACTTGCGGGCGAATCCCACGCGCTTCGCCTTCCAAAACGAGGCGCCCGTTCGCAACTATGCCTACCTGGGAACCGGATTGGTTGCCGTGCTGCCCAATGGCTGGCAGCCGTTTGTCAATTTCCGGGCCATGGTGGGTAACAGCCAGTTCGATAACTACATCGGCACTTTCGGGGTACGGATGGAGCTATAGGGAAAAAGGTCTCATAAGAGTCTGATGATTACGCGAAGTGGGGATGCCGATGTAGGTTCCAATGGAATATCAACTTCTATGATTTCACATCAAAACAGGCTCGTCGAATCCCTAAAGCCTTCAGAAACTTGAGTAGGTTGCGCTATCCGCCCGTGCGAGTTTAAGTAAGGAGGAACGAAGCATGTTCTGCCCTAGCCGAATGAGAAATTGGATAGGCGCGCTCCTTGGCCTTGGTGTGAGTCTCTTGCTACAAACCTCCTGTGGCACAGGAGAGTCTTCCAGCACTTCTTCTTCATCTTCCCCACCAACCGGCACCACAGTCCAAGTCTCTGCCTCTGCGACAGATCCCGACGGCGACCAACTGCACTACCGCTGGGCCGCGACAGAAGGGACGATTAACAACGTCGATGCGCCAAACACCACATGGACGATCCCATCTGGTTCAGGGTTACAGTTCGCATATGTCTTGGTCTCGGACAATAAGGGTGGCTATGCGGAGCGTCGCGCTGCGGCTCTGACCTTTGCTACTGTTACTTCACAGCTTGGGGGAACTAACCCTCCACCGGAATCGCCGAAAGGATTTGTCTGGGGGACACTCTTTACTAGTGCGTTCGGTCGGAATGTGTATCTGCCGGGGGTCACAGTTCGCCTCGCCGGTCCTAACGCTCCTCCGCCGACGACAACAGATATGAAGGGTGAATTTTTCTTGTCCGGCCTCGATACAACTGGAACCTACAGTCTCTTCTATACAATCCCGGGAAGACCCGAAACGGCCTTTACGAATCCGCCATCGATTACTGTCAACCTGGCTGCGCTCCCCACAAGTCCGAGCGGCGCCTCATATATCCGGCAAGAGGTTAATCTATCCGGAACCCTTCATGTTGCCGGTAGCACAAGTCTTGGTCCCAACTCACCTGACGACAGCTCGCCTGGCGCGAATTCCTATTGTGGGATTCGTAACGAATTCTTTACTATCTCGACTCCTGACCCCAAAAAACCCAACTATTTAACCGGTCCGGTATCCGCCACCGCACAACTGCTGGATACGAACAACAATCCCTTGCACCACGACCCAGTTACCGTCAACCATTATGGGGACTATCTGATCGTGCTCAGTCCATTGAACGCGAATACCACTGCCAAGGTGCGTATTGTCTGTGATCGACAGTTCCCTGGTTTTGCGACGAACTCTAAGGATTTCACGATCCAATCCACTGGGCCAACTACGGCACCTCGCGTCACCGTCCAGAACAAACGTCCTATCGTAAAGTCAATCACCGTCTCCCTCAAGAGCGGAGATGTCGGAAGGCCTGATTTACCTAAGCCAACTACCTTACTACCGGAAATGGATCTCGCTCCTGGTGATGACGCGTTCTTGACTTATAAGGGAATTGATACCCGGAAAGGAGCCTGTGCCTACTACCATAAGATTGGAGCTGTGGAAGGCTGCGATGCAAATGGATTCCCCACCGGTACGCAACTAACGCTCGATCAATGGAGGAAAACTTTTAATTTGTCGCCATTTCACAATGGAGATCCAGCAGAGCCTGAATTTAAGGCCATCTATATCAACAAGCAGGACTTGAACCTTACCCGAGACATGCAAGCGGTCAAGCTCAAGAATGGCACACTAGCCTATAACGTCTGTAATTACCCGGGGCCCCAGAATGTGAACGATCCACTAGGAGCTCCTAGACTCATCGGTGATGAAACGCAACCGGATATCAACCTAGCCATAGAGAACGCCAGGCGTGGTATCGGTAAGGTTGTCTGCGTCGCAATGGATTATTCTCCTGGTCCCACCGCCGGCGATTTCGCTACGAAGTTCTATACTTTCGGTCCAACAGGAAATCTGCTCTTGTCGGTGAGCCTTGACGGCCGCCGAGAGAAATTTATGCCAGGCACTTGCGTGGCCTGCCACGGTGGAGACAACTATGGCGGGAGGTTTCCAGATGATTACAGTCCAACAAGCCCGACTGGGACAGGACGGGCCAACCTTGGTTCCTACTTCCTTCCATTCGATGTGGCAAATTTTTATTTTTCCACCAGCGATTCCTCCCTGTCGCGCAACACACTGCTCGGTCCGCTTCGTCAAATGAATGAACTTCTCGCTTTGCCAGTACCAGGCAATCCGCCTACGAAGCCCATTGTGGACGATCTCCAGTCCCTCATTACGACACGGTGGTATCCGTCAACAAACACGAACAATGAGCAAACGAATCCTGCTCCCGTTATCTATTCAACGCAGCAGATTACACTTAACGGTACTGCCTGTACTACGTGTCATGCTAGCGGGACCCCTGGAACAGAGATCCCCGGACCTTATAACGCAGAAGCAATTCATGCTACCGTGATTGCCCGGAGTTGTCAGGTTTGTCACACCTCCAACTCCCTAGTAAGCGATCCAAAAGCAGGTGGATCGCCGCGCATAACATTCATGGAGCGACCTCCTGTCCACTATCTTAAGGGGAACAATCCTGCACCTCACGGATTACATACTGTCTGCGGAGGAAGTCCGGATTTAAAAATGAACCACACCATGCCGAATGCGCTCGGCTCCTTTGAAAGATTTTGGCTGAAGAAGGGGACTGACCAGCCGGCATCGTTGTTCTCAATTCCCCCTCCGGGGACAGGCCAACAACTTGGGGCTTGCACAAGTCCTTCTCCGCACCCCGGACTGTAGTGACCATATCCTACGTTGACCGGTCCTTTCTTAAAAGGGCCGATCCTGTTATCCAGGCGAGAACTTGAACATTCAGGCTTAATGACGGAGGGAGCATCAGGTTAGCCTTGATGATCAACTGGCAACTGTATCGGTGAAGTTCTAAATGAGAGGGTTTCTATGGGAGTTTCTTACTAGCTGGGGCCACCTGCCGAGCCGGCAATTAACACCGAGCTTCGATCGAACTCGCGCAAGCGGGCCGGCAAAACCGATCGTGTTGTGGTGTATGAATTGATCAAATCCATACGTGAGGAGCCATGAACTTACTGTTCCATTCAAAACCGAACCAAGATCTCACGGCCCTATCTTTCTTAATCGCTACTCGCAATGACCGTCCTCCTACCGCTGATCTTTCCACGACCTTTATGCATATTATTTTAATGCTTTTCCCCACACCCATATAGGAAGGCACAGCCATGGTAAACCGTGGGCACACGATGGCAAGTGCAGCTGGTACTTTAATGCAACGGAAATACTTCCTCTCACTTACAACCGCCCTCCTGCTGATGATAACGTTCCCCTTTGTAGCCTTTGGACAAGTTCTGAACCAAGAACTCAACAGAATTCCGTCGAACGGTTGTGATCGTCTCGGTACCGGCGGAGGGTCTGAGCCTGATACAACTGGTCTCGGTGGCAATCTTTCTGGCATGTGCAACGGACAGTTCGGCGTCGTATCGACCAACGGTGGCGGTGCTGCATCGGTTCAGGGTTCTGCCGCATCTATCCTGAACCGGTCACTTCTGGGCCGCTTTGAGGAATTGCGCCACGAGGGACAAGACGGTACCGAGCAGTCGTCTTCGATGACACTCAGTCCACTAGGAATTCTCTTCATCGCCGGCATCCGGAATTTGAGCGTCGACTCACCTTTCTATGCCATGTCGACCGCTGCCGGTGGGGATAATGCCACTTTTTTGACAAGCAACCAAACCCGCTGGAAGGGGTTTGGCTTTTTTGCCACAGGTCGTATCGAATCGTTGGATCGAAATATCACCACATTCCAGGACGGTTACAAATCAACCATTTTTTGATTTCTTGGGGGTCTGGACTACCGATTCAGCAAGAACCTTGTCGCTGGACTGCTCGGCAACTACTCCAACACTGATGGCGACTTTCGAGGCGGTGGCACCTTTAGCACCAATACAGACGGTTTTCTCTCATTCGCTCAGTTGCTGCCGACCGAGAAGACTTTCTTGCAGGTGACGGCTGGCTACACCCGCAACAATTACCTTGTGAATCGGCAGGTGACTGTAACATCGACTTTGAACTCATTTGCCTCAAGTAATTCGAATGAAGCCGTCGCCAACGCAGGAATGCTTATGGGATATGACCATGCGATCGGACGGTCGGACCCAGGGTGGGTCTTTACTACACTCACACGCATATCGGTGACTATGCAGAAAGCGGTGGAGGCGGCGTTGGACTCGCATACGATGGCCAAAATATAGATTCACTCCAGAGTACTGTGGGCTTATTTGGTTCGACTGCCTACAGCACATCCGTTGGTCTTATTGTCCATCAAGTGAGTGCGGATTATGTGCGCGAATTCATGAACCATCAGCGACAAATCAGCGTACATTTTGTCGAAGATCTGCGGTCAAATCCCACTAGGTTCACTTTTCAAAACAAAGGACCGGCGCGCAATCACGCCAATCTCTCGACCAGCCTCGTCATGGTCTTATTCAATGGTTGGCAACCCTTTGTGAATTTCCGGGCCATGGTTGGGAATGATCAGTTTACCAGCTACGCCGGTGCGCTTGGGTTACGCATCGGGCTCTAAAGGTAGAGGATCAAACACCACATAGTGGATTACCAAGCCTGCTATAGACCCAACAATCTTTGGGGAATATTTTTTCTGACAGTCTGAATTAGAGAATTAATGAGGCTTGGCAGAATCGGCCACAGGCAAAAACACGAAATCTCCAAGGCCTTCGTGGCCGGCCATGTGGATCGGGCCGTAGGTAGGAATTTGTTCAAACTTCATTCGTTCTGCTGCTTGAACGACTCTCGAGCGCACGGTCCAATACAGTCGCTCGGTTTCTAAGGCTTCATTATTCTCCATCAACACACCGAGCAGAGCCGTCGCAAAGACAGAATGCCCAGCTCCTCCATCATCCAACACCGGCTTTGCTCCACCGGAGGTTAGCGTCGCCCGTATCTTCTTTTGCGCCATAGCATTAAGGAGCGCCTGTCTCCTTGCTTCGTCGGCATCGGGATTGAAGCGAGCCATGGCGGAACGCGTCAGTTTTCCCGCAAAACAGGAATCGGCTATCACGAGAATTTGTCGAGCGGGGATTAGTTCAAACAAATCGGTGACGGCAGGAAATTCTATCCAGTCTGTGTTGTCAAAGAGGTCGCCTTCGACGGGTATCCAATATCCCCGATCAATCCCCGGCTCAAGAAAACCGTGTCCGGCGTAATACACCAGCAAATTGTCCTGATCGGAGAGTGTTTTTCGATAGTCATTAAGCGATTTAAGAATCTGTTTGCGATCGGCATCCTTCAACATGGTGACTTGAAACCCGTAGCGGTCCTGCAGGACCTTGGACATGGCCTCCGCATCAGCAATAGCCGTGTTCAACGGCATCCACTGACGATAGTGGTCATTGCCGATCACCAATGCATGATATCCCCCAACACGACTGGTCGTAGGAAGCGTCGGCTCTTTTGAGAACGGTGTTTCTCCAAAACTGACGAAAAGTTTTTTGCTTCCCTGCTTGCCCTGTTGATCTACCGCCACAATATCGACCGGGACCCCTTTTGCAGCCCCCTTCAAGTCATCTAACTGGACGATAAACGTCCCCTGTTCATCAAACCCTGCTTGGGCGCCGTTCACTTCCAGCCTCCGAACCCCTCCCTCCGCGATGACACGTCCTGTCAGTCGATGCGGTCGGCCGCGTGGAATCGCTAACTTGATTCGACCTTCCTCGAGACGGATACCCCGCGTAATGAGAAGCGCGGGATCGATAATCTGAATGGAAGGACCTCGCAACCCTTGGTCTTGTGTCGGTGCCTGCTGCGCCGCGGTCAATTGTCGTTGAGCCGTTTCCTTTAATGAGGCGATCTTCGCCTGGAGTTTGACTACTTCTTCCTTGCGTACTTGAGCAATATGCTCCTGCTTAGATATTGCCTCGGCGGAAGCCGTATCTTTGAGCGATGGGCTAAAATGCTGCTTCAGCTGTTCCAGTTTATGACGTTCATCCTCGAGCAAACTCATCCTCTCCGTCAATCTCGCGCGAATATCTGCCAATTCTTGCTGCACCGTGTCTGCCTGGCTCAATAATCCATTAGCATGATCCAGCTCGCCTGCACCGTTGGCCTTGGCATACCACTGGCGCGCCTCGCGATCGCTCTTTGCGACACCCACCCCCTGTTCATACAGACGCCCCAGGTTAATCGCCGCTCTTCTATTCCCTCGATCGGCGGCCTGGCGATACCAATCAGCAGCCTTTGCAAAATTGGGCTGACCCTCGGCACCCTTTTCATAGAGCACCCCCAGATAATATTGGGCATCCGGATCGCCACTCTCGGCGGCATTCATCCAGATCTTCAGCGCCGTACCATAGTCGGCGCGATCGAGCGCAACATATTCGCCGCCGCGAATCGCACAATCCTCCGTCGTAGTCCTCACGGGACGTCTTTCAGTGACATAGGTCACCTGCGTTCCAAGTTGTCTGATTTGACCGGGCAAGAGACAAGTGACCACTTCAAATGGATCAGCAGCCCGCGGATCCTTTAGTTGGAGCCCCACTCCTTGTTCGGAAACGCACCCGTAGATAGCTCCTAAGCACAAAAGAACGATGATGCTCTGATATGCACGATGCATGGTGTCGTCAGGTATGCTGTGAAACCTGATGCGCACCTTACCATATCAAAGGTCTTCATTGTTCAGTACCTATCCAGAATCACTTACAACATCTGAGCTCAACTAACTTCGCTCTTGCGGATGACGTGATGGCCATATCCCTCGACCCAGATGAAATTCCTCCTCAATGGGCTTGGGCCCAATCAATACTCAACGATCGGAGCGGTACTATTATTTAAGTCTGAGCGCAACAACAGCGCCGCTCTTTGGAAGATGGCACGAAGGATTATTACAGTGACTCACCTCTGAATCCACAGCTCGACACTCATAGGTGAGTCACTCAGGCACTTCGCGAAGCGTCTGCTTTGGGGTCATGAGCCAGCGATTTCCATTTCTTGGATAGACAGGGGACCCGGATGGTTTTCGCGGCTGCGGAGGCGTCCCTAATTCAGACGGTCCACTTGGCTGAGCCAAAGGCTATTCCGATCGAAGGCTCCAGTAAGCTTCTCGACGAATGGCAGAGGAACTGGCTCTGACATTCCAAGATGGAACAATCGCACAACTCTATCCGGTGCTTGAGATCTCTCGGGATGGGGAAGATCTGTCGGCACCAAATACATCAAAGGGTAAAATTGTGCGTTACGGCTCGTGGTAATAGCATCTGTTAAAACAGAATGTATGCAGCATCCTGAGCTTTGGTCAAAGTGGCGCTTGTTTTCTTCAATCTATGCATGGAGCCAGTACCGTGGCAGAGGACGATTGGGGGAGTTGACCAGCGGTTTGTTAGAATGGAGCCGGCGACCCGGATTGAACGGGCGACCTGCGGTTTACGAATCAGGGACACGGGGTTGCTCAAGTCCTTGAAGATTTGGGCAATCCCGCCTTCCTTCAATAACAGAGCCAATTTCGTTCTAGTTTGACTTCATACCAATTCATTTCACTTCAGTCTGCTTTGTCGCTCTCGCTAACACCGTAATAACACCTCGCCTACCTGCATGTTGGCCGACCCTGCCACCCTTTGAGGGCCTGAGAAAGTTTCAAAAATGAGCCGCCGGAACAAGTCAAACCAGAGATCGTTAAGACAGTTCAACACGTGTCATTAGCCTTTCATACCCATGCTTTACTTCTAGAGACCATGTCGCACTGTGGTTTGGATTTCGGCCGGCGCAAGAGATGGGGGGATGCGTCACAATAACGGTATGGGGCAGAGGAGATCATCAGACATTTGCGAACAGCGAGCTTGAACGGGCAGACTTGGGGAATACGAAGCCTGCCGCAGGTTTGGGATCACCGAATAAGTCAAGGGGAGTGTGCCGCCCCGCTGCGCGGGTGAGCTAGGCCGCTCACCCGGTAATCGCCTCTGCTGATGCTTCGGCGATGGCAAACAACCTTTGCGGGCTTGCCTGCCTCGTGACCCCTGGGGGCACCGGAGGGAGGAGCCTTCGCGCCTGCCCCCCATACCCCCATGACTAAGGGGACTTCGCTCCCCTGTGGAACCCTCGACCAGTCCACACACGGATCGAATGCGTGCCACCAAGGGGCTTACCTGCCGACCCCAGACCCGAAAGAATGGCTTACGCACTCCATCACCGCATCCTCAAAGGCGGGGCTGGACAGAGGGGCTAGATCGCTATACATTTCAGCCGCTCATCGGGCGGGTGCGACATGCCAAATCCGGAAGTACGAAAGAGTCCTTGGAGGCAACCATAAGGCTATGCCATAAGAGGCACAACAACGAATTTAGATATCGCCAACGTCTCCTGGCGGACGGGATCTGCGCTGGCTGCACCAGCTATAGGTTGGGGTTCACGGGACGCTTGATGAGCAACAACGAAGCCGACACATGCCGTAAGTTCATAGTACCAAAGCTCCAGGCGCTGGGGTGGGACGATGACCCCCATTCTATCGCTGAGCAGCGCACCATCACCGACGGGCGTGTCGTTCCAGTTGGCAAGGGATTCATCCGAAAGCCGCCCAAGCGCGTGGACTATCTCCTACGGCACAGCCGGGACTTTCCCATCGCCGTCGTCGAGGCAAAAGCCAGCTACAAGAGCGCCGCTGACGCCGTACAACAGGCACGCGCATACGCTGAAATGCTTGGCCTCAAATTCGCCTATGCGACGAATGGCAACGACATCATCGAAATTGACTACTTCACGGGCCGCGAAAACCATGTGTCGAATTTTCCTCCGCCCGGCGATCTCTGGAAGCGATACCTCGCTGGTACGGGCATCACCAAGCCCGAACAGGTGGTGCAGCTAGAAGCCCCTTACAACAACGTTGCAGGTAAAACCCCGCGTTATTACCAACAGATAGCTATTAACCGCACAATTGAAACGATTCTGCGAGGCAAGAATCGAGTCTTACTAACAATGGCGACTGGTACTGGCAAGACTGTCGTCGCATTCCAAATTTGCTGGAAACTTTGGTCGAGCAGGTGGAACCGTAGCGGCGAACATCGCAAACCCCGCATCCTCTATCTCGCAGACCGCAATATTTTGATTGACGATCCAAAGGACAAGACCTTCGCTCCATTCGGTGACGCTCGTTACAAGATCGAATCCGGGGAAATTATCCAAAGCCGGGAGATGTATTTCGCCATTTACCAGGCCCTTGCCGAAAACGAGCGCCGGGAAGGTCTCTTTCGGAACTATCCGCCGGATTTTTTTGACCTCATCATCGTCGATGAATGTCATCGCGGAAGTGCGCGGGAGGATAGCTCCTGGCGTGTGATCCTTGAACATTTCAAGCCCGCTTTCCAACTCGGTATGACCGCTACCCCGCTGCGCGACGACAATCGCGACACATATCGATACTTCGGCAACCCGGTCTACGAATACAGCCTTCGACAAGGGATAGAGGACGGATTCCTCGCGCCGTATCGCGTTCACCGGGTTGTGACTGGATGGGATGCCACCGGCTGGCGTCCAAGCCGTGACGAGCTCGACCGCTACGGGCGAGCGATCCCGGATGACGAATACCAAACGAAGGACTTCGAGCGCGTTGTTGCCTTGCGTGCCCGCACCCAGGCCATCGCAAAGCATCTCACCGAATTCCTCAGGAAGACCGACCGCATGGCAAAGACCATTGTCTTCTGCGTGGACCAGGAACACGCCGCCGAGATGCGCGAAGCATTGATCAATCTCAATTCAGACATGGTGGCACGGTTTCCGGACTACGTTGCGCGGGTGACGGCAAACGAAGGTTCGATTGGCCGCGGGCATCTTTCGCGCTTTCAGGATGTGGACAAGGAGACGCCCGTCATTCTCACAACGTCTCAGTTGCTCACGACCGGCGTAGATGCACCAACCTGCAAGAACGTGGTGCTCGCCCGCGTTGTCGGCTCTATGAGCGAATTCAAGCAAATCATTGGACGCGGAACCCGCTTGCGCGACGACTACGGCAAGCTGTGGTTCAACATCGTTGATTACACGGGAACCGCGACGCGCATGTTCGCAGACCCAGACTTCGACGGTGACCCTGTCCGCATCACCGAAGAAGAAGTGGACAATGATGGCAACACAACCGGCAAAACGGAAACAGATACAGGTGGCGACCCGACCGAGGCCGAAGATGTTGGACCGATCATCATTGATCCGCCGTCGGATGCGGAGCCCCGTAAGTTCTACTTCGACGGTGGACAGGTCGAGATCGTCGCGCATCTCGTGCACGAACTTGACCCCAATGGAAAACAGCTTCGTGTCGTCAAGTACACCGACTACGCGGCGGAGACAGTTCGCTCACTCGCACCTACATCAGCCGACCTTCGCGGACGGTGGGCGGATTCGGATAAACGCCGTGAGATCATTGAAGCATTGACCGAGCGCGGTGTCGATTTCGGCGAGCTGATCGAACAGGCCAAGCAACCAGACGCTGATCCCTTTGATCTTCTCTGTCATCTTGCGTTCAAAGCACCTTTGAGAACGCGGCGAGAACGGGCGCAACGCCTAAAGTCCGAGCGCAAGGATTTTTTTGAACTTTATTCACCGGAGGCGAGGCAAATATTGGACGAACTTCTTGAAAAATACGCGGAACACGGGGACGCGCAGTTCTCACTGCCGGACGTTCTACACGTTCCACCGATTTCTGGTCACGGTCAGCCATCAGAGATCATCAGGTTGTTCGGTGGACCCGATCAGCTCCGGCAGGCAGTAAACGGTTTGCAGGGTTTACTCTATGCCTCGTAACAAGAGAACAAAAGGACAGGAGAATAAGCCGATGACGACGGCGCAGATGCTCGGAAGCGTCATCAAGTCTGCGCGCGACATCATGCGTAAAGACAAAGGATTGAACGGCGATCTCGATCGCCTGCCACTGCTCACTTGGATCATGTTCCTGAAGTTTCTCGACGATCTCGAACAGCAACGCGAGGACGAAGCGAAGCTTGCCCGGAAAAAATTTCGTGCGGCGATAGAACCGCCTTACCGCTGGCGAGATTGGGGCTCCTATAAGGCGGGTATGACGGGTGATGAATTGCTCAAATTTATCAACAGCGATGAAGCCGTACGCCCAGACGGGAAGAAGGGGCCGGGTCTTTTTGCTTATCTGCGCTCGCTTTCAAGTTCTAATGGCGATAACCGTCGCGATGTCATCGCAACCGTCTTCAAAGGTGTCGATAACCGTATGAAGAGTGGCTATCTGCTGCGCGATGTAGTCAACAAGCTTGATGGTATTCACTTCACGTCTTCTGAAGAATTGCACACTCTCGGCGCCCTTTACGAATCCATGCTTCGTGAAATGCGCGACGCTGCGGGTGACTCCGGCGAGTTCTACACGCCGCGCCCCGTCGTGCGGTTCATGGTGGAAGTGATGGACCCGCGTCTTGGCGAAACTGTGCTCGATCCTGCGAGCGGAACCGGTGGCTTCCTCGTTGAGGCATTTAACCACCTTGAGAAGCAGGTGAAGACGGTTGCGGACCGTAAGCGTCTTCAATCCGGAACCATCAGCGGCTGCGAGCCCAAATCACTGCCATACCTTCTATGCCAAATGAATCTGCTCTTGCACGGCCTCGACGCGCCGCAGATTGATTCCGGCAACGCACTACGTTTTAAGCTCTCGGAAATCGGGGAGAAGGAGCGTGTCGATGTCGTCCTTACCAATCCGCCCTTCGGTGGCGAGGAGGAGAGAGGCATTCAGGGTAACTTCCCTGATGATCGTCAGACTGCGGAGACGGCCCTTTTGTTCCTGCAGCTCATTATGCGCAAGCTTAAGAAGCAGCCGACACCGGCGGGACATCATGCGCGTGCAGCGGTCGTCGTTCCGAACGGGACGCTTTTTGGCGATGGTGTCTGTACCCGTATCAAAGAAGAACTGCTAAAGGACTACAATCTTCATACTATCGTGCGTCTCCCCCACGGCGTATTTGCTCCTTACACCGGTATCCCGACGAACATCCTATTCTTCGATCGTTCCGGACCGACAAAGCACGTCTGGTATTATGAACAGCCGCTACCGGAGGGCCGGAAGAATTTCACGAAGACGCAGCCTATGCAGTTCGAGGAGTTTAAGGACTGCATGGCCTGGTGGAACAAGCGCAAAGAAAGCAACCAAGCATGGAAGGTGCCAGTCAAGGAGTTGCTAGAAGCAAACTGCAATCTAGACCGCAAGAATCCGCGCGGAAAGATTGATTTTGAGCACCTGCCGCCAGATCGGCTTGCCGACGATATCCTTAACAAGGAGCTCCGCATTGCTGAGCTAATGCGTGAAATAAAGACGACATTGGGAGCGCGGGCATGAATGCGATGTGGCCAAGCGTCCCCCTTGGTGACTTGGTTCAGCATCGAAAGGAATTCATTCTTATAGATGATCTAACAACCTATCGTCGTCCTCGAGTACAACTCCATGCACAGGGAATTGTGCTGCGCGATGCCGTGCTGGGGGCGCAGATCAAGACGAAGAAACAGCAAGTCGCGAGAGTCGGCGAATTTCTGGTCGCGGAAATCGACGCCAAGGTTGGCGGCTTTGGCATTGTTCCGCACGATCTTGATGGCTCAATAGTCAGCAGTCATTACTTCCTTTATAGACACAATCCTGACCGACTCAACAATAGGTTCCTCGGATGGTTCGTCAAGACACGCGCATTCCGTCAGCAGGTCGAGGCGCAGGGTTCGACGAACTATGCCGCCATTCGGCCCGATGACGTACTTAGTTACAAAATTCCTCTCCCGTCTCTTGCAAAGCAGTTGAGCATTGTCGAGTACATCGAAAATTGTGTCTCACGGATTGACGAAGCTCGAAGCCTGCGTGGCCAGGCAACTCAAGCCACGGTAGCCTTTGTGGCGGCCACCCATGCCGCCCTAGCTAGGTCTGCTCCGGAACCATTAAGCGATCTATTGGAACTTGCTGAGGACGCCGTTCCAATCGAAATTGGCGTCCCATACCCTCAGGCAGGTGTCAGAGGTTTCGGCGGTGGACTATTCGCGAAAGGTCCCGTGCATGGTGGAGAGACAACTTATCGGGCTTTCAACCGCCTCTATTCGGGCGCGCTTGTGATGAGCCAAGTCAAGGGTTGGGAAGGGGCAATCGCTGTAACACCAGTGGAGTTAGAAGGTTATTTTGTGTCGCCCGAGTACCGGACGTTTCGCTGCAAGCCGGACCGCTGTTTACCCGAGTATCTGGCTAGTCTGGTTCCAACTGAGTTTTTTTGGGGGCGCCTCAAGGATGCAACACGCGGAGTCGGTGCAAGGAGGGAACGCACAAGGCCCGAGCAGTTCTTGCAGCTTAAGTTCTCGATGCCGTCTCTGGCCGACCAGCGGCGCGCTGTCGCGATGTTTTCATCGCTCAAGTCTGTGCAGAATCTTCAAAGCCAGACAGCCGAAGAGATGGATGCAATGCTCCCAGCTATTCTCGACAAGGCGTTTAAGGGGGAGCTATGACCGCATGAGCGCCACGCCTAACCCATCCGCAGCGAGCAAGAGCAAGAATGCTTAGGAAGCGCACCGAGTTTCTCGACGATTTCAGTCCATTAGCTAACAACGGGACGTTTGCCGCAACGCTGAACGGACGCGGCCTATATAGTACGTTTCAGTTTGTTCTTCGCCTTTCGCCTGCAGTCCACCGCAAGCTGTCATCAATGCCTAGCGGCATCGTGGATTCGAGCATGGTTGACCTCGACGGCGTCGAGGCCTTTTCGACATACCTGCACGAGACAATTCACTGGTGGCAGCACGTCGGATCAACCTATGGGCTGTTAATGAGTATGACCTATCCTGCGCAGGCGCACGCGAACTACGATCATTTGAAGAGCTTGAGCGCCAGTGTCGGCTTCAAGAAGCCCATTCGAAAGTTGGCCGAGACGTTGCTGGCGGGCGGCTACGAAACGCCGAGCGGTATGGCGAACATCATAATCAATAACCACTTTGATATGGACTCGTTCAGGGCGCTAACCGTCAGTCCTCTGAGCGCAAATGAGTTTGTACAAAGTCCGCTATTCGAGAGTCTGGGGCATTCATACGAAATTGCGCTCAGCAAATGTGTGCTCTTGCTGGCATCAGTCTCCGACCAAAACTTTTGTGTGATGCAGCACCCCAAGGATTGGGGCGATCACTTCCGAAAGCTAAGGGAGGAGAAGGAGGAGGGATATTACTATGGCTCGCCTGTCTCCCTCTACCCTATCGGGGCATACGAGATATTTGAGGGTCAGGCCCGCATGGCACAGCTTCAATATCTGCACTTTGGGACAGGCGGACTTCTCGGCATGGAGGCCGCCGACGAAGCGAGGATGTTTGATGGCGTTTATGGCAGCGCCTTTTCAACGTTCCTCCAGCTTACAGAGCTTGAACGGCCTTCTTCGATTGATCACCCGACCGTGGCGCTTTTCCTTTTGATCTGCGATGTGGCGATAAATCCAGGGTCAGGTTTTCCATTTCCCTTGGTCCACTTCCCGTCTTTTGTACGCAATGTCGAGCCTGGCGCACGCTTCGTATGGCTGTGTAGGCTTGCGCGGCTCAAGTGCCCGGAGGTTCTTCGAAGTATCCGAAACTACTCCCGCGAAGAGTACGACGAGGTGAGCCGAAAAATTTGCGATGCCATGATCGAGCATTCACCTCTCAGTATCGCGCGCGAATTTTCTCGCTGGATTGAAACTCCTGAGTTCAAACCATTGATGTCAGAATATAAGGCGTTCCAATTCTCGAAAGGGAACTCTGCGGTGCGTGTCCTCTTTTCGCATTTTTTGAGCTTCATGCGTGACAAGCATCTCCGTCCAGAGTTCTTCTGCTGGCCCGGAGCTTGGATGGGCGGTGATCGCCTATCGATGGACGCAATGACTTTGTTTGAGCGTCACGGCGCGCTGTTTGTCGATAAAGAAGACGACGATGGTGTGTACCCGAGGCTCTTAGCCGGACGCAGCGAGAAGGACGTTCAGGAAACCTTCGACGATTTCTATATGCACAACGTCATTTACGATCTTACCCGTCAATGGATCACGCAGCCGGGTCATTTTACCTACAATTATCGTTGGCTCTCCCAGAAGGGCAGCAATCATGAAATTCAAGAGTTTGCCGAACGCTCGTTTGAAAGCGTTTACGGCGTGCAGCCTAGCAGTGTGAATGTGCTGTGATCGACATCGACGAAATACGAGACACGCACATTGGGATGCATGGTTTGTCGAAGGCTGATCAATCTTACACGTTCTATCATGACGAAACGAACAACATCAAAAAGCTCCGCCTCGATGCGCAGGGTTTAAATGTTGCAGAGCCTGCGATCTTCGTTTTGGGCGGCATCGTCCATAGCGGTACGCCGCGCCCACTTGATATTCGGTCGCTGCGTAATGCGATGCGCATTCAGACAAGCGCCGACGAAATAAAACTCAAACACGTAGCAAAGGGCGAATTACTGGACCTGCTCAAGTCGGACAAGCTCACCACGTTCTTAAAGTGGATTGCCGATAGCGGCTTGGTGGTCCACTATCATGCGTTAGACCCGCTATACTGGTCGCTGCTCGATATAATGGATTCGATCCTTCACAGACTAGGCGATCCGCGTCTGATGGAATCGCACGCTGCGTTGAAGGCCGATCTTGCAGCGCTGCTGCGCGAGAATTTGGCAACCACGACGGACATATTGTTCCGCTACAGCTATCCCAACCTCGCGCCGGAAAACCGGAAGCCATTTCTCGATGAGCTGCTCATGTTGTTAGAGCGGAGTGATGGCGTGTTGCCAGAATTCAATGCGATGATGCTCAAGGGCATGCTGCAAGCCGGACGCAATTTTCCTAGCCTCGATTTTATGGAAGGGTTTACGCCGCATCTGCTGATCGAGAGCTTCGGTGCTTTCTATCTGACCCGCATTGCGATCTTCAAATATTCCAGCCACATACTCGATATGGAAGATTCCATTCGGGATGAAATTGAAGCGATGAAGCTTTCATCCAGTGGCGTGCCAGTAACGCACTACAGGTTTGCGGACTCAAAATCGGAGCCTGGTATACAAGTTTCCGACATCGTCGTCGGCCTAATTGGCAAGATGCACACCTACTTCGCGCAGAACTCGCGCGAGGACATATCTCAAACCAGAGTTTCGCTCACAGGCGCGAGCTTGAAAAATGCGGAGTTGCTCCGCGATTTGATCGATGCGTCGGACGAGGCGAATATCGCCTTTCTATATCAAGTTTCCAGCATGCACGACATAGACAAGATGAACTTGTTTTTGCGAACTAGCGGAGACGCTTACGAACGGTAGTGCTTAAGAGCAGAAAAGGAGAGCGATTCGGACTTCAGAGATCAACGCTGTCAATTTTTCAAAGAAAGCCTGTCTCAGTTACCGCAACGGTGACGCTGGTAACTGTATAATCAACCACTGAGCCGGGTTGTGCTTTCTCGGGATAGAAAAGTGCTAAATTCATTCCATCGCTCACCGAGCTGCGATAAATAACTCCGTCATAGCCACACTGCTTAATGAACTCACATAAAAATTGACTGGGGGTGTAGTCAACAGCCGCTGCTTGAGGCAAGACCGGCGTGGTCAATTCCAAGCCGAGACGTTCAAGAAAGGGCAAATCGTTTCTCATTTTTTGAATGTCGAGCGCTTCTGCTAACAGAAATGGCGACACCGTCGTTCTTGGTTGGCGTAGATCAACAAGCTTAAGCTCAGGAGGAGCAGGAGTTCTGAAGTCAGCCACACACGCCTTTTCGCCTGTGTGAGGTCTAATTTCAGATACGGCGGTTTTAGGATTTGAACCGAGATATAAGTATGGGATACCTGCAGGATTTGCACGTCCATGTCCCGCAATCCTTTTATCTGGCGCACCCATTTTCTCAATCGGAAATGAGACATCTTCGGTTTTTATGCGTGCTCTATACCACACGTCAGGAACTTCGCCTGCCGTGACGCTTAGATGAGAAAGAAGGTTTTTCAGTCGCTCCTCGTCGAGTTCAACATCGGGAAAAAATCGATTTCGATACATCAATTCTTCTCGAAGTTGTTCCCATTCGCTTAACCTATCCTTGTCGACAATTTCGGAAGGCAGAAAGGGTTTTCGAACAATATCACCGTCATCTAACACCTCGCCAAGAAGCTCTTTTGCTTTAGCATCATTCATTATTGGGTTATTAAACAAACCCCAATCATTCCGAAACCAATGGACGAGTAGCTTGCCATTCGCGTCCGGGCGATACGCACTTACTACGAGTTCAAAGTAATCTTGCAACTGCTTCGGGTTTAGGAGTGCTTGGTTCTCCATTGCGCAGAATGAGCATGTGCCTTTTTCTGCCGCAAGAAGGGGAAAGATGTTGTGGCGAAGACCGCGATCACCAAAACATTCTGGGCAGCACTTCATGGCGATCTAAGTCGCCTGATCAAAGTATCTGCCAAGGGTCTCAATGTGATGATTCATCGAAAGTTTCTTGATATATCCCAAACCAGGGAAGTGCCCTTGGTGGTGGAGGTCGCGAAACTCTTGGACCGCTGATGTCTCCTCTACCTGGGAATTTTGACTATTCAAGATCGAGATCATCTTATCCAATGCCTCGGCAAACTTTCCTGCAGGGTCTTGTGGAGTATCTTGTCGATCTGATACGAAATGATAAATCTGCATGGCATGGTCTTGGTCAGGATCGATAAACGTCAAATGGATAGCGACTGCATATGCAGGACCGCCTGTTTCGCTATAATCATCACCGACAATCAAAAAATCTCCGAATCCATTCATGCCCTCTTCTTCGAAGGTGGCATGAAGATCGGAAAAAAACTCGAGCTGTTCGTAATCCCGATTCCGCTTTTTTTGAAATCCGTCTCTTAAAAGTATTCTAGTTGCCTGCTTGAAATGCTTTTGGTAGAGCTTTCCGCAAAACCGATCAACAAAGATATGGCATTGATCATTCATCGACCGGCCTAACCTGCCCGACAAAGTTTTGGCGTCGGTAAAGCCTGCATGTATGAAACAAGGTGAGTGATCAGAATGATTTTCGAAGCATTTAAGCGCATCGGTCACCGACATGTTGGGCTTGAGAAGAATCCCCGCTGATATTCCAGGCAAGTCGAGAAATTCCTCCTGTAAGAGCTCTGTCAAAGATTCCCCTGATTCCGAAAGGTCGCCATGGTGAGGATTTACGATCACTATGGCGCGTCCTTCGACCTCTGCTACAGCTTTCAGCGTCCTATTAAGCCCATTTAAGGTGTCCTTGACAGGTTCGATTATCGGGCAAAAATCCGCCTCCTGAAGAATAGAGGCCATTTCTCTTATGGATATCAGCTCGTACTGCTTTCCTCTGAAATATGGATGATACATGCGACTAGGCCCAAACCATTGCGTCTTTTAATCGCGTGTTCACTGCGGAAACAAGCCTAACATGATCTAATTTTCGAAGGGGTACGGATAGGGCAGCGGTCTGAAGTGAATAAGGAAGCTGATCAACCAAGTCAGAAAGTCTTAGGAGTGTGCGCGTCCTCTTCAGGACGCGCACCATGCCGTCGTGCGCCTCGTGTGGTTTCAGCTTAACGAACAATTCCCGAAGTGCTCCGTTCAGTTCAGTATTGGGCACCATCGGAAGCTTCACTCCCTGGGCAAGAAGAATCGCGCGAGCTTCTTGCGTTCGTATCGAATCAAATATTGCATCCGGGTTAGTACGCTCGGGCTGGTCTAATGCCTCCCTTACCTTTTGAATCTGGTAGCGGTTGTTGAGACGCATTACGCCAACATACGGTGGTACTGATTTAAGAATCGAAGAAACGTGTCCCTCAGCAGCTATGACATATACTGTAGCGAAAACCTTCGAGTACGCCGCGACTTGCCGTTCTAGTCTGCTCAGAGAGTCGCGTTCGGATTTAATCTCATAAACAGTCGACGTGCCGTTAAGAATCGCCACATCCGCTTTACATTCACCTATGCGAAATTCAGTTAGCATCGACGCCGTACTAAGTCGGTGTGTGCCGAGTAATATATTGTGGGTCAGCGCGGCTTTATAGATATACTCGTGCCGGTAACCTTCGCGTTTTAACAGTGAGAATGCAGTATCGAACAAGTCCCTTACAAGGTGAGATGGAGGCAATGAATGTTGAAGGCCAGATTCATTCGCCAATCTCGCGAAGATAGACGACCTGCCTTTTCTCGCCATTTCCCGGACCACACCTGAGGAGAAGAGATGCGATAGCGCGGCTAATTGTTCTGATACCAGGTTGGTCATGATCATACTAATGCGGCCTGAATGGGGATGCCTTCGGATAAACTCTAACGCAATATATTCCGAGATGCACCTGCTTATATCATAATGTCATTATTTTTCACAGTGTTACCACTGTCTACGTGCGAAGCTTAGTTGGCCTAGTTTAATGTGCAATTTGCTAAGTACTCTCGTCTTCGAAAAATTGGCGAGCTGGGGGCAAGGCATTGGAGAAGTTTGTAGAAAGTCGAAAGTGTCATCTGTAAAATTCATTTAGGGTAGTTAAGGTAACAGCTACTGTAGGAGCATAAAAATAGACCTATGGCCATTCGTTACTACAATTGGGACGGTGATGCCGCCCGTCTTCGTGAAGACCCTAATGGGGGGCTGATAGCTGAATTCTATAGGAGAGGTAAAGGGTTTCTGCCCATGGGTGAGTCCGAGATTTTCTTCAACAGCTTTGAAATCAACAAGGAGAAATTCGATGAATTAATCCGCGAAGAAGACAGCCTTGGCTCGCTGCCGACGAAGGAAGTATATATTGCAGAATTGCCTCAGGCTCCTGATCTTTATACAATTCAGACCATCGATGAGGGTTTGAAGGAGTATTTTGCGCACATCCAGAGAAATTATATGAAATCCCCCCAAGAAAATTCGAGGAATTGATTGCAGATATACTCAGCGATCTAAGCTATGACTGTACCTTGACACCTGCGACGCGGGATGGGGGCCGTGATATTTACGCATATGTCCGCACAGCCATTACTTCTTTTTTGGTTTTCGTAGAATGCAAACGCTATCGACCAAATCGAAAGATAGGAATCGATGTGGTTCAACGATTGCATGGTGCAGCTGAGATTGCAGGGGCACACCAAAGTATGATCGTCACAACTTCCTTCTTCACAAAATCTGCGAATGAAGAGCAGCGACGTATCAAGAGAAGAATGGACCTTGCCGATTACCACACCCTTAACGGTTGGCTTGCACGTTATCGCAAGGTATCTAGTTATCCCAACCCGGATGTCGAAGACGATATTTGGTGGGAGGTAGTATCCTAGCTCTACTCTGCATCAAGGCACCCGCGACTTAATCTCGTCTTCGAGACTCTTGAGCGAGGCGAGACAGGTACGCTGCTCGGCACTATGTGGCCTGCAACGGCATAGTGCGTTGAAGGTGTCGTGGTGAAGCGCGTGCAGCTCGCTTGTGCTGCGTGATGCCAGTTCAAATCTGGTGATGAGTTTCATTGTTTCCTCCGTTTGTTGGAGGCCCCGACCACCGGAGCCTTTCTGGCCCCGGAAACAGAACTTCGCAAGCGAAAGACCAGGATGGTCGGCAGTCGGCATAAAACGAATAGGAAAGAGAACGAGGAGAAAGCTTTTATGTCAGGATCAGTTGGAATGGTCACCCTCATTGCAACTCGCAATCTAATAAGCGTGGAAGCCAAGGTCTGAGGGGGCATTGATAACCATATGAAGCACTTCATCTTGATGAGCTTCTGGACATTCATTTGAAGCCGAGTCCTGGGACCAGGACAGGAGTTGATATGTCTGTGGGGGATCAGCCTTTACGGCGGCGCAGTAACGATATCCTAAGTTCCGACGTACATAAACACATCCAAGGCTTCATAGGGTTCTTTGGAGCTGAGGCTCTTTCTAAAGCTCAAAGTGACCTCGACAAGACCTTGTTGCACCATGGTCGGTGCTATCACATGTGGATGCAGCAGGTACACCCTTGGCTTTTTGCACTCCGACTTTATAGCAAAATTATTCAAGGACATGTACGAGCATGGCCTAAAGAGATTCAACTTTTGGCGGGTGATGCATTTATGATTCTTTCTCTGGCAAATAAAATGCCAGAGCCAGTGAGGGAGAAGTATCGTAAGGACCTTCTTACTATGCAGCACAGCGACTTTATTTTTGAGATTCATGCGGCATGGCATTACTACTTACAAGGGTATGATGTAGTGTGGTATCCATTAAGCCATGTCAAATCAACTGAATTTCGGATTCGAGGCGGAGGAATAGATTTCGACGTAGAATGTCGGCGATTTTCTCTAGATGCTGGGCACCGCATAAAAATGGGGGCAATGGCTGATGTCTGCGACATGATGGATAGCGTGTTGCAGCAGTACAAGTATTGGGGCGAGATAACGGTTGTCTTTACAGAGGATATACGATTCAAGACAACACAGGCACGCCAATGGAAACAAGCCTTTCAACATGCGGTTACATCTGGCGAAACACAGTTGCAATTGAACGATGGGCCACTTCTGACGCTAAAACTAGAAAGCTCCCCGAGTTCGAGCTACGCAACAGAAGAGCTTCCAAGGATTGTCACTGATTCTGAAGCTACCTGGATATTATCGAGAGTCGATAGTTCATTGTGCTTCGATCCAGTTGTCTTTCGATGTCAAGGTGTACGTAAAAATCTAGTGGAGTTACAAGAATACATTTATAAGACCTTGCGGTCAAAGATTAGGACTCAGCTTTCAGGGTCTAGGGCTGGTGTATTGTATGTTAGATTTACTGGAATCAAGGACCCAAAGATCTTCAAAGAATCTGAAAGAGTGCAGGAGGTCAAAGACAAGCTATTCAGCCACGATCATCTAGCTGCTATGGTATTCCTCTGCGATGAGGATTCAGAAATAGACGGTGGAGCGGTCGTTCACTCGTTTCCTAGTATTCTCTATCGAAATCGACGAACGAGCCATCAAGCCGTAGCTCGTGCTAACCATGTTGGTAAGCATGTCAATTAGGATGCCAGTAGTAAACGATACTGACCCGGACCCTTCATCCTTATGCTGCCCATGCTAAGGTGTGTGGGAAAAGACAAATGTGGTTGGTGTCGAGACAGTATAGAAGTGTTAAATGCCGCCTGACAGAACAACTTCCGATATACCACCATCTTCCCGAAGAACTTCACGACAAAAAGAGGGCACACTGCTATTCATCGACACCAATATTTGGCTGAGTTTCTATCGAATGGAAACAGAGGCAGGGTTGAGTTTGCTCCGGCGCGTGGAAAGCATTTCCGGGCAAATTATAGTCTGCCCTCAGGTTGAGATGGAATTTAAGAAAAATCGGCAGACCGTCATCAAGGAAACAATTGGCAAGCTTCAGGTCACGTCAATTTCACGCCCAGGTATTTTTTCTGAATCCAAAGCTGCTAAAGGTCTCAAACGGAATATCGATCGGGTTAAAGCTCTCCTCGGACAGATGAATACTCGATTGGAGAGAATATTGGAAAACCCAGCTGCGAATGATCCCGTGTTTAAAATATTTCAGCGTGTCTATCATAAAGAAGATGCAATTAGCCTTGATCGTGAAGATCCGGTTCGACGTCATATTCGAAGTAAAGCATTAAAGCGTTTCCTCCAAGGTTATCCGCCAAGGAAAAGTAGTGATAATTCGATTGGCGATGCTATGAATTGGGAGTGGATAATTCACTGTGCCCAGAAAAAGAGGTCCAATGTGGTACTCGTCTCGGCGGATGGTGATTACGGCATGAGTTACAAAAATAAGACCTACCTAAATGACCATCTCAAACAGGAGTTCAGTGAACGCGTCAGTTCCAAGCGACGATTGTACTTGTACACGAAATTGAGTGAGGCGCTAAAGCAATTCCAAATTGATGCAACTAAACCGGAGAAGGATGAAGAGAATAGAATCTTAGCATCGGTTAGAAGCAGGAAAGTTGAAGAGTTAAGCTCTCCTCCTAATGACGGTCTTAAGAAAATAATGGCTTACATACAAGGGACGCGAAAAATTCCCACAGGAATACTGGATTCGGAAGAAGACGATGACATGGTAGAAGGATGTTACTAATACGGTTCCTTCGGTTACCTCCCCCCAGTGATTAGGCCACCTGCTCTGTTACAATTCGTGCTGCTGGCCTACTTTTCGGGTTTTGGGTCATGTCTATGGTGATCCTGAAGCCCATACCAAATTAAGAAAAACCATCTTCCATACCAGAATAGGGGATTTCTTCACTCCATATGACCACTTGCCGCGGTAGATAATCGTGCAAATTGAGTATGCCAACAACAGCGTCGGTTAAATCAGTTTGCCGCTTCGATACTTAACGGCCCTTTAAATCGCGAAATTCGCCCTAAGGAGCAGATCTTCGTAATAGCGACCCAACCCTTCAGATTCAGAAGATCTACGGCTTAAACGCCCACAAAGAATCGTTCTAGCTGGTTTAGGCAGGAGTGGCAGACAGCGATCACGGGGACCTAACAATGCCTATGATGGTCCTGAGGTCCATACAAGATTAAGGAAAACCGTATTCCATACAAGATTCCTCCGGTATGGCCAATTGCCGCATGTAGATGCTCGCATGATCTGAGTCTGCCGACACCGTCTGCTAAAAGCGTTTCTGACTTGGATATTCATGGTCCCTAATAGTGCAAATTTGGCTTTTAAGGCGGCGCTCTCCACAATAATGACCGAATCCTTCAGATTCGGAAGATCTACGGTTTAAACACAATTTAACAAAGGATCGCCTCGCGTGGACTAGATCCTAAGAGTTGTGGCCGGTCCTTTGGCGCTTTTTCACTCATACTCTCACGTATCACATTCGTTGATACCTGATTCCGTACCTAAACCTTCCGCCCCAGAAATGACTCTGTTTCTTAATAGGTCTGAATCGTGTCACATTCAGATGCTAAGGGTACGATCTTGAAGATCATGACCAAAGCCGGGCTTTGAATCCCTTACGCGAAGATAGCACCTCATATAGAGTTGAGCCTGAGAGTTGGAGCTGTGATATGGTCCACTTCTATCAAGCACGATAGGCCGTGCCCTTCTGCGCCCCATTGCGTTTAAAGGGATTAAAGGGCATCGACGATGTTTAAACAGCAGAGAATGTTTCATGCCAATCAAAGAACCTCTCAAAGACGATGTGAGTCCAGATAGGAACCAGGGCTGCGCACTCACACTGTACGATCACATTCATGCCGTAAGACGTCATCCCCAATTCATAAAAGAAGCGACGGCTCTCCAGCTTCAGCTCCGTCAGTTGGAGCGTTCAAAGGCGAAGGACGCGCAACTAGTACAATGGTTGTCGCATAACGTAGTCGCGGAAAGATGGAACGTTCCAACGTGGATAGTTCTGGGCGCGGGCGCAATGCCGATGACACGTCTGAGGAAAGACGATGAAGGAAATGAGGAGATATGTGGCACAACGATGAACGAGATGTGGCTCCCGGATCCGAATGGATTTTCCGCTGCGGCGACTGAAAAGGAGTTAACCATTCCCATTAACTGGAAGCTTCCCCCTTGGGATATCGTGGCTTGGCTTGACACAATTACCACACTCTATCAGCGCAATCCCATGTTAAGACGGCCAAAAGGGAAGCGGGATAAGAAGACGACCATCGATCCATGGTTAGTTTATGATCTTCGTACGTACGACAAGCGTTCTTTATCCAAGATAGCACGCATTTTGTTCCAACTCGATGGCAAAGCGGCAGCACATGATGAAGAATTGAAAAGGCGGCTCGCACAGGTGCAACGTGCGTTCATGAAAGCTAAAGCCATGATAAAAGCGGTAAAACCTGACGTTCCTTCTACCTTCGATTCGTCAAATCCCTGCTTTTCCTTCCACGAATAAGCATTGCTTATACGAGTATATCGCGACCTTTCTTGATCCTGTAGAGTCAGCTCATCGAATAATCTCGATGAAGCGTTTTCTACGCGGTGAATTGGAGGGGGACGATGAGCCTGGCACCGGAACATTTGGATGACTTGTATAAGTCCGGATTGTCCGAGCAAACCATTGTCGCATGTAAGTTTGCAACTGTTGAGCAGGATACAATTCATCTAAGTGGCGTTAAGTCCGCCTATAAAATCCCATATTTTGATTTCGAGGGGCAAGTTATCAATGCGGAACGTTGGAAGCTCGTGCCTCCCCTTGTGAGATCAAACGGGACGCAGAAATATCATCAACCCAAAGATTCACATCCAAACATTTATTTACCTCCTCTATGTGACTGGGCAGCCATCGCGTCCGACTCACAAAGGACTCTAATTATAACGGAGGGAGAAAAGAAAGCCGCGGCCCTGAGTCAGCACGGCATTCCGACCATCGGGATTGCTGGGTGTTGGTCTTACCGCCAACGGGACGGATTCGGAGGACGACTTACAATTCCTGCATTTGATCAATTTGCGTGGAAACACCGTGTAGTCGAATTAATACCTGATAGCGATGTGTGGAGAGCTGAAAAGCAACAGGCTCTGAACGGG
>JACXTT010000884.1_pt1 | contig 51215 bp, 45 predicted proteins | sample 9270951 | NCBI WGS metagenome assembly JACXTT01 (sample SAMN15532306, study PRJNA645909) | rock metagenome | isolation source: weathered quartz diorite | place: Puerto Rico | collected 2017-06-21
ACCCGCCCCATTCAATCCAAGTTCGACGTCTGCAGCGAGTACAACTACGACTGGTTCGTCAACGATCTAGAGGAACCCTATACTACTCCCCCGGATAAACCTTTTGACTGGATGGGTCGCCTGCGCATGACCGGTGGCCGCACCAACGTCTGGGGCCGCGTGAGCCTGCGTTTCAGCGACGCAGATTTCAAAGCTTCCTCCCAGGACGGTTACGGCGAAGATTGGCCGCTCGGATACAGCGATCTCGCTCCTTACTACGATCTGGTGGAAAAATACGTCGGCGTGACGGGCATGCATGAAGGGCTGGAGCATCTTCCTGACGGCCAGTTCCAGCCGCCCATGCCGCTCACTTGCCAGGAGTCTCTCTTTCGCGATCGTGTCAAGGAGAAGATGGGCCGCACCGCGACGTTAGCCCGCTCCGCCAACCTCACGCGCCCTCTCAATGGCCGTGGGCCGTGCCATTTCTGCGGCCCCTGCGAACGCGGCTGCGTCACGCATTCCTATTTCAATTCGGCGTTCACCACGGTTGCGGATGCCATGGCCACCGGCAATTGCACGCTCATTTCGAACGCCATGGTCTACAAGGTCCTCATGGACCCTGACCGCAACCGGGCGCGTGGCGTGCTGTACATCGACCGCCACACCCATCAGCCGCAGGAGGTTCTTGCGCACACGGTGATTCTCTGCGCGCAGGCACAGGAATCCGTACGTATTCTTTTTAATTCCGCCACATCGCAACATCCCAACGGGCTGGGCAATTCCAGTGGAGTTCTCGGCCACTATCTGACCGCGCATGTCCGCAGCGGGGGTGGCAGCGGAGATTTTCCCGCATTTAGCGGAAAGCCGTCACGCGGCAGCCCCGTCAAGCCGGTCGGAATCTATGTCGCTCGCTTCCGCAACCTGAAGGGCGCGGTTCCCTACAAGAAATTCCTTCGCGGCTTTGGCTACGAGGGCGAATCGAGCCTCGATTTCAACTGGGATGCAGGCGGGTTTGGGGCAGCCTACAAGAAAGCGATCCTGGAGCCGCGCGCCTCGCTCGACCTCACCGGCTTCGGGGAAGTCCTGCCGCGCTGGGACAACTTCGTCGAAATCGATCCCAACGTGAAAGACGTCTACGGCATCCCGGTGCTCAAGATTCACATGTCCGACGGCGAGAACGAGCGAGCCATGATTCAGGATATGGGCGATTCCGCCGGAGAGATGTTGGAGGCCGCAGGCGCCAAAAATATTCGCACCTACGCTAACCCTTCGGCCCCGCGATGGGCGCTGCACGAAGCCGGCATCGCGCGAATGGGGGCGGACCCGAAAAAATCAGTGCTCAATCAATTTCAGCAAACTCACGACATCAAGAATCTTTACGTCATGGACGCTTCGGGATTCACATCGAACCCCTGCCAAAACCCCACGCTTACCATCATGGCGCTCTGCGTCCGCTCCTGCGATTTTCTGATGCAGGAACTCAAGCAAGGGGTATAACTCCTCGATCTTGCGCTGGGCAACGCTTTTTGCCTCTCACAGCGCTTTCACAGCTCGCGGAAGATACCCTAGCTCATCGCCCGTCCCGCCATCTTTTCCAGCACGCGAATCGGCGACACCTCGGGCACAACCAACGCCTCGACCGGGATGATAAACGTCTGCTCCATCGCGAACTGACCTGAGAGCGCCGCGTGCGGAACGCAATCCGTGAAAACGAGCCAGGTCGACATCGGAGGAAAGTCGATTCGCTCTTTGCCCAACTTCGCGTTCTGGAAGGCGGTGTTCTCTTTCAGCCAGTCATGGAAGTGCAGCATGAATTTGTCGTAGGGCGCGCGATCTGCCACTGGCAAACCCAGAGTCCCGAGGCCCCGTTTCCATCCGCGCAGGGCGCCCGACGCGTTCGCGAACTTCTTCACGCCGGCTGCCTCCGCGAAGCGCGCCGCCAGTTCCGGAAAACGCTCGGCCACCACCCACACGCGATTCTTGGACTGATTGACATTCGTGAATACGCGCAAGATGCGCCCGCCGCGGGTAGGACGACTGGGGAATGCGTCCACATGCAGCAAGTCGTTTCGCTTGTGGAGTGGCAGGTCGCGGCCCTCTTCCTCAAGGGGACGAAAGCTGGCGTAATCCACTTGGAAATTCCCCGCGTAGGGCACAAGGAACAACGAAACGAAATTTCGCGCCGTGGCCGCGTAGCGCTGCATGATGTCGTGCACGCGCGCTTCGTTAGCAGTGTCGGCAAAGCCGCGCAGCAAATCTTGCTCCGGGCGATACGAGATGTTCTTATGCAGGCGAGAATCGGCGGGCTTCAGCGAGACCAGAAATGCAATGTCATCCGGCGGCAGCGCGAAAGGCGGGGTTGCGAAAAACAGTATCTGGCCCTTTTCCAGTTCGGAGCAGTAGTGGCGCGCCCGCCACAGGAAATCGCTCGCGGCCCAGCCGTCCGATCCGTAGTCGTCAACTTTCAGCCAGGGCATACCACCTCAATCAAACCCTACTGCACTTCCACCGAAACCAACTCTCCTCCGCTGGTGCCCACCGCCCGATAGTTCACGGACACGATCCGGTTCTTCCACTCGCAGGAAAACTGCTCCTCGCCGATCACCAGCATCGATTTGTAATCCGAAGAATGCATCTTATAAGTCTTCATCCCCACGAGGAGCGTGACGATCGCTTCAGGCGGTTTCGCGCAATCGCTTGCGACCAGCTTGCCTTTCAGATGCTGCACTGGCCCAGTCGTGCCGGGCTTCTGCAGCAAAGGTTTCGGCGGAGTTTCGGAATCGTCATCGTCACCAGCACTACTCACCGCCGCAGGAGCGCTAGCCGCCCCCGCCGGCGTTTGGGCCTCTCCAGCGTGCTGGGGACGAATTCCGTATTTCTGCAGAGCCGCCAAGTCTTCCAATTGACGCTTCGCTGCCACCGCCACCCTCGGGTCCGGCCCGGTCTTCAGACGGGTAAACACGTCCCGCGCCTGGTCCCACTTCTTCGCGGCAACGTAGATCTGGCCGAGATTGAACTGGTATTCCAAGTTACGCGGCGCATGCGAAATCGCCAACCGTTGTGCCTCCAGCGCCGAATTGATTCCGCCGCCCTCCACCCGGGCCATGCCCAACATGTTGTAGGCTTCGGCAAACTCTGGATACCAGTCGAGTACCGCCCGCAGATCTTGCATCATGTTGGCCAAGCCCTGCATTTCGTGATGCGTCTCCTCCGCCCGACGGTACTTCAGGACTGAACGGTAATACCAGATCCACGGATCGTGCGGGTTGAGCTCCGACGCTCTCTCGAGTTCGTCCTCGGCTTCGTCGAACTTCTTTTGCTGCAGGTGGTCCCACGCGAGCGCGCGGTGAGCTGCTTCGTTGTCTTTGGGGTCTTCAATAAGTTGCTGAAGCTCGCGCAGCGCTTGATCGCGACGTTCCGGAATCCGCGCCATCACGTCGCCGATCACCGCTTTGGCTTCTGCATCTGTCACTGCAGTCACTGTCATACCGATCTCGTCCGGGCCCAAGGGAGCTGGGAGGTGATACGGCTGCGCGACATCGGCCTGGTCGAGAGGTTGCTTCGAGCGATCCATGGCAATGCCCAGATTGCTCAAGGAATGGAAGTAAGCCTTGACCGCTTCCTCTAGCGTAGCCGGAGTCAGATCGAAGGCCTGCACGATTGCTTTCTCGACCGGGACCTTCTGGTTCAGTACCAGATCGAAATAGACGCCAGTCTCCGGCAGCTTGTTCTTATTGATCAAGTAGTGGACCACCATCCACGACTGCGCGTAGTACAGCGTGTGATGCGTCCCCTCGCGGGCGCCTGAGCCGTCGTGTTTCATGGTGAACAGATCGACCATGTTGAGCCACACTGGCGAGCTTACTAATTGCGTCAGTGATTGCGGGGTGTTGGGGTTGCGCGTCAAATTCTCGAACGCGTCCTCATACCACTCGGAAGCCAATTCCGGATCGCCGCCGATATCGATGCCCTTGTTGTCCACCCGCATGGAGCCGAAGTATTCCGCCAGTCCCTCGTCGAACCAGCCTTGCGCGGGCGGATAGTTATGGTTTAGCAGATAGTGCGCCAGCGGATGTGCGATCGCCCGCCACGGATCGGGCTCGAAAAGATTCAGAACGATGTAGATACGATCGGTCCCGGGCACAAAAAACGCCTTCTCCATATTCTGCTTCGTGGGAGCGACGAATCCGAAATATTTGTCGCTCTTCAGCGCCACCACAGTGATTGGCACGGACATCTTCAGCTTGTCTCGGAGCAACAACTGGCCGAAAAGCGCTCGCATCTGTTCCATCCGGAGCGCCACTTCCTGCCCACGCTTGTCGCCGGCATCCGTGAGCACGTAGAAATGTGTGGAATGAACTTCGTGCCATTTAGGTTCATCGCCAGCAAAGACAGCGCGGCTGAAGAGTATCGAGCCGAACCCAACAATCAAGGCGGAGGCGATGATGGAACCACGAGCCATGATGAGAACGTCCGCAAAAATGCTAGCACGTCAAGGCGAGGAATACGCGCTTCGCCCAAGCGTGAACGGAGCGCGTGATTCCGCTACACTGGGCGCATGCCCGAGCCTGTAACCTCAGTCTCCCACGTCTCCGATACCGCCCGATGGGTGGCGATGTACCGCGCCATGGAATCCGAACGGCCCGACGCTCTGTTCCATGACGACTGGGCGCGAAAGCTCGCCGGTCCGGAAGGCGAAGCGATCCTGCGCAGTATTCCGAAAGGCCGCGAGACGGCATGGCCGATGATCGTGCGCACACAAGTGATGGACGAGATAATCCTGCGCGCCATCACCCAGGACGGCGTCGACACCGTGCTGAACCTGGCCGCGGGCCTCGACGCGCGTCCCTACCGCCTTTCGCTACCGCTGTCGCTCCGCTGGATCGACGCCGACTTTGCCGACATGCTCTCCTACAAGCAAGGGATTTTGGCCGGTGCGCGGCCGCACTGCGCGCTTGAATTTGCCAGCGTGGATCTGACCGATGACGCCGCCCGAAGCGCTTTCTTTAGCAGAGTTGGTGCCTCCGCGTCGCGCACGTTTGTAATCACTGAAGGATTGATTGCGTACCTGCAGCCTGAACAGGTCGCCAGCCTGGCCGCCGATCTGGCTGCACAGTCTTCCTTCCGCTGGTGGCTGACCGACCTGGCTTCCCCGGACCTCCTCAAGAGGCTCAACAAAACCTGGGGCAAAGCGTTGCAGAGAGCCCCGCTGATCTTTGGACCCGCCGAAGGCACGCAATTCTTCGAGCCCTACGGCTGGCGCGAGAAGGAGTATCGCCCCATCTTCGACGAATCCATCCGCCTGAACCGGACGATGCGTTACGCGCGGTTGTTCCGCGCGATCGGGCGCTTCTATCCGAAGAAGATGCGCGAGCGTTTCAAGCGCTTCTCGGGGATCGTGCTGTTCGAGAGGAAATAAGATTCGACCGTAGCGCCGGCGTTTTGCTGGCTGTCCCGAGGGTGCCCGCCCTCGGTCGGCGGCGTTGGGACGTGTCACAAACACCCTTCTGCTTCGCTTTCCTTGCCACTACACTTACGCCGTGCCCGTGCCACCGTCCCCATCCTCCCGTCTCTCCTGGATCGACTGGATGCGCGGACTTGCGTGCTTGCTGATGTTCCAGACGCACTGTTACGACTCCTGGCTGGGCGGTGAGGCGCGTAACGGTACATTCCTGATGTACTCGCAACTAGGGGGTACCCTGCCGGCCCCGCTCTTCCTCTTCCTCGCTGGTATTTCGTTTGCCTTGGTCACCGACAAACTTGTTCGCAAGAATGTAAGTGCCGCCGAAATCACACGCACCATGGCGCGCCGCGGCGCCGAGATCTTTGCTTTCGGACTGCTCTTTCGCCTGCAGGAATACCTCATCGCCTGGGGATGGGCACCCTGGGCGGACTTGTTCCGCGTGGACATCTTGAACATCATCGGAATTTCCATGATCCTCATGGCGCTCGCCATTGGAGTAGCGTTGCGTTTGGCAAACCCGCACCATCGAAGACCAGCGCTGCTCATGTCGGCGGTTCTTGGCACGGCGTTGATCGCGATGCTTACTCCGCCACTCTGGACCAACTGGCGCCCCTCCTGGCTTCCGTGGCCACTCGAGTCATACATCGATGGTGTCCACAACCTCGGTGCGCCGCAGCCGTGGCTCTTCCCTATCTTTCCATGGACCGCTTTTGCCTTTGCCGGGCTGGCCGCGGGATTTGTTCTCTTCAGCGACTGGGGCCGGGCACACACGTCTCAGACTCTCGCGCTCTTCGGAGTAGCAGGTGTCGGTCTGGTCGCAGCCGCACGTTGGCTCGATCACCTGCCCGTCCAACTTTATTCCGTTTACGACTACTGGCATACTAGCCCGAACTTCTTCCTCATGCGCGTGGGACTTCTGCTGGTGATCGCTTTCCTGAGCGATGCCTGGTGCCGCTGGGGATTCGGCGCACGCGGATTTAGTCCACTCATTCAGCTCGGCCAGACTTCCCTGCTCGTTTACTGGGTGCACATCGAGTTCGTTTACGGACGCTTTTCGTTGCTGCCGAAACGATCCGTGGGGATCAGTACCGCTTCCCTGGGATTGCTAACGATTTTCCTGATGATGCTGGCCCTGTCGATGCTGCGCACCCGCATTGACTGGAAGTCCGTGGTGCGTCAAAACCCGCAGGCCCAGGCCCGGAGGGAAAAACTAACTTAGCCCAGCGCTTCAGCGCTGGGAAAAGCCGGAAGAACGGATCAAGTCCCGCAGTGACGACCGATTTTTGAGGCTTGCTGGCGCTCAGGTGCTTGGAGCCTCAGCCCTCCGCTTGATTGCACGCAGCCAGGTGTAACGAAGCAAGGAACTGCCCGGATAGATTGTCCGCCAGTAGGCGGCAAAGCGGCGGCGTGCCGAAGCATCGGTCGCATAGATTCGCGTCTCGGTAGTCACGACCGTGGCGCCTGGGCCGACATCTTCGACGAGGAAGTTTATCGCCGCCACCGCAAACCCAGGTTCGCGCAGCGTCTTGAACCCCTCTGGCGCCGGACTCCCTTTCGGACGCCATCCCCGCGGAACTAGCACTGCCATGCCCAAGACAATCTCGTGATTCGGCTCTTCCGCCAGCAGCAGAAACGACGTCCTGGTGGCCACATCAAGAATGGGTTCGTGCTCGGGAGCGTTCAGGATGTCATTGCGTCCAGAACGGCCGCAACGCCGCATCCACGTAAAGGTCCGGAAGAGGAAAATTTCGTCAGCAGACACCGACTTGATTGCGGCATAGACTTTCTCTTTCGGAGCCGCGACTCGAATGGAATGGAATTCGCTGAACTGATACACCGGCACGAACTGGTCGAGCTGTGTGCGCGGTGAAGTCATACGTGTCTCCCCAGCGGGAAAAAACCAGCCGGCAAGCAGCAGCACAAATCCAGCTCCCAGCAGGAAGGCAGCCTGCGGTCGAGTCTGGATTCCGAGCCACGATAGCGGTTTGAGACAAGAAACAGCACCCAAGAAGGCCGTGATCAAACCAACGTAGACAATGACGACGCCGAGCACGGCTCCATCGTATCTCAATCATGTCAGGTCCGCCGCCGACACCTGCAGTACGGCGTTCGCTACTAGTCTGAGCCCGATCTCCCAATTCTGGCGTGCTCTCGCCTGGTCGTCCCCATAGCCGCTCACATACACCGTGAAGTAGAACCCATCCGCGATCTTTCCCTCCTGTGCGTAGTGCCCTCGCCGCACGCACACCTCGACCGACGACGGTGTTTCCGGGGTCCGCCGTAACAATTCAACTACTCGTTTCGCAAAGCGTTCATGGGTTGGGAACGACTCTCGTTGATCGGGGCGTGGGAAAACCAGGTCCACATAACTCGCAAACTTGTGGGCGGCGCCAAAGATTTCTTCCTCCGCGCTCAGCTCGTCAGTGGCCCAGGCATCGCATTTCGCGCTCTCGACCATGCTGATCGCCGAGTTGACCGCTCGCAAGAACTCGGCGAGTTCGGGAAACTGTTTTGTTTCTTCCACTCGCGCCAGCATTTCAGGCTGCCGTTTCAAATCGAAGTACGCAAGCTTCCCCTCCGGATCAATCCAGGGAAAATCGAGGACTGGATCCTCACGCCCCAGCTCGATTGAGAAGTCAGCGTCCATCAAAACCTGCGCAGGAAATTCACGATCTGACTCTCTGCCCAGAAGCCATCGTCCTGCCCGTTACGCGCTCCCAGAAAGGCGCAGTGGCCGCCGTCCTCTACCTCGACGAAAGCAATGTTAGGATTAGCCGCAATTTTTCGCCGCGTTTCCGGCAAGATGCGGATGAAGGGATCATTGGCGGCGTGTACGATCAAGGCCGGCACGGCAATCTTTTCCACCACGTTCGACGCCGAGGCCCGCGCATAGTAATCGTCCGCTCCGCTGAAGCCGCAGTAGTAGGCCGTGATCTGATGGTCGAAGTCGCGCAGACTGCGCATACCCCGCATGCGGGTGACATCGAAGTGTCCGGGAAACAGACGCGCTTTGTGCATCATCCGGCGGCGGAGGTTGAAAAGAAAGTACAACTCGTACAGCCGGTTGCGAGATTGGTGCAGCGCGTCCGCGGACGCAGCCAGGTCGATTGCAGGGCAACAGGCCGCGACCGCGCGAAACTGCGGCGGCCCCTGCGATCCCCACTCCCCTGCAAGCTTCAGCACCAGGTTGCCGCCCATCGAGAAGCCCACCAAGGCCAGGTGAGAAATGCGATCGCGTTCAATCACCTCGCGCGCCGCCGCGGCCACGTCGCTCGACAAGCCGGAGTGATACAGCACGGGCGCGAGCGCGTCCGTGCCTCCGCAGTTGCGCTGGTTGTAACGGATGACGTTCATCCCCGCTGCCAGCGCCTTCTCGGTGATTCCCATGACGTACTGCGACTCGCTGGATCCTTCGAGCCCATGCACGATGATGATGGTCAGCGGCTTCGTTCGATCGGCCTGCCAGTGGCACTGGCAACGCACCTGAACGCCGGGCGCCACCTCAATCAAACGATCCTCGGGCGCAGGCAAATGGAAACGGCGCGGCATGAGGAAGCTGGCGACGGTCTGCACATGCCCGCCGCGCAGCCAACGCCGCGGCACGAACGTCTCAGGCTTTCCGGATGATTGCGCAGTCTCCACCATCTGATTTTAAATAGGGTCAGAGACTTTCGCCGGGAGTTGTCCAATGCCGATCTTCGAGTACATCTGTCAAGAATGCCAACACGGGTTTGAAGCACTCGTTTTCGGCAAAGACAAAGCCACTTGTCCGAAGTGTCACAGCAAGAAGCTCTCGCCCCAGCTCTCGGTGTTTGCCGTATCCGCAAAGAGCAGCGCGAGTGCGGCTCCCTCCATGAGCGCGGGGCCCTGTGGTTCCTGCGGCGATCCTCGCGGCCCGGGCGCCTGCTCGCTCGACAACTAGGCCTAATCGATTCGTAGCCCTGCTGACTCGTTCATAACCCTCGTAACGCATCGGCATTTCCTGTTGACAGTTCAGAACACGGCAGTGCACCATTCCCCGATTGTCTTTGCATAATGTCGGGTACGCGCGCGCTAGCGCGCAAGGGTGTTCTATGAAAACAAGGATGACCGTGGTTGCCGTTGCATTGCTGCTGATTGTTGGAATTGAAATGTCTCTTGCTCAAAAGTCGAATCCCAATCCGGATGAACAAGCCATTCGCAAACTGGACAAGGACTGGTCGGCCGCCGCGGGGAGCAAAGACGTCGACAAAACGGTTTCCTTTTACGCGGACGACGCGTCCGCATTTCCGTTCAATGCTCCCATCGCTACCGGCAAAGAACAGATTCGGCAAGTGTGGGCACACCTGACGTCCCTGCCGGGATTTGCGCTCACCTTCGCTCCCACCAAAATCGAAGTCGCAAAGTCCGGCGATCTCGCCTATGACGTCGGGACCTTTGAGTTGAAGGCCAATGATGCTCAGGGAAATGCTACAACCACGGTCGGCAAGTATGTTGTTGTCTGGAAGAAGCAGCCGGACAAACAGTGGAAGGCAACCGCCGACATTTTCAACACCGACAAATGAGACCGCCCAATGGCCCGTCCCTGGGCCCTTTTGGAACTCCACCGGTAATCAGTGCCCGGTAACCGGCGTGATGTTTCGCGGCTGTGCCTTCCCCGCTATGATCACCACGAATCCGGAAGGCTGGCATGGACCGCCGCAAAGAGCACAGACTGGACATGGAGTTATCGGTGCAGATCTGGGGAGTGGACCGGAATGCGCGCCCCTTTGCGGAAGTGGTGCGGGCCACGAGCGTAAGCGACAGCGGCGCCGTGCTGCTCGATATCCATTCCAAGATTCACGCCGGCGATTTACTCGACGTACAGTACGAAGGCCAGCGGGCCCAGTTCCGGATCGTTTGGACGCGACCGGGAGAGACCGGAATCCACGCGATGCCAAGCGAGCCGTCAATTTTTGGAATCGGACTCCCCAAGACATTTGAGATGGCGGGAACGGGATAGTTTTTACGCAGACTTGACTCCCGCCACTCTGTCCTCAGTCAAAAACTTCGCAAATACTTCATTGGAGAGCAGGCGGCCGCGGGCCGTCAGACAAATTCTCGTGCTCTGCCTTTCGAGCAACCCTTCTTGAACGCATTCTTCGATCGCCGATTCGCAAGCGGCGATACCTTCCCTGCCGAAATCAGCGCGCAGCCGTTCGAGATCCACCCCATGATTCAGCCGCAGGCCAAGGAAGAAACTCTCTTCCAGGGCCCCGTGTTCTGAGATATGAGTTACTGCATGTGGTCCGCGATTCATATAAACATCGAGCGAATCGGGCGTCGAAAAGCGAATGGCCTTGACGCTCGGCGGGCCGTTGGCGGCCAGCATCGAGTGGGCATCCACACCGAATCCCAAGTACGGCTGGCGAGTCCAATATTTTAGGTTGTGACGCGAATCACAGCCCGGGCGCGCGAAATTCGAAATCTCGTACTGCCCGATGCCGGCGGCATACAACGAGTCGCAGGCTTGCAGATAGAAATCTGAGGTCGCATCCTCGTCGGGCACGAAATGGGCGTGGTAGCGAGTGCCGCCGGCAATCAGTTCCCTTCCGAGACGCGAGTCTTCATCCACCTCGAGCATGTAGACACTGACATGCGGCACGCCGACCGCGATGGTCTCGTCCAGCGAAAATGTCCAACTCTTTGCCGTCTGGTGTGGCAGTCCTGCGATCAAGTCAATATTGATGTTGCCGAGTCCCTCCACACGCAAGCGCACGACTTCTTCCAGGACCGTGGCGCGCTTGTGCAAGCGTCCCACTGACTGTGCTTCCTTATCTACGAAAGACTGCACGCCCAAGCTCACGCGATTGACACCGCACGTCAGAAGAGTTTCGATCAGGAACGTGGTCAGAGTCCCAGGCGCGCATTCGACCGTGACCTCGGCATTCGAGGCGACCCAAAATCGCTCCCTGAGAGCACCAAAAATCCGCTTCAGTTGTACCGGATCGAGAATCGACGGAGTCCCTCCGCCTAAGTAAATGGAATCAACTGTTTCCGGTAATATGCATCCAAGCTCTGATGCCATTCGCTGCGCCCCTGCGATGTCGTCGAGCAATCGTCCCACATAGCCTTCGTAGGCTGCGTTCGAGAACACGTCGGACGCGAAATTGCAGTAGCTGCATTTCGTTCGGCAGAAGGGCACCGAGATGTAAAGGCCCAAAGTCATCCTGTTCTGTATTCTATGAGACTTGGGAGTTTGTCTCCTCCCTTTGACAACTCCAGGAGTGGACTGAGGTAATTTGGACTGCATGAAACGCGTAGTCATCACCGGGATGGGGGTCGTTAGCCCCAATGGCATCGGCAAGGAAGCCTTCTGCCGCGCCATCCTTGCGGGAACGTCCGGCGTGAAGAGGATCACGCGCTTCGATCCATCGTTCCTGCCGGTGCACATCGCGGGCGAAATTCGGGACTTTAACGAACTCACCTGGGTGGACGTGCGCGAGCGCAAACACGTTTCGCGCTCGGTGCCGCTGGCGGTGGCAGCGTCCGCGGAGGCAATCGCCGACGCGAGACTTGCCCCCCAGGCCATGTCTCCCGAAGAAAAGCGCCAGATCGGCGTCATCCTCGGCACGGGCGGCGGCGCGCAGGAGTTCACCGAAGAGCAGTATCGCCTTTGGCATACCGGACACGTCAAACAGGCCAGCGTTTTCTGCATTCCTTCCGGCACCATGGGCACTCTCTCCAGCGAAATTTCGATGCGCTTCGGTTTCCGCGGACCGAGCCACGTGGTAACCACCAATTGCACCTCGTCCACCGACGCGCTCGGTTACGCGCTCGACCAGATCCGCATCGGCACCGTCCCCATGCTGCTGGCCGGAGGCGTGGACGCTCCTCTCAGCCCGGCCACCGTCAAGGCATACACGCTGCTGCGCGCCCTCACCTCCGTATGGAACGACGCCCCGGAGCGGGCTTCGCGTCCCTTCTCCGCGGATCGCAGCGGCTTCGTGCTGGCCGAAGGGTCGTGGATGTTCGTCCTGGAAGACTATGAGCACGCGCAAGCGCGAGGTGCCCGCATCTATGCCGAGCTGGCTGGCTACGGTTCCACTTGTGAAGCGCTCCACCGAGTACGCCTCGGCGAAGATGGCGAAGAGCCGGCGCGTGCAATCACTCTGGCGCTCGAAGACGCAGGCGCCACGCCCGAACAAGTTGACTATGTCAATCTGCACGGCACCTCGACCGAGCTCAACGACCGGGTCGAGACCCGCGCCGTAAAGCTGGTCCTGGGCGAACGCGCCGGAAAGATTCCTACGTCGGCACTGAAGTCGCAGATCGGGCATCCGCAAGGCGCTTCGGGCGCAGCTGGAGTAGCGGCAACACTGGTCGCCATGAAACATGAACTCATCCCTCCAACCATCAACCTGGACCAGCCCGACCCCGCTTGCGACCTGGATTATGTCCCGGACGCCGGACGCCGCGCAGTGATCGAACACGCAGTCTGTAACTGCGTTGGATTTGGGTCGAAGAATTCGGCGCTGGTGTTGCGCAGGATTAGTTAGCCAGCGCTTCCGGCAGCACCTCAGTTCATGCTTTAATACGCGACCATGCGGCGGGCGCAGAGCGTCTTATTGGTTTTCGGGATATTCGTATCATCGTGGGCGCAAACACAGAGTAACGCACAAGGCACGGAAACTGCCGCTTCCGTCTACTTGCTTCGCCTCGAGCGGGCGCGTTTCCTCCAATCCGTCTGTGTGCTGCTGAGCGGAAACGGTCAGTATCACCTGGAGCGGCACACCCTTCAAAAAGTTCGAGTTTTTGAAGGCAGCCTGGATGCTGACGAGTTACGAAGTGTCGTCCACATTCTTTCGGGAGATCGCCTCTTCAACCTGGAGCAGAAGCAAATCCCCGATCTGATGCTGAAATCCGACAACGACCAGGTGATGCTCGAGATTCACAGGCCCGGTTCGTGGCAACAACTCGTGTTCCCGGATTCAGCCTCCCGTGAGCCCTTCCGCGACGCGATGGATCCTCTTCTGAAATGGTTCGAGGCGGTGAACAAACGGAAAATGCACGAACTCTCCGAGGAAGCTGGGCGCAATAACTGTCTTCCGCCCAGCAAGCCGGAATTCACTCAGCGCAGGGAAACGCAGTCTCAGCAACCAGTGACGAGCACCCCGCCATCGGCTAACGTCCCGCCACCGCTGCCAACTTATGCCCTGCAAATGTTCGACAACCGCATGGTCAATTACCAGACCCAAGTCAGCTGTCTTCTGGTGGCCACGTCCGGTGCGTACCATCTGGTGAAGCAATCGAAAAGTTACAACAAGGGCTTGAGCAATATGGTTCTCGATGGGACACTCAATCCGCCGGAACTGGCTTCGCTGCGCGCAATTCTCGATGCCCCCGACCTGGTGAATCAGCCGGAAGAAAAGCAGGAGGTGGAAGTCATCTTCGCAACCGATAGCTATTTTACGCGCCTTACCATTCCACGTAGCGGAAAGGTTCAGAAAATCGCCGCCTGGAAGTCGTATCGGATCATCAACCACACCCTGACGCGCTCGATCGAAGACCATGGGACTAAACTCCTCGCACCACTGCGGGAATGGCTCAAAGTCAATATCAACGAGAAAGCTGCGGTCCCCACAGCGACTCCCCCCAATCCACGTTGCAGTCCGGGCGGATAGCGCCTGCCGTCATCCGCAACCTTTTCCATCCTCTCCACCCTCCCCGCCATCTATTTGGGGTAATCTTTTACTCGGTTCTCTAGCTGCCCGATGGCCTCCAACCAGGAAGAAGAAGTATTAGGCAAAGCGTATGACAGTCGGCTGATGCGGCGGCTGCTCACCTATCTGCGCCCGTATAAGTGGCATGTGGTGATCGCGCTGGTTGCGATCGCTCTCAAGTCGGTAGCGGACGTCCTGGCGCCCTTCCTCACCAAGATCGCCATCGACAAATATCTGGCCAAGTCGCCTAACTTGCACTCCTGGATCGGCGATCGCCTGAACAGTTCGCCGCTCATCGGCATCGCGCAGATCGGCGGGCTGTACATCGGGCTTCTGATCTTGACGTTCACACTGGAATACATCCAGACCTACACCATGCAGTGGACCGGCCAGAAGGTGATGTTTGATCTGCGCAGTCAGATTTTCCGCCACCTGCAGCACATGCACGTCGGCTTCTTCGACAAGAATCCCGTCGGCCGCCTGGTCACGCGCGTCACTACCGACGTGGACGCGCTCAACGAAATGTTCACCGCCGGCGTGGTCTCGATCTTCGAAGACGTCTTCGTGCTGGCCGGCATTGTCGGCATCATGTTGAACATGAACTGGAAGCTGGCGTTGATCACCTTCGCCGTGCTTCCTCTCATTATCGTCGCCACTAAAATTTTCCGCGACAAAGTCCGCGATTCCTACCGCCGTATCCGCACCGCCATCGCGCGCATCAACGCCTACCTGCAGGAAGCCGTTTCCGGCATGCTCGTCCTGCAACTCTTCAACCGTGAGAAGCGCGCCTTCAAACAGTTCTCCGACATCAACGCCAGCCATATGGAAGCGTTCAAAGACGCCATCATGGCCTACGCGGTCTACTACCCGGTCGTGGAAATCCTGTCGGCAATCGCAATCGCTTCAATCATCTGGTTCGGCGGAAACGACGTGATTCGCGGAACAGCCACTCTCGGCGTGCTGGTTGCGTTCATGCAGTACGCGCAGCGTTTCTTCCGTCCGATTCAGGATTTGAGCGAAAAATACAACATCCTGCAATCGGCGATGGCCGCCGGTGAGCGCGTTTTCAAGCTGTTGGACACGCCGGTGGATGTCACATCGCCCGCCCAACCCAAACAGCCGCAGGGTCCAGGTCAGGTCGAATTCGACCGAGTCTGGTTCGCCTACCGTAATCTTCCAGCGGAGAGCGGCGGCAGTTCAACAGCTCATCTGGGGACGGGTTTCCAACTCACCCAAGCCGAACATAGTTCGACAGAGCCGGACAAGAGTGTCCGGCCCACACCAGACTGGGTCCTCCGCGATGTCAGCTTCGTCATCAATCCGGGAGAAACCGTCGCCGTAGTCGGTCACACCGGCGCCGGAAAAACGACCCTCATTTCACTCCTCATGCGCTTCTACGACGTCCAGAAAGGCGCCATCCGCATCGACGGCGTCGATATCAAAGACATGGACCTGGAGGACCTGCGCTCCCGCTTCGGCACCGTCTTACAGGATCCGTTCCTGTTCTCGGGCACAGTGGCGGGAAATATTCGCCTTGGCACCGGGTGGATCGAAGACGCCGACGTCGAGCGCGCCGCCGAAGAAGTGAACCTCGCCGACTTCATCCGCACCCTGCCCGGCGGATTCAAAGAAGAAGTTCGCGAGCGCGGCTCCACGCTCTCCACCGGACAGAAGCAGCTGATCTCGTTCGCCCGCGCCCTGGCCCACGACCCGAAGATCCTGATCCTCGACGAAGCCACCTCGAGCGTGGACACCGAAACCGAATTTCGCGTCCGAGATGCTCTCAACCGCATGGTCGATGGCCGCACCTCGCTGATCATCGCCCACCGCCTGTCGACCATCCAGCGCGCCGACAAGATCATCGTCATGCACAAAGGTCAGGTCCGCGAAATGGGCTCGCACCAGCAACTGCTCGCCCAGCGCGGGATTTACTGGAAGCTGTATCAACTGCAGTACAAAGATCAGGAGATTTCAGCAGGCGCTCCTTCGGTCACGGCGAACGCGGACGACTAACGTCTCACCCGATCATGAAGATTATGAAATGGTGTTGCTCGCAATTCCAAGGTTGGCTTCAAGAATCCGGGAAACGTGGGCTGGCAGTGATAGTTACGTTCGACTCAGGGGAATTGCGTTTCATCCTCCAGAGTCGTTCGGTTGACGCCGCTTCACCACTGCCCAGCATCGAATCCGATGTTCCGTGCTCCCTTGTCAGTCAAGTACATATTCACTTTTGCCCGTGGTGCGGCTCCAAATTGGCAAAGCGGTATAGAGAACGCGACCTGCTTCCGTTCTGCCGACCCGATCTCCTGATCGACATTGGAGGAGACGGTATTCGTTAGCCGCATTCGGAAACAAGCCAACCCTTTACAATGCTCCCGTGCAAATCTTGATCTCCGCCGGCGAGGCCTCCGGCGAAATGTACGGCGCGCAGCTTATCGAAGCCCTACGCCGCCGCGATCCATCGTTTCAATTCTTCGGCGCTGGCGGCGAACGCATGCGCGCCGCGGGCTGCGAGATCGTGGTCGATGCCAAAGACCTCGCGGTGGTCGGCATCACCGAGATCCTAAGCCATCTCCCGAAAATCTACGGACTCTTCCGAAAACTCGTACGCGCCGCCGATGCCAGACACCCAAAACTCGCCATTGTCATCGACTCCCCCGCCTTCAACTGGCGTGTGGCACGCCAGATGCGCAAGCGCGGCATTCCGGTCGTATACTACGTGTGTCCGCAGTTCTGGGCGTGGCGTCAGGGACGAGTAAGGCTGCTTCGCAAGTACATCAACCAGGCGCTCGTGATCTTCCCCTTCGAAGAGAATTTCTACCGCGTTCACGGTGTGAATGCGACGTTTGTCGGGCATCCTCTGACGGACTTGCCGATGCCGGAAATTTCGCGCATGCACTATGCCGCGCAGCAGGCGCTCGACCACGTCAAGCCCTGGATCACCCTCATGCCCGGCAGCCGCCGCAAGGAAGTACGGATGAACCTGCCGACCATCCTCGAAGCGGCGGCCAAACTCGGCCAGGATTACGAATTCCTGCTGCCGGTTGCGCGCACACTCGAGCCTTTGTTCCTCAAGGAACTGATCGGAAATCGCGACATTCACCTGGTTCCTGAAGCACTGCCCGCCCTCCATCATTCGCGCGCCGGCATCATCGCCAGCGGCACGGCCACCGTCGAAGCTGCCCTCATGGGGACGCCTTTCGTCATGGTCTACCGCGTTTCGCCGCTGACTTACCTGTTGGGCAAACCTCGCGTCAAGGTTCCTCACTACGCCATGGTCAACCTGATTGCCGGCGAAGAGGTCGTGCCGGAGCTGGTGCAGCACGAGTTTACTCCAGCGAATGTCGTCGCGGAGTTGCGCAAGATCATCCCCGACGGCGAGCTGCGAACGCGCATGATTCAAGGATTGGCTGCGGTGAAGGCGAAGCTCAAAAAGCCCGACCAGAATGGGGGACATGCTTCGGAACGAGCAGCGGAGGTAATCTTCAGAATGCTGAAGCAGGCGATACCCAGCCCGATTCCGTAGCGGCGCCTGAACCTTGGAACTGAGAACACCGGCCACATCAACTACGGCGGACAGAGCCTGCCACGAGCGAAGTCGAAGGCAGTGCCAGTACACACAATTGCCAACGCTTGTCGCGACAGCATCTTTTGCGGGAAAATCATCATCATACTGACAGCCGTGCCCCGAGGAGAACTTACTTGACGCGTTTCCAATCTCGACCTATGAGTCGGGCCCTCTATCTGTATCTTATTGTTTTTCTTTCGTTTATCGCGGCCCGGCCGGCGGAGGCTGCGGAAAAATCGCGCCTCCGCGTGGACGACTACCAGATTGACGCCGAACTCCTCCCGCAAAACCACAAGCTCACGGCCCGCGCTGTCGTCAAAATCACCGCGCTCGAAGATGTCAGCGTCGCGTCTTTTCAGCTGAACAACGCGCTCCGCATCACCAAGCTGGTCGACGCCGCCAACAAGCCGCTGAATCCGGAACGCAACACTCAGGACTCCAGTGTGCGCTTTGCGCTGAACGGCGGCCTCGCCAAGAACGCCAGCACAACGTTGACCTTTGAATACGAGGGCACGCTCGAGACTGCTGACGATAGTCCCGTCCAGGGCCTTAAGCTCGCCTACATCGGTCCCGACACCAGCTACCTGCTCTATTCCGGGCTTTGGTTTCCAGTCAGTGGATACGGCATCAACCGCTTCACTTCGACCATCAGTATCACCGTCCCCGCGCACATGATTGCGATCGGAAGCGGGAAGCAATCGCTGGCTGCCGCCTCGCCGAAGAAGAACGCGCCCGCCAACTCCAAGACCTACACCTTCACCTGGGGCAAGCCCAGTTTTCCGGGCACGATCATCGCGGGTACCTTCCAGGAATACAAGAGCGACGAAGCCGGCATCGATCTCCATGTATTCTTCAAGCCGCTCCATCAGGCCCTGGGCGCGGAATATGCTTCGACAGCGATTAAAGCGTTCACCTACTACGTCACGCAGTACGGAAATGCCCCTTCGACATCTCTGAACGTCGTCGAGCTTCCCGACGACACCGTTCCTTCGGCCTGGGCACCGGAAATCGCCGCGCTCTCAAGCCGGGCGATCACAGAAAAAATCAATTACCGCCTGCTCGCCAACACCATCGCGCATCAGTGGTGGGGTGTTTCGGTGAGTCCGGCCGCCAAGGACGACTGGTGGATCAATGACGGTTTCGCCCGTTACTCCGAAGCGCGTTATGTGGAAAGCGCAGCCGGCGAAGCGGGCCTCGAAGAAATGGTCAAGGACATGTCGGTGGGCGCGCTCGCCTACGACACTGTCCCGCTCTCTACCACCGCCAAGCTGGATTATTTCTCGCCCGAATTCCAGTCGGTTGTGACCGACAAAGGCGCCATGATCCTGCACATGCTACGCTGGCTGATCGGCGAACCCAAATACCTCAAGACCATGCGTGACTTCGCCACCAAGTTTGGCGGGAAATCGGCGTCCACGGCTGACTTTCAGGCCCTCGCCGAAGAGAACTACGGACAGAAGCTCACCTGGTTCTTCTCCCAGTGGCTCGATTCAACCGGAGCGCCCGAATTCAAGACCAAGTACACCGTCTACCGGCTCGGCAACAACAAGGGATTCCGGGTCGTAGGGCAGATCGACCAGGATCTCGATCTGTTCCGCATGCCGGTCGAGCTCAAGATCGACACCGATGGAAAGACCGAGCAGAAGCGCATTGAGGTGGTCGGCACCAATTCCCCATTCACCATCGAAACCTTCGGACGTCCTCGTCGAATTTCGGTCGATCCCGACAACCGCGTGCTCACCAACTCCAAAGAGATCAAGCTGCGCTCCTCCATCTTGCGCGGACAAGGGCTGATTCAGCAGGGCGATCTGGCAGGAGCCTTGGGCGAGTTCAACAAAGCGCTCGAAGTCAACAAGAACAGCTCTCTCGCCCACTACCGTGTCGCCGAAGTGTTCTATCTCCAGAGGAACTACCAGGCTGCCGCCAATGCCTATCGCGAGTCCCTCAACGGTGACGGCGAACCGCGCTGGACCGAGGTCTGGAGTCACCTGCAACTCGGCAAGATCTTCGACACCACCGGCCAACGCGAACGCGCTGTGAATGAATACCGCCAATCCCTCCAAACCAACGACAATACTTCCGGCGCTCTCGACGAGGCCCGGAAATACATGCAGAAACCTTTCGAGCGGGAGAAGGGCAGCTAATTAAAAAATGAGGCCCGTACCGTGAGGCGAGTCAGCGGTACGAGCCAATGAAGCGACAACGAGAAGATAGCGGCAGCGCGGTTCAGCCTTTCCGGATCCAGCGCGTCCTTCCCGGCCCTCGCCGACTCATTCGGCACCGTGGATTTGCGTCTCACTTCGCCCCTTTGAACCCGGCCCGCCGTTGCTCGCTGTAGCGGTGAAGCGCGTCCTCGATGATCGGGTACGCCTTGCCGGCGGGCTGAATCTCGTCCACTTCCACGCTCTTGCCCTCTAATTGTTTGTAGTCCTGAAAAAAACGCCGCAGCATGAGAGACCGGTGCGGCGGCATCTCGGCGGCTTCGCGGTAGGCGTTGAATTCAGGGTCTTCGGTTGCGACCGCGATGATCTTGTGGTCCTGTTTGCCGGAATCAATCATGGTCATCAACCCGATGGCGCGGGCATAGATGATGGTCAGCGGCACCACCGTTTCCTGGCACAGCACCAGCACGTCGAGCGGATCGTCATCCTCGGCCAGCGTCTGCGGAATGAATCCATAGTTCGCCGGATAGTACACCGCCGAATACAGCACGCGGTCGAGCTTGATCAGCCCGCTAGTCTTGTCGAGTTCGTACTTCACACTCGATCCAAACGGGATCTCGATGACGGTGTTGAACTCCTGCGGCAGCTTGCCGCCGGGAGTGACGTCGTGCCAGGGATGAATCATGGCGATATTCTAAAATGCACGGGGAGCACGCGCCGTCTGGACACTCCTCATAAAGATTGGTCTTCCAACGTGCGGAAAAGCTTGAAGAACTTCGGTCCTGGCTTAGACCGTCGACGGCAATTGCCACTAGCCAACTGCCCTCATGTCACCTTGACCCCGTCCAGAGCAGCGCGTAGAGTTTTCACGTAGGAGCAGCCCATGTCGAGCGAAGCCAATAAGTACCTGAAATTTTGCGCCGTCACCGTGATTATTTTGCTCTCGCTGGGCTATCTCGCCTACACCGGGGTGCAGGACAGTAAGAGTTACTACGTCACGATCAAGGAATTGCAAGGCATGGGCGACAGTGCCTACTCGAAGCGCCTTCGCGTCGCAGGGAACGTGGTTCCAGGCTCAATCAAACGCAACGGAACCCGAGTGGAATTTCTGCTGAAAGAGCAGGATCTTATGTTGCCTGTTTCCTACACTGGAACCGAGGCTCCGCCCGACACCTTCAAAGACGATTCACAAGCTCTGGCCGATGGCAGCTACGGACGCGACGGCGTCTTCCACGCCAAACAACTGCAAGCCAAGTGCGCATCGAAATACGCGCCCCAGCCCGGCCAGCCCGGAGCCACGCCAGCCGCCCAGCCCGGCAAGAGCATGACCCAGAACCAGACCTCCGGCTCCAGCGGCATGGCAAACTAGCCTTCAACCCGGTGACTGAAAACCCGCCCACCATCACCGTTTCCAATCTGATCAAGCAGTTCGGCCGCTTCGCCGCCTTGCGTGGCGTGACTGCCGAGTTCTCCAGCGGAAAGCTCTACGCCATCCTCGGCGACAACGGCGCAGGCAAAACCACGCTGCTCCGTACTCTAGCTGGACTCAGCCAGCCCACCAGCGGTCAAGTCACAATCCTCGGCGCAGCAAAGTTTCACGAAGTCTGCCATCAAGTCGGATACATGGCGCATCCGTCCTTGCTCTACGATGAAATGAGCGGCCTTGAGAATCTGGAATACTTCGCCCGCCTGTACGGCATCAGCGACGGCGCGCGATGCGCGGCAGCAATTCGCGGGGTCGGCCTCGATCCCGATCTCGCCCGCCCCGTCGGCCAATATTCCCAGGGCATGCGGCAGCGGATGTCGCTGGCGCGGGCGCTGCTCCACGATCCCAAAATCCTGTTGCTCGACGAGCCCTTCTCGAACGTGGACAGCCACTCCGCCTCCGACATGGTCCACTTGCTGGCCCGGACCCGCGATGACGGCAAGACCATCTTCGTCGTCACCCACCAGGCCTCGTTGCTCAAAGGCGCGGCCGACGAATTTATCTGGATGCAAGCCGGCTTAATCGTCGCCCGAACGCGCGACCTCACGCCACCGGAGGGAGCCAACTGATGCTAACGCCCTCAGGCATCACTCGCGCCACGCTTCGCAAAGACCTTCGCCTGGAGTGGAGATCGAAAGACGCCATCAACTCCATGCTGTTCTTTTCGCTCCTGGTGGTGGTGGTGTTCAGTTTTTCGTTCGATCCCAACGCCGAAGAGTCGCGCCAAATCGCCGGTGGTCTGATCTGGGTAGCGTTTCTGTTCGCGGCAGTCGTCGCTCTGAACCAAACATGGGCACGCGAGATCCGCAACCAGGTGCTCGACGCCTACCGCGTCTCGCCCGCCCCCGCCAATTCCCTGTTTTTGGCCAAGGCGATCGGCAACTTTATCTTCGTCAGCGTCCTCGAAGCGCTGATGACGCCGCTCTTCGTCGGCTTCTATCAGCTCCGTGCGCTCGGACGAGCATGGCAACTGCTTTTAGTCGCGGTGTTGGGAACATGGGCCCTGGTTGTGAACGGGACCTTCTTCGCCGCGATGTCGCTTCGCACGCGCAGCCGCGAGATCATGTTGCCCTTACTACTATTCCCGATTTCGATCCCCGCCCTCCTCGGTATGGTCCAGGCCACGACGAATATTTTGACAGGCGAAGGTGCCCGGGTCTGGATTGCGTTGCTTCTGAGCTACGATCTGGTGTTTACTACCGCTTGTCTCCTCTTGTTCGAAACCGTGTTGAACGCGGAATGACGAATGAAGAATGACGGACGCCGAGCGACAAACGCAGAATGAATCGAACTTTCCCCATCCTCGGCATCCTGACCGCGATCCTTCTGAGCTATGCCCTCTATATGGCTCTGGTGGTTGCGCCTACCGAGCAGACCATGGGCGACGTGCAGCGCATTTTCTACTACCACGTGCCTTCGGCGTGGACGGCGTTCATCCTGTTCACGATTAACTTTGTGGCTTCGCTCGTCTACCTCGCGACCCGCAAGCCTGCGGCCGACATGGTCGCGTTGGTGTCCGCCGAGGTGGGCGTCGTCTTCTGTGCCATCGTTCTGGTGACCGGTCCGATCTGGGCGCGACCGGTCTGGGGGATCTGGTGGACCTGGGACATGCGTCTCACCTCCACGCTGGTCCTATGGCTGATCTATGTCAGCTACCTGGTTCTGCGCCGCTTCTCGGCCAGCGGAGAGACTCCCGTCCTGGCCGCCACGCTGGCAATTTTTGGTGCTCTTTGTGTGCCGTTCGTATATTTCTCCATCTGGTTCTTCCGCACCCAGCACCCGCAACCAGTCATCGGCGGCGGCGGCTCGATTGATCCCCGCATGCTACACGTGCTGCTCATCAACTGGCTGGCCTTTTCCTGCTTCGCGTTTCTGGTGTCCTGGTCCCGCTACCGCCTTGAAAAGTTTCATCGCGAAGTCGAGCAGGCCCAAGCCCTAAAATCCCTGACGCAATCCCCCCGGAGCCTGCGATGAACGGATACCTCTTAGCCGCCTACGCTGCCACGTGGATCATCCACATCGCGTATTTAGCGACCCTGGTCAGCCGCTACTCGCGGCTGAAACGGGAGATCGAGGAGTTGAAAAAGGGTCACGGGTGACAGGAGACACGTCACGGGAAGTGCCGCGCCAGGTTTCTGTGACCTGTCACCCGTGACCTGTGACCTTCCCCTAGCAACCATTCCCTTGCTCCCCGCTTCTCACTAAAGCGGTCGCAAAACTCCCAGGTCGGCTTGACAGCGTATCTCCCGGATGTAAAAGTATTTGTTTGCTTTAACCCCAGTTCTGGTGACAGGTACGCATCCGCTTCCTAAGGGCGTCGAGCCCCAGCGGTGTTTGTGTGCCGTTCTCTTTTCTCACCCCGTGCAATTGGGACGTCGGAGGAGCTTTCGTGAATCGGAATTACCGCGCTTCAGGTTTCAGGTCTCGAGTGTCAGGATTTCTGGATTCGGTGGGAGGATTGGTGACAGGTAGACGTCTGGTAGCTCTTCTTCTGGCGGCGATGGTATTAACGGCCGCCGGCGCACTTTTCTATTTCGGCTCGGCGACCTCCGTAGCCCCTGCCAAGAACTCAAAATCTCACATTCCCCGGTCGGTTGCTCCGGTGTCGGTGCCTATGTTCTTTGAGGCAAACCAGGGCCAGACTGATCCCCGGGTTAAGTTCCTGTCCCGCGGCCACGGATACGGCTTGTTCTTGACTGCCAACGAAGCCGTGTTGAGCCTTCAGCGATCATCCCGCGCAGAGACGCGGCTTGCCGCGCCTCAGGCCGCCAGCAACGTGATTCGCATGCGCTTGGAGGGCAGCAATTCCTCCGCCGTGCGTATCGCAGGCGCCGACCTTCTTCCCGGCAAGAGCAACTATTTCATTGGCAATGATCCCTCCAAGTGGCATCGGGGCATCCCACAATACGCGCGAGTGAATTACGAGTCCGTCTATCCCGGAGTCGATCTCACCTACTACGGCAATCACGGACAACTCGAGTACGACTTCCGCGTCGCCCCCGGCGCCGACCCCAACCAGATCACGTTGGCATTTGAGGGCGCTTCCGCGCATCTCGATGGTGGCGAACTTGTGCTTTCGACTTCTCGGGGAGATTTGCGGTTCCACACTCCCTCCATGTACCAGCCGGATGGCAGCGCGAAGAAAACTGTGGCAGGAAGCTTCCGCCAGCTCGCCGATAATAAGATCGGCTTCCGGATCGGCAACTACGACCACGGCCGAGAACTGGTCATTGACCCCGTTCTGACCTATTCGACGTACCTGGGCGGAAGCGGCACAGAATCGAACGTGCAGGTTGCGGTCGATTCTGCTTTGAACATCTATGTCGCCGGAGCCACCGATTCAGCGGATTTTCCGCTCTCGCAGCCTCCCAACCCGGCGCCAATCCAGTCGACCCTCAACGGTTCCCAGAACCTCTTCATCGCCAAGTTAAACCCTGCCGCGGCGACTCCAGCGGACCAACTCGCCTTTGCGACCTACCTGGGCGGAAACGGGGTCGATACTCCTGCGGGCCTCGCAGTCGACGGGGCTGGCGACATTTACGTGGCGGGAACGACCACGTCTTCCAATTTCCCAACCGCCAACGCCTTCCAAACGGCCGCCGCTCAACCCGGGACGCACGGCTTCGTGAGCAGGATAGGGTTTACTGGAACCGTTTATGTTCTCAGCTATTCCACCTATCTGGCGGGCACCAATGCCGCCCAGAACGCCGCCGACCTGGTAACGGGACTGGCGATCGACAGCAAGAAGGACGCCTTCGTCACCGGGACCACAACCTCGACCGACGCCGCAACTGGGTTCCCTGCGACAGCGAACGGCTACCAGTTAACGTCCTTCGCTACCAACCAGTTTTTTGCGAGCAAGATCAACACTGGCGCTACTGGCTCGTCGAGCATGCTGTACTCGACTTACTTCGGAGGCGTCAATCCGGCGAACGCGCAGATTTCCGGCGGCGGTATCGCGGTGGACAACGGAGGCAACTTCTATATCACGGGTGCGACCAGCTTCCTGTTTGACCCCAGCGCCTCGAATGACAACCCGCGCACGAATTTCCCAATCCTGAACGCACAGCAGTCGTGCCTGGACCAGGCGCCGTCGGTAACAAACTGTGACCTCACTCTGACGGCACAAGACGCGTTCGTAGCCAAGATCAACCCGGCCCGGGTTGGAACCGCCGGACTGGTGTATTCCACTTATCTGGGTGGGTCGCAGGATGATGCCGGTCTCGCCATCGCGGTGGATTCCGCCAACAATGCGTATGTAACGGGCAAGACTTTGTCGAGCGATTGGACCCAGCCGACCAGCCCAACTGCCTTCCAGACTAATTTCGTACCTGGAGGCACGAACATCTTCGACGCATTTATAGCCAAGATAGGCAACCCCTCGGGAACAACTACCTATCCTCTTACCTATTTCACCTATCTCGGAGGCTCGGGCGATGACATTGGCCGCGCCATCGCAGTCGATACCGTTCAGACGGTCCACGTCACCGGGTCCAGCGGTTCTGCCGACCTGGTGCCGCTCGACCCGTTGACCATCCAACCTGTCTTTCGTGGCCCGACCGATGCCTTCGTTGCCCAGATTATTACCACCTCTTCCGGCCGCGCGGCGGGCGATTACCTCACCTTCCTGGGCGGGACGCAGCCTGATTTTGGGACTGGCATTGCCCTCGATGCCAGCAATACTGTGTACGTGTCGGGGCAAACGCAGTCGCTCGATTTCCCCATACCGCCCAGCCCGGCGCCTCTTCCGTTTCAAGGACAGCTGAATCCGAGCGGCCTTCCCGATGCGTTTGTCGCCCGCATTGGTGCGATTAGCGGGTTTGCCTACGACACCACCACACCGCTGACTGTAAACCCGAGCCCTGCTTCTGCAGGCAATCAGGTCACAGTCACTTTCAACTTCGTGAACAACGGACCCGACCCAGCCTCGAAAGTGGTCTTCAGTGGTTCGTTCCCCTCGACCGGGGTGACGTTTAACTCGGCAACCGCTTCGCCGGGTGGAACCTGTCAAACGCCGGTGAGCGCCACGGTGGTATGCCAGATCGGCAACGTCGCTGTAGCAGCAAAGGCGACGGTCACGGTGGTGTTGACTCCTTTGGTGGGAACCAAGTCCGTGGACGTGACCCCCACCCTCAGCGTGAACGGCGGCGGCTTCTCTCCATTTCCCTGCCCTCTTTCTCCTTGTCCTTTGCCCGTGTCCGTCACCGACTTTGCGGTCAGCGTCGCACCGACTTCGGTCACCATCAATGCCGGCGAAAGCACAAGCTACGTCGCAACGTTGACCCCCCTGCCGACCTATACCAGCGCGATCGCTATGAGTGATACTGGACTGCCCACGGCCAGCACCGGGACCTTCACTTCGACTTCGGTTACGATCTCCGGCGGCAGTCCAGCCACCACGACGCTGAATATCACCACGACGGCACGCCCGGTGAACACCGGGAGCTTGCTGCGCGGCGGCCCGCTCTATGCCACCTGGCTGCCGGTCGGCGGATTGAGCCTGCTCTGCCTGGGCATTGGCGCACGCTTCAAACGCCGCCGCTGGCTTGCCGGGATGCTGCTCGGCCTGCTGGCGGGTTTGATCCTCTTGCAAGCTGCCTGCGGGAGCAGCAGCAGCACCCCCACTCCGACTGGGGGCACGCCATCCGGAACCTATACCATCACCATCACCGGCTCTTCCGGAACTGCCTCCCACAACCAACGGGTGACCCTGATTGTGAACTAGCGTTAGGCCACCTACTGAATTTCCCGGAGCCTCCAGGCCCGCGCGGAGGCTCTTTTCTTGCACTTACATCGGTGGACATGCCCCCTTTCCGCCTGCATTTCCCCTTCGTAACGCCGTAGGTTACGGATAGGCGTTGCCTCCGGTCATTCCCTGGACCAACATCGTTCTATGAAAACTGCGCTGAAGAACGTGTTGCTCGCCGCCAGCCTGGCTGCCTTGACCGTGTCTGTAGTCGCGCAAGAAGCCAGCGGCGCCGCCGATTCGAAAGCGTCCGCCCACAAGCCCACCCCCCAGCAACACAAGAAGCTTCCGCAGAAACGCATCGCCCACAGAACGACCAGCGGCAAGCGGACCGCCGGGGAGGCCGCCAATCTGGAAAGACAAGAAGCCGGCCTCAACGCCGAAGAGCGCGATATGCGCGAAGACAATCGCGGACGCCTCACCTCCGCGAGCCGCGCCCAGCATCACCCAAGTCACGTATCGAAGGCAATCAATCAGCACAAGCACAGCCCCACCGTCGCCACCGCTCATGCGAGGAACGCCGCCCCAGTGCACACTCGGCAGCACCGCGCCCCCGAACTTAAAACCGGACAACTCACCCCCGGCCAAGCGGCACATCTCGAAACCAAGGAAGCTTCGCTCCACCACCAGATCCACAGCGACCGCGAGCAGGATGGCAAGCCGGCTCCCGAGGACCAGGCCCAGACCAGCGCGCAGCAAAACAAAACCACCAACCAGATCCACCTGAAGAAACACAACGCCCGCATGTTCTAGTGGGGGACGGACACTCCGCCCCCACACGCTAACCCGCAGAAAACGCGCCCAATCCAGTTCTTGACATATATCGCATATTGCAATATATTAATTGCGATCTGCTATATGACGCTCGCCGAGAAAATCCGCTACCTGCGCGAAGTGGAGGGATCTCTGCGCGGCCTCGAGCGCCCCATGACTCAACAGGAGTTGCTCAAGTCCATCCAGGCCGAGACCGGCAGTTCCATCAGCCAGTCCTACCTGTCCCAGATCGAAGGCGGTAAGCGCCCGCACATGACGCAGTCCACGCGCACCCTGCTGGCGAAGTTCTTCAAAGTCCATCCTGGATTCCTGGTGGACGACCCCGAGGGCTATCACACCGAACTGACTTCCGACTTGCGCACTACCGAAGGCCAGCTCGACGTATGGCTCCTGCAAGGCTCCGAGCGCTTCACCGCTGACCACGAAGTCAGCGACGTCTTGATCAAGCTGGCGCGCGAAAAAGACACTCGCCGCTGCCTGTTGCTCCTGGGAGAAATCCTGAACACTCCTGGCCTGGCCGACCGCCTGTTCGACGCGCTTCGTCCCGAGACTGTAACCTCGACGCCTCGCCGGCTGTCACGAGGGCGCTCCTTGCTTGCCACGGAGGAGAAACCAAGGAGGCGGACATGACCTGGTCTGACTTCTATCTAATCTGTTTCGCCGTAGGTTTTCTGTTCAGCCTGCTGTCGTTCATCGCCGGCAGCCTGAACCTCCACGGACACTGGCCGCATGTGCATGGACTGCACGTGCACTCAGCCGCCGGCCATGCACCCGCCGGAAACGGCCCGGCCGCCAACGCGCACGGCAGCGCTGTCCACTCCGTGTCGCCCTTCAACTTCTTCACCATCGCCGTCTTTCTGGCTTGGTTCGGAGGCACCGGCTACCTGCTCTCGCGCTACTCGACGATTGTCTTCGCGCTCGGCCTGGCGATTTCCACCGCTGTCGGATTAGTCGGCGCCAGCATCGTGTTCACCTTCCTGGCCAAGGTGCTGATGTCGCCCGAAGCGTTGATGGATCCTGCCGACTACGAAATGGTCGGCGTCATCGGACGCATCTCCGGCCCCATCCGCGAAGCCGGCACCGGCGAAATCATCTACTCGCAAGCCGGAAGCCGCCGCGCCTGCCCCGCGCGCAGCGAGGACAGCGTCGCCATTGAACGAGACACCGAAGTCGTAGTCACGCGTTACGAAAAAGGCATCGCCTACGTCCGCCGCTGGGAAGAAGTGAGGGGAGAGTAGCGGGCCTTTCGGGGGCCACGGCTTCAGCCGTGCCGTTAAGTGCGTTAAGGAAGTGGGGCTTTAGCCCCTGAGGGCTCGGAGCTGAACTTATGAACCGCCGACCATTCCAACTCGCCATCGCGCTGCTCTGGCTGACGCTCCCGCTGGTCGCCTTCCAATACTGGCGCGTCTGGGACCAGCTCCCCGTGCGGATGGCGACCCACTTCAACGCCATAGGCCAACCCAACGGCTGGATGTCGCGTGCAGTCGCCCTCGAATTCGGCGTCGGAGTGATGGCCTTCCTGCTGCTCGTCTTCACGCCGATTCTCTGGGTCATCTCCCGACGCCGGGTGGACAAATTCGCCTGGGCGTTCCTGGGATTTTGTTTTGTGGTTGCCGGTTTCGTCGCCGCCGGCAATCAACAGGTGATTGCTTACAACCTTGAAGGCGCGCCGATCCACCTGGAGCCACTCCTGATCGTGATCCCCGCCGCCATCGTCTTATTGTCCGTCTTCTATCTCGGGTCGAAGCGCGGTCACGCTCTCCCTGCGAGCGAAGCGCTGGCCGAAGAAACGCACTCCGGACGCGCCTGGACTGCGGTATTCGTGCCGGCGCTGTTGGGACCCCTGATGGCCGCCCGCTTGATTCCGATCGGAGCTGTCCGAATTTCCATGGCCTTAGTAGCGATAGTGCTGTTCGCCGCCATGGCGATGGCCTGGACGGGATTCCAATACCGCTTCCTGCAGCACGGCGTACAGATCAGCACGCTCGGGTACCGCCTGTGCTCGATTCCCCGGCAGCAGATCCTGAGCTATGCCGTAGAAGCCTGGAACCCGCTCGGCGGATACGGCATCCGCGGCGTAGGCGACAACCGCGCTTTCGTGTGGGGAAACAAAGTTGTCCACATCAAGACCACGAATGGCGAGGTGTACCTCGGTCACAGCGATCCCGATCGCATTGTCCGCGACCTCGATTTGGTGACCGGACACCGGCCGCCGGAAATTGGTTTCAGCAGGAGCACGGCTTCAGCCCACTAGAGCCAGAAGCCGGTAGCTAGCCGCGATTTTAGGAGGCGATATGTTCGAGATGTCAAAACTGATGTCCATCTGGGTCATCGTTGGCCTGTCCGTACTCGCCATCATGTTCATCATGAGCGTGCTGGCGCGTCTGTATCGCAAAGCCGGCCCGCATGAGGCTCTGATCATCTACGGCTTCGGAGGGACGCGTGTCGTCAAAGGACACGGCGCCATTGTCTTCCCGATGGTGCAAATCTGCCGCGAGCTTTCGCTCGAACTGATGTCGTTCGACGTAGCTCCACAACAGGATCTCTATACCAAACAAGGCGTCGCCGTCACTGTCGAAGCCGTCGCGCAAATCAAGGTGAAGTCGGACATAGAGTCGATCCTGACCGCGTCCGAACAATTCCTCACCAAGAGTCCCGACCAACGCGAAGGCCTGATCCGCCTGGTGATGGAAGGCCACCTCCGCGGCATCATCGGCCAACTCACGGTGGAAGAAATCGTGAAGCAACCCGAAATGGTCTCCGACCGCATGCGCTCCACCTGCGCCGACGACATGAACAAGATGGGCCTGGAAGTGATTTCCTTCACCATCAAGGAAGTCCGCGACAAGAACGAGTACATCACCAACATGGGACGCCCCGATGTAGCGCGCATCAAGCGCGACGCCGACGTCGCCACCGCGGAAGCCGATCGCGATACCGCCATCCGGCGGGCCCTGGCGCAGCGCGAATCCGCCGTCGCCCGAGCGCAAGCCGATCAGGAACGAGTCCAGGCGGAAACCGCGTCCATGGCCAAGCAGGCCGAAGCGCAGCGCGATCTTGAAGTCAAGAAAGCGCAATACCTCGAAGTCACCAAACGTCAGCAGGCCCAAGCCGACAAAGCCTACGACATTCAGACCAACATCATGCAGCAGCAGGTCATCGCCGAGCAGGTGAAGGTGCAGCAAGTCGAAAAAGAACAGCAGGTCAAGGTGCAGGAAGCCGAGATCAATCGCCGCGAGAAGGAACTGATCGCGACCGTACTGAAGCAGGCCGAGATCGAGCGCCAGCGCATCGAAACGCTGGCCGCCGCCGAAAAGCAGCGCCTGATCGCCGAAGCCGAAGGCCATGCGTCATCGATTCGCGCCCAAGGCGAAGCCGAAGCCGAGATCATTTTCAAAAAAGGCGAAGCCGAAGCCAAGGCCATGAACGTGAAAGCCGAGGCCTTCCAGGAGTACAACCAGGCCGCAGTCATCGACAAGCTGTTCGCCAGCATGCCGGAAGTAGTCAGAGCCCTGGCTGCTCCTCTCGCCAATGTGGACAAGATCACAGTCGTCTCAACCGGCAACGGCGACGCTGCCGGCCTGAACAAGATCACCGGCGACATCACCAAAATGGCCGCGCAAGTCCCGGCATTGTTCGAAACGCTTTCGGGGATGCCTCTGAGTGAACTGTTAGGCAAAGTCCGCCAGATCGGCGACAAGTCAGCAAAGCCGGAGAACGGGAAGAGCAAATAGACAGGTTCGTATCAGGGCACGGCTTCAGCCGTGCCACCTAAGGCACGCAAGGATCGGGGCTTTAGCCCCTGAGGTAAGGAGGCACCGTGCACGAAGAAGTTCAAAAAGCAAGAACACTCGGCCTCGCCGTCGCCCTGGGAGCGGCGCTGGGCGCGGCTGGAGGCGCCGCCACCGGACACATGGGCGTCTGGGTAGCCGCCGGCATCGCCGCTTACATCGCAATCTCGATCGCAGGCGGCGCCTGGAAACGGAATGGCAATCGATAACGAGCAACGATTCGCAACTGAAAGCTGAGAACCGGGAACTGAGAACTAAACCACGAGGTGCAATATGGCATTACTAGAGCGCGTTTCAACATTAGTCCGGGCGAACCTCAACGACCTGATTGACAAGGCCGAGGAGCCGGAAAAGATGATCAAGCAAGTCATCCTCGACATGCAGAACCAGCTGTTGCAGGTCAAAACGCAGGTTGCGATCGCCATCGCCGACCAGCATCTGCTGGAAAAAAAGAAAGTCGAGAACGACGACAAAGTGCAGGAATGGATGCGCAAAGCCGAACTTGCCGTCGACAAGAAGCATGACGACCTGGCTCGCGCCGCCCTGCTCCGCGTCGAAAGCTATCGCGAGATGACCGCCAATTTCGCCCAACAGGTCGAAGACCAGAAAGCCCAGGTCGAGAACCTGAAGTCCGCATTGCGCAAGCTCGAGCAGAAACTGGCCGAAGCCAACGCGAAGGCGGATCTGCTGATCGCACAGCATCGCCGCGCCCGCGCCGCGCACCGCGCCACGGACGCGCATTCCGGCATGGCTTCAAACGCGAAGTCCACAACCTTTGACCGCATGAAGCACAAAGTCGTCCGCGAAGAAGCTGTCGGCCAAGCGAAGGCCGAGCTCCTCGCAGACGACGTCGAAGACCGCATCGCCGCCCTCGAAAAAGAAGATCGCATCGAGCAGCTGCTTGCGGAGTTGAAGACGAAGAGAGGGGCGTAAACCATATAGCGGACGGAATGAGCTGTGCGGATCCAGGAGAAATTTAATATGAAGCTAACGCGTAGATGGATGGCCGTTGCGTTGGTTAGCAACTTGTTAGGGGGCATCCTTTTGTTCTTCTCATTTCAGATCGAACCTTCTCACTTCAAGCTAGTACGCGGCGACGGTCAAACCACTGCGATCTGTGTCGATGGCCGAGCCGTGATGCTTGCAGATGGAGGTGCCTACACGCTTGGCGGTGGCATCCCTTGCCCGGGGTGGAACAGCGCAAAATCCACTGCCGAGATTCATGTTCAGCGTCGAAGTTTTGTATACCTGGGCTTTGTGCTAACGATCATCGGTTTCCTGATGCAGTTGTCCTATGCCTGGATTCAGCCGAACCGCGAAGCAGCCCAGTCAGCTACGGAGCGAAGCCTGAATGTGACCGGAGAAGCTAAAGGAAAAATTGAGATGAGTGATGCTGCCCTGTCACAACTTGCCGAGAACCATCGCTTCTATGGAGATATGCGTTTCAAGCAACTTACTTTATTCATGGCTGCTATGACTGCCGCAGCCGCGGGAGTTATACAGGCTCCGAATACTCGATGGTGGATAGCGATTTCCGCTCTCTTCGTCACAGCAGTCATGTGGGTTATTGAAGTGAGAGCATCTTTGAACGGTATCGTAGCACGCGAAGCAATACCCCAATTGTTCCCTCGAACGCGCGAGTGGTTTTGGCCTTGGATAAATACAACTTGGGCTGTGCTTTCCCTGCATGTCGGGTTTTACATTCTGTGGTTGGCATGCATACGAATATGGCGCACACCAGACGTGCCCGCCCTCCGCGATGTTACGTTTTGGATTGCTGTAACTATTGGGTCCATGCTTTTGATTTTTTCAATTGTCAACTACTGGCGCAACCGGACGTTTTGGCTCAATTCAGGGGAGCGAACATCTAGCTGATACAGCCATGGTGAGTGAAGTGACTGCCTCTCAGATGCGGAGCATAGTCGCTTCTTAGAATTCTGGCTTCGCCCAAGATGAGAGAATTGAAAGTGGATAGAATAAATATAGAAGCCCATGAAGAAGATCTTCCATTTCGACTCCCCCGCCGACCCCTACGTGGCCGATGCAGCCGTGCTCTGCTGCTTCGATCAGCGCATTAGCAGAGCAGTGCGAAAGTTCCTGAAGAAGCAAGGCATCGAACGTGCCGACATGATCGTGATTGCAGGCGGCGCCAAGACTCTTGCCTCGCCCCGCAACGACTTCGAGCAGGACTTCATCCTCGAGCAGGTCCGGATGTCGATTCGACTGCACCAGACCGAGCGCGTGCTCGTGATGAGCCACTCCGACTGCGCCACCTACGGCGGCCTCGCTCACTTCAAAGGCGACAAACAAGCCGAAGCCGAACACCATCGCAGCGAACTCGTGCGCGCCGGCGAGTTGCTCACCGTCAACTTTCCCGACATTTCAGTCGAGCCCTATTTTGTGAAGTTCGACGGCATCTGGGAAGTGCAAGGTGCCGATCACTTAAAATCGGCCGGGCAAAAGGAAACTGTACGCATCGCGTAACTTTAAGCCACACTCCAACTATCCTGCCGGGAATTGAACAGCGCACTCCGATTTTTGGTGGGGCAGCGCTGCAGCGCTGCATTAAGTGCCATCCATTGAGGATGGGCTTCAGCCCCTGGGGCGAGTTCGGAGTATTTCAGCGCCGCTTCCCTCGAAACGCGCCTCCAGGCACTTCCGTGCCGTCTCGAACTCTGAATACCGGCTGCCCTCCTGCTCGACTAGGTAGTACTCGACGCCGCCACCGGACTCCGCCGCCTCAAAAATGCCTTTCCAATCCGCAACGCCCTCGCCAAACAAAACCTTGTAACCCTTATCCGGACCAGGCGCCCAGTCCTTGCAATGAATCGAGCGGATTCGTCCCGGATTCGCCCGAATCCACGCCACCGGGTCCGATCCAGCCTCGAGACACGTGCCCACATCCAGCTGCAGCATCACCGAAGACTTTGTATTCTTCGCCAGGACCTCTATCGGGCGCTGGCCGCCAATGGGCGTGAACTCCGGCTGATGGTTGTGATATCCGACTTTCAACCGCGCAGATTCGAGTTGCTCGGCGACCGAATTCAGCCGGTCGGCAACTGGCTTCCACTGCTCGATGCTGGTCTTGGGATCGGTCGAGGACTGCACAATGTACTTGCTGCCCAGGATCAAGTTCATATCGCGAGCGCGCGGGAGATTCTGCGCACTCAAATAAGCTTCGTCGTTGTGCGTCGAGAGGCAGCGGATCCCTAGATCGTCCAGGAGCTTCCTCATGTGTTTCGTCTGGCTCTCGCTCCAGTCGAAATAGGGACCGTAGAATTCCACGACCTGGTATCCCATCTGCGCAACCACGCGCACGGTGGCTTCCGGATCTTTCTTTAATTCTCCTCGAACGGAATACAATTCGAGGCCCACCGAAATGGAAGTGGAAGCACGCACAGAAAGCGCCCATGGAAGCGCCGCGGATAGAGCGAGAAAATGACGTCGGGTTAGAGGCATGCGGGGAATCCTACATGAAGGTAGAGAGATTCGCGATCATGTGGGGCGGGCGTCCCCGCCTGCCAACCGCCAACGCAAGACCGGCGTCCCAAGCAACTTACGCACTCTCCTTGTCGAGCAACGGCAGCGGTTTTTCTTCGACGGTGGACGTTGTATCCAGTTCCAGTTGCTCCTGCCCGCTGAGCGCGGACACTTTCCCACGATAGGTTTTGAGATGACGCTGCGCGGTCTCGAACGCTTCCTGCGCCTTGTTCAGATTCTTCCCTACGTTCTCAAACTGGTTCTGGAAAAAGTCGAAGGACTTCTGCGCCTTCGCGAGTTCGGCTCGGCTCTTCTCGAATCCTTTCGCGACTTCGTACCACTTGTGGACCAACGCGATGGTGTGCAGTGTCATCAGCAGGGTGTTCGGTGAGACTGGAAACACGTGCTGCTGATTCATCCAGTCGCCCAGTTCACGGTTGCGGATCACTTCCATGTAAAGCGTCTCGCTCGGCAGATACATGAGCGCGATGTCGGTGGTGCCGCTCTCAGGCTGAATGTACTGCCGGATGCGTTTAGCCTCGGCCTTCATCACCCGCACCAGCTCGACGCGCGCCTCTTCGATCTCCGCCTTGTCGCTGCTTTCGAACAGCGCAATCACCGATTCGCGAGGAAACTTGGCATCGATGGGCAGCTTGCGGTCGGGGAAGTAGATGACTGCGTCGGCGCGTCCTCCACCGTCTCCGGGCGACGATTGCAATGCGAACATATGCGACGGCAGGAAGTCTCCAAGCAAGCGCTCGAGGCTCGCTTCACCGAACTGCCCACGCAGGTGCGGCATCTTGAGCAGGTTGTTCAGGTCGTTGATGGAGTCTCCGAGCGCGCCCACCTCTCGAAGCTGCTCTTCGGCGGCTTTCAAATGCTGCTGAACTTTTTCAAACTGCGCGAAACCTTCCTTGATATTTTGATCGAGCTTCTGCTGCACCTGGTCGGTCATAGCCATGAGCTTGGCGTCCACGCGATCGCGAATGGAGTCGAGGCTCTGCGCGGTTTGCTGATTGAGTCTCTGAAACTCGACCTGAAGTTGCTGGGTGGTGAGCAGCAGAGCACTGGCCATCTCAGTGCGGGCTTCGGCGAGACGCCGCGTTTGCTCTTCCCTGCCGGAGGCAAGCTGTTGCTCGAGCGAGCCGCGAATCTCTGAAAACCCTTGCTGGATGCGGTCTGTGACCTGCTGGCGGAGATCCCCTTTAGTCTGCTCCAGGCGACTGGCCATATCGGCAGTGGCGGCACTGAACTTCTGGCCAAGGGAAGCGTTGAGGCTTTCGATTTGCCCTGCAACTTCCGTCTTTACATCCACTTGCGCGGCCGTCGAAGAGCGGCGCAGGAGGGTCAGCGAAAACCCAAGCAGGACAAGGGTTCCAACCAACACGGCGACGAGCAGTAATGTCTCCATCGTAAGTAGCTGAGCTGAATTCTAGAGGCTAGGGTCAGAGATGGAAAGCAGAAGTTTTTTGTGGTCGCCCAATGACGGACAGGCACAACAACGCGCTCTGGGCCTTGCTCGTTTCTTTCGCGATGGCGGGAAGCGCCGGAGCACAGACACCGTCTGCGCCTGCCAAGCCGGACGCTAACAGCGGGCAGAGATCCACGCAGCCCACCCCCAAATTGCTCTCGGCGGCTTTGCACTCCTCCGCGGAAGACCATGCCGCCGAGAGCACACTGCTGGAACTGGCAAACCAGCGCCGAAAAGAGGCCGGCGCGCCGCCCTTGCGCCTGGACGAAGGCCTGACCAAAGCAGCGCGTGCGCATGCGCGCCTGATGGTTGACAGGCAGCAGCTCTCGCATCAATTCGACGGCGAGCACTCCCTGATGCCGCGGCTGCGCGAATCGGGGTTGCAGCTCAGTTGGGTGGGAGAAAACATCGCCTACAACACAAACGCGGAAGAGACCTTTGAAGCCTTGATGCAATCCCCACCTCACCGTCAGAACCTGTTGGACCCGGACTTCAATGCTGCGGGGATAGCGGCATTCTGGAGCGGCGACCGGCTCTATGTGGTCCAGGATTTCGCGCACGTGCTCCCGGAAGTCGTGCCAGCTTCCAAGCAACAGAGATAGCGTTGCCGCACTAGTTCTCCAGATGAATCTCGATTACATGTACCTACATCTATCCAGCATGAACCTGGAAACGCTTTCCGCAGACTTTCTCTCTTCCAGTGCTTTGAACGGCAGCTTGCCGGAGGACCTCGGGCGGAACACGGCCGCGCCGGCAGATGCCTCCCTGCTCGATGCCTACTCGAATGCAGTGATTACAGCGGTCGATCGGGTGAGCCCATCGGTTGTCAATATTGAGGTACACCAGGCGGCGGGCAAGACGCGCTCCGGAGAGCCGCGCGAGCGCCGGGGAGGCGGCTCGGGCTTTGTGTTCACACCGGACGGCTTGGTCCTTACCAACAGCCATGTAGTGCACGATGCCACGCGGACCGAAGTCACACTTTCGGATGGCAGGCGTGTGCCGGCGCAAACGATCGGCGACGATCCGGCGACGGACCTGGCGGTGATCCGGATTGACGCTACCGGGTTGCAGGTGGCGGGACTTGGCGACTCGCAGCAGTTACGGCCGGGACAGATCGCGATTGCGATTGGCAACCCTTACGGGTTTCAGTCTACGGTCACGGCGGGCGTGATCAGCGCGTTGGGACGATCGTTGCGCTCGTACTCCGGGCGGCTGATCGAGGATGTCATTCAGACTGACGCAGCGTTGAATCCGGGAAATTCGGGCGGGCCGCTGGTGGATTCTGCGGGAGCGGTGATCGGCGTCAATACGGCGACGATTCTGCCGGCGCAGGGAATTTGTTTTGCGATTGGGATCAATACCGCGAAATTCGTCGCGAGTCGTTTGCTGCGAGATGGGCGGATCCGGCGAAGTTGGATTGGGGTTTCGGCGCAGACGGTCCCGATTCATCGGCGGGTGGTGCGGTTCTACGGTCTGCCGCGGGAAAGCGGCGTGGTGGTAGTTGGCATTGAGGATCGCAGCCCTGCTCGTAGCGCAGGATTGCGTGAGGGCGACGTCATTGTGGCGCTCGATGAGAAGCCGGTAGCGGGCGTGGACGATTTGCATCGATTGCTGACGGATGCACAGGTGGGGGCGCGGTGCGAGTTGGTTGTAATCCGGCATACGGAGAGATTGGTAGTGCCGATCGTGCCGGAGGAGGCGCGATGAGCGTCGAAGAAGTCCACAGCTCGACCTCAGGGGCTGAAGCCTTGATCGAAACATGCCCTTATCGCGGCGCTGCAAGCGCTGCGCCACCCAAAATCAAAATGAAGTAGTGGCGCGGGTAAGAAGAGCGCACCAGTCGCAATTGCGCGGACTGCAACTCGTGTGTTAGCTTCGGCTTGCAGAGGTCTACTTGCGACACACAGTTCCCGCGGGGATGGACCGCAAGGAAGCGGAAGCTTACCTGCGGCTGGATCCGGCGCGGCTCCCCAAGCATATCGCCATCATCATGGACGGAAACGGGCGTTGGGCCCGGCGGCGCCACATGCCGCGCGTGGCCGGACACCGTGCCGGGGTCGCGGCAGTGCGTTCGACAGTCGAGACCGCGGCCCGCATTGGCATTCCGGCGCTGACGTTGTATGCGTTCTCCGAAGAAAACTGGAAAAAGCGGCCGCGGACGGAAGTCGACTTCCTGATGCGTTTGCTGTGCCGCTATCTCAAGGCAGAAATCAAGACTCTCAACGAAAACAATATTCGGCTGGAATACATCGGGCGTAAGCACGAATTGCCAGACTCAGTGCAGAGCGAGATGGAGTATGCGCGCGCCGCCACGAGTGGCAATCGCGGGATGGTGTTGACGCTGGCGTTGAACTACAGCGCACGCAGCGAGATTGTCGACGCTTTCCGTTCGCTGGCGGAGGCCGCGGCGCGTAACGGCGGGCTCAGTCATATGCAGGTGGACGAGCAGCAGATCAGCGAGCATCTTTACACGCGCGGACTGCCCGATCCGGACCTGGTGGTCCGTACGAGCGGCGAGATGCGGCTGAGCAATTTCCTACTGTGGCAACTGGCCTACGCCGAGATCTACGTTACGCAGACCTTATGGCCGGACTTCCGTGGCGTTCAACTGCTCGAGGGTATCGAAGAATTCCAGAAGCGGGAGCGCCGGTATGGCGGACTGGGGAAGGACCACGAGCATGCTCCCGTCCGCACCCACACCGAGGCGAAGCGTTGATCAAGCGCGTCGTTACGGCAGTCGTTTTGATTCCTCTTGTTCTTCTCCTGGTTCTCAAGGCCCCCCTATATGTGATGGCGATCGTGGCCGCGGCGGTAGCGTTGCTGGCGGTCGCGGAATTTCTTAAATTAGCGGCGCACTATGGCGTGCAGCCGCTGTGGCAGCCGACATATGCGTTTGTCGCAGTCTTCTTTGTTTTCGTCATTGTCGCTGCTGCCAATCGCGTTCCTCTGGTTGAGACCACCGCCATGATTTATGGCCTCGCGCTGGCCGTGGCCGTAGCGCCTTTCGTGTTTCTGACGATGGCGATGCGGCGCACCGAGTTGGTGAGCGGATATCCGGCGGCAGCAGCTTCGGTATTTGCATTTGCGTATGTCGCGATTCCGATGGCGCTGCTGGTGCAAATCCGGCAGCAGCCTGCCGGAGCGATTCTGGTCATCTACGCGCTGCTGGTGGTGTGGTCGGGAGACATCTTCGCATATTTCGTGGGGAAGGGTTTGGGACAGCATCGGATGTCGCCGGAGATCAGTCCTAAAAAGACCTGGGAAGGGGCGATCGCGTCGGTGGCGGCCAGCGTGGTTGTGGGAGCGCTCTGGTTTCAGCACGCGGCGGGGATCAGCACCTGGTTACTTCAAGCCGGGATGATCGAGCGGCGGGACGGGATGTTCGGCTTGCAGCAGCCGTCGTTGGGCGTGATCGTGGCGCTGTCGGTGATTGTGAATATCGCGGCGCAGTTGGGGGATCTGGTGGAGTCGCTGGTCAAGCGCGGGGCGGGCGTCAAAGATTCGGGCGCGATCTTGCCGGGACATGGCGGGATGCTGGATCGCATCGACGCCATGCTGTTCGCAGTACCGGTAGTGTGGGCTTGGAGCGCTTGGCGGCTGATGCAGTAATACTCGCGCGATCATGCCTTTTCACGGGGCTTCCCGGCCCGGCGGACAAGAGTGCGCGGGCACGCAGAATCAAGAACAACACCAACTGCAACCGCGACGGACAAGAGTGTCCGTCCCACACCTGCTTGCTTCAGTGCCCAAAGCTGATCTTCAGAATGCGGCCGTCCGTGCCGACCAGCCATCCCGCTTCCGGACTCGCAAAAGCGACCGCCCAGAAACCAGAAACGTCGGGCAGCGTGAACCAGGTGTTGCCTTCGTCGGGAGTCCAAGCCGCTCCCCCGTCGTTGGCCGTGATGACTACCGCGCGCCCGCCGTCATCGTGGCTGTGCAGATCGTGGCCGCCGGCGCGGCCAACGTAGCTCAGGCCGAAGATGGCCCCGGTTACGGGAGGCGCGTTCGTGAGCGTCCAGGTTTGACCGCCATCTACGGAAGTGGCCGTCCGCGCGTTGTTAGGATCGTTGGGGTCCAAGTCGCCGCCGCCCACGATGCCATGCCAGGGATCGCGGAAAGCCACCGTGAACCCGCCTGCGCTGGGCGAACTCACCAGCGGAGTGTCATACGCGTTCCATGTGTTGCCCGCGTCTCTGGTGGCCAGAATCCTCGCCGTGGTTGATCCGCCGGTTGTAATCCAGGCATTTTTCGCACCCTGGGTCGCAACGCACGTGCCGCTTGACGCGAACGAAAATTCACCCGGTAGCGCCGGCGGCATGTTGCCGCTAATGTCCTGCCATGTCGTTCCGTCGGTGGTGCGCAGGTCCGGGAACACGCCGTTCACCGAGTCGCTGTGTGAGATGCCCCGCTTCGGTGTCCAGAAAGCGAAACAGTCGTAGAACGCGCTTGGATTCTGGTTCTGGAACTGCATCGTCCAGTTTGCGCCGCCGTCGACCGTTTTGTAGATCCGAAAGTCGGTGGGGTTGTTTCCAATGGATTGCAGGTACGCGACCTTCTCGCTGACGCCCTGCACATCGCGGAATTGCAGCGCTTCCGCTCCAGGCACCACCCCGGCTTTCCAAGTCGTTCCGCCGTCGGTTGTGACAACGAACGTACCACCGCGTCCGGATGCCCAGACTACGCGCGGGTTCACAGGGCTAACAGCAATCAACCCCTGGGTGGTGCCGCTGTTTTGCGGAGTCAGTCTGGGTTGGTGAACTCTCGAGTGCTCTTGCGCAGAGCTCAACGCTACAAAACCGAAGGCAGCAATAAGGACAGCAACCAGCGAGGGTTTTGACATGACAGTCTCTCCGGAGGGAAATTCGTGGCGCGGAGCGGGAGTATAGGCCCCGCCGCCCAGGGTGTCAAATGGGCGCACGACCAAGCGGAGTGGAACGAAAAAGAGGTCCGCAGTTTGCTGCGGACCTGGCCCTAACTAATCCACTCCTGCCAGAGCGGCTTGTAGTCCGACAATGTCCGCACCGAGGTCGCGGCCATCGGTTCCGGCGTTCTTGTAGCGGCTGTTGGGCCGGAGCCTGTAATCGCCTCCGTCGCCGCCGTTATATTGGACAAACGCTGCCGCGTTCGCATCTGCAGGGAAAAAGTTGCCGGCGGGCCAAGAGGAGGGCGGGAAAGCGTTCGGAGTGCCGATCAGAGCGTTGTTCTTGAAGGTGTAGGTACTAAAACATTTGGCGATTTTCTGGGCCGGTGTTCCCTTGGCGGCGCAACTGGTTGGGCCTCCTCCGGAGTTCCATACCGGGTAATTTCCAGTCGACACCATGTTGTTGGTGAAAACGAATCCATACATTCTGGGATTCGAAACCTGGTTCCCTACCATCAACAAATGGCCGTTGGCATCCGGAAATCCAGTGATGTGATTGATGGTGATGGTATTCACCGGATTCTTTTGCCAGCCGTTCATTACCAGGAACAAGTTACCGCCGCCTACATAGTTCTTGCTGATGTCATCGAGCACCACATCATGAATGCTCCAGCGCGTGCCTGCCAACGCCGGTCCGCCGTTCCCGCCATCGCCGGAAATGGAAGTTGCGAGCTGGATTCCGCTGCCAGAGTGAGAGATGCGAGTGTAGCGGACCGTCACATCCGTTACCTGGCACAGCGGACAAACGTTGCCATTGTGCTGGGTGTGCTGGCTCTTTGGACTCAGCAGCAGTGCGTAACCGTATTGCGTAAATCCTCCCCAATTGTTTTCCATCAGGTTCGATTCAATCAGCACGCGGGTCGCGTTCTTAAGTTCGAGGTGGTTTTTGACAACGAGGGGTTGGCCGCCGACGCCGCCGACAAAATGGGGGTTGCCGGGCATCCATTGCCAGGGCTTAAAGAAATGGTTGCCGCGGATTTCGATGTCCGCTGGAGTCAAGGTTGCCGCTCCTCCACCGAACATGACCGCTTCGCCGGAGGCCTCCAGGAAGTTATTCGAAATTTTGAACGGGCCATCCTGGTGAGTTCCGTTTCCACCCCCGATGGCATGCGCGTCGGAGCAAGTTCCAGTCGCGAACGTGCAGTGAAAGTCGCTGAAGTAGGAATCCACCACGGCTACGTAGTTCGAGCCACTCAGAGAGACGCCCACCTGGGTTTCATCGTGGGTGGTTCCATGCAGCCAGGAGCGGTCGACTACGATGTGATCCGCGATACCTTTCGGTGCCACGGTGACGAGAGCGGGAGCGTATTTCAACCCAGCCGTACGCGTGATCTCCAGCCCGATCAGGCGATAGTGATTGGCGCCGGTGCGGAGGATGAAAGGGCCGTCCCCATTAGTGTTGTTTTCGATCCGCGCCATAACGTGCTGCGGATTGGCACAACTGTACTGCGGGCGCCCCGGCAAGGAAGACACTCCGGCATAGCATGGAGTCATGCGCTGTCCCTCGGACGGCAGAAGACTGTCGGCCGCACTGGTGCGGATGATGATCCAGTGACCGCCATCGCAGTTCTTGGCGCGCAGGAGGAACGTCCCGGTAAAAGCTGCGCCTGCTTGTAGTTCGATTGTGTCACCACAGAACGCGTTGTCCAAGGCCGCCTGCAGATTATCTCCAGCGTGAACAGCAATGATGCTTCCGGGAGCCGGTGTATCCGACAAGGAACTTGCAACCGTGACCCTGGGAAGTTCTGCGGGACCGTCAAAGTTGCCCTTGGCCCAAGCCGGGGAGAACGCAAATGCCAGGAATGAGATTGTGATCATGAAAAGTGATGCCAATGATTGCATGGGACGACTCCTTAAATTGTTTTGGTTCACAGGATTTGAAAACGGAGTAGCAGAGCTAACCGCGAGCTTGAATATCGGGATCGTACGAAAGGCAGGAAGACGGCAGCAAAATAGGTCGGGCTGGATTGAGCACACTAGTGCACACACGGTTGCGCGACTCAAGCCGTCAAACAAAGCTGCTCTGATATCGGACCGAAGATTTCCAAAGTTCCCGTAGAATAGGAGCGTCTCCTTTTCCGCATGAAACGCATAGCCATTCTGGGATCAACCGGCTCGATAGGGCGTAGCACTTTGAGTGTCGTGGAGAGCTATCCCGAACGCTTTCAGGTCGCTACTTTGGCGGCCGGCAGCAATGTCGAGGCGGCTCTGGAACAGGCTCTGCGTTGGAAGCCACGTGTTCTGTCGATGGCGCACGAGCGGGACGCGCAAGCGGTGCGGACGAAACTGCACGGCGCCGGCCTCGGCGAAATCGAGGTGGTGCACGCGGCGGCCGGCACGGTTCGTGTAGCGACGCATCCCGACGTAGATTTTGTGGTTAGCGCGATTGTCGGGGTTTCCGGACTCGAGGCGACATACGAGGCGGTAAGGGCTGGTAAAACTGTCGGGCTGGCCAACAAGGAATGCCTGGTGGTCGCGGGGGAGTTGATCGTCGCCGAGGCGCGGAAGCACGGCAAGCCGTTGTTGCCGATCGACAGCGAACATAACGCTGTCCATCAGTGTTTGCGGGGCGGGCGGATGGAGGAAGTGGCGCGGATCTGGCTTACGGCTTCCGGCGGACCGTTCCTGAAGACTCCCAAATCCGCATTTGCCTCAATCACGGTGCAGCAGGCCCTGAATCACCCTACCTGGAAGATGGGGAAAAGGATCACAATCGACTCGGCTACATTGATGAACAAGGGGTTTGAGGTGATCGAGGCTTGCCGGTTGTTTCATGTGCCTCCCGGTCAGGTGCAAGTCATTGTTCATCCACAGTCTACGATCCATTCGATGGTCGAATTTGTTGATGGCAGCATACTTGCTCAGTTTTCGGTGACCGACATGCGGCTGCCCATCTTGTATGCGCTGACTCATCCGGAGCGGATCCCCTCGGAAATGCGCTTCCCGGTCATGGACCTGCGGCATCTCGATTTCTGCCCCCCGGATATGAGTAAATTCCCTTGTCTACGGTTGGCGTACGAGGCGGCGGAGGCAGGAGGGGCAAAAACGATCGCTCTGAATGCGGCGGACGAGGTGGCAGTGGCCGCGTTTCTGGAAGAGCGGATCGGGTTCGATGAGATTCCGCACATTATCGAAGAGGTGATGGCTGCAACTCCAGTGGGGAAATTGGAATCTATTTATACAGTACTTGCGCTCGACGCCGAGGCACGCCAACTGGCGGAAGACATGGTCAAGCAACGCAGCCGCTCAGCCTCACCCGTGCGTGCTATTCCGTAAAAAAGAATTGGGAGTAATCTGAAATTTATGCCTCAGGTCTTGTCCTTCTTACAAACGATTTTCGTGATGGGGGTCGTGCTCGGATTCATGATCCTGATTCACGAGTTCGGTCACTATGCCGCTGCGAAATTCTTCAAGGTTCGGGTGGAAGTCTTTTCGATAGGTTTCGGAAAGCGCCTGCTCGGTTTCCGAAAGGGTGAAACCGACTACCGCATCAGCGCCCTGCCGCTCGGCGGGTACGTAAAAATGTCGGGCGAGAACCCGATGGACGAGCGCACCGGAGACGCGGCCGAGTTTCTGTCGCATCCGAAATGGCAACGCTTTATCATCGCGATCGCCGGACCCGCGATGAACATCCTGCTGGCCTTCGCCCTGTGGACCGGTGTGTTCATGGTGCACTTCGAATACCCTGCTATGTTCGACGGTCCTGCCGTCATTGGGTGGATCTTCCCGAACACGCCTGCCGCCAACGCTGGACTACAACAGGGTGACCAAATCGTACGCGTCGAGGACATCGAGAATCCCACCTGGGAACAGGTAGGCTACAAGGAAGCGCTTAGCCCCAATCAGCCGTTGAAGTTTGGAATTAAGCGAAACGGAATCGTCTCCGAGGTAACCCTGGTTCCTCAGGCAGCCGGCCGGAATCAGATGGGAGACATCGGGTGGGTGCCAAAGGAACCAAGCTTTACGGCAACCATGATTGAACCTGGGATGCCGGCTGAAAAGGCCGGCCTGAGGGTTGGAGACCAGATCCTCACGGTAAACGGTCAGGAGATTCCCGCTCTGGCGGTGTTGGTTGACATGTTGAGCCGCACGAAGGACCAACCTTTAGAAATCGTCGCTCTGCGGAACGGTCAAAGAATGGCGTTTGTCGTTCAGCCAAAACTTTCTCCTGGCAAGCCCCCCGGGGAAGTGCGCTACCGGATCGGGCTCGCGAGCGCGCCGACGAAAGTGATGCGGCTGCCGTTCCCCGATGCGGTCCGTAAATCAGCGGCAGAGTGCAAGAAGAATTCGTTTTTGATACTGGAGTTGTTGCAGAAGATGGTGGAGCGCAAAGTCTCGATTCGCCAGGTGGATGGCCCGATTGGCATCGGAAGCGCCGTGGGTAGTGCGGCACGAGAGAAGGGCTGGACTCCGCTGTTATTTGTGAGCGCCATTATCAGCCTGAACCTGGGCGTGTTTAACCTCCTGCCCATCCCGATTCTCGACGGCGGCGTAATTCTTCTTCTGCTCATTGAGAGCCTGTTGCAGCGGGATATCAGTCTGCGCATTAAAGAACGCATCTACCAGGCAGCATTTGTATTCCTGGTGCTGTTCGCAGTGACTGTGATCTACAACGACATCATCAAGCAATTGCCGGGCACGCCGTAATGGTGGCGCGCATTGGCGACGGAGAAGCCGACAGGAAAAGCCGACGTGGAGACCTCAGGGGCTAAAGCCCATCTAAGCAGAGTCTGAATGCAGCGCTGAAGCGCTGCTCCTCCCAAAATCCGACTTCTTCCTTGTGGCCTGTTAGAATTTCCCTATGGCTGAAATGCGACGCAGAAAAACTGTGACCGCTACGATTGGCGGTGTGCGGGTGGGTAGCGATGCACCGGTAATGGTGCAATCCATGACCAATACCGACACCGCGGACATCCCCGGCACCATCAAGCAGGTTGCCGATCTCGCGCGGGCGGGCAGCGAAATCGTCCGCGTGACGGTCAACAATGACGACGCGGCCAAGGCTGTTCCCTACATCGTCGAGGGGCTCGACAAGCTGGGCGTGCAGGTGCCGATTGTCGGCGACTTCCATTACAACGGACACCTCCTGCTCACGAAATATCCCGGGTGCGCGGAAGGGCTGGCCAAGTACCGCATCAATCCCGGCAACGTCAGCGTAGGCCGCAAGAATGACGACAACTTCCGCATCATGATTGAGGTCGCGGTGAAGTATCAGCGGCCGGTGCGTATCGGCGTGAACTGGGGATCGCTCGATCAGGCGCTGCTCACCCGCATGATGGACGAAAATTCGCAGCTGGCGGAGCCGAAAGACGCGCGCGAAGTGACCATGGAAGCAATGGTCGTGAGCGCGCTGAAGTCCGCGAAACTGGCGGAGCAGTACGGGCTGCGTCCGGACCAGATTATTTTGAGCGCCAAGGTCAGCGGTGTGCAGGACTTGATCGACGTGTATCGCACGCTGGCGGTGCGTTGCGAGTATCCGCTGCATTTGGGATTGACCGAGGCCGGCATGGGCGCGAAGGGCATCGTGGCCTCCAGCGCGGCCATGGCGGTGCTGTTGCAGGAAGGGATTGGCGATACGATCCGGGTTTCGCTTACGCCTGCTCCGGGCGGCGACCGAACCGAAGAAGTCCGTGTCGCGCAGCAGATACTGCAGTCGCTGGGGATTCGCAGCTTCACGCCGCAGGTCACGGCATGTCCCGGCTGCGGACGCACCACCAGCACCTTCTTCCAGGAAATGGCCCAGCAGATCCAGGACTACCTGCGCGATCAGATGCCAGTGTGGAAGGGGCGCTATGTGGGCGTAGAAGAAATGAAGGTTGCAGTCATGGGCTGCGTCGTGAACGGCCCTGGGGAATCGAAGCACGCCAGCCTTGGCATTTCTCTGCCGGGAACGTTCGAGGCACCGAAAGCGCCTGTGTACGTGGACGGACGCCTCTTCACCACTCTCAAGGGCAACAAGATCGTCGCCGAGTTCATCAAGATTCTGGACGACTACGTGGAGTCGCACTACGCCGCGAAAGAAGAAGTCGGCGCCCGAAACTAGCTGCCAGAAATTCAGGAATGTCTGCGCTGCCGTGGAAACTAGCTCGCCGCGAAAAACTCAAAGAATGTTTGCATTGCTGTGGAAGAGGGGCCCTTCAGGGCCGCGTCCCGAGGTGAAATGATTGCGGGCTTCAGCCCCATTCAGCGACCAGTCAGTTGCTCCAGTCTTTCCGGATACCGTGCCCCTTCCACCTTGATCCTTGAAGAGGCGCTATTGATGTCACCGAGATCGTCAGATGTGAGTTCGACTGAAAGCGCTCCAAGGTTCTCTTCCAGGCGATGAAGCTTCGTTGTCCCTGGGATCGGAACAATCCACGGCTTCTGGGCAAGCAGCCAGGCGAGGGCTAACTGAGCAGGTGTCGCTTTCTTTCGTTCTGCGACCTTGCTCAGCAAATCAACCAACGCCTGATTCGCTTTTCGAGCTTCCTGGGTAAAGCGAGGGACGATGTTGCGGAAATCGGTGCTATCGAACTTGGTTTTTTCGTCGATCTTGCCCGTGAGGAAGCCCTTCCCAAGAGGGCTGAATGGAACGAATCCGATCCCGAGCTCTTGGAGGGCTGGCAACAGCTCCTCTTCAGGGCGTCTCCACCAGAGTGAGTATTCGCTCTGAACTGCCGTGACCGGCTGGACTCGGTGGGCGCGACGGATGGTTTGCACTCCAGGTTCAGAAAGTCCGAAGTGCTTTACCTTGCCTTGCGCGATCAGGTCTTTCACGGCTCCTGCGACGTCTTCGATCGGCACGTTTGCATCAACACGATGCTGGTAGAACAAATCGATGACATCGGTTTTGAGTCGCTTGAGCGAGGCCTCGGCGACCTGCTTGATATGGTCGGGCTGACTATTTAAGGCAGTCCACTTGCCTCCGTCTTCGGGATTTGGCGCAAAGCCAAACTTCGTTGCGATCACCACCTGTTCGCGGAACGGAGCAAGCGCTTCGCCTACAAGTTCTTCATTCGTGAAAGGACCGTAGACTTCAGCGGTGTCGAAGAAGGTCACGCCGCGTTCGACTGCCGCCCGAATCAGCGAGATCCCTTCCTTCTTGTCCACGGCGGGACCCAGGCCAAAACTCATTCCCATGCAGCCGAGTCCGAGAGCAGAGACTTCCAGGTTACTCTTTCCAAGTTTTCGGTTCTGCATTGTTCCCTCCTTGGCAAGGAAATAGTCTCCCACAATTTCCAGCGGAAAGAGAGATTCGTCGTAGGGATTGTGCGCAATTCGCCATTACACCAACAACCGGTGATAACCAGCTCCGCAGTCTGTTAATCGGTGCTTGACTCTGCTTGAAAGGGGCGCGGCGCTTTGAAGGGCGCGGCTTCAGCCGCGTCAACGTGGGTTTCTGGAGGCCACGACTATATATCTAGAATACCAAGCTCGTAAGGGTATAACCGCCAAGTTCGGCCAATTTATTTTCGGATTGCTTTCAGCGAGTTAACTACCTTTCGTAAGTTTGGCCCTCTTGACAAGCTTTTGGGTGGCGCAGCGGTTCACCGCTGCCGATAACAGCGCTATCCAGACAAGGCTTTACCCGCTGAGAAGTGTCTCTAAACCGTCCCAGCGGCTGTACATCTGTTCGGAATCGCTGGCACTACCGTCGCCGTCGGGCCTGGAAGCGTCTGCAACCGGCTGAACGGATCGGCGACTGACCGATGGTCAATGAGTGTAATCGGGCGTTTACACTCATTGACCCAGGGAGGACCGTCACCTCAATGAGCGTAATGGCGATTTTGCAACAATTACCCTCGCGCTCACTTTTTCAACCACTCCTCGTATTGCCGCCAATCCTCATCAATGATTCGACGCCGTTCCTTTTCTGGAAATTCCCGAATTAGAAATCCAATCTTGAAGTAAGCAGGATATTCCGCTGCAGCCAAGGCGTCTCGATAATCGCGCTTTGCTGAATCAATACAAGCTCGCAGCTTCTGCACGCTGCCGTTAGCCACTTTTAATGCCGCAAGGTGCACGCGCGTAGGTTCGCGGTGCCACCTCTCTGTCCCATATTCACCGAGCATTGCAGTGACCGCCCTGTATTCATCAGCCGTAAAATCTCGGCATATGACCCTTTCTACATCGTCTGGGGTGACCTGCGGGATAGGCTGTGAAATCCCTTTTGATGAAACGCCCTGCGCCGCATCCATGCGGAGAAGGCGTTTTAGCTGCTGCATGAATGGCATTGGGCCAAATTATAACTTTGAAGACTGGCAGACCACACAGCAGACGAGGCCGTAAACTGGCGAAACCAGGCGATAACGCTCATTGAGGGGTTTTGAGCGTAATCGGGAATTTATTGTCAATCGTCTGCCTGACTGCCCTCCGACGAAGCAATCGACACCTGGGAGTGAAATTACAAGAGAGCGGTATGGCGGCTCTTCATTTGCGATCCATGCAGGTAGTTCCATATGGTCCCGCTTTGCTGACATCTCCAGTCCAGCGCTCTGTATTTGCAAGTTTGTCGATCGCGGACTCTAAATCAAACAGGGCCTTGGGAGGACCGCCGCAGCCGTAGTAGTGCTTTACACGGTGGTTCACTTCTTTCAAATTGAGTTCGGTCACCGCTGTGGGCATGTCGGTGCAATAACGAGTGCAATTCTCCCCGGAATAGTCCTCCGAGAGCGTCAAGAATTTTGCCTTTGCGAACTCCTTGGCCAAGGCTTTGATCGTGTCTGGTTCTACGCGCCCTTCCTGTGCACCCTTTTCCTTTACGTGGCCCTTGCCGTCGTATTCCACCCGCCCGTCACCATGAACTGTCACCGTGTAAGCCGGACAATTTCCGTAGCATCCAGTTCGTTCCAGACGGACCGTTAGCGTCTTGAGATCAGTGTCAGATAGAGAATCAAGGTCGGCGGGCTGGTCAGCTGGCCGAGCTGAGATGGCTGCTATGACAACGAATGAACAGAACGCAGTTGCCCTGAATAGTCTTTGAAGGATCATAGTTGCCCCTTTCCCTTCAAACTGGAGACGATTGCCTGAGCTTTAAGCACATCCCACCAAAGGTCGGACAGGCTTCCGATCAGAACAGGCTAGCCTTCTAGACACCACATCGTGACTATCTGTTCCTGGACGAGAACGCTAAGTAGATGAGAACTTGCGACGAAAACATTGGTTGCTCATCGAGCCGGCCTTTTTCACACAATTTGCCGTGTTGAATCGTTCGGAAGCAACGTCAGTGAGTGATATGGCGATGTTACAACAGCTATTTGAGGTTCAGTGCCGAAATCAGCGTTGCTACTACCGTCATGAGGTTGGTTTTACAAGACAATAGCCGCAACCTCGACCGCACCAAGCACAGCCCAGCAGATCGCCCTCCCAGCTCCCCGGCGAGCCAATATCCGCTAGCTGCGCTGAAGCAAAGAACTGCGCTTGTCCATCCACTTGCCCACGCGGCGGGCTTGCTCAGCATTTTTAGAAGTTTCATTGGACAAACCTAATTGAAAAAAACGGCGGCCTGACGTCCCGCTTTCGAAAGGCATCCGGTGAGGTATGCTCTTGGTGGGACATTGCCCAGAGATGTGCGCAGGCGTCCAGACGACGAGCGCGAGTTGGTGGAAAAACTCACTGCTTGATCGCGTGGCCGAACTACGGCAACGTGAGGAACAGGTCTTTCTGGTTTTGGCGCTCGTAATCGGCGCATTGACTGGGTTGGCGGTAGTCGC